>Ga0081538_10000814_pt1 | contig 33848 bp, 37 predicted proteins | sample TabmetS5T2R1_FD_71022 | JGI IMG/M metagenome (GOLD analysis project Ga0081538, IMG submission 71022) | Tabebuia heterophylla rhizosphere microbial communities from the University of Puerto Rico - S5T2R1 | ecosystem: Host-associated > Plants > Roots > Rhizosphere ...
CTTCGCGATGCTCCGCGAGCGCGCGGGCCGCGAGTCGATCGAGCTCGAGCTCGCGGATGGGGCCACCGTGACGGACGCGATCGAGGCGCTTGCGGATCATCGCGGCCTCGGCGAGACGCTCGAGCGCATGCCGGTCCGGGCGGCCGTGAACCGGGAGTATGTCTCTTCCGAGACGCGGCTTGCCGGGGGTGACGAGCTGGCGCTGATTCCCCCGGTGAGCGGTGGCGCGGAGCCCGATCCGGAGATCCACGTTCAGATCAGCGAGGAGCCGATCTCGGCCGACGCGATCTCGCGCGCCGTCGGCCGCCCGTCCGCCGGGGCGACCGTCACCTTCCAGGGCACGACCCGGGACGTGGACCGCCTCGAGTACGAGGCGTATTCGGAGATGGCGGAGCGGCGGATCGAGGCGATCCTGCGCGAGTGCATGGAGCGCCATCGGCTCGAGGCCGCCGCGGCGGAGCACCGCGTTGGCGTCGTCCCGCTCGGGGAGCCGAGCGTCGTCGTGGCGGTCTCCGCGGCGCACCGCCCCGAGGCGTTCGCCGGGGCGAGGGAGGCGATCGACCGCATCAAGGCCGAGGCCCCGATCTGGAAGCAGGAAGTGGAGGCAGGCGCCGGTGGCGAGTCCCGTCGCTGGGTCGAGGGCCGGGCACCGGGGGCCGTGGAGGCAGCGGGGCGAGGCGGGGACAGCGGGTGAGCGAGCCCGGCCTGAGCCACCTCGACGAGCGCGGGAGCGCGCGCATGATGGACGTCGGCGGTAAAGCCGAGACGCACCGGATGGCCCGCGCCGAGGCCCACCTCCGAATGAGCCCCGAGACTGCGCGGGCGGTCCAAAGGGGAGACGCCCGGAAGGGAGACGTGCTGGGGACGGCGCGAATCGCGGGCATCCAGGCCGCGAAGCGTGCCTCTGAGCTGATCCCGCTGGCCCATCCCCTGCCGCTCGACCACATCCACGTCGACGCCTCGGTCGAACCCCAACGGGGGTTGGTGGTGCTCAGGTCCGAGGCGAGCGTCACGGCACGGACCGGCGTCGAGATGGAGGCGATGACGGCGTGTGCCGTCGCCGCCCTGACCGTCTACGACATGGTCAAGGGCCTCGAGCGCGGCGTGACGATCGAGCGGGTCGGGCTGATCGAGAAGCGTGGCGGCCGCGGCGGCCCCTGGCGCCGCGATGAGTGATGCTTCGCGCCGCGGTGCTCACGATCTCGACGTCGAGGTCGCGCGGCGAGGGTGAGGACGAGAGCGGGCAGCGACTGAGCGAGCTGGCGGATCGGATTGGGGCCGATGTCGTGGCCTCCGAGGTGATCCCCGACGAGCGTGAGGTGATTGAAGAACGCTTGCGCGCTCTCGCTGATCAGGAACGATGCGACCTCGTGCTCACGACTGGGGGCACTGGGTTCTCGCCCACCGACGTGACGCCCGAGGCGACGCTCGAGGTCGTCGAGCGCCAGGCGCCGGGGATCCCCGAGGCGATGCGCGCCGCATCGCGCGAACAGACCCGCCACTGGATGCTCTCCCGCTCGGTAGCCGGCATCCGCGGCTCCACCCTGATCGTCAACTTCCCCGGCAATCCCGCGAGCATCGAGGTAGCTGGCGGGGCGGTGGCCGAGGCCCTCCCGCACGCGCTAGCCCTGATCGCCGGACGGCGCGGGCATCACTAGCGGCGGGGCCCTGCGGGCTTCCACTCGTTCCCGGACGCGCCGACCACGGCGAGCGTCCTCGTACACGTAGATGTCCAGCAGCCGCTCTCGCAGCTAACCCGCCGGCGCTTTGAGATCCTGAGGCCTTGCCGATCGCCGACTGCTTCTTTATCGGTGAGCTCCCCGCGGACGCGGACCTCGACAGTCTGATCGCGCTGTGGTCGGAGGAGTCGGACGTCGGCCCGGAGGAGATGACGATCAATCTCATCGATGGGGTGCGGCAGGGTGGATCGTCCTACCGGCTCATGGCCCTCCTCTTCCTGCCGTCACTGTGGAGCGCGGACGCGGTCCGCCGCCTTCAGCGCGGCCTCGCCGCCGCTCTATCCCGGGGCCTCGGGCTGTCGCCCGCCGATGTGAACGTCATCACCTCGATCGTGGATTCGGGGCACGTCGTGGAGAACGGAGGGACGCAGGAGTGGTAGATCCGTGTCCGTTGAGGCGCAGGCGCTCCGCCGTCGATATCGTGCGCCGCCATGAGCCCGCCGCTCGCCGTCACGTCGTACGACTTCTCGCTCTTCCTCCACATCACCGCAGTCATGGTCGGGTTCGGAGCCACGTTCGCCGAATCGATCATGTTCCCCGTGGCGATGCGGGCCGGGGTGCGCCACCTGCCCTACGTCCACCGGCTTCAGCTCGCCATCAACCAGTACATGGCCGGGCCCGCGATGCTCGTGATCATCGCGACCGGCTTCTACCAGGTGGCCGACGGCGACTGGGAGCTGGCCAAGTTCTGGCTCAGCGGGACGATCGTCATCGTCCTGATCGTCGGGGCGCTGCTCGGCGCGTACTTCATTCCGACCGATCGCAAGCTCGGGCCGATGGTCGCGCGCGAGATCGACGAAGCCGGAGACAGGGAGCTGAAGATCACCGATCTCTCCGCCCAGTATCAGCGCGAGGGCCGTCGCGAAGGGATGATCGGTGCGCTCACCGGCGTCCTCCTGATCGTCGCCGTGTACTTCATGGTCACCAAGCCCGGGCTCTAGCGTGGACCTCGAGCGCGCCCGGCAGCGTTTGAGCGAGGAGCGAAGCCGGGTCGAGGAGGCCCTGGCATCCCTGCGCGACGAGCCTGCGACCGACGAGCCGCAGGACTTCGGCGACGGAGGGCAGCAGCTCGAGCAGGCCGAGCGCGACGAGGCGCTTCGAGAGGAGCTGAACGAGATCCTGGCCGCGATCGAGCGCGCCGAGCGCCGCCTCGAGGAGGGCACGTACGGTCTATCGATCGCGAGTGGCGAGCCGATCCCCGACGAGCGGCTCGAGGTCGTGCCGTGGGCCGAGCGCAAGGTGGACGAGTAGGGCCGCCGTAGCGCGGGCCGATCAGCGGCCGGGGTGTCCGCTCCTTTTACGGTTCGCCGCGTTGGCTGCCGGCTGCCTCGACGATGAAGTCCGACAGGTCCTGCAGCTGCTTCGGCGTCAGGTCCTCGCCGTAGGTCTCGGGCATCACGCCGGGGGGGAAGCCCTGGGCGATCTCGACATCCGGAGCGACGATCGACTTCTCGACCTCCTTCGGGGTCTGTCCCGGGATGACCTCGTCGAGATCCGGCCCGACCGTCCCGGTGGCGACGTCGCCGAGCTCGGCGAGCGTGTGGCAGCTCCCGCAGCCCTGGGTGAGGAACACCTCCGCGCCCGGCCCCGCGTCCGGCGGGATCGGCGGCTCGACGCCGGGCACCCCCGCGTATTCCGCCACGTAGGCGGCGACGTTGGCGGCGTCCTCGCCCGCGACGAGGTCCGCCGGCATGTAGGCAGGGCTGTCGGGATCCTCCACGCGCGGGTTGTCGATCTGGGACTCGACCACGCCCTCGATCGTGTCGCTGTCCATGCCCGCCTTGCGGGCGGCGGCGAAGGCGGCGTCGAGGTCGGGGCCGACCTCGGCCTGGGTACCGGCCTCCTTGAATGCGTGGCACGTTCCGCATTTCTCCACGAACAGAGTGCGCCCGTTCTCGGGATCGGCGGTCTCCTGGAGGTCGCATCCCGGCAGGACCGCGATAGCGGCCGTCGCCGCGGTGGCTATCGGGACGCCGAGGAGCTTGCTGCGGGAGGCCCTCACGGGGCGGCAAATCCTATCTGCCGCCGGCGAGGGCGACCTCTGCATCGCCGCCGATCGCGGGTTCGATAGGGTTGAGCCAATCCGCACGAGCCGAGGGTTTGATGGAAGTACGCGAGGGGATGACGAACGTCGTCTTGACCATCGGTCCGGGTCACACGCTGCGCGACGCGGCCAGGCAGATGACCGAAAGGGGGGTCGGCGCAGCGATCGTGATCGACGACCAGCAGCCCGGCCCCGGGATCCTCAGCGAGCGCGACATCCTCAACTCGGTCGGACGGGGCGAGGATCCCGACTCGGAGCTCGTATCGGCCCACATGTCGGACACCGTGATCACGGCGGCGCCCGGTTGGAGCCTCGAGCGCGCGGCGGCGGAGATGGCGAGGCGCGGCATCCGCCACCTCGTCATCGTGGAGGGCGGACAGCTGGCGGGCGTGCTGTCGATGCGGGACATCATGCGAGTGTGGACTTCGGAGGGGGCGACCTCCGGGATGACCCCGCCGGAGCGTGAAGCGGGAGTCGGGTAGTGGTGGCTACTCGCCGGCGCGGGGACGGCGCAGCGGGGTGGCGGGGAGGACGGCCAACGACGGCCGCTGCTCGATCGGGAGTTTGGCGGTCTCGTCCGATACACGCCGGATCCAGGCGATTATCGAGACCACCGCGATGATCGCTCCGATCACCCCGTACGGCCACCACGCGAAAAGCCCGACGACCGTGAGCGCCAGCCCGAGCGCGGTGAACACGGGAAGCCACGACGGCTCCGGCAGGTAGATCAGCTCGGTCGGGGAAGGGGGGAGGCGGTCGGCCATCAGGCGATGTAGAAGGTCGCAAACAGGAACGTCATCCCGAACACGAAGATCGCCAGCGCTCCGAGCAGCAGGCCGGTCGTGAGGTTGCGGTACGTGCCGCGGCGATCCACGCGCCGTCTTCTACCAGACCACCCTGTCGATCGCCATCGCACAGAACAGCAGCGCGAGGTAGGCGAGCGACGCGAGGTAGAGGTGGAGCGCCGCGCGGCCCGACGGGCGCAGCTCGAGACGTACAGCTAGTGCGACAAATGCCGCGCCCAGCACGAGTGCCGCCAGCACGTACGGGGTGCCGAACAAGCCCCCGAGGGCGGGCAGAAGCGTCGTCGCCACGAGCGCCACCGCGTAGGCAAGGATCTGCCGCCGCGTCGCGGATTCCCCGTACACGACCGGGAGCATCGGCACGCCGGTGCGCGCGTAGTCGTCCTTGATCAGCAGCGCGAGGGCCCAGAAGTGCGGCGGCGTCCACATGAACACGACCGCGAACAGCGCCACGGCGCCGAGGTCGAGTCCGCCCGTTGCCGCCGCCCATCCGACGAGCGGCGGGACCGCACCCGCGGCGCCGCCGATCACGATGTTCTGCGGGGTGAGCGGCTTGAGCCACAGCGTGTACACGAACACGTAGCCGAGCAGCCCGCCGAGGGCGAGCGCGGCGGTGAGCACGTTGAGCGCGACTCCGAGCTCGACCACCGCGGCCGTCCCGAGCGCGATCCCGAACACGAGCCCGTGGAGCGGCGCGATCCTCCCGCTCGCGAGCGGGCGACTCCGCGTGCGGGCCATCCGCGCATCCGACTCGCGCTCCAAATAGTGGTTGATCGCGCCGGCGCCGCCCGCCGCCAGATAGCCGCCGAGAACGGTCCACAGCACGGTGGACAGCGCCGGCCCGGCGGGGTCGGCGACGAACATCGCCGCCACCGTCGTCAACAGGAGGAGGGAGATGATCCTCGGCTTCGTCAGCGCGATGTAGTCGCGGAGTACCGAGCTCACCGAGCGGCGGGCGTGCTTCGCCTCGAGCGCGGGCAGGGTCCGCACCGCAGCGGCGGGAGCGTTCGCTCCTCCGACCCCCGGTCCGGCCCCCCTGCGTGCCGCCTCCGCCGAGCTTTCCATCATCACGCCGGGGAGGCCGAGGCCTCGGTCTCGGCGGGTCGGAGGGAGGCCCGGCGCGGCTCGGGCACGGGCACGAGGTCCATCGCGGCGTACACGACCGTGCTCCATAGCAGGGTTCCGAGCGTCAGGTGGGCGACGACGAGCTCGGCGTGCTCGCCGAGCCACACGTTGAGCGCGCCGAGGAGGATCTGGCACGCGAGCAGCAGCAGCGCGAGCGGGAACACGGGCGAGCGCACCCCGCGACGGCGCGCCACCGCGACCATTGCGACGACCGCGATCGCCGCCAGGTACATGAACAGGCGATGGGTGAGATGCACGTCGACCATCTCGCCGAGCCCGAACGGCATCCACTCACCGAGGCAGGTGGGGAACTCGGTCCCGCACGCGAGGTGGGCGCCGGCCGCGGAGCTGCCCGCGATACCTTCCTCCTCGGTGCCCGCCATGTAGCCGCCGGCGACGATCGTGGCGAACAGGAGCACCACCGCGGTCACCGCCAGGGGTCTCAGCACTCCGCTCGGTTGGGCCACGGCGCGTGAGCCCTCGAAGGTCGCCCGCCTCAGGGCGATCAGGACCCCCAGAAGCAGCATCGCCAATCCGAGGTGGGCCGCCACGAGCACTTCGTGAAGGTTGTTCTCGACCGTCAGCCCACCGAGAAGCGCCTGGGCGAGCACGAGTACCGCCGCCGCGACGGAGCCCCGGACCAGCCAGCGGTGCTCGCCGAGGCGGCGCAGCGCCTGCCACACGAGGATCACGATCAGGATCCCAACCACGCCGGCCACGGCGCGGTGGGAGAACTCGATCACCGCGTTGGCCTCCAGGAACGGGAGGACGCGGCCCTCGCACAGCGGCCACCCGTGTGTGCCGCTCCCGGCCGGGCCGCACCCGAGGCCCGAGTCGCTCACGCGGACGATGCCGCCGATCATGACGAGGACGAAGGTGGCGACGATGGTGACGTTGACGAGACGGCGGAAGCGCGCCAGCTTGCCCCCGCCGCGGTCCGCGACGTTGTGCATCACGCTCAATTTACAAATCCCGCGAAATGCTCCGCCTTCGCTCGCTCGCAGTCACATCACCGGCTGTCTTGCTCGCTCGCTCCGGCGTCCGCTTTCGCGGGGTTGGCGGCGGGCTCAGGTTCGCGACGTTCGACGGGTCGCGGCGGCTCCCAGGTCTCGGTGCGGCGGCGGACGAACTCGCGGATGTCGCGCAGCGGCTCTGCGCTGCGGACGTCCGGAATCACGTCGAAGTTGTGCGGCGGGGGCGGCGAGAGCGCGAACCACTCGAGCGTGGATCCGCGCCACGGGTCGGCGCCTGTCTCGACCCCGTGGCGAGCGCTGTACGCGGCGTTGGCAAGCGTCAGCAGCACCCCGAGCGCGAGAACGAACGAGCCGATGCTTGCGATCAGGTTGTAGGCGGCGAGTCCTTCTCCCTCGTAGAACTTGTAAACGTCGACTGGTTGGCCCTCGAGCCCGGCGAAAATCATCCCGATCGCCATCGCGTGAACTCCGACCAGCAGGGCCCAGAACGAGCCACCCGCGAGGCCCTCGCCCATCCGGCGGCCGGTGATCTTCGGGAACCAGTAGTAGAGGGCGGCGAAGCCGCCGAACACCGACCCGCCGACCAGCACGTAGTAGGTGTCGGCCTGCGCGGTCGTCGTGTGGTCGAGTTGCCAGCCGATCGGAATCACCGACGACATCAGCTCGCCCGCGAGCCCAAAAGTGGTCGTGCTGATCGCGCCGAGCGCGAACAGCAGCGGCGCACGCAGATGGAGCACGCCGCCCCACAGCGTCCCGATCCAGTTGAACAGCAGCACGCCGATCGGGATCGTCAGCGCGAGCGCGGCGGCCATCGCGAAGTACTCCCAGCCGACGGGAATCGGCGCCGAGTACATGTTGTGCATCCATGCCAGCAGACCGAGCGGGGCGACCGCCGCCAGCGAGGCGGCGATCGCGCGGTGGCCGAACACCGGCTTGCGCGAGAAGACGGGGAGGATCTCCGAGATCGTGCCGAACGCGAACAGCAGGACCACGACGTAGGCGCCCGTGAAGAAGAACCAGCTCAGGTGCTGCCACAGGATCGGCGACCCGCCCTCGCCGGGGTCGAAGAACACGCCGTCGAACTGGCGGTCGATCATCAGCATCGTGCAGGCGGCGAACATCACCGACCCGGCGACGACCAGCACGTAGCCGATCAGGGTTGCCGACCACGCGAACGGCGGCATGCGGCGCCACACCATTCCCGGCGCGCGCCGCCTGTAGAGCGTCGCGAGCATGTTGATCGCGAACAGCACGAATCCGAGCACCGCCAGTCCGACGCCGGCGATCCAGGCGTCGGCGCCGGCGGTGGGGGAGAAGACGGTGTCGGATAGCGGCGGGAGCGGGTTGGTCCCGGCATCGGGTGGCCGGTAGAGATAGCTCGCGTAGAGCGTGATGCCGCCGGCGAGATAGAGCCAGAAGCTCAGCGCGCCCAGCCGCGGGAACACCGTCCCGCGGGCGCCGATCTGGAGCGGGACGATGTAGCTGATCAACCCGAGCGCGAGCGGGATTCCGAACAGCACGACCGCCGTGGCGCCGTACGTCGACATCAGCTGGTCGAAGATCTCGGGCGAGATGATCGTGCTCTCGGGGACGATCAGCTGCACCCGCATCAGCACCAGCTCGACGACGGCGAGCACCAGGAAGCTGCATGCCGCCCCGAGGTACAGCGCCCCGAGCGCCTTGTGGTCGCCGCTGCTCGCTAGCTCGAACCACGCAGGGCGCCGCGGCTGGAAGCGCTCGGTGACGATCTCAGGCCGGGCGGGTGAGATGCGCGCGGGGGGCGTGCTCACTGCTCGGCCCCCTGGACGGCCTCGGCGACGGACCGGCCGCCGAGTTGCTGCACCCGCTCCTGGACGGCGTCCTGAGCCTCCTGGATGTCCGCCTTCTGCTGGTCCAGCCACGCCTCGTACTCGGGGACGCTGACGACCCGAACCCGCGCGCGCATCGTCGCGTAGCCGGGGCCCGAGAACTGCGCCGAGCGACCCTCGTAGACGCCCACCTCCTCGGCCTTGAACCAGGTCTGGTTGTCGCGCCCCGGCGTGGCGTCTAACTTACCGCCGAGCGCGGGCACCCACCACCGATGCACGACGTCGGTGGAGTCGAGCTCGAGCATCACCGTGGTGTCGACGGGGACGACGAGCTCGTAGTAGCTGAACGTGCCGTCGGGGTACTCGTAACGCCACAGCCACTGCTGTCCCGAGACGAGCATCGAGAGCGGCTGCCCGTCGCCCGCGGGCGGCGAGACTCCGAGCTGGGCGGTGCGGGTTGACGCGGCCTGGAGTCCCTCGGGGCCCGACGGCTCGACGTCGCGCACCTGCGAGGTGGAGATCACGCCGGCGACGAAGATCGCTGTCGCGACCGCGCCGAGCAGCGCCGCGACCCTGGCATGAACTCTGCGACCCGCGCGCATGCGGGTGGCCTCGCGCCCGCGCCGAGCGCGGAACCGCACCACGGCAGCGACCAGCGCGAGGTTGACCGCGACGACGATCACCGCGGCGACGACCAGCATCACCCAGTAGATCGCGGTGGTGTCGTCGGCGTTCGGCGACGCGCCGTCCTCTGGTGCGAGCGGGACGGCATGGGCAATTGCGGGCAGCGCGGCGAGGACCAGCGCGGCCAGCGTCACGGCCAGCGGGATCAGATGAGTCGTTCCACGACCGCGTACACCCGGATGGCGCGCATGGCGCGTCGCATCTCTTCGTCCTCGGGCGCTCGTGTGCATGGAGCACACTTCGCGCCCTGCGTCCTCGAGCTGCTCGGCCACGCGCGCCCCCGGGCGCACCCGGCCATGGAACAACTCATCTAGACGTTTCGGCACGCGCGCCAAGGCGGGCGCATTCTATTCGCGGCGAAAACTGGCTGACCAGCCAATTCCGTCGCCGAACCTGGAACAATCAGGGTCGGGCTAGCGACGAGGACGGCGAGATGGCGCACAACGGCACACCCGACAACGGCAATCGCGCCGCGGCGCTTCGGCGAATGGCCGAATCCGACCCCGAGCTCGCCGTCCGGCTGATCGCGCAGACGCTTCCCGCCGCCGCCGCCGACCTCCGTCCCCCGCTCAGCTTCCGGCTCGAGATCGACGACGTCGACTCGTGGCTCGTCGAGGCGACCGGCGAGGGCCCCGCCAGGGTGACCTCGGACGGCGCCAGTCGCAACGTCGACTTCGTCGTCCACTCTGACGCCGCGTCGTTCGCGCGCGTGGCGGCCGGCTCGAGCCCGCTGGGCGCGATGCTCTCCCGGCGGATGCGGATCAGCGGCAAGCGCCGTCGCGCGCTCGCGTTGCGGCGGCTCTCCGATGACGCCGGCCCCCGCGACCTGGCGCGTCTGGGCGCCCCGGTCGATCCCGATATCACCTACCGCTCGCTCGCCCACGCGATCGAACCCGAGTGGACCCGGGGACACCGGTTCCGCGTCGCCTACGTGCTCACCGGCGAGGGGGGTGGCCGGTGGCTCGTCAGCGTGAACGACGGCTCGGTGCGGGTGGAAGGCGCCGAGGCCGCGGATGACGGCAACGTCGACGCGACGGTCACGCTATCCATCGAGACCTGGGAGCGCCTGCTTCGCGGCGACATCACGCCGGCCAGCGCGATGCAGGCTCAGCTCACCCGCGTCGAAGGGCGGATGACCCCCGTGACGCAGCTCGGGCGCTGGATCGATCGCGCCGAGGGGATCGACGGCCCCGAGCTCGAGCGCGAGCGCCGCCAGCGCGAGCTCCAGCGTGCCCGCGCCGGGTCGTGGGGGTCGAAGGTCAACGGCGCCGGCCCGGAGGAAGGCTCCCCGGGGATGGGCGACCCCGCGCACCGCTCCGAGCGGCGTCGCCAGCGCGGCGACCTGCTGACCTACGAGGAGCTCTACGCGCTGTGGGAGCGCGGCAACTGGCGCGCCCACGAGCTCGACTTCTCGGTCGACCGCGAGCAGTGGCTCGTCAATCCGATCGAGGGGCAGCGACACACCGCCTGGACGCTGTCGAGCTTCTACGTCGGGGAGGAGCGGGTCACCGCCGACCTCGCGCCGTTCCTGCTCGCGGCGCCGAGCGCCGAGGTGGAGGCGTTCCTCGCCACCCAGCTCGTCGACGAGATGCGCCACGCCGTCTTCTTCGACCGCTTCGCTGGCGAGGTGATGGCGATGTCCGCCGACGACATGCGCGGCCGGCTCGAGGAGGCCGAGGAGGGCATGCTCGGCGCATGGCACTTCCTGTTCGACGACTCGCTCCGCGACGTCGCCACCCGCCTCAAGTCCAAGCCGGACGACCTCGAGCTCTTCGTCGAAGGGATCGTGATCTACCACATGGTCACCGAGGGAGTGCTCGCGATGACCGGCCAGCGATCGATCCTCTCCTACCTCGCGGAGCACGAGCTGTACCCCGGCTTCCAGGAGGGCTTCTCGAAGGTGGAGCATGACGAGCACCGCCACATCGCATTCGGGGTGCGGTTCCTGCGCGACGTCTGCGCGGAGCGGCCCGAGATGCGAGACGTCGTGCTCGGCACCCTCACCCGCCTGCTGCCGGGCGCCGCCGAGGTGTTCAAGCCGCCGGAAGCGGAGAGCAGCCGTGAGTTTGTCTCCTACTCGTTCCACTCCTCGCAGGTGTACGGGCACGCCTACATGGCGCTGAAGCGGCGCATGAAGGCGATCGGGATCGAGATCCCGCCGCCCGAGGAGCTGATGCCCGGCCCGATCGACCCCGAGGGCTTCGATGGTGGGCGCGAGGCGCCTCGGACGGTCGCCGCCTCACCCGCTTGATCACACCCCGCACGAGGCGTAGCCTTTGGCTCGGCCGCGGGCTTCAGCAGCTTTCACACGAAGTCTTTTCGACTCGCGTTCCTGCTCGGAGTCAAACGACCAACCTCGACGAGGAGGTGAGGCGCCCGCGGCCCTTCCCGTGGGCTACAGCAGCCCCTCCGCTCGCAGCCACTGCTCCGTGCGCCGCAAGCCCTCGTCGAGGTCGACGCGCGGCTCCCACCCGAGCTCTGCCCGGATGCGGCGGGTCGAGGAGGTGCCGCGGCGGTCGATGAACGTGATCGCGTTGCGCGAGAACGCGGGAGGGGCGCCGCGCAGGCCGGCTACGGCCTCCATCGCGCCCGCGACCCCGGCGAGGAGCGGCCGCGGCAGGCGGCGGGCGCGCCGCCCACCGACCATCCCGGCGAACCGGTTGAAGTAGTCCTCGAAGGTGACGGGCTCGCCGGACCACGCGGTGTACGGGCGGCCCGGTTTTCCCTCGAGCAATCCGAGCGCGACCGCCTCGACCAGATCGTCGATGTAGACGGGGAGCATCACCCCGTCACCGTCACCCGGGACCGCGAGCTGGTTCGCGCGCGCGAGCTCGAGCGGGCGCAGCACCCAGGGAACCGAGTGAGGGCCGTAGACGTCCCCCGGCCGGATCACCACCGCGCCGCGCCGGCACGCCAGCGCGTCGGAGGCGCTCTTCGTGTCGATGTACGGGATTCCGTACGTGCGATGGAAGACGTCGTCGTCCTGCTCGCCGGGCGCGTCGTAGCCGTAGACGACCACCGAGCTGACGTGAACGACGCGGTCGGCACCCGCGCGGGCGGCGGCGTCGAGGACGTTGCGTGTGCCACGCACGTTGACGCGAACGAAATCGTCCATGTCCCCCCATTCGCGCACGTGGGCCGCGGTGTGGACGACCGAGTCCGCGCCGCCGAGGCACCGGTCCAGGGCCGCGCGGTCGACCACATCGCACTGCTCGAACGCCGCTCCCGACGCGCTGACGCGATCGGCGGCGTCGGAGTTGAGCTCCAGGCCGCGAACGTCGGCGCCCTCGGCCGACAACGCGGCGCAGACCGCGTTGCCGATGAACCCGCCGGCACCGGTCACGGCCACCTTGCGCCCCTCGAATCGACTATCCGTCGGCGTCACGGGGCCGACTTATACTCGCCGCGTCGTGCGCTGGCCAAAGTCACACCACCGCCGCCGGCGCTCGGCATTCGGGTCTGCCGTTCGAGCGGCGGCGGTGGGCTCGCTGTGCGCGGCCGCCGTGGTTCCCCTCGTCCGCAAGCGCTACCGGATCCCGCATGCGGCCACGGCGGCCTCCGTCGCCTCCGCACCGCTCGCGCTCGCGGTGCTCCAGCCGCGGACGAAAACGCGCGACGTCGGCATGTTCGTGCTCCAGATGTGGGCGTTCACCGTGCTCCACGAGCTGCCCTACGACGACCCCGACCGCCTGCGAGAACGGCTCAACATCCGGTATCCGATCCGCGCCGACCGCGCGCTCGGCTGCGGCGAGCTCCCCACCCACCGGCTCCAGCGATCGTTCTCGCGCTCGGGGCCCGTGGGCGCGCGCGACGTCTTCCTCACGATCGTCCACTGGGCGTGGTTCCTCGAGCCGCATGCGGCCCTGCTCTGGGTCCTGATCCGCGACGACACGCAGTTCCCGCGCGCGGCGCGCCAGATGGCCGCCGCGTTCGACCTCGGGTGCTCGATCTACATGCTCGTCCCCACGGCGCCGCCGTGGTGGGCGGGGGAGAACGGGTACACCTCCAAGCCGGTTCGCCGGATCATGGTCGAGGTCGGCGAGCCGATGTGGGGCGGGGCGTGGCCCGCGATGTATCAATCGCTCGGAGGGAACCCGTGGGCGGCGATGCCCTCGCTCCACTTCGCGACCTCAGTCCTCGCCGCGCTACTGCTCGCCGAGACCGGCGCCGACATGGGCGCGGCCGGGTGGGCGTACGCGCTCACGCTGGGGTTCGCGCTCATATACCTGGGCGAACACTACGTCGTCGATCTGCTCGCGGGGACGGCGATCGTCGCGCTGATCCGGGGAGGCGAGCCGCTCGTCGGCTCGATCGCGGAACGTATCAGCGAGGGGGTACAGCGCCTCGAGCGGCTGGCGGCCGGCTGAGATGGGTGACGCCACGACCGCGCACCCCCGGATGACGCGCGTGGCACGTCGCATCTCTTCGTCCTCGGGCGCTCGTGTGCAGGAAGCACACTTCGCGCCCTGCGTCCTCGAGCTGCTCGGCCACGCGCGCCCCCGGGCGCATGCGGCCATGGGCTCACCCATCTCCCACCTGAGCGAAATGCGACGATAGGGGGGCCATGTCCGGCTCGAGCGACCTCGAACCGCAGGTGGCTGGGGAGGAGCAGGCTCAGCGTCCCCCCGAAAGCAGGGAGGACACCGAGCCCTCCTTCTTTGCCCAGCCCCGCCGAATCGCGCAGACGCTTCTCGTCGTGCTGATCCTGGTAGGCGCGATCTACGTCCTGTTGCCGAAGGTCGTAGGGATCGACGACGCCCTCGCCACCCTCGACGAGGGCAATCCATGGTGGATCGCACTCGCGGTGGTGTTCAACGTCGGCGCCTTCGCGGCCTACGTCGCCCTGTTCCGCGGCGTCGTCGGCGAGCGCGTCCTCCACCTTGACTGGCGCGAGTCGTACCAGATCACGATGGCGGGGCTGGCGGCGACGCGTCTGTTCTCTGCGGGCGGTGCCGGGGGGATCGTCCTCACCTACTGGGCCCTGCGCAAGGCGGGCATGGAGCGCCGCCAGTCGGCTTGCCGGATGGTCGCATTCCTGGTCCTGTTATACGGCGTTTACCTCGCGGCGCTGGTCGTGTTCGGGACCTTGCTGCGAACAAACGTGCTACCGGGCAAGAGTCCGATCGGCCTGACGATCGTCCCCGCCGCCCTGGCGGCCGCGGTGATCGCGATATTTCTGTTGATCGCGCTGATCCCCAAGGACTTCGAGCGGCGCCTGGGCCGCTTTACGCAGGGCTACCGGTTCGGGCGATTCGTGCGACGGCTCGCCACCGCGCCCGCGACCGTGGCGAGTGGAACGCGCACCGCGCTGGCCTTCGTCCGCAATCCCCGCCGCGGAGGGCTCGCGGTAATCGGGGCAATCGGGTTCTGGGCCGCGAACATCGCCATCCTGTGGGCCAGCTTCGAAGCGTTCTCGGTGGACGTCCCAATCGCGGTCCTGGTGCAGGGGTTCTTCGTGGGAATGGCCGCCAACCTGTTCCCGGGCGCGCCTGGCGGCGTCGGCGCGGTGGATGCCGGGCTGATCGGCGCCTTCGTCCTCTTCGGGCTTCCGGGATCCGACGTCTTCGCCGCGGTCCTGATCTACCGTCTGATCGCCTTCTGGCTCCCGATCCCGCCCGGGATCGTCGCCTTCCTTCAGCTGCGAAAGACCGCGGTACGGTGGGAAAGGGAGCGCGAGCAGCTCGGCGCCCCGGTGCCCGTCGGCGCGAACGCGAACCCGGGGTCCGACCCGACGATACTTCAGAAAGTAAAGTAAGATTAATGGGTAGGCCATGGGAGAACGAGGGATTGCGGTGAACGAGAACAAGGTCGAAGAGCTGATCATCGTCGGCGGAGCGGCCGCCGGATACACCGCCGCGCTGTACGCGTCGCGCGCAAACCTCGATCCGCTGGTGATCGAGGGCTTCCAGTGGGGCGGCCAGCTCCAGAACACGACCGACGTCGAGAACTACCCCGGCTTCCCCGACGAGGGAATCATGGGGCCCGAGCTCATGGTCAAGTTCCGCGAGCAGGCGGAGCGCTTCGGCACGCGCTTCATCACCGACGACGCGACCCGCCTCGAGCTGAGCGACGGGGGCATCCAGCGCGTGTGGGTGAACGACGACGAGTACCGGGCGAAGGCGATCATCCTCGCGATGGGAGCGGAGCCGAAGCGGCTCGGAGTCCCCGGCGAGCTCGAGCTCGGAGGCCGCGGCGTCTCGACCTGCGGCGTGTGCGACGGCGCGTTCTTCAAGGGTGAGAACGTGATCGTCGTCGGTGGCGGCGACTCCGCGATGGAGGACTCGATCTTCATCGCCAAGTTCGCCGAGCGGCTCACGGTCGTCCACCGGCGGGACGAGTTCCGGGCTTCCAAGATCATGCTCGAGCGCGCCCGCGAGACCGAGAACATCGAGTTCAAGACCCCGTACGTAGTCGAGGAGTTCATCGCCGGCGACGACGGGAGGATCGTTTCGGTGCGGCTGCGCAACGTCGAGACCGGCGCCGTCGAGGACATGGACACGGGCGGCGCGTTCGTGGCGATCGGGCACACGCCGCGGTCCGAGCTCGTCGCCGGCCAGGTCGACACGGACGAGAACGGGTACGTGGTGACCGAGGGCCGCTCGACCAAGACCAAGCTCGCCGGCGTGTTCGCCGCGGGCGATCTCGTCGACCACACGTACCGTCAGGCGGTGACCGCCGCCGGGACCGGCTGCATGTCCGCGCTCGACGCCGAGTGGTATCTGCGCGACACGCCGCCGTCGCCGGAAGCGCACTGGTTCGGCAAGGCGGGCGTCGCTCAGCAGAGCGAGCCGGACGACGCCGAAAAGGTCAGGGCGTAAAGCCAGCCCCGCGGTAGAGTTCCCTCGATGGCCGTCGTCGAGAAGCCCGAGAAGCTCGGCCTGAAGCGGGTAGGTGAGTTCGACGAGGCGAACGAGACCTGGCCGCGCGGGGACCGGCCCGCGGCGATCCGCGAGGCGGCGGCCGAGTTCCGCACCCGCTTCGCGACCGAGGACAACCGGGTGCGCGGGGTGCGGACCGTGGACATCGCAGCGGCCGGGTACCCGGTCAAGTTCGCGTTCGGGGGCGCCGCCAAGGGCCCCAACCCCTACATCAACATCATCAACCGGCTCCAGGTCATCCAGTTCGAGGACTTCGAGGGGCGGATCCGGACGCTCGCCTACGAGCCGACCGTTCCGGAGGGTCCTGCGGAGGCTCCCTTCTACCACCAGCAGATCGAGCGCCTCGGCGAGTTCCTCTCCTACAAGGTGCTCGCCAACATCTTCAACCCGGTCCCCCAGGCGCTCGCGAAGGCCGGCGTCGCCGCGGAGGACGTCGACTACATCAGCTTCGACCACCTGCACGTCCAGGACGTGCGCTTCACGCTCGGCTCGAGCGAGCCGATCGACGGCGAGACCGGCCCGCTCCCGGCGCTGTTTCCGAACGCGAAGCTGATCACCCAGCGCAAGGAGTGGGACACGTTCCGCTCCCTGCACCCGATGCAGTGGGCGTGGTACGTCGAGGACGGGATCAAGGGCGTTCCAGAGGAGAACGTCGTGCTGCTCGAGGGAGACGTCGAGCTCGGCAAGGGCGTGGCGCTGATTGCGACTCCGGGCCACACGGACGGCAACCACTCGCTGTGCATCAACACATCGGACGGCGTATGGGTCTCGTCGGAGAACGGCGTCTGCGCCGACTCCTGGCACCCGCACCTGTCGAAGATTCCCGGGGTGCGCAAGTTCGCTGAGTTCTTCGGCCGCGAGGTGGTGCTGAACTCGAACACGCTCGAGGACTCGATCGACCAGTACGACTCGATGCTGAAGGAGAAGGCGCTCGCAGATCCCAACCCGCGCGATCCGCGCTACCTGAACGTCTTCCCGTCCTCCGAGATGGCCGACTGGAGGCGCCAGTGGCCGGTCGTCCCGACCTTCTGGTACGGCGGGATCAGCTACGGGACGATCGAGCGGTCGTAACGCGGCCGGCGACGGGGCATTAGCCTCGGCCATGCACGCGGCTTCCACGCCGGTTGCAGGCAAGTTCCCGCCCCGCGGACCGATTTTTGTCTAATCTCCCGCTCCATGGGAGGACGCAGGTGAGCCCTGCAAAGCGCCTCGTCGCGGCAGTCGTCGTGACAGCGGCGCTAGCGGCGGCGGGGTCGGCTTCGGCGGTGGTCGAACCGGGCGGCGGCTCCACCTTCGGCTCGAACACCCAGGGCTGGACGAGCGAGGTCGCCACATGCCAGGGCGCCGGCGGCGGGGTCGGCCAGGGGTGCTCGGCCACGAACTCGCACTCCGCGGGAGTGGGCAACCCGGCCGGGTCGCTTCAATCGCGGCTGTCCCTGGAGGTCGGCTTCGTCGCCTTCGATAGCGAGTTCGTGTGGCGGTCGCCGTCGTTCAGGCTGCCCGGGGAGCCCGGCGCGGAGGTGCGGGGGGCGGAGTTCGGGTACGACCGCCGCTTCGACGCCGGCGGTCTGATCACACTCGATCCCCGGGCCGATATCGAGGCGATCATCGTCGACCAGACTGCCGGGACCCGGACCACGCTGATCGACGAGACGCTCGACTCCGACGACGACGAGTTCGAGCGGCAGAGGGCTACCGCGGAAACCGGGACGCTGACCCGCGAGCACATTCACCACATTGAACTCCACGCGGCCATCACAACGTCACCGGAGCCCGTAGACGACGTCTCGGGTTCCGTTTACTTCGACAACGTCGCCGTCGACGTCCCGAATCCGCCCGGCAACTCGCCGGGGGTCACCTTCCCGAGACCGCCATTGGCCGGCGCAGCGATCACCGCCCTGATGAGGAGTCTGAACCTGGACGCGCTCAGCGGCGGTGGGCCCGACGGTTCGCAGGTGCCGCTCGATGAATGCACGATCGTGGGCACGGCCGGTGCCGACCGAATGAGGGGAACGACCGCAAACGACGTCATCTGCGGCCTCGGCGGCAACGACTCGATCTCCGGAAGGCGGGGCCGCGACGTGATCGACACGGCAGCGGGCAACGACAAGGCCATCGGCAACAAGGCCGGCGACATGATCCTCGGGCTGAGCGGCGCGGATGTGGTCAGAGCCAGGAAGGGGAAGGACCAGATCGGCGGCGGCGCCGACAAGGACAAGCTCCGCGGCCAGGGCAACGCGGACCTGCTCGCCGCCGAAGACGGAACCCGGGACCTGGTCCACGGCGGCGCCAGCCACCGGGACCGCGCGCGCGCCGACGGCGCGGATCGCGTTCGCAAGGTGGAGCACCGGGGTTGATGGTCCCACCCACGTGAAGCCGACCGAATAGCCTCGATCGGTGGGTCTAATGGCCCGCCGAGGTCCGAGCCCCTAACCTCGACTCGGTGGACCGTCGCTCGTGGCTGATGCTGCTCGCGCTCGCGGCGATCTGGGGCGCGAGCTACATGTTCATCAAGATCGCGGTGCGGGACCTATCGCCGGCGATGGTGGCGTGGTCGCGGATCGCGCTCGCCGCGATCGTGCTCGTCGCATTGGCGGCGTCGCAGGGAGTGCTGGGCGAGATGCGCGGCAGGGCGCCGATGCTCGCGCTGCTCGCCGCGGTTCAGATCGCGGGGCCGTTCCTGCTGATCTCCGCCGGCGAGGTGGAGATCTCCTCGTCGCTGGCTGGGATCCTGGTCACCTCGACGCCGCTGTTCACGGCGCTGCTCGCGATCTGGGTCGACCACGAGGAGCGCTCGCAGGGGCTGCGGCTCGGCGGCGTCCTGCTCGGTGTCGTCGGGGTGGCGGTCCTGCTCGGAGTGGACCTTGGCGGGTCGGGCAATGAGCTGCTCGGGGGTCTCGCCGTCGTCCTCGCGGGGCTCGGCTATGCGATCGGCGCGCTGCTGGTCAAGCACCGCTTCTTTGACGTCGCGCCGATCGGCGTCGCGGCGTGGGTGATGGTGGCGAGCACGGCGTGGCTGACCCCGGCCGCGGTGGTCACGTTCCCGACCTCGACGCCCGACCTCGGCCCCGTGGCGTCCGTGGTAGTGCTGGGCGTCGTCGGCACGGGCGTCGCGTTCGCGATCTTCTACCGCCTGCTCGCCCGCGTCGGCCCGGCGAGGACCTGGGTGCTGACATACCTGGCGCCGGGTTTCGCGGTCGTCTACGGGGCGACCCTGCTCGGCGAGACGATCACGGTCGCGACGCTGGCTGGCCTGGCCCTGATCCTCATCGGGTCGTGGCTTGCGGCCGAGGGCAGGCTGCCCACCCGGCGGCGGGTCGCCCCGGCTACTCCTTCTTCTTGACCTTCGCGTCGATCGTGAGCTGTCGGGACTCGCCCCCCGCAACCGCGCGCCGAAGAAGCGGCGCGGCGCGGTAGCGCTCCTCGCGGCGCTCGGCCCACAGCCCGTCGAGCACGCCGAGCACGCGTCCCAAGCCGATCCTCTGCCCCCACTCGAGCGGCCCGCGCGGGTAGTTGAACCCGAGCCGCATCGCGGTGTCGACGTCCTCCGAAGAGCCGATCCCGGCCTCGAGGGTGAACGCGGCCTCGTTCACCACCTGGCACACGATCCGCCCGAGAACGAGGCCCGGTGAGTCGCCGACCCACTCGACGTGCTTGCCCAGCCCGCGGAAGAAGCGTGCCGCCGCCTGCGCGGCGGGCTCGGACGTCGACTGAGCGCGGGTGAGCTCGACGAGCGGCGCCTCCGCGATCGGCGGCAGCGCGTAATAGCCGACGGTGATCTCGTCCGCTCCCTGGGCTGCGAGGCTGGCGGAGTCCACCGGAGCGGCGCGAAAGCCGTCGCCCTCGACAACCGCGCCGTCGGCCGGGCTCGTTGCGTCGGCGGCGAGGGCCGGCGCCGGCGGGTCCTCGGGGCGGTGGGGACCGTCGCCGTACTCGTAGTAGCCGCGGCCGGCCTTGCGGCCGAGCCGGCCCGCCTGCACCATCCGCGCCTGGATCGGGTGGGGCTGCCAGCGTGGCTCGTTGAAGCTCTGGGCGTAGAACGACTTCGCGACCTCGAAGTTCACGTCGACGCCGATCAGGTCGGCGAGCTCGAACGGGCCCATGCGGAAGCCGCCGCCGACCCGGACGATCCGGTCGATCTGCTCGACGGTCGATACGCGCTCGCCGAGCAGGCGCAGCGCCTCGAGGCCGAACGGCCGCGCTACTCGGTTCGCGAGAAATCCGGGTCCGTCGGCGGCGCGAACCGACTCGCCTCCCATCCGCCGGGCGAGCTCCGTCGCGACGGCAAGAGCGTGCTCCGCACTCTGATCGCCGGCCACCACCTCGACCAGCTTGATCAGCGCCGGCGGGTTGAAGAAATGCATGCCGACCACGCGTTCCGGATGCGGCACGGGCGCCGCGATCGCCGTGACGGGGAGGGAGGAGGTGTTGGTGGCGAGCACCGTCCGATCTCCGCACACCTCGGCCAGACGCCCGAACAGCGCGCGCTTCACCTCGAGGTCCTCGGGCGCCGCCTCGATCACGAGCTCGCAGCGGCGGAAGTCCTCGAGCAGTCGCGAGACGCGCAGCCTCCCCCCGGCGACCTCCGCTTCCGACACGCTCCATCGCCCGCGCTCGGCACCCTTCGCGAGTCCCTCGCGGACGCGCCGCTCGCCGGCCTCGAGCGCCTCCGGAGAGGGGTCGTGGAGGTGGGTCTCGAGTCCGCCCAGACAGGCGAGCTGTGCGATCCCCGCTCCCATCGTCCCGGCGCCGGCGACGCCGATCCTGTCGATCATCGAGGCGTGTCGTCGGGCGGCGGCGGCTCCTCGCCCTCCCAGAACTCAACCTCGTCGCGCTCGAAGAACACCTTGTGCATCCCCTCGCCGGCACCGCCCGGCGGGCGACCGAAGGCGCTCAGCTTTCCGGACTCGGGCCGGACGACGATGTCCGGAGCGACCATCTCGCTGACGATCAGGATCCTGACCGACTGGTCGGTGCGGTTCACGATCTGATGCGCGCCGCGCTCGCCGATCGGGAACGCGACGACCTCGCCCTCGGCCAGCTCGCGCTCCGTCTCGAGCGTACGCAGCGTCGGAGTCCCCCGGAGCACGATCAGCAGCTCCTCGTTGCCGAGGTGGTAGTGGAGCGGAAACGGGGCCTGTTCGGGGGCGAGCTCGAACAGGCTCACCCCAAGTCGCTCGGACCCGGCCTGGCGGCCGAGCATCGCGCGCCTGGAGGTGAAGCCGGGGCGATCGCGCTCGGTGTCGAAATCGGGATCGAAGACGTTCGCCATCGCTACCTTCCCGAGAACCTCGGCTCGCGCTTCTCCAGGAACGCCCGCATCCCCTCGACCCGGTCCTCGGTCGCCATCGAGAGCTCGTACAGGCGCCGCTCCGTCTCCAGCCCGGCGGACAGGCTCGTCTCCTCGGCGGTCAGGATCGCCTGCTTCGCGAGCCTCACCGCTATCGGGGGTCGTTCGGCGACCCGCGCGGCGAAATCGAGCGCGCCCTCGAGCCACTCCCGCTTCTTGTGCACCTTGTTCACGATCCCCAACCTCTCGGCCTCCGCCGCATCGAAGCGCCGCCCCGTCAGCACCAGCTCCATAGCCCGCTGCTTGCCGGCGACCCGGGCCAGCCGCTGCGTCCCGCCGCCCCCGGGAATGATCCCGAGAGTGATCTCTGGCTGGCCGAAAACGGCGGACTCGGACGCGACGATCATGTCGCACAGCAAAGCCAGCTCGCACCCGCCGCCGAGCGCGTAGCCGGACACGCCCGCGATCAGGGGCGTGGGACACGCGGCGAGCCGCCGCCAGAACACCGCCGACGGGTGGCCGAGCGACTCCTGGAAGGTGCGCTCGCTGAGCGCGCCGATGTCGGCGCCGGAGGCGAACACCTCGTCATTGCCCGCGATCACTATGCAGCGCACCGCCTGGTCGGCGTCGAGCGCCTCGACCATCCCGCCGAGCTCGTCCATCACCTCGGGCGAGAGCGCGTTGCGCACCTCGGGCCGGTTGAGCCGGCACAGCCCGACGTGACCGTCCACCGAGCGCTCGACGAGCCCGGCGCTAGCCATCGTCCGCACGCATCGGCCGCATCGCGTCGATCCCGGTCGCTTCGCGTCCGATGATCAGCTTGTGGATCTGCGAGGTCCCCTCGTAGAGCGTCGTCACGCGCGCGTCGCGCAGATAGCGCTCGACCGGATGGTCGTCGACGTACCCGGAGCCGCCGTGGACCTGGATCGCCGCGTTCGCGCACTCGACCGCCGCCTCGGTCGCGTACAGCTTCGCGATCGAGGTCTCGACCGTGTTCGGCTCGCCCTTGTCCTTGAGGATCCCGGCGCGGCGGACGAGCAGCCGCGCGGCGTCGCGCTTCATCACCATCTCGGCGATCAGCTCCTGCACGAGCTGGAAGCGCGCGACCGGGACCCCGAACTGCTTGCGCTCCGTGGAGTAGGAGACCGACGCGTCGATGCACCCCTCGCAGATCCCGACGCAGCCGGCGGCGACGCTGTAGCGCCCGTTGTCAAGCGCGCTCATCGCGACCTTGAACCCATCGCCCACCTCGCCCAGCATCGCATCGTCCGGCACCTCGACGTCCTCGAGCGAGATCGCCGCGGTGTCGGACGCGCGCAGGCCGAGCTTGCCGTGGATCTCCTGGGCGTGGTAGCCGTCGTCGGAGGTCGGAACGAGAAAGCAGGCGAGTCCACGGTACCCCGTCAAGGGGTCGGTCTGTGCGAACACGAGCGCCAGCTCGGCGTAGTTGCCGAGCGAGATGAACATCTTCTGGCCGGAGATCATCCAGCCTCCGTCGCTTCGAGTCGCACGTGTGCGAAGCGAGGCCGCATCCGATCCGGTGTCGGGCTCGGTGAGCGCGAAGCACCCGAGCGCCTCACCGGAGCACAGCCGGGGCAGCCACTCGCGCTTCTGCTCCTCGGTGCCCCAGCGCTCGATCGAGCCGCACACGAGCGAGGTCTGAACGGACACCACGGTGCGCGCGGAGCTGTCTGCGCGCCCGACCTGCTCCACGATCAGGCCGTAGGTCACGTAGTCGAGGCCGCGGCCGCCGTACTCCTCGGCGACGGGGGCTCCGAGATATCCGATCTCCCCGATCTTGCTCGCCAGCTCGCGGTCGAAGCGGCCGGCGCGGTCGTTGTCCCGCGCGCGTGGCGCGATCTCGCGATCGGCGAACTCGCGCGCCGTCTCCTGGATCAGGCGCTGCTCGTCCGTCAGGTCGAGGTCCATCCGCCCGGAAGACTATTTGCGTACCGCGCCCAGCTCCTGCTCGACGACCCGCGCAAACGCGTCGGCCGCCTCGGCGGTGCGCGGACCGGGGGCTGCCAGCTCGGCGCCGTCGATCGCCGAGATCGCCTGGACCTCGCGAGTGGTGGACGCGAGGAACGCCTCCCGCGCGGCGTTCAGGTCCTCGATCGGCCACGCACCCTCCTCGACGTGGAGCTCGCGCGCGATCCGGTCGCGGGTGATCGAGTCGAGGATGCCCGTATCGAGCGAGGGGGTTCGAAGCCCCCCCTCCGGGGAGACCCAGAACACGGCTGAGGTGGGTGCCTCGAGGACGATTCCGTCCGGTCGCACCAGCACCGCCTCGTCGGCGCCGCGCGCCGCGGCGATGCGCGTCGCCTCCATGTTCGCGGCGTAGGAGATCGACTTCACTCCCGTCAGGATCACGCTCGGGGCATAGGTGACGGTCGCGACGCGAATCGTCTCGGGGTGCGCCGGGAGAGGCTCGGTGAGGAGCAGCCGGCGGCCGCCGCGGGTAAGCACGATACGCAGGGCCGCGTCACCGTCGCCGAACTCGGCGAGCAGCGCGTCGATCTCGCTCTCGATCGTCTCGCGATCGACGGCCAACTCGATTGCCTTCGCGGAGCGCTCGAGACGCTCGAGGTGCGCGCCAAGCGTGAACGGCCGCCCGGCGTAGAGCCGGATCATCTCGAACACCCCGTCGCCGCGCAAAAGCCCGTCGTCGGCGGCGGGGATCCGCGCGTCGGCGGTCGCGGTGATCGATCCGTCGACGCTGGCTAGCTCCTTCACCGGCATCCGTGCATCTTTACCGACATCAACAGGGTTCGCGCTCGGCCCACAATCAAATTCCCCGCCCAGGGCGGGATCCTGATTTGAGCCTCGCGCTCACGTCCTGGCAGCTGACGGGTTCTCGACCACGGTCGCGACGCCCTGGCCCACCCCAACGCACAGCGTCGCGAGTCCGTAGCGCGCCTGGCGGCGGCGCATCTCCCACGTTAGCGTCGTCATCAGGCGGGCGCCCGAGCAGCCGAGCGGGTGGCCGAGCGCGATCGCACCGCCGTTCACGTTCAGCCGCTCCTCGTCGATCCCGAGCTCTCGCACGCACGCGAGGACCTGAGACGCGAACGCTTCGTTGATCTCGATCAGGTCGATGTCGTCGATCTTGAGGCCCGCGGCCTCGAGCGCGCCCGGCACCGCCTTCGCCGGGCCCATGCCCATGTACGCGGGGTCGACGCCGGCGACGCCGATCGCGACGACGCGGCCCAGCGGCTCGGCTCCGAGCTCGTTCGCGAGCCGCTCCGAGGCGAGCACGACGCAGGCGGCGCCGTCGTTGAGCGTCGACGCGTTTCCGGCGGTCACCGTCCCGCCGTCGCGAAACGCGGGCCGGAGGCGGGCGAGCTTCTCGAGCGAGGTATCCGGCCGCGGGCCTTCGTCGCGCTCCACGAGGACGGGATCGCGGCCGTTCTGCGGCGCCTCGACCGCGACGATCTCGTCCGCGAACGTCCCCGACTTCGTCGCCTCGACGGCCTGGTGGTGGCTTCGCAACGCGAACCGATCCTGTTCCTCTCGCCCGATCCCGTAGCGCTCGGCGACGTTCTCGCCGGTCTCGCCCATCGACTCGGTCGAGTAGCGCTCCGCCATCCGCGGGTTGACGAGCCGCCACCCGAGCGCGGTGTCGTGCATCGTCTGGGCGCCACGGGGCAGTGCCGCCTCGGGCTTCGGGACGACCCACGGCGCGCGGCTCATCGACTCGACGCCGCCGGCCAGATAGAGGTCGCCCTCGCCGAGCCGCAGCGCCCGCGACGCCTGGTTGATCGCGTCGAGCCCCGACGCGCACAGGCGGTTCACGGTCACCCCCGGAGTCTCGGCCGGGAGGCCGGCCAGCAGCGCCGCCATCCGGGCCACGTCGCGGTTGTCCTCCCCCGCCTGGTTGGCGGCGCCGAAGTACACGTCGCGCACGCGCTCGGGGTCGATTCCGGTGCGCTCGACGGCGGCCCCGATCACGTGCGCGGCGAGGTCGTCGGGTCGCACGCCCGCGAGCACGCCGCGGTAGCGGCCCATCGGGGTCCGCACCGCGTCGATGATCAGGGCTTCAGCCAAGGGTCTATCCTCGCAAGCCACCCCATGGAGTTCATGTTCCTAACCCTGGGAATGATCGGGCTGATCGTTCTGGTTCTCGTCCTCGTCGCCCGGGCGTATCCCGGGAGCGGTGCGGACCTGCTCGACTGGAAGCCGACCCGGTCGCCGGAGCTCGAGGCTCAGCTCGAGATCGACGACGTGCAGCAGATGATCGAGGCCCAGAACGAGTACCGGCGGCGGCGCGGGGCGGAGGAGCTGACGCCCGAGCAGGTCAGCGAGTGGGCGCGCGAGGACGAGGCGCTGCGCGAGAAGGCCCGCGAGGGGCACGACAAGCGCCTGCGCGAGCTCGAGGACGAGCTGGGCGTCTAGTCCATCGCGTGGCGCGAGCGCTCCTCGTCGGCTGCGGGTGCCGCGGGCTGAAGCTCGGGTGCGCGCTGCGCGAGGACGGGTGGGAGGTTCGCGGCACGACCCGCGAGCTGGAGCGGAGCGCCAAGATCGAGCGCGCGGGGATCGAGCCGGCGGTGGCCGACCCGGACCGCGTCGGGACGGTCCTCGACCACGTCGGCGACGTGACCCTCGTCGCGTGGCTGCTCGGGTCGGCGACCGGGGATGACGCGCAGATCGCCGCGCTGCACGGGCCGCGGCTCGAGCGGTTGTTCGAGGAGCTGGTCGACACGCCGGTGCGCGGGTTCCTCTACGAGGGCGCCGGGAGCGCGCCGGCGAGTGTGCTGCGCGTCGGCGAGCAGATCACCGTCAGGGCCTCGGAGCAGTGGCGGGTCCCGGTCACGATCATCGAGCACGACCCTGCGGATTGGCGTGGCTGGGTCGGCGCCGCCCGCACCGATGTCCATTCTCTGCTCGGCGCCTGACTGCTGGATCTCGTCAACCAGCTCCGGACCGCCACCGGAGCAAAATGCCTAAAATCGGATTGGGTTTATACAATTAGCTTTGGAGGTGCGCCTTGCCTGACTATGCGAAGGACGTCCTCGTCGAGACCGACTGGGTGGCCGAGCAGCTTGACGACGACTCGATACGGATCGTCGAGGTGGACGAGAACCCGGCCCTGTATGCCGAGGCGCACATACCGGGGGCGATCGGGTTCGACTGGCGAAACGAGCTGCAGGACCAGGTCAAGCGCGACTTCCTCAGTCCCGAGGCGTTCGGGAGGCTGATGGGGAGCCGCGGGATCTCGAACGAGCACACGGTGGTCCTCTACGGGGATCGCAACAACTGGTTCGCGGCGTACACGTACTGGTACTTCCTCTACTACGGTCACGACAAGGTGAAGCTCGTCAACGGGCCCCGCGACAAGTGGATCTCGGAGGGCCGCGACACCGAGACCGGAACGCCCGACTACCCCGCGGCGAGCTTCGAGGCGACGGCGCCCGACGAGTCGATCCGAGGGCGGCGCGACGAGGTGATCAACGCCCTCGGCGGCGCCAAGAACCTCGTCGACGTGCGCAGCCCGCAGGAGTTCTCGGGCGAGCTGATCGCGATGGCCGGCTACGAGCAGGAGGGAGCGCAGCGGTCGGGCCACATCCCCGGTGCGATCTCGGTGCCGTGGGCGAAGGCGGTCAACGAGGACGGGACGTTCAAGTCCGCAGACGAGCTGCGCGAGCTTTACTCGTCGGCGGGCGTGATCGCCGACGGAAAGCCAGTGATCGCGTATTGCCGGATCGGCGAGCGCTCCGCTCACACGTGGTTCGTGCTCCACGAGCTACTCGGCATCGACGACGTCGAGAACTATGACGGGTCGTGGACGGAGTGGGGCAACCTCGTCGACGTGCCGATCGAGAAAGACGTCTAGCCGCGGTCGCCTGCAAGAGCGCGGTCACGTGACATAAGCGGCGTCCCCCGGCCGGAGGAGAGCGGCCCCGGTCCCGCGAAGCAGCGGCCATGCGACGGATCGGGGTTCGAGCGGTGGTGCTCGGGTTGCTGGCAATCGGGCCCGTTGCCGCGCCGGGCGCGAGCGCGGCGGTTCCTCACGAGGTGATGCCGGGTGAGACGCTGTGGTCGATCGCCGCCGCGAACAACCTCACGACCCGGACCGTCGCGGCCTACAACGGCGTCTCCGAGGACACCCAGGTGATCGCCGGCCAGACGATCGAGGTTCCGACCGTGGCCGAAGGGGCCGGCGCGCTCGCGGCCGCGCCCGCCGAGTCCTCCGCACCCGACGCTGGATCGGGCGTGTCGCATACCGTCGCCCGCGGCGAGAGCCTGTCGTCGGTCGCCGCCGCCAACGGGATAACCGTCGACGAGCTGGCTGCGGCCAACGGACTGGCCTCGGACGCCTACCTGATCGAAGGGGAGGCGATCCAGGTGCCCGCCGCGACCGCGTCCTCCCTCGCGCCCGGGATGGCGGACATCCCATCTCCATGGGGCCCGCTTCAACTCCGTGCGGACGCGGCCGAGGCGTGGAACGCGATGCGCGCCGAGGCACTGCGCCTGTACGGCATCGAGCTCGAGCCCGGAGGTCCGCTGTCCGCGTACCGCACCTTCGACCAGCAGGCCGAGCTGTACGACCTCTACCTCTCCGGCCAGGGCGCGCCGGCCGTCCCGCCCGGCAGCTCCTCGCACGAAGCCGGCCTCTCGGTCGACCTGGCGACACCCGAGATGCGCTCGATCGTCGACGAGATCGGCGGGCAGTTCGGCTGGGGCAAGGTGAACGGACCCGGCGAGTGGTGGCACGTGGACTACGTCGCGGGCTGACGCTCGAGGCGCTCGAACAGGGATTGCAGGATCCGCGCGGTCGCGCCCCACACGAGGTGCTCGCCGACGACGTAGGTCGGCATCTTGAGCGGGACCCCGCGGCGGACCAGGCGGCGCATGGCGAAGCCGGCTCGCAGCTCGTCGAAGTGGAGCAGCAGCACCGCGGCGACCTCGTCGGGATTCGGCTCGAAGGCGAGTCCGGCGGGGATCAGGCCCACGAAGGTGTGCACCGTGTACCCGGTCACCATCGTCGACACCGGCGGCAGCGCGCCCAGCACCTCGACGTGACCCGGGTCGAGCCCGATCTCCTCGTCGGCCTCGCGCAGCGCGCAGCTCAGCAGGTCCTCGCCCGACTCGGGCCGTCCGCCGGGAAACGAGATCTCTCCGGCATGGCGGCGCATGTCCTCGCGGCGCTCGGTGAACACGAGACCGGGCCGCTCCGTGGCGCCGAAGATCGGCGCCAGCACAGCGGCCTGCCTCACCCGGATGAGCGCGCGTCGCCCGCAGCGGTCGCCGACCCGACCCCCGGCCAACCGTCGATCGGGTTGGTGGAGCGCACCACGTGCATGCCGGCGGCCGCGTAGCGCTCGAACGCGGCGTCGGCCTCGTCCGTGTAGTCCACCACCCCGGGTACGACCACCGGCGAAGTGCAGTCCTCGAGCAGGTACGTGCGCTCCGCGAGCCTCTCCCGGACGTCGTCGTCCTCGAGGAGATCGTCGATCGTCCACGCCATGCAGTGGCTCTTCGCCTGGCCCGCGACCACGACGGCATCGAACGAGAGAAGCTTCTCGATCAGCTCGGTGTTCTTCCCCCCAAGGCGATCGCCGTCCGGTCCCTCGGTCACCTCGGGGCCGAGCATCGAGTAGTGCTCGGTGAGCGGGTTGTCGCCCTTGACGTGGAACTCGGGCCGGCTGTGCCGGGCGATGCCGTGGAAGAAGATCGCTTCCTCGACCGCCGAGACGAGCGCGTGGCCGATCCCGCCGAGCATCGAGTGATAGGGCCAGATCGTGAGGTCGTACTTCCCCCCCTCGGCGAGCCGCCGCGTGTAGTGCGCGAGGTGGCGCTTCGCGTACTCGACGTCGATCCCGAGAGCGTCGGCGACCGCCTCGTTCACCGTCCAGCGTCCGGACGCGACCTCCTCGGCGGATACGAGCGTGTAGGGAGCGGGATGCTCGCCGTGCTCGTCGACGAGCCAGATCGCGTGGAACACCTGCATCGCGTCGTGGGTGTCCAAGCTGGGGAAGATCTGCGTGATCGTCCCGAGGTTGCGATACACGAACTCGCATAGCCGCCGGTTGTCGTCCACGGCGCCCGTGCCCGATCGTCCCGCGACGAAGAGCTCGAAGTCCGGGACGCAGAACGTGTTCTGGACGTCGACGGCGAGGAGGCAGATTCGAAGCGAGTCATCGGCGGCGGGGGACACGCCGTGCCTGTCGGCCCACGCCGGCGCCTCCGCCGCCCGCTCCTCGTAGGGAACCCTCCACACCTCGCCGACGCGGGCGGGCTCGAAGTGGGCCGGGACCGGAAGCTCGCGCATCGCGCCCTCCACCGCTTCTGCCATCACGTCTCCTTCTGGTTCAAATGATCACCTGGACGCTACCGCCATCGACGCTCCACGCCGCGCCAGCGACGTAGGAGGCGCGCTCGGAGCACAGGAAGACGATCGCGCCGGCGATTTCGGCGACCTGGGCGAACCGACCGATCGGGCGCCCCGTCCCCACGGCCTCCAGCACCTCCTCGCTGGACGACGCGCCAGACCGCTCGCGCTCCTGCTCGGCGAGGCCGCCGGTCTCGGTCCACAGCTCGGACCTCGTCGGCCCCGGACAGATCGCGTTCACGAGCACGCCCGACTGCGCGTAGCGGTCGCCGAACATGCGCGACAGCGACAGCTCGGCCGCCTTCGCGACCGAGTAGTCGGGCATCTGGGGGGAGGGGCGTTTGCCGGAGCTGCTTGACACGTTCACGATCCGTCCCCAGCCGCGCTCCGCCATCCCGGGCACCGCGGCCCGCATTGCGCGCAGCGGGGCCATCACGTTGAGATCCCACGCCGCCTGCCAGTCCGCGTCTGGAACGTGCTCGAGGTCGCCACGCTTTGCGCCCCCGGCATTGTTGACCAGCACATCGAGCCGGTCGAACCGATCCGTCGCCTCGGTGAGCATTCGCTCGCCCGCATCCGGGTCGGTGACGTCGACGGCGAAAGCCGCGGCCCGGCCCTGGGTCGTCGCGCCTGCGCGCTCGCACTCCGCTGCTGCCTCGTCGAGCGGGGCGGCCGAGCGTGCGACCAGCAATACGCTCGCTCCCTCGGCGCACAGCAGACGCGCCGTCTCGCGCCCGATCCCCCGGCTGGCGCCGGTGACCACGCACGATCTGCCCTCGAGTCCGAGGTCCATCGGGTCAGGCGGGGCGCGGGATCATCGCGGTGCCACGAGCTCGACGCGGTCCTCGATCTCGACCTTGCCGGTGAGCATGCGGTGCACCGGACACTTTGCTGCGATTGCCTTGATCCGCTCCGACTGCTCGTCGGTGATCGGCGCGGGAATCCTGACCTCGACCGAGTAGCGGACGGGTTCCTCTCGATCGCCCGACTCCCGCGTCGCCTCGACTTCGACCGAGCCGAGCTCCCACCCCTTGCGGTCCGCGTACATCTCGACAGTCGTCGCGGTGCAGGCGGCGAGGCTGGCGAGGAAGAGGCGAGTGGGGGAGGGACCCTCGTCGTTCCCGCCCTTCTGGGGCGGCTCGTCGGAAACGACGTGGTGCCCGTCGACCTCGACCTCGTGGGTGTATCCCTGCACGCGGCGGGCGATCGCGTTCACGACTCGGCGCCCTCTCTTCCCTGGAACAGCTCGGGATCGTCGGTGTCGGCGAAGCGGGCCATCGCGTACACGAAGTCGGACGCGCGGTTGAGGTAGCGGAGCACGGCGTCGGAGGCGAGCCCCTCGCTCTGCTTCAGGTCGACAACCCTCCGCTCGGCCCGCCGCAGCACGGCGCGGGCAACGTCGAGCTGGGCCGAGAGCGCGGTGCCGCCCGGGATCACGAACTTGGGGGGCAGCGACACCCGGTCCATGTATCGGTCGATCTCGGCGTCAAGCGAGTCGACCATCTCCTGGGTGACGCGGCTGACTCTGTCCTCGAGCCGCTCGCTCGCCTCGGGGGCCGTCGCGAGCTCGGCGCCGGCGACGAACAGCTCGGTCTGCACGCGGAGGACGTCGCGCGCGATCTCGGCATCCGCAGGCGAGCACATCGACCGGGCGACCCCGAGCGCCGAGCCCGCCTCGTCGATCGAGCCGTACGCCTCGGTGCGCGGGTCTGACTTCGGGACCCGCCCGCCGTACCACAGCGACGTGGTCCCGTCGTCGCCCTTCTTGGTGTAGATCTTCACCACCGCGGCCATCCTAGCCGCGTGGCGATTCGGGCTCGACCTACTTCCTTGCCCGCTCGCGCGCTCTCAGCTCAGCGGGTTGAACACGATCCCCGTCGGGACCTTGGGAAAGAAGTAGGTCGACTTCGGGGGCATCGTCTCGCCGCCCGCGGCGACGGCGCGGACCTGTTCGACCGGGGTGGGGCGGAGGAGGAACGCGCAGTCGGCCTGATTCGACTCGATCTGGGCCCGCACTGCATCGGCGCTCGTCTCGTATCCGATCCTGCGCTTGGCGGCGATGTCCTCCTCTCCCATCCCGAGGATCCCTCGCAGGACGAGGGTCTCGAGGATCACGACGTCGAGCTGGCGGTAGCTGTCGGGCCGTTCTGCGAGCGCCCGGTCGAGCGGCTCGCGATCGCGGAGCCGAACGCGCATGCCGCCCTCGCGCTCCGCATCGAGGTAGCCGAACACACCAAGCCCTTCGGCGCCCGCCGGGTCGATCCGTTCGAGCGGGACCTCCTCCGTCTCGAAAAGCTCCTCGAGACCCGCGCTAAGCGCGTCTCGCTGGGAAGAGGCGAGCCCGGTGAGAACGCGATGGGTGGGGAAGACGGTCAAGCCCGCGTCCTCGAGCGAGACGAGGCACATCAGCACGTAGCGATGCGGGCCGTCGCCGCCGATGGCGTCGGCGTAGGTGCGGGCGGTCTCGTAGCGATGATGGCCGTCCGCGATCAGCAACTCGGCGTCGGCGAGCGCCGAGGCGACGCCCTCGTGGACAGCCGGGTCGGGGATCCGCCACACGCGGTTCGTGGTGCCGTCGGCGTCGGTTGCGTCGGCCCACGGGTCGGCGTCGAGGGCCGGCGCGACGTGGTGCCACGCGTCCCCGGGGTAGAGGGAGAAGATCGGCGACAGGTTGTGTCGTGTCGCCTCGGTGAGTCGGAGGCGATCCTCCTTGGGGCCGGGATGGGTGCGCTCGTGGGGTCGGATCAGGCCGGGCCCGTACTCCGTTATACGGACGCGGGCGAGTAGACCGTGGCGGGTTCGAGTGGCGCCGTCGGGCGCCGTGTACTCCTGCGTCAGCGCCCAGATCGCCGGCTCGCGATCGGCGGTGAGGATGCCCTCGAGCGTCCACGCCTCCAACGTCTCGGCGGCGTGCTCATAGGGATCGCCGCCGCCGGGCGCCTCGGGGAGGTCGATCTCGACGACGTTGAACGGCGAGCGCGCGACCAGCTCGCGGCGCATCTCGGCGTCGATCACGTCGTAGGGCGGTGCGATGACCGCCTCCAGCGACCCGACCGCGCCGAGGTTGTAGTGCAGCGCCCGCAGCGGGCGAACCTCGGGCATCGCCGAACCCTAGACGCTCGAACCGCCCACAACGGGACTAGACTCGCTCTGACGGGGCGTAGCTCAGTCTGGTCAGAGCGCCCGGTTTGGGGCCGGGAGGTTTCGCCGGTTCGAATCCGGCCGCCCCGATTGCAGGTTCGAATCCCTGCGCGACGGTGCTCAAGTGGCCCGGACGGCGGCCGATAATCAGGGCGTGGGGGGGCTCTTCGCAGCAGCAGCTCGCGCGGCGGCAGGACGAAACCGGATCCGAATGCTCACGCTCGCCGCCGGAGTGCTGATCGTGGGCACGCCGGAGGCGCATGCGTCGCTCGAGGACGTTGTTCGCGACGACCTCGAGCTCGCGCGGGAGCGGCTCGCCGCGACGGCTGCTGTCGTCCCGCGGGGTCGCTACCCGGCGTGGACCGGTCCGGGCGGCAAGTGGGCGACCACCGGGCCCAAGGCGTGGACGAGCGGGTTCTTCCCCGGCACGCTGTGGCTCGCCTACCGGGCGACCGGCGAGGCCGCGCTCAGGGCCGAAGCTGAGAGGAGGTTCGGCGGGCTCGAGGCACAGAAGCGCGACACGAGCGGCAACGACCAGGGGTTCAAGATCCTCGGGAGCTTCGGAAACGCCGCGCGGCTGACCGGCGCCGACGCCTACCGGCGGGTCGTCGTGCACGCAGCCCGCTCGCTCGCCTCGCGGTTCGTCCCGGTGGTCGGAGCGACGAGGTCGTGGGGGGATCGCTCCTCGCCCGAGGTAAGGGTGATCGTCGACAACCTGATGAACGCGGAGCTCCTGTTCTGGGCGTCGAAGCATGGCGGGGACCCCGCCTGGTATGCAATCGCCCGATCCCACGCGCTGCGCACGATCCTCGACCACGTGCGCCCCGACGGGAGCACGTTCCACGTCGTCGACTACAGCCCGGGATCCGGCGCGGTAGAGCGCAAGGGCACGCGGCAGGGGCACGCGCGCAACTCGACGTGGTCGCGCGGACAGGCGTGGGCGGTGTACGGGTTCACAATGGCTTACCGGGAGACGGGCGATCGGCGGCTACTCGACGCGGCGCGACGGGTCTCCGACTGGTTCATCGACCAC
>Ga0081538_10000815_pt1 | contig 33842 bp, 35 predicted proteins | sample TabmetS5T2R1_FD_71022 | JGI IMG/M metagenome (GOLD analysis project Ga0081538, IMG submission 71022) | Tabebuia heterophylla rhizosphere microbial communities from the University of Puerto Rico - S5T2R1 | ecosystem: Host-associated > Plants > Roots > Rhizosphere ...
GATTCGCCGGAGCGCAATGGCATCCCGGCAAAGCAGTTCGCGGTCATCGCGCCGGATACGGAGACGTTGGAAGGCCACATGGCCAAATACGAGCCCAACGAGCTGGACGTCATCACGGTCCTAGACGACACTATGTGCGACGGGATCGAGTCGTGGGCCTGGTACGGCCGGCAGCCGATCAACGTGCGCCTCAGGCGCGGTGGGACGCTGTTGGTGATCTCGAACAGGAGTGCCGAGGAGTTGCTCAAGGTCATCCCGCGGAAGCCGTGGGACTGGACCCTGGCGATCGTACCGGGGACCCCTAGCATGGGCGGGCTCTGGGTCTACCGTGACGACGGCACGGACATGCGGGTGCTCGGCGCCATAGCGAGCGCCCGTCCCGACATCTTCGAGTTAGATGCGATAGAGGCCGTGGTAAGGGACAGCGAGCTCGGCCAGAAGTATCTCGACGCTCTCAAGAGCGGCCACGACGAGGTCCGGGTCCACGAGGTCGCCGCGGGCGAGGGCAAAGAGGACGACTACGAGCCGGTCAAGCTGCCGGGGTGGAAGGACATGCGCGAGGCGATCATCGTCGAGGCGGTCAAGCCGGGCGAGCGCAACCCGCACTACAGGTCCTCCTCAGACCGGACCATGCGGCCGGTTGTCAACTTCGACACGTGCATCAAGTGCCGACAGTGCTGGATCGACTGCCCCGACGAGTGCTTCGATATCTCCGATGAAGAGCTGCATCCGGTCAACTACAGCTACTGTACGGGGTGTGGCATCTGTGCCAACGTGTGCCCGGTCGAGGATTGCATCGTGATGGTCAACGACCTCGAGTTCGTCGAGGAGGGCGACAAGGACGTCTTCCCGATGTGGGAGGAAGACAAGGACGCCTACCACGAGTGGCGTGAGGAGAAGATCGCCAGGGGCAGGATAGACCACCAGGCGACCTTCAACACGGATACGTGGGCGAAGTAGGGGAGAGGAGGAGCACGATGACCATCACGAAACCCTCCGGAGGGGTACAGCAGACCGAGAAACTGATGACCGGCACACAGGCGGTCGCGCAGGCGGTTCGTCTAGCGGACGTCGACGTGATGGCGGCCTATCCCATACGCCCCTACGACGGGGTCATGCAGGCAGTGGCGAAGCTCATCGCCAACGGCGAGCTCGACGCCGAGTACATCGTCGCGGAGGGCGAGCACTCCCAGTTCGAGATCTGCAAGCATGCTTCGGCCGTCGGCAGCCGGGTGTTCGTCGGTTCCTCGGGTGTGGGATGGATGTACGCTATGGAGTCGCTCGCGGTCACCCCGCCGCTCCGTCTTCCGGTCGTAGCCATGATCGGCAACCGTGCCCTCGACGATCCGGGGGCTTTCGGGGTCGAGCACAACGACGCGATGTGCGTGCGTGACCTGGGCTGGCAGCTCTTCTGGGTGGAGGACGCGCAGGAGTGCTTCGACGCCACACTGCTGGCCTACCGCGTCGGCGAGGACAAGAGGGTCTCCTTCCCAGTAGGATTGGGCGTTGACGGGGCGTTCATCACGCACTCCCAGGCGCTCGTCAAGATCCCGGACCAGGAGAGCGTCGACGCGTTCTTGCCGCCGTACGATCTGGGAGATCGGCTGCTCCACCCCGACAACCCCATCTCCATCGCCCCCCAGGCGAACGAGGACTGGGTCATGGAGATCCGCAAGCAGACCGACGAGGCCGCGCGGAAGGTCAAGGATGTGATCCGCGAGGCCCACGCCGACTTCAGGGAGCTGTTCGGCCGCGGCGGCGACAATCCCTTCTTCGAGGAGTACAGGACCGAAGACGCCGACTACGTGCTCCTCGGCATGGGTTCGCTCGGCCTGCCGGCCAAAGTCATGGTTCGCCGGCTGCGGGATCGGGGCGAGAAGGTCGGGTTTATCCGGCTGAAGTGGTTCAGGCCCTTCCCCGACGTGGAGCTGGCGGAGACGCTGGGACGCTTCCGGGCTGTTGGCGTAGTCGACCGCGACTACTCCTACGGTTCGCCGTCCCAAGGTGGGGTCCTCTACACCGACCTGCGCGCGGCCCTCTACAACTCCGAGCAGCGGCCCCGCATGGTCAACTTCATCGGGGGCCTGGGCGGTCGCGAGCTTACCCCCGAGATGATGGACGAGATGGCGTTCATCACCAGGAAGGCTTACGACGGCGAGGAGGTGCCCGACGTAAGTTGGATCGGGGTGCGCGAATAGGGTAAGAGTAAAGAAGAGCAAAATAAGGTAAGTAACAAGAAGACGCTAAGAAGAGCGCAGGAAGGAGATCGGAGACAGAGATGGTTATGGAGGCTCCAGGACGGGCGCTCAAGCTCGATCCGATCAAATCGATAAAGAAGGCGCCGGCGGAGGAATATTACCAGTCCGGCCATCGCACATGCCAGGGTTGTCTGTCCGCCCTGCCCATGAGGCTGATGGCGAAGGCGGCCGGTCCGCGTACCATCGTTCTCGGCACCACGGGGTGCATGTACGTGGCGAACACGACCTATATGTCCACGCCCTGGGTCGTCCCCTGGATGCACACCCAGCTCGGCGCTGCGGGTTCGGCCGCGGTCGGTACCTCCGCCGGGCTGAAAGCCCTCATGCGTAAGGGCAAGATGAAGGACGAGCCGATCAACGTCATCGCCTTCTGCGGCGACGGCGGCGGCGCCGACATGGGCCTGGCGGCCATCAGCGCGGCGCTCACCGACATCGAGTACAACCTGCTGATCTTCCTCTACGACAACGAGAGCTACGCCAACACCGATATCCAGACCTCGGGCCAGACGCCGTGGGGGGCGGTGACGACCTTCAGCCCACCCGGCAAGAAGCACCGCATCATGCAGCGCCGGTGGAAGAAGAACGTTCCCGGCATGCTCGCCGCGGGCCACCCCGACACCAAGTACATAGCCTCGGGCACTCCGGCTATCCCTGTGGACATGATGGACAAGGTGCGGGCGGCCCTGAGCGCAGGTGGGCCGACCTACATGCACGTGCTCGACCCTTGCCCGAAGGGCTGGCACTACGACCCCGAGCACTCCAACGCGCTGGGCAAGCTGGCCATCGAGACCGGCATCTACCCGCTCTACGAGATAAAGGATGGCCTCTGCAAGCTTACCGGCGTAACCAAGCAGATCGCCGAAGGCAAGCGCCAGCGCAAGCCCGTTAGGGAGTATCTGGAGAAGCAGGGCCGCTTCGCCCACTTCAAGAACCAGGACTACGCCTACTTCCAGAAGAAGATCGACGAGATGTGGGAGCAGTGGCTAATCCCCGGCGTCGTCGCCTTCACCTACGGCGGCCCGATCAACCTCGCCGGCGAGGAGGCGAAGATCCGCAACCGCAACGTGGTGCGGGAGAACGCCTCCTGGGTCGGCATGGCGGGCCACTCCCACGAGGAGTTCGAGGGCGTCTCCGACGAGCCCTACGAGCCCTGGCGCGACGACAACGAGGTGGACGAGTACCCGAACGCCCTGCCTTCTACGGGCCAGTAAGCGCGCGGAGGCCTCAGACCAAGAGACTGGGGGAAACGATTTCGTTTCCCCCAGTCTTCCCCAAGTCCTGGCCAGCGTGATCTGTTAGCAGCAGTCGCCGAAACGGAAGCTACCCCTCGTCCAGAATAGCTTGTACTTCCACTCTAGCTTCTTGACAGCTTTGTCCACGGCACCGCTAGCGTCATCCGCTTTGCTGCACGCCTTTAGCGTGCGGTAGCCGCGGATCGGAACCACCACCTCGGCGACGACCTTCCCGCCGTCGGTGTCGAGGCGCACCCTGATGTCGGGTTCGGAAGCGAACATCCGCTTGAGGCGCTCCACCCGCTCGGCGACATGATCCTCCGTGACGTCCACGGCCTCGCCGGTTACCGTAAGCTCCATTCGACCCCTATTCGCCCTTCACCGAATCTGCAACTTCCGATACATCATATCAACCGGTGCTTTCGGCAACAAACCCGTGGCGCCGGTCCTGCTCACCGACCAACACTCCAAGCGATGAGGGAGTGCTCATGCGCGCTTTTCGGCGGTCCTGGGTTGGTTGCCCTCTTCTTTGACTTGCTTTCTGTAGGCGCGCCAGGCGCTCAACTCGATTATCTGGCCGTGGATCATCAAGAAGCCGATGCCGTAGCCGAAACCCATGATCGCCTGGTACGCGAGGAAAGACAGCACCCCTGATTCCTGTTGCAAAGTGATCCCCTGCCCGTAGATCTGGGTGAGCAGGACCTCTTGCGCCAGGCGCGCTATCGGGAAGGTCAGGGTGCCGTAGAGTGCGGTCGGGGCTGCGTAGCCGAAGTTGAGCTTGCCGGCGTCCAGTAGCGCGTCGTAGATCATGCCGAAGATCGCCAGGGGGATGCCGAGCCCGAGGGCCGCGACGATGATATAGCCGGTGGAGGCGTTGGCCACCGCGGCCAGCGCCCCCACCATCAGTCCGGCGGTGAAGCCTATCACCATCCCCGGTATCTTCAGCCACCTCGAGATGCGCACCGGCTACGCCTTCCCTGACTCTAGATGATGGCCCCGAAGGCGAAGTAACTGTAGGCCAACGCCCCGAGGTAGAAGAACGCCGCGAAGAGCAGAAGTATGTTGGTGATTATGTTCGGGCGTATCTTCTTGGGCAGGAGCAGGTTGTTGGTCCCCAGCAGCAGCAGGCAGTACGCGCCCATCGCGAAGGTCGAGAGCACCGAGAGGATGTCGAGGATGGCGGCGGGGCCGTCCTCTTCGCCGGTGACGAACAGCATCGCGATCCCGAACAGGATCACGAACCACAGGAACGCGAAGTAGAGCTTGCTGAACCCGAAGCGCTGTGTAGGACGGATGAAGTAGTACGTCATGTCCGCCTGGCCGCGGGAGAAGGCGTCGAAGATACCGAAGGTCATCTTCCAGCCGATGACGGCTATGAAGACAAAGAACACGCCGCCCATGAACGCTCCGCCTGCTGAGGCGAAGGCGCCGGACATGCCGTTGAGCGTGGCCCCCTCATCGTCGGCCAGGATGGCGTCCTTCACGCCGGGGTCGATCTGCACCGCGCTCTGCGCGAGCACCGTGTAGATGATCGTGGTCAGCATCGTTATGCCCCAGAACAACACCCAGGCGTCGAAGTGCACCCAGCGCCGCCACCCCTTCCAGCGCCGCATGTTCTGCTGATCTTCCGTGTCGAACATGAAGCCTCGGGAGGGTATAGACTCCTCTTCCTCGAGGTGGGTCAAGCCCCTGATCTTGGGGATGTAGGTCCCCATGCCGGCGCCTTTGTCGCGCAGCCAGAGCGTGTACCACATCTGCTGCATCCCCGAAGGACCGGCGAAGGCGAGGGCCCCCACGATGAGCGGGAAGAGCGTGGCGGCCTGGGGACCGGTCAGCACGCCCTCCGGCACGTACCCGAAGGCGAACAGACCCGTGATAGTAGTCCACACGAACGCCAGGTTACCCACCAGCGCCGCGACGATCGCGGAGCCGATCACGAGGACGCCGATGAGAGTCGTCAAGATCATCTCGACAACGTTGTAGACGATCTTCGCCATGGAGATTATGACGCCGATGAGGATAAGTCCAACTATGGCCGGAACATACCAGGTGATCCCCGTCAAGCTCTCGAACGCCTGGGCCCCGAGCGCCACGTGGCCAGGCCAGATGTAGACCAATATGGCTATGGCGAAGAACAGCCACATTATCGGTCGCCACAGACGGGCCGCCCCGAAGAAGATGCTCTCGCCGGTGGCCGTAGCCCAGCGGGCCATCTCCAGCATGACAACCGCCTGTAGGGTAACGCCGATGAAGAAGAGCCAGCGAATGTCCGGCCCGAAGAGGATGACGAGCCGCGGCCACAGATACGTCTCGCCCAAGCCTACCCCTAGCGCCGCCAGGAGCATGCCGGGACCGAGAATATGCAATGAAGCAGGAGCCTCCGGTAACTCCCTTATCGGCATCGGGTCTTCCCTGCCCGCGTGCCACACCTTCTCTTCCTGAACCTCCTCGGTAGTTCCCCCGGGCGCACCACCCCTAGACGTGTCCACCACAATCTCCTTTCTTGCCCCGACCGGTTAGTGCCCAATTCGCCTGCGATCGACCGTCACAGACTTCGATCGAATGGTCAGTTGTACCCCGCGCCACGTGTGATCCCGAACAGCAAGCTTCCGCGACCGTCCAATACCTTACCCAGAGCCGTGGAAAACGAGCGCCAATGCAGAGCATCCTGACCCGATTGTGTTAGCCGACCTACCTGCCTTCCCCTTGCGACAGGTCATACCAGCATACACAGGGGCCAGATTTGTGTCAAGCAGAGACCATTGTCCCGCGCGAAACGCCCCACGCCTTCGTAAAACCGTTACTGGGATCGGTCGTCCCCTCGCCGATTGCAGCGTAGGGTCCCGAACCTGATCTTGTGATACCTTTCTCATCTATTGGCACCGTTTGCTTGAATGTTGATACATGGTAGTTACAATCAAGATCAAGAACTGAGCACACCAGTTTGGCAGACGGAAAATGACAGAGACTAGTAACGTTGTGCACATAGGGCACACGTTGAATACAAGGAACGAGCAGATTCGGAGAGAGGAAGAGAGGACTGGACCTTGATGCATAAGATCAAGAAGTTGATAAGCGCTTTGGCACCGAGTATGCAGAGCTTTCGTGCCTCGGGCAAGGGCTCGCCTGGCAGGGGCAACGGGCCGAGACTCACCGACCGCAAGCACTACAAGTAGGCTGGCACAGCCCTGACGATTTCGGCCCCCTACCGCGGTAGGGGGCCTTACGCTTGAGACTGGCTCGAGTGCTGAGATGCTAAACTGGATCAGATGGAACCGAAGGAAACTGACACGACCGAGCCTGTAATCGAGCCGATCCGCCGCGTCAAACTCTACGAGGAGGTGGCATCCCGGACCCGCGACCTCATAATCAGCGGCGAGCTCCGGCCTGGGCAGGCTTTGCCCTCGGAGAGGAAGCTTGCGGAGCAATTCAAGGTAGGTCGTGCGGTGATTCGGGAGGCGATCCGCCGGCTCGAGATGTCCGGTCTCGTGGAGAGCCGTCACGGTGGTGGCAACTATGTCCGGGAGATTACCGTCGAGCATCTGGTAGCTCCCATCGCCACCGTGTTGAACGATATGGGGCACCTACGCGAGGAGCTCATGGACGCGAGGCTGATCTTCGAGCCGCAGGTTGCGCGGGAGGTCGCCAAGAGAGCCACGCCGGAGGATCTGCGGCAGCTGGAGGACGTCATACGCCGGCAGGAAGTCCGCACGAGTGATGGTCAAGCGACTGCGGAGGAGGACGCGGAGTTTCATAGACTTCTGGCGCGCTCGACCCACAATACGGTTGTGGTAAGGGTGATGGAGGTGATCGATAACCTGCTCAAGGACGAGCACGCGCGGTGGTTCCGGTCCGTCGAGCGGTCGATCAATTCACTCGAGGGCAACCGCCGTATCCTGGAGGCCGTCCGGCGTCGCGATCAAGCAGCTGCACAAAAGGCTATGGAGCAGCATATCCAACAGATAGCTCGCGACATTTAGTCGATTGGCGCTGATGCTCGAACTTCCTCACTGAACCGCACAAACCTTAGGTTAGAGCGCGGCCCTTCCGAATAGTGTGCCGCCTCGCCACGTTTTGCCCTGGTGCTATAATGCCTGCACTTCGAGGTGCATGCGCGGCGAGTATCGAAGGGTGATAGGCATGTACAGAAGGATACTGGCGGCCATTGACGGGTCACCGGCATCCGCCGACACACTGGAGCAGGCGGTAAGGCTTGCTCGGGAGCTGGACGCCGATCTCTACACCATCTCGGTTCAAGAGTGGCCCAGACCTCTCGAGGTCATAGGGATGGAGGTAGAGATACCGCAAACGCTGCACGACGAATTCTTCGACGATTGCAAGTATCGTATCCGGTGCGCGGCGGAGGAAGCCGGAGTCAGGTTGATGTCTACCAAGGTGACCAAAGGGATTCCGGCGACTGCGATATTGCGCCACATCGAGGAGACGGGTTTCGACTTCGTAGTTCTCGGCCGGCGGGGCAGTGGATTCGTGCACCGTTTACGCTGGACTTCTACGGCCCACAAAGTCATAGCGTGCGCGAACTGTCCGGTGATAGTCTGCCCGACCTGTGCCGACGAGACCGTGAGGGTCAGTCCGGACGTGCCTGAAGCCTCAGACGTTGTATAACGTTAGCTGGTTGGAGCTTCTCTGTAGGGTAGAAGATCGTTTCTGGCGGCTGTGCGGGCTTGATCGACGTTAAGCCAGGCGTCGAGCCTACTGGAGATCTCTAGTCGCGTCCACTTGGCTACCCAGACTACCCCATCGTCGACCACGAGCTGGAGGGGTTCCGCGATCTCGTAAGTCCCGAAATCGCTCCCCGGCGGATAGTCTATGATCTGCTCACCGCCGCAGTGTTCGGCTGCCAGGTCCTTTGCCATCCGGTCGGGAGAGATGTGGAAATCGAAGGAATCCTGGCTGCTGGGCCAATGGGTCACGACCACCCCGTCCCGGCCGAGCTCGGTGACGATCCTTCTGTACCCCTTGAAAACCTCGGGAACGGACTGGAAGGTCGCCGGATCATGGCCGGTTAGCTGGCTCCGCAGTTCCGCGTAGTAGGTTTCGTAGTACTCGGTTATCTGTTCCCTCAACTCTTCGAGGTTCTGGGCGGTCAACTCGCTGTAATTCACCACTCCTCCTATGGATCAGACGGGCTCTCTTCGAGATCGTCCGACCAAATCCACTCTGTAACCGAGGATGTAGGAGCCGAACTCCCGCCTGGGCACCCTCTTCCATTGAAGCATAGCCTCGATGATGGGACAAAGTCGTTATCTTCCTGACACGTCTGGCGCGTCGCCGGAGGGGGAAGTTTGGGTTCCTCGCCTCGCGAACGGCCCTCTTCGGAGTGGTTGCCGCGGATGTGCTCCGGCTCTCGGTAGCTTCCTTATACTCTCGCCGAAATCAGCGCACCGGTTGTTAGCTGCGCCCGAAGGCGGGGTAAGGACAAAGGATGGACGTATGCGACGGAGAGGAGGCATCATCTGGTCTGACATGCGCCGTGCCTTGTCTCTCGACGTGAAAGCTACTGTATCTCGAAAGGATGAGCTGTGGACAGAGAAAGCGATCAGGATCCCTTCGCCGGGCTAAAGAGCGGCGGCGAAGAGTACAGCGTCTACGACGCGCACTACGAAAAGATCGGCAGGGTGGACGATGTCTTCCTAGACGAGCTGGACGCGGTGACTTACATCGGCGTAGAGATGGGTTTCTTCGGGACGAACTCCACCCTCGTGCCGGCCGAGATCGTCAGGGTCAACGACAGGCGCCGCCTGATCGAGGTCGCCGCCGAAGCGGAGACGATCAAACACGCTCCACACTTCGGCAACGAAGAGACCGTGTCGGCCGAACTCGAGGAGAGGGTAAGGGCTTACTTCGGGCTCGAACCTCTTCTGCCACCCGGCGATCCTTACCCTCCCGACGACGTAGGCCGCTTCGGTCCGGACGACCGGGTGGATACCGAACCGGGCGAGAGGATGGAGGCCGAGCGCCGGCAGGGCGGGTTGGCGGGAGACCCGATGGCCGGTGGGCGCATCCCCGAGGACCGCTGGGACAGGGAGACGACGGCGGATGATGTTACGATCCACCGCCGGAGGAGATGAGAGCGGCCGGACGCATCCGGCTCCGCCGAACGGGTAGAATGTGCGGGGAGAGCTGTCGAAGGAGGGACGAGTGTCGGAGAGTGGATCCGAGGCGACGCGGAGGTTGACGGAGGCGTTCGGCGAACCCTACAGGGAGGTGGTTCGGGGCGCCGTCGAAGCGCAACAGAGGAACGTCCAGCTCGCCCAGGGCTGGGTCGAGAGCGTGACCGGCGTGCTGGAGAGCCAGGCCGAGGCCAACCGGGCGCTGACCAGGGCCATGGAGAGCCACACGAACGCCGTGGAGGAGGCGATCAAGAGCCAGGAGCGCACCAGCCGCGCCCTCGCCGAGAGCCTGGAGGCATACAGGGATGTTATCGAGCGCAACACGGTGCTCCAGGAGAAGAGCACGAACCTCGTCCAGGGCTTCTTTGGTGACGTCACCTCGGAGCTCAGGGAGGGGATGCAGGGTAGCCAGGAGGTGGCCCGCAGCCTGATGGAGGGCTCGGAGAAGCAGATGGAAGCATTCCAGGCGATGCTCGGCGAGACGATGAGCTCCTACGCCGACCTGATGAATGCGCCCTTCGATCTCTACCGCAAGAACCTCGAAGCATTCGGCAAGCAGGGCCAGTAAGGAGGACGAGATGCAGGCCGGCGAGAGAAGCCTGGAGGTCAGGAACCTTATAGGGGGAAGGTGGGAGGAGAGAGACGGACGTGATACGGAACCGGTCTACGATCCGGCCACGGGAGAGGTCGTCGCACAGACGCCCCTCTCGACAAAGGACGACGTCGACCGCGCCGTAAGGGAGGCGGGGGAGGCGTTCTCCTCCTGGGCCGCCACCCCGGTCGTCGAGCGGGCCAGGATCCTCTTCTCCTTCAAGGCGCTCCTCGAGGAGCATTTCGAGGAGCTCAGGGACCTGGTCACCCTCGAGAACGGCAAGGACGCCGCGGACGCCGCAGGAGAAGTCAGGCGCGGCATAGAGGTCGTCGAGTTCGCGTGTGGGATGCCGACCCTTATGATGGGCGAGACGGTCAGGGATGTTGCCAGAGGCATAGACAACTCCTCCTGGCGCTACCCTCTCGGGGTGGTCGCGGCCATAACCCCGTTCAACTTCCCCTGTATGGTGCCCCTTTGGACCCTGCCGGTGGCCATAGGGGCCGGCAACGCCTACATACTCAAACCTTCGGAGAGGACGCCGCTGTGCGCGGTGAGGCTGGGCGAGCTCCTCTCGGAGGCGGGGCTGCCCGATGGTGTCTTCTCCATCGTCAACGGGGCGAGGGAGGCCGTGGATGGAATCCTGGAGCATCCCGGCATAAAGGCCGTCTCCTTCGTCGGGTCCCAGCCCGTGGCCGAGCACGTCTACACGCACGGCTGTGCCCACGGCAAGCGGGTGCAGGCGCTCGCGGGGGCCAAGAACTCGATGGTCGTCATGCCGGATGCCGTGCTGGAGAAGGCCGTCCCGAACATAATATCCTCGGCCTACGGCAACGCCGGCGAGCGGTGCCTGGCCGGCAGCGTGCTGGTGGCCGTAGGCGGGGTCGCGGACGATCTCGTCGAAAGGCTCAAGGAGGCCGCAGCCTCGATGAAGGTCGGTCCCGGAAAGGAAGAAAGCTCCGAACTCACCCCCGTCATCCGCGACTCCCACCGCGATAAGGTCCGCTCCTACATCGACCTCGGCGAGGAGGAGGGGGCCGAGGTCGTACTCGACGGCAGGGCGGCGCCCCTGGAGGAAGGCTTCTTTATGGGTCCGACGCTCCTCGACGGCGTGACGGGAGAGATGCGGGTCGGGCGCGAGGAGATCTTCGGTCCCGTGCTCTCGGTGGTTCGGGTGGACACGCTCGATGAGGCCATCGAGTTCTCGAACGGCTCGCCCTTCGGCAACGCCTGCTCCATCTATACCGAAGACGGGGCGGCCGTAAGGCACTGGAGAGAGAGGGTAGAAGCGGGGATGCTCGGGGTCAACGTCGGGGTCGCCGCCCCGATGGCTTTCTTCCCTTTCAACGGGGTGAAGAACTCCTTCTACGGGGACCTGCACGCCACAGGCAAGGACGGGGTGCGCTTCTTTACCGAGAACAAAGTGGAGATAACACGCTGGCTCTCCGACCCTGCGGAAGGGCCCAAGACCGTCAAAAGCGCCCCATAGAGTCAGGCGCCTGATCTCGAGCTAGGGTGGGGCGCCGCGCCCCACCCTTTACCGCCCGCGTATGCGGACCTTACCTTTTTGTAACGTTTGTTTAAAGATTCTGAAAAAATCTTTGCCAAACTAGTGCTTTTCCATCACGACGTCGGTACAATGGCGCGAACGCAAGCATGAATATTGGAGGGGGGCCTCATGCATCGGCTCGGTTTGATCTCAGCGCTCGTTGTTCTGGCTGCACTGTTTGTTTCCATCGCGGCGCTCACGGCTGGTGCACAGACTGCGGATAGCACATCTCAGTCTTCGGTCTCGCAAGGCACGGCCACGGGGGCGGACCCCTCCAAGGCCGAGCGGCGCGCGGCCAGGAGCGACATGGCGGAGGAGGAGACCCTGCCCGACTACTCGCAGGTAGTGGACAGTACGCACGCCCGCCGCTTCGAGGCGCCAGGATGGAAGCGGGGTGGGAGTGACGTTTGGGCCCATGGAGGTAAATATGTCTCGGCGGGAGCCTCCGAAAGCGATGCGCGCTTCAAGCTCAAGACCCCAACGAGCGGAGACTACGCCCTCTACGCCTGGTGGCCGGTCGGGAAGGACAACAGCAGAGCTGCGAGATTCGGCGTGGAGACTGCCAGGGGTACGCAGTGGGTAGAGGTGAACCAGGCCCAAGATGGGGGCACGTGGGTAAAGCTCGGCACCTACGAGATGAAGGCCGGCGACCGCTACGTCGTGCGCGTCTCTCCGGGGGGCGGCCCGGGCGAGGTCATCGCCGACGCTGTCGCGCTCGTCAGGGGCGCCGCCTCACCGCCGCCCAAAGACCTGGCTCCGGCCGAAGGCGGCAGCGCTGGTGCCGGCAAGAACGTTTACGGCGCCTCGAACACCAACGTCGAGCGCAGGGACATAGTACGGTACGGTAGGACGCACATCGGCACCCCCTACTACCATTCTCCACCCGATGCATGTTGGGCTTACGAGAAGGAAGACTGCTCTTGCTTTACAAGGCTTGTCTACGAGCACTTCGGCAAAGAGCTGCCGGACGATCCGACCGAACAGTATTGGCACAAGAACCGCAAGTGGGTGTCCAGGGCCGAGCTCCAGCGTGGTGACCTGGTCTTCTTCAGGGAGAACGGTCCGGACAACCAGATCACCCACGTGGCGATGTACAGCGGCAACGGGTACGTGCTGCATGCTTCGGCTTACTACGCCTACCAACAAGTGGTCGAGAGCAAGATGGAGAACATCGAGGGATTCGCCGGCGGCAGGCGCATCCGCCAGATAGAGCAGCCCCAAGTAGAGCAGCCCCAAATAGATCAGCCCCAAATAGATCAGCCGTAGGCTACAGCGGGATAGAAAGGGTTGCCCCTTCCTATCCCACGCTGGTCAGCAAGTCAGCACGCACCCTACTGGGCGCTTGTCAGCACGTCGCCAGGCGACTCGTCAGCTGTTCAGCTTGAATCTGTCCAAGACCTGGCCGCCGTGCTGACAAGCGGAGGCTAAGAGCCGGAGCGTGCTGAAATGCTCGTCTAGCATAAGGCTTGAGAGCCTTATGCTAGGCGACGTAATCAGGCTCCCGGCAGGTAGAGGTAGTAAGGCTTCGGTTCCAGATCTAGCCCTGCGGCATCCATGATTTGTTGGGCCTGCGGCTCCTGCGGGGCCAGGCGCGCCAGCAGGGACTCGGTGAGGGTCGGCTCCTGCACGTAACGGACCACGGTCGTATCTCTTGCGCCTGCGAGCCTGCCCGCGGTGGCGGTCGCTTCGTCGAGGTCTCCGAAGGAGTCGACGAGCCCGAGATCTCTAGCCTGGGTGCCTGAGTACACGCGGCCGTCCGCGATCTCGCGCACCCTGTCCTCCGGAATCTCGCGGCCTTCGGAGATCACGTCCACGAACTCGGAGTACGACTCGTTCACGATCGACTGGAAGATCTCACGCTCGTCCGGCCTCATCTCGCGAAAGGCGTTTCCCATGTCCTTGTACTTGCCGCTCTTTATGACGACCTGCCCTATGCCGTACCTGTCGGCGGCCTCTGCGAAGTTGTTGAGCTGGAATATGACGCCGAGTGAGCCTGTCAGGGTCGTTTCGTTGGCGACGATGCGGTCCGCCGCCGTCGAGATGTAGTAGCCGCCCGAGGCGGCCGTATCCCCCATAGAGACGACGACCGGCTTGCCCGTATTCTCCCTGAAATCCAGGATGCTCTGGTGCATCTCGTCGCTCGCCGTCACCCCGCCACCAGGAGAGTTGACCTCGAGCACTACCGCGACGACGCTAGTGTCTTGCCCGGCCTGGCGCAGGGCGTCTGCGAGTCCTTCCGGCGTGACCGTCGGCTGTACCCCGCCCAGGGTGTTATCCGCAGGGGCGATCGTACCCTCGACGGGCACGACGGCTATCCTGGACGCTCCGTCGCCGGCCACGTACTCCTCGGTGTAGACGGGGGGAACCCTCGGGCCGCCCGCCGCCAGGATCACGACTACAGCCACGATGGCCAGGCCGATCAGGCCGAGTGCCATGAGACCCCCGACCACGAAGGGCCACCTGCGCCGTCTCCCTGGCTCCCCTGCAGTCCCCCCGGGTTGCTGGGAAGGCCCGTCGGCAAAAGTGTCCATAGTGCTCCCTTCACTGCTGTGTGCCCTCTATCTTTGTGTTGAGGTTGCGGGCCTGATCAGCGAAGCTGCCCCCAACCGACAGAGCAGATTATATGACCGATACAGGGCGGCGCACGAGCCGGTTTACCCCGCCTGGCTCGATCGTCCCCGATGCTCTAGGTTCAGTGTCGGCGTCGTCTGCGGGTGACGTTCTTCAAGATGTCGTCCTTGGCGGCCCGGGGTGAGATCTTCTCGTCGCGCGCCTCCAGCGCCAGACGCTCGCGGTGGTAGACGATCCAGAGGTACAGGTCGAGCTCGGTGCGATCCGGGAAGGCGTCGAGGATTTGTTCCTCCCGGATCATCTCCGAGATCGGGCAGTAACCGTATTCGTACCAGTCTCTCAGGGTCTCTTCCGGTGAGACGTAGCGCTTCCAGTGCTGGGAGACCCTGAAGCCGTGAGCCTCGATGTAGGTTGCGAGCCTCCTGTAGTCGGCGACATCGGAGAACTCGACCTTGATCTCGGGTAGCACGCGGTCGATGGGCAGCCGCTCCAGAAGGCGGCGGTGCTCGAGCTTGTGGAGCAGGTCGCGGGCCGTTAGCGCCGAGTCCACGGGCACCCTGCTGCGGAGCTCTACAACCTCGGCATCGATCATCTCGACACCCCGCTGGCGGGCTACGGAGACCCTGTGGTTACCGTCCTGGACGAAATAGGCGTCCCCGATCTTGTACAGGCTGACCGGGGGCAACTCTTCGGCCCTGTTCATGATCTCGTCGATCCGCCTCCAGCGGGTGCCGAGGTCGGGTTTGGATGGCAGGAAGGCCCGGTCGAAATCCCTGTGGCGTCCGACGCTGCCGACGATCTTGGAGACCGGCACCTCGCGCAGCCCCAGGTAGACCTGCGAGACGACCCCGAGAGCCCCCTTGACTTCGTCGAAGGAGAGCAACTGGTTGGAGCCCGGGTCCCTGCGCAGGTACGCGCCGATCCGCCGCAAAAAGGCCCTTCTGCGGGCGCGTGAAAAGTCTCTGTCTGACTGCTCGTGGGGATCCATAATGGACCAATCTACAGCCCCCCGGTCCCGCCAACAAGGGCGCGGAGCGGGAAATGTTACACGTCGAGGATTCGGTGGCCGTAGACGTTGACGATCTTGGTCCCTCCCTTCTGCCTGACCCTTTCCTGATCCGGCCCATAAAGGTGTACGTGCCCGTGCAGCCACAAGGGTGGTTGATGCCTGTCGATGAGGTTTACAAAGGACTCGAAGCCCACGTGGGCCACATCCTCCTGGTCCCCGAGACCGAAAGGCGGGGAGTGGGTAGCGAAGATCCCGGGCTTCGGACGGCCGACGAGGCTCCGGCAACGGATCCTGACCGAGAGCGCCAGCGCCCTGCTGCGCATCTGGCGCTCTGTGTACTGGTTGGGACCACCCGAGTAAAGCGCAGACCCCGAGAGCCCGGCGAGCACGACCCCGCTGCCTTCGCCCTCTACCTCCACAACCCGACCGTCGAGAGGCGTGCACCCACCGGGGTATTCCGGGCCTTCGGGGCCTGGATCGTGGTTCCCGAGCACGTAGTAGACGGGGACGCCGAGAAAGGTGACGATGTACTCGAGGTAATCGAAAGGCAGGTCCCCGCAGGAGACCACCGCCTCGACGCCCCTGGCATAGGAGGTCAGGTTCGGGCCGTACAGCATCCTCTCCACCCGGTCGCTGATGCAGAGTATCTTCATGTGTATCTTCCTGTCACCCTGCAGAGCATACCCTTTTTCGCAGGGGATCCCCGGTCTTCGACGCGAACGGTGCCGGGTAGGGCCGCGAGCCGTTCCGTTGCCCCTGGCGGCACGAACCAACATAATGCACCCCACCATGATGCGGCCTAACCTTTCGTCGCGGCGGATATGCAGGAGGTACGAACCTTGGCAGGACCGGAGACCCCGAAGCTGATGGTCGACGTGGTGATCCCCTCTGAGGCGGGGGTGGTCTTGATCCGTCGTGGTAGCGACCCCTTCGAGGGGCAGTGGGCGCTGCCAGGAGGCTTTGTGGACGTGGGGGAGACGGTGCACGAGGCCGCCGTGCGCGAAGCCGCCGAGGAGACGGGCCTCGCCGTGGAGATCTCGCGCCTCGTCGGCGTCTACTCCGAACCGGACCGCGACCCGCGCGGCCACAACGTCAGCGTCGCCTTCCTTGCCCGCGTCCTGGGGGGCCAGATGCAGGCCGCCTCCGACGCCGCCGAGGTCGAAGTCCTCGACCCCGACACCGTCGAACTGGCCTTCGACCACAGCCGCATCATCGCCGACGCGATGGTGTAGCAGTTCAGCCCGCTCCGCCTCCGCTTGTCAGCCCGGCGGCTCGCCGCCTTGTCAGCACTTCGGCAAACAAGAGCTGACTAAATGAGAGGCGGCGTGCTGACCGAGCGTGTGGGCTATGGCGAACTGGTCGTCTACCTCGTTGGCGGTGTCGCAGTCGAGGACTACGCGCACTTGGTCCATGATCTCCTCTCACGTCGGATCAGATGTCACGGCCGTATTGTAGGCCGGTGGGGACAGGTCGGTTCCGCGTTAGCGGCGGTGGTGTAAACTTACGCCAGGAGGCACGAGATTTGGATTGGGAGATCATTTTCTGGGTTGCGCTGGCGGCCCTTGCCTTCGTCGGTGAGCTTCTGACCGTCTCTTTTTTCCTGCTCTTCTTCTCGCTCGGCGCCGTCGTGGGTCTCGCAGCAGCCCTGCTTGGATTCGGCATTACGATCCAGGCCGTAGGGTTCCTCGCGGCCTCGGTTCTCAGCATGGTCATCTTGCGTCCCGCCTTCTTGAATCGTCTCGCGCTTGGGGATGGGGAGGGGTACCTCGGACACCGGGGGATCACGGGTAAGCGCGCGGTCGTAACGGAGGAGATAGAGGCTGGAGGCAAGGGTATGGTGCGGATAGGCAGCGGGGAGTTCTGGACCGCCCGCGCGTTGCATCCCGACGAGAAGATAGCACGAGGCGCCAAAGTGAGGGTGCTGGACACAGACGGGCTTACCGCCCTGGTCGACACCGTGGAGAAGGAGGAATAACTATGACCGGCCTCATAGGGTTGGCAGTGCTGGCGCTAGTCGTCTTTCTGGTGGCGGCGAGGGCCGTCAGGATCATCCCCCAGAGCAGGGTTGCTATAGTGCAACGCTTCGGCCGTTACCACCGCACCGCCGAGAGCGGGCTGACCCTCGTCGTCCCGATAATGGATCGTATGCTGCCCAAGACGGACCTCAGGGAACAGGTAGTTGCTTTCCAGCCGCAGGCCGTCATCACGAGCGACAACGTCGGGATGCAGATCTCGACCGTGGTCTACTACCAGGTCGTCGACGCACGGGCCGCAGAGTACGAGGTCGCAAATTTCAACCTGGCGCTGGAGCAGATCACCCAGACCACCTTACGGAACGTCATCGGCAACCTCATCCTCGACAAGACCCTGACCTCCCGCGACGAGATCAACGCGAAGCTCCGCACGGTCCTCGACGAGGTGACGGAGAAATGGGGCATCAGGGTGACGAGGGTGGAGCTCAAGGAGATCATACCCCCCAGGGATATCCAGCAGGCGATGGAGAAGCAGATGCAGGCCGAGCGGACCCGCCGCGCCGCCATCCTGACCGCCGAAGGCGACAAGCGGGCCACCATCCTGAAATCCGAAGGCGAAAAAGAGTCCGCGATCCTTCGCGCCGAAGGCGACCAGAGGGCGGCCGTACTGCGCGCCGAGGGCGAAGCGGAGGCGTACCGCAACGTACAGGCCGCCCAGATCGAGATGACGGGCAAGCTCTTCGAGCGACTGGAAAGCTCCGACCTCTCTCCCGAGTCGCTCCGCTACCTCTACCTGAAGGCCCTCCCCGAGATGGCGAAGGGACCGGCGAGCAAACTCTTCGTCGTTCCTTCCGAGATACAGGACCTAGCAGGGACCCTCGGAGCCCTTGCCGGCGGCGCCTCCCTCGCCGGCGAAGACGGCCCGCAAGACGAAGGTGAGCAGCGCCGGATCCAGGCTCGTGGCGCAGGCCCGAACGGCGAGCTCCCCGCCAGGCGTTAGAACCAGCTGTGGGGGCGGGTTTGAAACCCGCCCCTACTCTACCGTCTGTGGTGCTGCCCGAAGAAGCGCACCATCTCGGCCGAGGCGTCGGGACCTCTGGGATCGGTGTACGAGCCGGGATAGCTCCCCCCCGACCAGGCGTGTCCTAGACCGTGCACGCTCCACCGCTCCACGAGATCTCGACCTTCCGAGTCGCGGTAGGTGAACCTGGTGTATCCATAACCGCCGGGAACCTGACCCTGGCGCGTCCTTACCCGCGGTGACGAGCCGTTCTGGCCACCAGCAATGTCCAGGTGGGCCAGCATCCGCTCACCATTACGCGGATGAACGGTCGTGTCGCGATCCCCGTGAAACACTATGGTCGGAACTATCTCCGTGCTCTCTCCGTTGGCAGCCCTCCGTGATGCGACGACCGGCCCGCCCTGGCGCATCGCGGTAAACGCGGAGGACATGTCGTTGGCCGATCCAGGGGCGAGGCCGGAGTGGACGCCGATGGCGGCGTAGAGGTCGGGATAGGTCGCGCCCATGATCGCGGCCATCGCTCCTCCCGCCGACATCCCGGCTACATACACCCTGTCTTCGGCGACCTCGTACTCCTCTACCACCTGCCTCGTGATGCCCGCAATGAGCGACGGTTCGCCCCGACCGCGCTGCTGGTCCGCGGCCCGGAACCAGTTCCAGCACTTCTGCATGTTGGCGTTGCCCGCTTGAGCGGGATAGGCGACGAGGAAGGTGTGCTCCTCGGAGAGTTCGTTCATGCGGGTGCCCGTAGCGAAGTCGTCCGGGCTCTGGGTGCACCCGTGCAGCATGACTATCAAAGGAACGGCCTGCCCGGTGTAGCCGCTCGGGATGTAGAGTTTGTAGGAGCGGGTCCCGGCGCTGTTGGTGTACGAACGCTCGACGAAGCGTCCTCCCTCTGGGACGCTGACGAGTTTTCCAGACTTCGTACGGGAAATAGGTTGCACGCCGCGGGTGAGCAGCGTCGGACCAGGTGTTGTCCACGCAGTCGTACCGGGCCGGCGATCAGCCGTACGCTGGCCCCCCGCCGGGCCCCGGGGAGCCTCCCCTACGAGCTGGGAGATCACCTCTATCGGCTCGTCCGTCTCGCGGTTATCTTCCTGCGCCGCCGGGGCGAACGCGCCTCCGAGGGAGCGCTGGATTGCGGCGGTCGCCTCGTCGAGGCGGCCCTGCTGCGTTAGGCGCGTGGCCTCAGCGATGCCGGGATGTATATGGCCGTTTATCATGGTGCTCCTCTCGATTTCAGGAAGATTGGATCCTGTCCCTAAGCGCCGCCTTCACGGCCGGGCTCGCCCTGAGGGCGCCGAGCACGATCAAAGAGTCGATGGTCTCGAGGGCCAACCCAGGATCTACGTCATCGTCGATGCTCGCCAAACCGAGCACCCTTATCTCCAGCGTCTCACCGGCCTCGCGCACCGCCTCCAGATCGCGTCGACTGTAGTTCTGCAACCCGAGTACCAGCGTCTTGCGCGCCACCGTCTGCCTGACCTCCTCAGCGTGCGTGGTGAGCTGGTTGCGGATGGCCGTCCGGATGAAGTCCGTCCGGTTGGAATAGAAGCCCTCCTGCACCAACAGGTCCACCTGCCCCAGATCCACAAGCCCCAGGTTGATCGTGATCTTCTCCGTCTCACTCATGCCGGCGTCCCATCTGTCAGACATCCATAAGCCATCCATATGGATGGTACTAGACCCGGTGTCGGTACGTCAAGTCGGTGCGGTCGTCGAGGTCTGCGTCTCCGGGGTTCTGTCGGCGGGGCATGAGAGTATGGGAGAGTTCACACGGTCTTGTGGTTGTGCGGTGGTTACCATGTTGGTACAGGAGGCGCTGGCTTATGGAGGAGGAGCATGAATGTTCTAGTGAGCGGGGCGAAGGGACTTATCGGGTCGGCTTTGATCCCTGAGCTGGAGGCGGGGGGGCACAGGGTCGACCGTCTTACGCGCTCGCCACGTTCTGGCGAAGACATTCGCTGGGACCCCGACGCCGGCATGATCGAAGGAGATCTGGCGGGTTACGACGCTGTAGTCCATCTTGCGGGAGAGAGCATCGCCGAGGGACGCTGGACGTCGGAGAGGAAACGGCGCATCCTGGAGAGCAGGCAGAAGGGGACACGCTTGCTGGCGGAGAAGATCGCGGGGCTTGCAGAGCCGCCATCCGTGATGGTCTCGGCCTCGGCGATCGGGTACTACGGAGATAGGGGCAACGAGTTGCTCACCGAGGAGAGCGAGCCGGGCACCATGTTCCTGTCCGAGGTGTGCAAGGAGTGGGAGGCCGCGGCTGGTCCGGCCCGGGAGGCTGGGGTGCGGGTGGCGCACCCGAGGTTCGGTATCGTGCTCAGCACCGAAGGTGGGGCGCTAGGGACTACGCTGCCCATCTTCAGGCTCGGCGGAGGGGGCAGGATCGGTTCGGGGAGACAGTACTGGTCCTGGGTCTCGCTCGACGATGTGGTCGGCGCCATCGTTCATGCCATAAATACAGACACTTTGAGCGGTCCCGTAAACGTGGTGGCGCCCGACCCGCCGACCAACGCGGAGTACACCAGGGTACTGGGCCGCGTCCTGGGCCGTCCGACCTTCTTCGCTGTGCCCGCGCCCGCGGTCCGCGTCGCGCTCGGTGGAATGGCAGACAACCTGCTCCTGGCCAGCGCCCGCGTCGAGCCCGCGCAGCTCCAAAAGACCGGATACGAATACCGCTATCCCGAGCTCGAAGGCGCACTGCGGCACCTCCTGGAGAAGTAAGGGCCTTCTAGCCTTGCATTTCAGCGGTGAAACCGGCGGTCCGGAGTAGCTCTCTGGCTTGTTGCGCCGCTTCGGCGTCCAGGGTCAGAACCAGTGCTGCCCTTTCGGTGTTCGAATGTCTCACGTAGAGATCCAAGATGTTGATGTTGTTCGAGCCCATCAGGGTCGTTACCTCGGCGAAGACGCCGGGGCGGTTCTCGACGGGGATCGCCACGTCCACGTTCGCGTTGCCCTTCTCGACGAGGATGCCGCCGAGGGCGTCGTAGGCCTCGCGGGCCCGCCTGAAACGGCCCTCCATGACCTTGCGGTCTTTGATCTCGCTCCCCAGCTGCGCCATCGCCCCGGCGAACGCTCCCAGGGCTTCACCGAGCGCGGGGGCGTTCTCTGCCAGGATGTCCGACCACAGTTCCGGGTTGGAAGCGCCGACCCTGGTCAGGTCCCTGAAAGAGGGACCGGCGAAAGAGAGAGCCTCCGGAGAGATGTCCGAGGCGACCTTGAGGAGCGCCGCCGCCATGAGGTGGGGCAGGTGGGAGAGGGCCGCCATCAGGAGGTCGTGCTTCTCCGGGTCGACGGCGGTAGGGACGGCGCCGAGTTCCCTGACGAACCCGGCGACCTCGCGGTAATCCTCCGGATCTGTGCGGTCCGTCGGGGTGAGGAAGTAGCGGGCGCCTTCGAAGAGATTCGGGCTCGCGTTGGCGACGCCAGAGAGCTGGCTGCCCGCCATGGGGTGTCCGCCGACGAAGCGTAGTCCTAGGTTCTCCGCCCTACGCACGATGGCGCCCTTTGCGCTAGCGACGTCGGTGATAAGGGCGTCCGTAGGGTTGAGATCCCCGAGTAGGTCCGTCACCCTGGATATGGGCGCCGCGAGTACGACGAGGTCGGCCTCGCGTACCTCCTTTAGCGTAGAGGCGCGGTGGATGGCGCCACTCCGGGCGGCGTTATCGAGTACCTCTGGGGTGTCTACGCCGACGACCTCCCAACCCGAGTCGCCGGCGGCGAGGCCGACGGAACCCCCGATCAGGCCGACCCCGATGATCCCCAGCGTGCCCTTCATGCTCTTCCGAGCGCCCCTATTACCCGGTCGTTCTCGCCCGAGTCACCGATCGTCACCCGGCTCCAGCCGGGGTAGCCGAGAGGGTCTCCTTCTCGCACCAGGACGCCGGCCCGCTCGAAGATCTCCGGTCCCGTCTGTACGAGGATGAAGTTGCCTTGCGAAGGGATGTAGTTCAGGTTGGCCTCCCCGAAGGCGGCCTGGATCCTGTCCCGCTCCCCCACCACAAAGCGGGCGCGGGCCTCTATCTTGTCCCTGGCGCGCATGGAGGCGGCGGCGGCCACCTGGGCGGCGAGGTTGACGGAGAAGGGGAAACGGACCCGCTCGACGTAGTCGGCCACCCTCCGCCCCGCTATCCCGTAGCCGGCCCGGAAGCCGGCGAGGCCGTGCGCCTTCGAAAACGTGCGGACGCAGACCACGTTCTCCATTTCCAGGGCGAGGACGTGCGAACCGGCGTAGGCCGGGTCGGAGACGAACTCCTGGTAGGCCTCGTCCAGGACGAGGAGCACGTTTTCGGGGAGGGCTTCGGCGAGGGCGCGCACCTCTTCGAAGGCGAGGTACGTTCCCGTCGGGTTGTTCGGGTTCGAGACGATGACCGCGCGGGTCTCGTCCGTCACGGAGGAGAGCAGGGCCTCCGATTTGATCTCATGGTCCTCCGTGAGGGGGACCTTCGTGGTCCGTAATCCCAATACGGTCCCGATGGAAGCGTACAGGCCGAACGATGGCCAGGGGAAGATCACCCCTCCGGGCCGCTCGACTAGCTGGAGGAGGTTGAGCAGGACCTCACTCGACCCGTTGCCGACCAGGACGTTCTCGAAGGCGCTGCCGGGGTTCGCGAAGGCTACCTCCTCGCGCAGGGATGCGACGTAGCGGTCGGGGTAGCGGTTGGCGCGTGGTAGCGCCTCCGCGAGGGCCGCTTCGGCCTCGGGCAGGGGGCCGAAAGAGAGCTCGTTCGACGTCAGCTTGACGTAGCCGTCCGCTCCTCGCTCCGCGGCCGCCTCGTTCGCCGCCCGCGGCGGTTTGTAAGGAGACAGTGGATCAAGCTCGGATCGAAAGGTTACAGGCATCAGGTTTCAGGTTGTCGTGTACGAATCTCAGCCGCTAAAGACTAAGCCCCTTTACCTGACCTTGCAACAGGGGTGGATGTCGGACCGATTGAGGGTCTCTGTAGTTTTCCTGATGCCTGATGCCTGCGCTGGTACAATTCCAGATCCTATGACGGATGCCGAGACGCAGAAGAGAATCGGGGAGCTCAGGGAGCGGGTCGACGAGGTCGACCGGGAGCTAATCCTGGCGTTGAGCGAACGGGCGCGCATCGTTCAGGAGATCATGGATCTCAAGGCAGAGGCGGGTGCACCCATCTACGACCCCAAACGCGAGGAGGAGATCCTGCGCAGGGTGGTCGATCGTAACCCGGGTCCGATCTACGACTCCTCGATGAGAGATATCTTCGAGCTCATCCTGCATCGCATCCGCGACCTTGAGATCCAACGCGGGGAGTATCCCAGGTAACATGAACGTTTCGGCGAGCGTAAAGACCGATGTGAAGACCACCAACGGCATGATCCGGCCAGACACCTTCAGGGTGATAGCGGGCCCATGCACGGTGGAGAGTTACGAGCAGTTCGTCGCCTCCGCGAAGGCCGTGAGGCAGGCCGGCTTCGACTACGTCCGCGGCGGCGCCTTCAAGCCCCGCACCTCCCCTTACTCCTTCCAGGGGCTCGGCGAGGAGGGGCTCAAGATACTCTCCGAAGTCTCGGGGGATCTCGGCCTGAAGGTCGTCACCGAGGTTATGGACCCTTACGACATAGAGTTGGTCATGGAGCACGCGGAGATATTGCAGATCGGCGCCCGCAACATGGCCAACTTCTCCCTGCTCAGGCGCGTCGGCGAGGCGATATCCGGCACGGATCACGGCGTCGTCCTCAAGAGGGGGCTGTCGGCGACGGTCGAGGAGTGGCTGCTCGCGGCCGAGTACATCACGGCGGCGGGTGGGGACAACGTAGTCCTGTGCGAACGCGGAATCCGCACTTTCGAGACGAGCACGCGCTTCACGCTGGACCTCTCTGCGGTGATCGTGGCCAAGAGGCTGACGGATCTGCCCGTGATCGTCGATCCCTCCCACGCCGCAGGACGGCGCGACCTGGTCGTGCCACTCTCCAAAGCGGCAGTGGCGGCGGAGGCCGACGGCCTGATGGTGGAGAGCCATCACGAGCCGCAGGAGGCGTTGTGTGACGGGGAGCAGGCACTCCCCGTCGAGGCCCTCATGGGTATGAAGGACGTTTTGCAACCTTTCGCCAGTGCTATGGGCAGGGAGGTTATCTAGTCTCGGGCATGGGTCCCGGAGGTTCTGTGGACCGCCTCGGAGATAGGTTCGTGCTCGTGCGCGAGCTCGGCTCTGGCGGGATGTCCCGCGTATTCCTGGGGCGTGACGAGGTACTCGATCGTCCCGTCGCCGTCAAGATCGTAAGACCGGATCCCGATGACCCCGAGATCGGTCTGCGATTCCAGCGCGAGGGTAGGTCCGCCGCCAGGCTCTCCCACCCCAACATCGTCATGGTCTTCGACGCGGGCGAGGACGAGCTCGATGGGTGGGCGGTCTCCTACATCGTCATGGAGTACGTCTCTGGCGGCGACTTCGAGGACCTGATCGACAGGAACGGGCCCATCCCCGAGTCGATGCTCTTGCGGGTTGGGGCCGACATCGCATCGGGACTCATCCACGCCCACGAGCGGGGCATCATCCACGGTGGCATAAAGCCGCAAAATATCCTGCTCGATGAGCGGGGAAGTCCCAAACTCGCGGACTTCGGCATAGCACGCGCCCTCGACGTAACGACGAACCCCGATCGCGCCGGCTCATACCTCAGGACGGCGGCTTATTCCTCCCCAGAGCAGCTCAGGGGGGGGAGGCTCACCCCCAAGAGCGACATCTACTCGCTCGGTGCCACCCTCTACCACGCGGCGGTCGGGGTCCAGCCCTTCTCGGGCAACCCCATAGAGGTCGCAGACCAGCACATGCTGGAGGTTCCCGCATCTCCCAGGGAGAGGGGAGCGCGGATCGGCAAGCGGCTCGAGACCCTGATCCTCGGTTGCCTCGCCAAGAATCCTTCCGAGCGCCCCGACGCTCTCCGCCTCCACGAGAGGCTGCTCCAGAATGGTGCGGGCGAGGCGACAGACGCACCGGCCAGGCCGGCGACCAGGGTCAGGGACGGCGGCCTCCCAGGCGTGTCAGGGACCTTGCGCCAGGCAGGGGCGACAGGGGCTTCTGGTGTCGGGGACTTCAGACGAAGGCCGGCCGCTCAGAGCCCTTTTTCGGGCCTACACGAGAGTACGACGAGCCTCCCAACGCGCACCTTCAAGGCCGGCTATCGGCAGAGGACGATGCTGGCCGTTCTCGTGGCCGCCCTCTTCTTGCTACTAACCGTTGCTGGTGCCTGGGCGCTGTTGGGCCAGGTGGAGCAGGGCGGCGGGCAGGGTTCAGGACGCAACGAGCAGGCCGCGGGTGGCGTACCGCAGAAGTCCCAAGAAGGATCGGGGAAGGGAGCCGGTGAGGAAGTCCAGAATCCCTCGGGCGGCCCAGGGGGCCCGGAAGGTGCCCAGCAGGAGGACCAGGCACCAGCCCCGCCGCTCGAGGGGGCTGAGAGACTCGTGTTCAACCTCTACTATCAGGAGTCTTTCAACAGGGTAGACGCTTCGTGGGCGTACCTTTCCGAGCGACTACAAAACGAGATAGGTTCTCCCGAGCGGTGGGCCGAGCGTGAGGACATCTACACGTTTACCTACATGGAGTTCACCTCGATGCCCGTGGCCAGGGCCGTTGGCGATACCGCCGAGGTCACGTTCGAGGTGAGGTTGGATCACACCTGGGGATCTGAGTCTCTCTCGGGGACGTGGGTCTGCGTCAACGAGGGTGGGGAGTGGAAGCTGGACCGACTGGAGAACGCGCAGACCGTGCGCGTGTAGCCGACCCGGTGCCGGGTGCCTACGCTATTCGGCATCGCGCCGTCCTTACCTTATAATCACGCGCGTGATCAGGTTCGCAGACAGGTTCGTCTTGGAACACGAGCCGGCCTCGGGAGGCACGGCCCGCGTCTTCTCAGCGAGAGATCATCCCGTGACAGCAGGGAAGGAAAGACACTGAAGACCGCACTTACAGCGCTCATCTCCGCGATCATAGGCGGTCTTGTGACCGCGCTCTTTCTCTTCGTCGGGGTGTACGGCCTCGAAGACAGAGCGGACAGCGTGACCATAAGGGAGGTCGCGCCGGCACCCGAGTCTTCCGGGAACCCTGCGCTTTCCGCCGACTCCTCGGTGCGCGAGGTGTACACGCGCGACGTCCGTGGCGTGGTCAGCGTCGACGTGGCTGCCACCTCCGACACCGGGCCCGCTGGTGGGTCAGGGTTCGTGGTCGACGAGGCGGGGCATATAGTCACCAACCAGCACGTGGTGGAGGGGGCGGAAGAGATCTCCGTCAGGTTCGCCAACGACGTGCGCAGGGAGGCCGAGGTCGTCGGGCAGGACCCTTCGACGGACGTTGCGCTTATACAGGTGGACGCGCCGAAGGAGGCGCTTAGGCCGCTGACGCTCGGGGACTCGAACTCGGTAGGGGTTGGGGAGCCCGTCATCGCCATGGGCAACCCTTTGAACGTCGGGATCAGCGTGACCTCGGGGATCGTGAGCGGCATCGGTCGTCCCATACAGGCCCCGAACGACTACACCATAAACGACGCCGTCCAGACCGATGCGGCCATAAGCCCGGGTAACTCGGGCGGGCCGCTGCTCGATTCGCGCGGCACGGTCATAGGGGTCAACGCCCAGATCGCCTCCGAGTCGGGGGGCTTCGAGGGGATTGGGTTCGCCGTCCCGATCGACACCGTAAAGAGCGTGATAAGGCAGCTTCTTACCGACGGTGAGGTGGTGCACGGTTACATCGGGGTATCCATGTACCCGGTGGGCATCGATGAGCTCTCCGCCTACACCGGCCTCTCCGAAAGAGCGCTCGATGAACGCTACGGTCTACCCGGCAACGGGGCGATCGTCAGCGAAGTAACCCCCGACGGTCCGGCGGAGAAAGCCGGCATCCGGGGCGGGGATGAGATAGATATCGAGGGCATTCCCGTGCCCATCGGGGACGTAATAACCGGGATCGAGGGCGACCCAGTCTCCTCCTCCGAGGACGTGATAGAGGTCGTCAACTCGGTGAAACCCGGCGAAAGGATCCTTATGACCGTCGTAACACCCGGCGAGATGGAGCGCCGCGTAAGGGTCACGGTCGGGACCAGGCCGGAAGGCGTGTAGGGGGTGTCGGACGACGGGCCCAAACGTGAGGCCGCCAACGCGGCGGTAAAACGTTACGTCGAGAGCGGTATGGTGGTGGGCTTGGGAACAGGCTCGACGGCCACGTTCGCGGTGCGCAGGATCGGGGAGCTCGTGGCTTCGGGGGAGTTGAGTGACATCAAGGGCGTACCGACTTCGGCGAAGACCACCGCCCTCGCGAACGAACTCGGCATACCGCTGGCGACGCTCTCGGAGGCACGTCCGCGCTTTACCATAGACGGGGCGGATGAGATCTCCCCCGAGCTTGCCCTCATCAAGGGCCGAGGAGGCGCGCTTCTGAGGGAGAAGATCGTGGCCTCATCGAGCGAGGAGGGCCTGATAGTTGTCGCCGACTCGAGCAAGCTGGTCGACCCTCTGGGCGCAGGTCCACTGCCGGTCGAGATCGACTCTTTCGGGTGGGAGTCTACCCTCCAGGCCCTCGCCTCCCTCGGCTGCGAACCGGAGCTGAGGATGGACTGGACGGACCCAGGACGCCCCTTCGTCACGGACGGCGGCCACTACACGGCCGACTGCAAGTTCGAGAAGATCGCTGACCCGGCGTCGCTCGAGGTGCGGATCAAACACATCCCAGGCGCCCTGGAGAGCGGCCTCTTCGTCGGCCTCGCCCGCGCCGCCGTCGTCGCCGGAGAAAACGGGACGGTATTCATCGAGGCGAAGCCTCGATGAGCATTTCAGCACTTCAGCTAGTCAGCATTTCAGCTTTCGCATGCGCGAGCCCTGGCTGACATGCTGACAAGGCGCCAAAGGCGCCGGGCTGACAAGCGAAGGCTAAAAGCCTGAGCGTGCTGACTAGCTACTAGAGGCGCCGAATCCGGCGCGGACGCCGGCGCGGACGGAGCGGTCCCTCTCGACGACGAGCTTGTAGATGTAGTCGTACCCCACGTAGACGATGGCCTTGCCGTCCTGCATCTTGATGCGCAGGTGGTCGTCGTTCGTCTCTATCTCCTTCACGTCGTCGGCCTCTACGGTGAAGGTGTCGCGCCGGTCCCAGATCACGAGGCTCGCCCCTTCGTCTCTGGCCTCGTCTATGACTTTCTCGATCAACCGCCTGTCCATCTACCTGTCTCCTGTCTATGAAATGCGTCTACGAAATACCTCTTTCATTCTACTTCAGAAAACGGGTCGGGTAAGGAAGAGTGTCACCGGCGTCGCGCGGGAGAACCGTACCTGGTGCCGGCCTCTGGTCTACAATAGCCACCGATAAATCGAGCTTTGTGGGAGGGACTTGAAAGGCTTTACGCGCAGGGTGAGGGATCTGGATCGGGCGCTGTTCCGGGTGCTCTTCGGCCTGAAATGGGCGCCGCTCACGGCCGTGATGCGCGCCTTTACCGTGGCGGGGACGGCCGGCGCTCTCTGGGGCTTCCTCGCCGCCCTGGCCTTCTTGCTCACCGGCCTCGAACCAATGCGTCTCCTCATCCCCTGGGCCGCTGTCGCGGCCTCCTGGACCGTCGCCGAGGGCGCCAAGTACCTCTTCGACCGCGCCCGCCCCTTTATGTGGGACGCTGAGATAGCACCGCTAACCAAGACACCCTCCTCGAGCTCCTTCCCCTCCGGCCACTCCGCGACGGCGGCAGCAGGAGCCCTGACCCTCTCTGTGCTCTACCCGCCGTTCGCCCCCGCGTTGGTGCTGGCCGGGGTCATCGTCGTCCTCTCCCGCGTCTATCTCGGCGTCCACTACCCCTTCGACGTCCTGGCCGGGGTCATCATTGGGATCGCCACCGCGGGGGTGGTGCTCGCCGGAGCCAGCCTGGTGGCCTGAGTCCGCGCAGAGCGGCATCGAAAGCCAGGCTACGGTCCGGTTGGATTACTAGGCCGGATCAGCCGACGATAGGCTAGTAGAGCCCACTCCTTTAGGAGAATCTTGCATGCGGCTGATCGACTGTATCTCCACCTTCAAAGGCGCAGATATTCCATGGATATGAAATCGAGGTTTCATAAGTATGAAGTCGAGATTACAATATACTCTCTACGGAGGAGGAATGGTGGCGATCCCAGTATTTTCTGGGAGAAGAGGCTCAGCATGAAGATTCTGATGTACTCGCACGATTCTTATGGACTCGGGCACCTGCGGCGCACGCTCACCCTGGCGGAAGCCTTCGTCGAGCGTAATCGTGACGCGAGCGCTTTGATCCTCACGGGTTCCACGGTATCCGACGCCTTCCGGCTGCCATGGGGGGTGGACATAGTGAAGCTGCCCTCGGCGGTAAAAGTCGCCAACCAGGTATACGAATCCAGCAGGATGTCGATCGGTTTCGAGTCCCTCAAGGATCTCCGTTCGGGCTTGATCTTGAGCGCGGCCGAAGCGTTCGGGCCTGACGTCTTCGTGGTGGACAAAGCTCCGCTGGGGATGAAACGCGAGGTGTATCCCACGTTGGAGTACTTTCGCGACTCGCGACCTTCCACGCTCACCGTCCTGGGTCTGAGGGACGTGCTGGACGACCCAAGATATATCCGTCGGCATTGGAAAGAGGGTCGCATAGCCGAAGCCATCGAGGAGTTCTACGACCTCATGCTCGTGTACGGGCCCCGCGAGGTGTACGATCCGCTGCCCGAGTACGGCCTCTCGGAGGAAGCCCTCAACCGGAGCCACTACGTGGGCTACATCGGACGTAACCCAGCACCCGAGACAGACTCGTACTCGCCCTTCCGGCCCGGATACGTGCTGGTGACCGCCGGTGGCGGCGGCGACGGTTTCCACCTTATAGAGAACTATCTTCAATGCCTGAAGGGCACCGAGCCTTCCTTCGAGTCGCTGGTGGTTACCGGACCGCTGATGGATGACGGGGCCAAGAGGGAGATCGAACACCTCGCCAGGGGGCTGCGCGTCCGGGTCATGGAGTTCCGTCCGGACATGAACCGGCTGATAAAGTGGGCCGGAGCGGTCGTCACGATGGGCGGCTACAACACGACGGTCGAGCTTCTGGCCGCGCGCAAGTCGGCGCTCATCGTCCCACGCGTCGAACCTCGCGTAGAGCAGCTCATCCGGGCCGAACGTCTTTCGGACCTGGGACTGGTAGAGATGATCCACCCCAACGACCTCACCCCCGGGCTGATGCGGAGCAAGGTGGAGGAGTTGCTGAAGCGCGAGCCGGTCTCCATGCCCCCGGTCGAGGTGGACCTCTCCGGGGCGGCCAGGGCGGTGGACCTCGTCACCGCAAGGATGGCCGAGAAGCGCGCGATGGCTCTCGGGGCGTGAGGGCCATGAAGGTCGGCTACGTCGTCAAGCGCTACCCCAGGTACTCCGAGACCTTTATCGTCAACGAGATCCTGGACCACGAGGCCGCCGGGATGGAGGTCGAGATCTTCTCCCTCCTCCCCCCGGAAGACGGCCACTTCCAGGACGCCATCTCGCGCGTCCGGGCCCCCGTCACCTACCTTCAGGCGAAGGGCCTGAAGGCGGCGGATTTCTGGTCCACGCTCGACGAGGCCGGTGAGATCCTCCCCTACCTGTGGGACTCACTGGAGGAGGCCCGTAGCGAGGACGTGCGCTACGCTTACCAGGCCGTCGTGCTGGCTCGCGAGGCGCGTCTGCGCGGTATCACCCACCTGCACGCGCACTTCGCGACGGCCTCGACGACCGTCGCCAGGCTCGCGGCGCGCTTCGCGAGGGTACCTTACACGATGACCGCGCACGCCAAAGACATCTTCCACGAGAGCGTGCGTCCGGATGACCTGCGGCGGAAGCTCCGGGACGCCGCCGCCATCGTCACGGTCAGCGACTACAACGTGGAGTATCTTCACGACAGCTATGGTCCTGCGGCGGAGGGCGTGCGGAGGATCTACAACGGTCTGGAGTTGGAGAGGTTCCCCTACGAGGAACCGCGCGGACGGGTACCGGAGATCGTGGCGGTCGGGCGGCTCGTCGAGAAGAAGGGGTTTGCCGACCTGATCGAGGCGTGCTCCTTGCTTCGCGACCGCGGGGTGGAGGTCCGGTGTCAGATCGTCGGCCTCGGCGAGCAGGAGCCGGAGCTGCGAGCCGCCGTCGAGCGCCTGGGTCTCTGGAACAGGGTAGAGCTAGCCGGCCCCCGTCCGCAGGGCGAATTGATCGAAGCGGTCGGGAGTGCGGCGGTCTTCGCCGCCCCCTGCGTCGTCGGAGGAGACGGCAACCGCGACGGCCTGCCGACCGTTCTCCTGGAGGCGATGGCCCTGGGCACACCCTGCGTCTCGACGGACGTTACCGGCATCCCCGAGGTGCTGCGCGACGGGGAGACGGGCCTGATGGTCCCCCAGCACGACCCCGCCGCCCTCGCCGACGCCATCGAAAGGCTGCTCGCCGACCCCGAGTTGCGCGTCAGGCTCGCGGGCCGCGCCCGGCGTCTCGTCGAGGCGGAGTTCGACGTGCGCCGTAACGCCGCCCTCCTGCGCGAGACGTTCAAGGCCGCCCACGCTGTCACCGCCCGGAGGGCCTCCTGAGCGTGAAGATCCTGTACTTATGCCCCGACCTCGGCATCCCGATCCTTGGTCGGAAGGGAGCTTCGGTGCACGTGCGCGAGCTTGTCGCGGCGTTCGGGCGGGCGGGGCACTCGGTCGTCTTGGCCGCCCCGCTTCTCAACAAGTCGCCGTGGGAGAAGCCGGCGGAGTTGGAGGCACAACTGCTGCACGCGCCGCCCGCCCCCGACGTCGTCTCCGCGTTCTACGGGCTAAAGGCGTTCAACGAGAAGCTGGGGATTGAGGACTCGCTGCCGGGAGAACTACGCCGCATACTTTACGACCAAGACCTCGGGGCGCAGCTCAAGCGCCGGTTCGAGAACCACGCCCCGGACTTCATCTACGAGCGCGCCTCGCTGTACTCGACCGCCGGCGTTCTGCTCGCTCGCGAGCTGGAACGTCCCTTGATCGTGGAGCTGAACTCACCGCTGTCCGTGGAGCAAGCCACCTACCGGGCCACCGGGCTAGGAGATTTGGCCGCGAGGGCGGAGCGATGGGCGCTCGCGCGCGCCGACGCAGTGCTCGCTGTCTCGACTCCACTGCGCGACTACGCGATCTCGCTCGGAGCAGAGCCGGATCGGGTGCACGTCGTTCCCAACGGGGTGGATCCCGAACTGTTCAAGCCGGGCGAACCCGACCTGGAGGTCAGGAAGCGTTGGGGGCTGGACGAGGATCCTGTCCTGGGCTTCGTCGGGGGCTTGAGGCCCTGGCACGGGGTAGAGGTCTTGCCAGCGCTGCTGGACCGGCTGGTTTCACGATACCCGGGTCTGCGGCTGGTTATCGTCGGCGACGGTCCCCTGCGAGGCGAGCTGGAGCACGAGCTGCGCGAGCGGCGCCTCGCACGAAGCGCGGTGCTCACGGGGTCGCTCCCGCACGAGGAGGTAGCGGCCCTGATCCACCAGTTCGACGTGGCCTTGGCCCCTTACTCCCGCCCAGATCACGATTTCTACTTCTCTCCCCTCAAACTCTTCGAATACATGGCCTGTGGGGTGCCGGTGGTAGCAGCAGCACTGGGACAGATCGAGGAGGTAGTGCGAGAGGGAGAGACGGGTCTGCTCTACCCACCAGGCCAGCAGGACGCACTTCTTGCGGCCTGTGAACGGTTGCTGAGTGATCCGGACCTACGGCGGCGCCTGGGCAGGATGGCGGCAAAGGAGATCCACAACCATTACACGTGGGACCGCAACGCGGAGCGTGTGATCGAACTCGCGAGGCACCTTATGGCGGCCGGGGGGCTCAGTTGAGGGAACGCGCGGCGGATGTTGCGCTAATAGACCCGCTCGGCGTTACCAACGATCCAGCGATGTCCACTCTCGCGGCGGCACTTGATCCGGCAGAAGTACGAAGGCGGTTCCGTGGACGTCTCAGGCGTCTGACCGGCGAGAACGGCCTCACTCACCTACGGACGATCCGGGTGACCCGATACAAGCCGGGGCGGCGCTGCGTGATCGAATACGAACTCGAGGTAGAGCGGCCGGACGCTGGGCCAGAGATAGTTACACTGATCGGCAAGGTGCGTAGGCTACGGTCCGGGAAGTCCGGCTACCGGCTCCTCAGCGCGCTCTGGGAGGCGGGTTTCGGGGCCGATAGCGCGGACGGCATCACGGTAGCCGAGCCGATAGGGGTCGTGCCAGAGTTCCGGATGTGGTTGCAGCGCAAAGTGGAGGGTCAGGTCGCGACCGACCTTCTGGCGGAGCCGGGCGGCGAGGACCTCGTACGCCGGATCGCTGAGGCGGCGCACAAAGTCCATCGGGCTGGCGTGTTGGCCAAACGCCGCCACACCATGCACGACGAGCTGCGCATCCTGCACGAACGTCTGCCATCCGTGGCGCGCTCGGAGCCGCAGTGGGCGGGGCGCATCGAGCGGCTGCTGGACGCCTGCGACCGCTTGGGAGCAGGAACTCTGAAGCCAGAACCCTGTGGCATCCACCGGGACTTCTACGCAGATCAGGTG
>Ga0081538_10000816_pt1 | contig 33815 bp, 26 predicted proteins | sample TabmetS5T2R1_FD_71022 | JGI IMG/M metagenome (GOLD analysis project Ga0081538, IMG submission 71022) | Tabebuia heterophylla rhizosphere microbial communities from the University of Puerto Rico - S5T2R1 | ecosystem: Host-associated > Plants > Roots > Rhizosphere ...
GGCCGGGGGGGGCCACCCCCCAGCCCCCTGGGGGGGCGGCTCCGCGGGGGCGCGCGCGGGGGGGGTGAGGCGCCGGGGGGGCCCCGCGCCCCCCGCCGCGGGCCGCTTATGGCTGCTGCCTTCCGGCCCTGACCAGGTTCACGGTGCGGCGTCGCACGGGACCTCGCCACTCACCCGCCCGGCGCTAACCACGGCGGAGGGCGGAAGTATAGCGGAGGTCGTCAGCCGCGTGCCGCTGGCGCCATCAGCGCGTCAACGGCATCAGCGAAGGTGTGCACCCCGATCACTTCCATGGAGCTTCCAGGCGGCAGGCCTCCTCGGGCCTCCGCCAGCTGCTCGCCCGGCGCCAGGAAGACATCGATACGTTGGCGGGCGGCTGCGAGCACCTTCTGCTGGATCCCGCCGATCGGGCCGACCCGCCCCCCGTCGAGCGCGATCGTGCCGGTCCCGGCGATCCGCCGGCCGCTGGCGAGGTTGACGGGATCGACCTTGTCGAAGACGGTCAGCGCGATCATCAGCCCGGCGCTCGGCCCCCCGATGTTGTCCGAGTTGACCTTGACCTGCACAGGCAGGTTGATCCGAGCGTTGAGGGTGCGTGGCTGGATGCCAAGAATCGGCTGCTCCGAGACCCCCGGCACGGGTCTCGGCCGCACCTCGACGTCGCGTTGGCGCCCGTCGCGGCGGACCGTCAGCTGGACCGGGTCGCCGGCACGGGCATCGCCGAGCGCGCTGAGCAAATCCTCGAGCGTCTCAATAGGCCGCCCGTTCGCCTCCACGATCGTGTCTCCGGGCAGGAGGAGCCCATCCGCAGCCGACCTCGGGAGTGCCCGCACGACTAGCGCGCCGTCGCCGTGGAGGTCATCCGGGCCGACGTCAAACCCGGCGGCGCGCAAGCCGACCGCAGCGGCCTGCTGGGCGGTCTCGTTGAAGACCGCCTGCTGCCGGTTGAAGAACTCCTGGGCGTCCTGGCCAGGCGCCAGGATCTCCCCGGCGCGGAGCACCCTTGTGCTCGGGTCGAGCCATGCGTCGACGATCCCCACGGTGGTGCCTGGCGCCAGGTAGACGGTGGTGAGCAGGTAGTCCCCATCGAGCGGCGGGGATCCTGGCCGCTCGACCTTCACCCGCTTGCCGAGCTCCTCGACGACGCCGGGAGCCTCCAGGAAGAACGGCAGCGGCACGATCGTCGCCGCGGACACCAGGAGCAGCCCAGCGATCACCAGCATGACGACCCTCGGCAGGCGCATCAGTGGCTACTGGTCCGCGACAAGGCTGAAGGTCAGCAGCCCGACCGCGCGCCCATCCTCCGTGACGATGAGCATGTGCTCCGGAGCGGCGGACAGGGCCTCGAGCGTCGCGTCCATCGGCGTGTCGGCGGGCACCGTGCGGCCATCGAGCGGCAGCGCGACCTGCCCGACCCTGGTGAACGGCCAGTCGTGACCTGGGACCGCGTCGATCTGCTTGAGCCCGATCACCCCGGCGAGCGGCGCGCCGACAGGCCACAGCAGCGAGGGCCGCTCCTGGATGTGCTGCACCGCCTGGGAGAGCGGCAGGTCAGGCGGGAGCGTCGCCGGGACGCTGCCCATCGACTGCCGGACGGTGCGCCCCGCGAGCCGCTCACGCGCCTGCGCCCGGCGGTGCGCCTCAGCGGCCCCGCGGAACAGGAACCACGCGAGGAGCATCTCCCAGACCCCGCCGAAGGTCCCGCGGGCCGGGCCGATGAACCGCCACAGCCCATACAGCCCCAGTGCGAGCGCGAACAGCTGGCCCACCCGAGCCGCCCAGCGTGTCGCCAGGTGCGGTCGCCCGGTCACGCTCCAGAGGATCGACCGCAGCATCCGCCCGCCGTCGAGGGGGTAGCCGGGCAGCACGTTGAAGATCGCGAGCACCAGGTTGACCCAGCCGAGGACGCCCGCGACGACCGCGACCGGGCGGAGCGATGAAAAGTCCGTCGCGGTCGCGACGAGCCCGAACAGCGCGGCGAGCACGAGGCTGATGAACGGCCCGATCCCGACAACGATGAACTCATCCCTGGGCGAGGACGCCTCCTTGGTGGACTCGGTGACACCGCCCAGGAGGAACAGCGTGATCCCAGACACCGGGATGCCGCGGTCGAGGCTGGCGAGGGCGTGGCCCAGCTCGTGCGCGAGGATGCTGCCGAAGAACAGCAGCGTCGCGACCGCCGATGAGGCGAGGATGACCCCCATGCCCTGGTCCGCCAGCCCCCTCGCGAGGTGCTGGTAGGCGATGAGGAGGACCAATCCGGCAATCAGGAACCACGAGCTGTCCACGCGGACAGGCACCCCGCGGACGCGGAACAGCGTCCATGCGCCAGGGAGCGAGCTGGCCGCGGCAGACTTCGATGGGGTGGTGCTGGATGCTGGGCTCATCAGGCTCCCGCTATACTGCCGTACGGCCGGGACCTCCGCTTGGCAGGGCCTACCGGCTCAAGGGAGTCGTCGCCTAGTCTGGCCTATGGCGCGGTCTTGGAATGGCCGTGGGGTGGGAACACCCTCGTGAGTTCGAATCTCACCGACTCCGCTCTCTGCGACCGATGAGTGGGTTGGCAACCGCAGTCCAGCCGTTCGCGCTCAAGAACGCTATCAAGGGCTCGTAGATCCAAATGGGGGACAAATTGGTATGTTTGGAGCTACTCCAATATTTTTAAGCTTTTCAGGAGATTTAGCGGGACGGCATGGGGCTGGTGACGGTGAAGGGCTGGGCGAGGGGGCCTGTGGAGAAGCCGGCATAGCCGCTGGTGGAGGGGCAGGCGCGGCTGCTGGAGGGGGGGCAGGCAGAGGAATCAATGCGGGCACCGGCGCCGGGGTCGGCGTGGGCAGAGGGGTGGGGGTCGGCGTAGGGGTCGGCATGAGAAGCGGCGGCTGCATGAAGGCCTGCGACCGAACGAGCGCCTCAGCCAGCGCGTCAGCCAGCGACGGCGTGAGGGTTGGTGACGGGGCCGGAACTGGAATAGGAAGCTGCGCCGGTTTCTGTGTACGGCGCCCCGTGACGGCCAGCAGACCAACGACCAGCGCAACCGACAAGGCTGCCACGCCAATGGCTGTCACCAAGCGGTATCTCATATGTTTTCCCCCTAGGCAGGAGCGCCTCTAGCCGGCATGCCTTTGAGGCAGGCTAGGCTATACCTTAAGGGGAATATCCGTCAATAATCGACGATTGAAAGTAGAGCGGCACGAGCTTCACCCTGGCGAAGCTGAAATATGCCTAAAAAGATATTCATCAAGCTCGATCTACTCCTCCGAGCCATCATTTGGCTGTGGAGCCCCGGGGAGCCCAGGTATTTGTGGAAGTCCGGGTATTTCTGGAAGGGGTGGGAACGAGTGAGCCTCTGATGGTTCGGTCGTTGCTGTTGGTGTCGTCGTTTGTCGAGGCGTAGTGGACCTTTGTTGAGGCTTGGTGGATCCAGGGGACTCGCATTCACCTAATCTCACACCTGGTATATCGATACATATGGGTGGTATTTCGGGGAGAGATGGCGTCGGATTAGGAGTAGTTGGCGTCGCAGAAGGTTGATCCGAGGGCTCTTCAGGGGTTTGGGTCTCTTCCGAAGTCGGGGTTGGCGCTGGAGGCGAGGGTGAGGAAGATGGAGATGGAGGCGCGGTCGTTGGCGGGGGCGCGGGCGTGACTGTTGGCGCGGGCGCGGGCGCGGGCGCAGGCGCGGTCGTTGGCGCGGCCGTTGGCGCGGGCTCCGGCTCAGGTTCTGGCTCAGGCGCAGGCGCGGGTGTGACTGTTGGCTCAGGTTCTGGCTCAGGTTCTGGCGCGGGGACCTGGCGGTCCACCACACCGGCCCACCAGTCGCGGATCCGCGCGTAGTCCCGGTCCTCGCGTACCGCTGAGACTAAAGTCAAAGATCCGGTCTCGGTCCAGATGATGTGGGACGAGCCACGCTCGTGATAACAGAGCGCCCGCCCGCTCGGCTGGCCCCTATCACCCATGTACGCGCCTTCAGCAGGGTCAGCGGCGATGCAGTCGCCCGTGTCCCGGCTGACCTCCGCAGTGCTCACGGCACGGTCATACGCATCATTGAGGGCTTGGGGGGAGGCGAACTGCGTGAACACAGCCTTGGTGGCGCCCTCGTCGGACGTGCAGGCCACGGATGCGGTTGCCCCCACCAGGCCTTCCGCAGCGGCGTTGTGCCGCGTGCAGGTCTCTTGCATGGCGAGCGGTACCCCATCGAGCACCCCAGCCTCGGCCTCGTTTGGGAACCGCGAACTGACAAAGGAGTCCACGACGGCGAACGCCAAGAGTCCGACCAGGACGAGCGCCAGCATGCTCCCCAGGACCAACGGCCAACGTCGCCGTGGCCGCGGCGCTGTCTCAGGGACCCGAGCCGGCGCCGGGCGGGGGGGAGCGTACGTGCTGGTCATGCCGGCGGACACAGGTCGCGGCTCTGGGGCGTTGGCGAGGTTTCCCTGGATGACGGTCCCGCGCTCATCAGGCGAGGGAACGCCTGTGGCGGTGGATCGGAGGGCAACCGCCAGCTCCCCGCAAGTGGCGTAGCGGTCCTCCGGCTGCTTGGCCATGGCCTTGGCCACGACGTGGTCGATCTGCGGCGGAAGATCCGGACGCTGGGTGATGATCAGTGGCGGCTCTTCGTGCATGTGCGCCCACAGCAGGGCGGCGGTCTCCTCACGTTGGAAGGGGACCGCCCCAGTGAGGCACTGGAAGAGCACGCAGCCGAGCGCGTAGAGGTCGGCCCGGCCGTCCAGCGGCTTGCCCTGGATCTGCTCGGGGGAGACATAGTTGATAGTGCCGATGAATTGGCCAGTTGAGGTGAGGCTTTTGCCCGCTGAGATGTTTTTGGTGATGCCGAAGTCGCTGAGGTAGTAGTGCTCTTGGTCTCTGCGGTCGTCGATGAGGATGTTGGCCGGTTTGACATCCCGGTGGACCAGGCCCTCGTCGTGGGCGGCGTCGAGGGCGGCAGCCACCTGCGTGATGATGGTGGTCGCCCGCTCAAAGCTCAGTGGCCCGTTGGTCTCCAGGAGCGTCCGCAGATCGCCTCCGCCCACGTAGCGCATGGCGATGTACAACAGCCCCGCCGCCTCGCCCGCAGCGTAAATCGGGACGATGTTGGGGTGGTCGAGATTGGCTGCCCGTTGCGATTCGCGGTTGAAGCGCTTGCGGAACAGCTCATCGTCGGCCAAGGCTGGGGAGAGGACCTTCAGCGCGACCTTGCGTTGGAGGCGTATGTCCTCGGCAAGGTAGACGACGCCCATGCTCCCGAGCCCAAGCTGCCTCTCGATGCGGTAGCCGGGCAGCTGGCGGACGACGTCAGCGTCAGGCAACTGGCCACTTCCGCCAGCCATGGTGTAATCCCGCCCCTGCGGCTATGTCCTAGAACCATCCAGGTTCTTCTGTCACTCCTACGTTGCCATCTTTTGCCAGCACCCGTCGCATGAACCGGGCAATCGCACGGGCGCGGTCCGCAAAAGGTCAGGGATTTCCCTGACTGCCCCGGCAACCTTGCCATACGCTAGCCTCTAGCCACATCCCATGGCAGACAGCTGGGACATTGAGATCCTTTCGCTCGCCCGCGCCGGGCGCACGCAATCCGCGCGGTCGCGGGATTTACCTTGGCCACAGGAGGGATTATGGCAGACATCAAAGTAACATCAGAGCAGCTAAGCTCAGTCTCGAACCAGCTGAGGTCCGGCTCGGAGGACGTATCCCAACAGCTGGAGTCGATGCGCTCGCAAGTGCAGGCGCTGGTGGACGCGGACTGGCAAGGAGCGGCGTCGGACTCATTCCGGGACATGTGGGAGCAATGGCACACCGGCGCGCGCCAAGTGAAAGACGCGCTAGACGGGATCTCCCAGATGCTGGCCCAGGCGGCTAAGACGTATGAGGAGACCGAGGCCCAACTGGCCAGCCAGATGCGGCAGTGACCACGCCGCAGGTTATGGGTAAGGGCGCAAGGGAGCCGGCCGGGTGGCCGATCTCTACGTTGATGTTGACGCGTTGAGCGAGCTGTCGCGCCAGCTGCAGCAGGTTAAGGCGTCCTTGGAGCGCGTGTCTGATGACATAAGCGCGTATAACGGCCGGCTCGGGTCCTCACGGATCGAGGACGCCCTGGGCGATTTCATTGACGGCTGGCGCGACGGGCGCAAAAAGATCATCGGGGGCATCGAGGGTCTGCTCGGCAGGATCCAAGGCGCCATCGACACCTACAACGAGCAAGAGGAGAAACTGTCCCAGGCGGCGAAGGGCAAGGGCTGAGATGAGCTGGGAGCGGCCGTGGCCACGCTGACTTGGGAGGCGGTCGGGGGTGATCCAGCCCCCGGCGACGCGGGCGCGTTCGAGGGGTTAGCGCGAGCGTTCTCGGCTACCGCGGGCGACGCCGGGGAGGCTCACGCGAAGCTGGGCCGGCTCGGCGGCTCGGTTGACGCGAGTATCTGGCAAGGTGAGGCCGCCGACGCGTTCCGCGAGAAGATCGGCGAGCTTCCTCCCAAGCTGGCCAAGCTGCATGAGTCCTACCAAGCCGCCTCAGAGGGCATGGCTGGCTACGCGCGCATATTGCGTGACCTGCAATCCCAAGCGCGGACCGCGCTCGGGCAGGCCCAAACCGCCCATGACGAGCGGACGGCCCAAGAGCGCAACCGTGACCAAGCCCAAGCGCAAGACCCAGCCGTATCCACGGTGGGCTACGACCGGGCCATCGCCGACGCTGACCAGCGCCTGCGAAGCGCGCGCCGCCAACTCGGCGACCTCCGCGACCGCCGCCAAGCCGCGGAGAGCGCCGCCGTCGCCAAGCTGGAGCAAGCCGGCGACCTAGGTATCCAAAACGATCCTTGGTACAAACGCGCGTGGGACGCGATCGACCGTTGGATCGATGAGCACGCCGACATCTTACGGGCGATCTCCAGCGTCTTGAAAGCGGTCTCGGCCATCGCCGGGTTGTTGTCGTTCATTCCTTTCCTCGCGCCCATCTGCGGCCCGATCGCGCTGATCGCCGCTGGTGGTGCGTTGCTCTTGGATGCCGCTTTGGCTGCTACGGGGAATGGGGATTGGAAGACTCTGCTTGTCGACGCCGCCCTCATGGCACTACCAGGAGCAGGGGGGGCACTCAGGGGTGCCGTCATGGGAATGCAAGTGACGCGAGCGGCAGCTCAGGGAGTTCGATTCACAAAAGTTCCCTATGGAAAGGCAACGAATCTCGGTAAAAAAGCGGTAACATTCCGTCGTCAGGCTGAAATGACAAAGGGCGGCAACGTTGCCGTCGCACGCTACAGAACCAAACTCGGCCTGACAAAGACCATAGCGGTACGAAATATTCCGAGGACCAGAAAACATGCAGAGAGAGTGTTGATGGATAAGCTCAAAACTATGGGCGTTAAACCGAGCAAAGTGGAAGAAATTTACAGCGAGTTGGCGCCCTGCAACGTCCCGAAAGGCTGCAAGAACTTCCTGACAAGAGCCTATCCTCGCACTAAGCTGTCGCATAGTTTTGAGTATGGCGATACAAAGGCATCGAGGAAAGCCGGCGTAGACGCCCTCAATAGCGCTTTAGAGAGACTGTTTAGATGAGTAGCGAGAAAGCTCTTCGCGGAAAGATGCTAAAGCTCTGGGGAAGTGAAGGAATCGTGACCGTTAGTGAGTCTCCTATAGCCCCGCTGCTGCCCTCCCAAATATCTAATTTCGTTAGTGATGTTGGCATCCCCAAGGCCGTACCAGCTTATGACTTCAACCTTCTCGACCCCAAGTCATGGAAGATCGTAACGTTAGGAGGGGCCAACAGAGAGGCCGGGCTTAAAGATGTCTGGCCAATAAGCCAACATGAATCTGCTGATGTAGCAACAGGGGTCGACCTGGCAACTGGGCAAGTCTTCGACCTTGATCTTCGCGGCGAACAGCCACCGGCATTCGTGAACAGTTCACTCCCTTGCTTCGTGGAGTTCGTGACCTTGGTGGAGGAAAGGCGTCTTGCTGTCGAGCCTGATGAAATAGGATTGACAGATGTGGACCAACGCCTGAGAGAGGAACTGGAAGCTCTCGATCCCAAGGCATTTGCTGACGAAGGCACCGTATGGTCAATGTATTTCGAAGAGATTGAGTATGGTTTATGAGTGAAGGAGATAACGTCGCTGACTAGTCGGCAACCTTGCCATACGCTAGCCTCTAGCCACATCCCATGGCAGACAGCTGGGACATTGAGATCCTTTCGCTCGCCCGCGCCGGGCGCACGCAATCCGCGCGGTCGCGGGATTTACCTTGGCCACAGGAGGGATTATGGCAGACATCAAAGTAACATCAGAGCAGCTAAGCTCAGTCTCGAACCAGCTGAGGTCCGGCTCGGAGGACGTATCCCAACAGCTGGAGTCGATGCGCTCGCAAGTGCAGGCGCTGGTGGACGCGGACTGGCAAGGAGCGGCGTCGGACTCATTCCGGGACATGTGGGAGCAATGGCACACCGGCGCGCGCCAAGTGAAAGACGCGCTAGACGGGATCTCCCAGATGCTGGCCCAGGCGGCTAAGACGTATGAGGAGACCGAGGCCCAACTGGCCAGCCAGATGCGGCAGTGACCACGCCGCAGGTTATGGGTAAGGGCGCAAGGGAGCCGGCCGGGTGGCCGATCTCTACGTTGATGTTGACGCGTTGAGCGAGCTGTCGCGCCAGCTGCAGCAGGTTAAGGCGTCCTTGGAGCGCGTGTCTGATGACATAAGCGCGTATAACGGCCGGCTCGGGTCCTCACGGATCGAGGACGCCCTGGGCGATTTCATTGACGGCTGGCGCGACGGGCGCAAAAAGATCATCGGGGGCATCGAGGGTCTGCTCGGCAGGATCCAAGGCGCCATCGACACCTACAACGAGCAAGAGGAGAAACTGTCCCAGGCGGCGAAGGGCAAGGGCTGAGATGAGCTGGGAGCGGCCGTGGCCACGCTGACTTGGGAGGCGGTCGGGGGTGATCCAGCCCCCGGCGACGCGGGCGCGTTCGAGGGGTTAGCGCGAGCGTTCTCGGCTACCGCGGGCGACGCCGGGGAGGCTCACGCGAAGCTGGGCCGGCTCGGCGGCTCGGTTGACGCGAGTATCTGGCAAGGTGAGGCCGCCGACGCGTTCCGCGAGAAGATCGGCGAGCTTCCTCCCAAGCTGGCCAAGCTGCATGAGTCCTACCAAGCCGCCTCAGAGGGCATGGCTGGCTACGCGCGCATATTGCGTGACCTGCAATCCCAAGCGCGGACCGCGCTCGGGCAGGCCCAAACCGCCCATGACGAGCGGACGGCCCAAGAGCGCAACCGTGACCAAGCCCAAGCGCAAGACCCAGCCGTATCCACGGTGGGCTACGACCGGGCCATCGCCGACGCTGACCAGCGCCTGCGAAGCGCGCGCCGCCAACTCGGCGACCTCCGCGACCGCCGCCAAGCCGCGGAGAGCGCCGCCGTCGCCAAGCTGGAGCAAGCCGGCGACCTAGGTATCCAAAACGATCCTTGGTACAAACGCGCGTGGGACGCGATCGACCGTTGGATCGATGAGCACGCCGACATCTTACGGGCGATCTCCAGCGTCTTGAAAGCGGTCTCGGCCATCGCCGGGTTGTTGTCGTTCATTCCTTTCCTCGCGCCCATCTGCGGCCCGATCGCGCTGATCGCCGCTGGTGGTGCGTTGCTCTTGGATGCCGCTTTGGCTGCTACGGGGAATGGGGATTGGAAGACTCTGCTTGTCGACGCCGCCCTCATGGCACTACCAGGTGTCGGCCGGCTTGCCTCACGCGCAATTATGGGCAGACAGGCGGGCCGTGTCGCCAGTCAATACGCTGACGATATGCAGCGTGCTGGCCTGCCGGCGAGGGCACGTCCGAGTACCGTGGCTGTCCTGCGGACGCGAAGCCCTCGCACCAACGTGTTCAGGGGCGCATCAAAACCAAAAACAGCAGATGTGCATCCCAGGCTTCAGTTAGCTCTAGACCGAGTACCAAGGCGCAGTCCCTTCATGGTGAGTGCGCTGAGATCAAAAGTATCAACAACGCACTCTATGGGAGGGGGCGCCTCAAGGATTCAGTGATCCAGACTCGGAGGGTTCGCGCTCCTGGCAACGCGCAGCACGGGCAACCGCACGCGCCATGCAAGTCCTGCGCTTCCTGCGCTCATGTTCTTGATGAATTTGGTATTAAGTACCAAGCTCCAAAGGAGCTGTGACTATGATTGATGAATCCCTGAGGCCGTCGCCCGATGCCGAAGCCATCCTGCGCACCGCTGGCTGGTCGCCGGATCGAGAGGTAGACACGTCGGGCTGGGTCGATATGCTACGCCGTGATGACAATGAGGTCTTTCCGCACGCCAAGGCCATTTTGAAAAGTTTTGGCGGTCTCCGCCTTGAGCATGAAGGGTTTGGCGGCATATCGAGCCAGGGCTTTCAGATAGATCCGGCGTCTTGGTACTACGAGCGCGAGCGAATTAGTGATATTGAAGAGATTATCGGTCACAAGGTGTGCCCGCTGGGGGAGGCATTCGGGGCCGCAATGCTTGCCGTGCTCGACAACGAGGGCGTCATCTCCGAATTTGAGGGCTCAGTTGTTCTACTTGGAAACAACTGGCGCGCCGCTCTTGATTACCTGCTCTTGGATAGAGGGACGACGATCAGGCTAGCGGAGGACTATGAGCCCATTGACCATTCACCCCTCACATAACCTCACCCTTGGTTCGGTCCACAAGACCTGCGGCAGATCGACACAGTGTGCGCCACTTATTGCGGGGGCCCGCAGATCTGGCCCAGCGATCACTACCGATCATCCTGGCCGCGGGTGAAGGTCAGGCTTTTGGCCATGGTGTCGGCGATCTCCTCGACGCCGGGCTCTAAGGGTGGGTTGCCGGTCGTGGTGGTGATGACGGCGAGCCAATTGGTGTCGAGGACGGGGACGAAGTACTGGGTCAGGGCGACTGGACGAAGCTCGGCCAGCGTAGGCAGTTGCATGGTCTCGCGGGTTGCCACTTTGACCGCCTCCCCTGCGGGTAGTTCCTTGATCTCCACCCGGCGGGCGTCGAGGTCCTCGCCGGGAGAGGCGGGGGCACGGCTGTAGACCTGGTGGAGACCTACCAGAGGGATGCCGTCCCCGCTTAGCTCCAGCTTTCGCCAGGCCAGGGTGGCGCTGGCCGAGACCAGCTCCCCGCCGACGTCGGCGGCGAGGATGGCGGCCATGAAGACCTTCTGATCGTGAAGCTGGCGCAACAGGTCGAGCAGCGCGCGGCGGGCGGGACCGCGTTCGTGTTTTGCGTTGGGCCGGCCGGCCAGCCGTTGGGACAGGAACGCGTAGAGCCAGTCGTCCCATGTCTGGGGGTTGAGATCCAGGACGGTCCAGTGATCGGGCACGTCGATCGAGAAGCCGATCGGCGGGCGAGGAGTGCCGGCCGCGTAGCCAGCCGGCGGGAGCGTTTCAGCCATGAGTATCACCAACAATCTCGATCACAGCGGCACCTGGACGACGGTGGCCTCGCCGTGGAGCGCCAGAATCCCCCGCCCCGGAGGCATACGCCCGATCAGGTTGCGGGGCAGGCGGAGGCCGACGAGGTCGCCGTCCAGAGTTGAGGGGGGTGAGAGCAGCAGACCAGTCTTGGCTTTCTTGGCCTCGATGATCACACCGCGAAGCTCGGTCTTCATGTCCTCAAGCTGGCCGGCGACCACAATCGCTACTTGGCTGCGGTCCGCGGATCGTAGGAACGCACGTAGTGCGTCGTCGACCGGGGTGCGAGCCAGGGTCTCGGTATCGTCGATTACGACGGCCAGGGCACCGTCATGGCTGGCGAGGACAGCGGACACCTCGTCAGTGTCTGGCGTCCCCGTGAAAACTCGGAGCACACCGTCGGTGCCGCCCAACTCCTGCAGCGGCGACGGGCGGGGGCAGAGCACGACCACGCCCGCTCCCTGGGCGAGCAGGCTACGGGTCACCGCCAGCAGGGCAGTGCTGCGCCCGGTCTTGGACGGCCCGCCGATCACGAAGCCGCCGCCCTCAGCCGCGAGGTCGATCCCGAACGCGGACAGCTCGTCGCCGCCGACGCCCACCAGCGCCCAGAGCGGCGAGGCAGGTCGCGCTTCGTTAGCAAGTGACCAGGCTTGCTCGAAGCCGATGGTTGAGGGCAGCACGTCCACCCGGAAGGGCCGGTTGTGGCGGCTGGCGGCGGGCCAGCGTGCCTGAGCTTCCTTGGCGATCTGGCGCACGGCCGCGGCCTGAGCCTGCCCTGAGGGATTGTCGCCCAGGAGGGCGATCTGCACCTCGATCCCGGACTCGGCTCGCAAGGCCTGCCCTGGGCGCACCTCCTCGGGGACGTTTCTCGGGTTGATGCTGATGATCCGGTAGTCGTTGCGGTCGGCGAGGCGCAAGATGAGCTTGTCCTCTACCTGGGAGGCGATGCGGTCGGTGAGCAGGCTCCGGTCACCGGCGATGACCAGGCGCAGCCCGGCGCCTGCCCCCTCGCGCACCAAGCGCAAGACCGCGGCCGGCAGCTCCGAGCCGGAGTCCAGCGAGAACTGCGCGGTGAAGCCCTCCCACCGATCGACCAGCACCACCAGGTACGCCAAACGGTCCTCAGGAGCGCTGGTCGCTCGCTGCTCGGCGATGTCCCCCAGGCCAGCGCGGGCCAACAGCTCCTGGCGGCGGGCTACCTCCTCGGTGAGCCGGCTGATCAGCCGCTCGATCCGGTCGATCTCTGAGCGTGTGACTACCCCGCCGCAGTGTGGCAGGTCAGCGAGCGGCAGCAGCGCGCCGTTGCCGAAGTCCAGCCCGTAGAGATGCAAGTCCGAGGGCGACATCAACCGGGCCAGCGACGCTGCTAAGGTGCGGAGCGCGGTGGACCGGCCCGAGCGGGCGGACCCGGCGATCAACAGGTGGCCGCCTTCGGCGACGTCGAAGGTCGCTGGGCGCTGGTCCTGCAGGGTGGGCACATCCTCCATGCCAAAGACCGCGGGCGCGACGCCACCATCTGCAACCGGGCCCGCGGGCGGGAGGCTGAAGGCGCTTGGCAGCGGTGGCAGCCATGGGCTTTTCGACCGCGGGATCTCCAGTTGGGCCGCGGCGGCGCCGATGATCTCCACTAAGGCGTACAGGTCGGTAGCGGCGCCTGCGGTTTCCTTTGGCCGGCGGGACTCGGCGGGTGGGTAGCCCAGGCGGCTCCACGGCGCCAGGTCAACCTTGGGCGGGGGGAGTGCCTCTACCGCGCCCTTGCGCCGCCCGGCCACCCGTGCCGTCTGGAACTCGACCAGCGCCGCCCGCCCTCCCGTGCGCACGAAACCCCGGCCGGGCGTGGCGCGGGAGATGCTGGCGGCATGCGGCGCCTCGAGCACCTCGGTGCTGTCCTGCTTGTCCTCCATCCGCAGCCCGACCCGCAAGCCGGTGTTGGCTCGCATCTCGGCAGAGACCACACCCGCCGGCCGCTGGGTGGCGAGGATCAGGTGGACTCCCAGGGAGCGGCCGACGCGGGCGATGCGGATGAGCCCGGTGACGAACTCGGGCAGCTCGTGCACCAACTCGGCGAACTCGTCGATGGCGATGACTAGCCGGGCCAACCCCATCGCCGCCGCTCGCTCGGCGTCGCGCTCCCATGCGGCATCGACGTCGGGGACCCCGAGTTCCTTCAACGCGTGCTCCCGGCGTTTCAGCTCGGCGTCGAGCGAGACCAGCGCCCGCTCGGTGAGGTGGCCGTCGAGGTTGGTGACCATGCCGACGGTGTGGGGCAGGCGCTCGCAGTCCGCGAACGCAGAGGCGCCCTTGTAGTCGACGAGCACGAAGTTCATCGCGGTGGGACGGTTGGCGAGAGCGAGGGACACCACGAGCGTTTGGAGAAACTCGCTCTTGCCAGCGCCAGTGGTCCCCGCCACCAAGGCGTGTGGACCGTCCCGCTTCAGGTCCAGGCTGAACGGGCCGTCCATCGAGACCCCTACCAGCGCCTCCGTCGTGCGCCCATCAATTGTCCAGCGATTGGTCACGTCGTCAGTGCGGTCCAGGTCGATCCCAGCGAGGTCCACGTAACGGACGAACTTGGGGATGATGGCCTCGCCCTCCTCACCGCCAGCATCCCGGATGGGCGCCAGACCTCGGGCCACCTCATCGGCCCAGGCCGCGTCGACGCGGTCCACAAGGATCTCGTGAACTGGCTCGGCGCCGTCCACCTCAAGGGTGGCAAGGACTGGGTAGTCCGGGTGCAGGAGCAGTTGCGCCCGCCCTTCTTCGGCCAGCCGGTTGACGTCGGTGTCGAGCCCGAGGGCGTAGATACCGACGTCGGGTCCCTCCTTGAGTAAGCGGGGCACCCCGGGGAAGGACCGCAGCGCCCGGATGCCGTCGAACACCGCGACGAATGAGGGTGTGAAGCTGGTGGCGCGCGTCTCCTGCGCGGCGGTGGCGCGGGTGTCGAGAAGCTTCAGCAGCTCTTTGACCCGCTCCTCACGCGTGGTCCTGTCGTTGCCGACCATGGCTAAGGGAGACTGGGGATCGTCGGCCCGGGTATGGGGCAGCCAGCGCACCCACTCCCAGTCCGCTCTGGCGTCGGCGTCGGTAAGGATCACGAGCTGGAGGTCGCGGGGGCTGCGCAAGGTGGCGAGTTGAGCGACCAGCCACCGAGCGACCGCCCTCACATCGGGGACTGGACCGGCGACCCCAAGCACACCCGCCTCGGCTAAGTCGACGGTGACCGGGACGGCTGGCAGCAACGGTGGATCTGGCGCGCGCTCGCTCCCCTTGCTGGCGATCATGATGGAGGCGGGGCGGTCGGCCACCCCCACCCGCAGCGCCAAGGCGTCCGGGTCGTACTCCCGCCGCTCCCAAAGCCTCTGGCTGGGGGCGGTGGCGATGGCCCCCAGAGCTGCGGGGTCGGGGAATTGCTCGCGCGAGTCGATGATCTCCCGGGCGGTCGCCTCAGCAATGCGCGCCTCAGCATCTGCCAGCTCTGCGGCGTAGCGGTCGGCATCCCGCTTTGCGCGCCTGGCATCCCGCCGCCGGCTCGACATCGTGCTGGAGATGGCGAGGATCGGGCTCATCAGGGCGAATAGCAGAACCTCAGCGCGCTGGAAGACGAGCGCCCCGACCAGGGAGAGGACGAGCGGGGCGATCACCTGAGCCCAGGGAAACGGATGAGGCTCTGACCCAGACGGCCGTGCCGGCATCACCGCTTTGGCCTCGCGCGATGCTGGGCGAATCCGTGCCGGCCGGTTGAACGCGAGGCCTCCCGCATCGTCCGGGCGCACGTCGGCGTCGCCTCGGGGAGACGGGCGGACCTCGAACAGCGACGCCCCTGCCGCGACCACATTGCCGGGACGGATGGGCGTCGTCCCTCCGATGGGCTGACCGTCGACCAAGGTGCGGTTCTTGGAGCCGAGATCTTCGATGGCGCAAGTCCCGTTATCCACCATCAGGCGGAAGTGCTCGCGCGATACCGAGGGATCCTCGACGTAAATAGTGGCCTCACTCGATCGGCCCACGACGGTAGAGCCGGATGGCAGTGGCCACCGCCGGCCGCTCAACGGGCCACCGACAGCGGCCAGTTGGAGGCCCTTGGGTTGTTTGGCGGTGATCTCACCCCTGCCCACTGTCACGACGTCACCGTCGCGGATGCCGCTCGCGCCCAGCTGTCCCTGGCCAGCGAACCGTGCGCCTTGCACAAACAGCTCACCCTGCTGGACGGTATTGAGGGCGCTCACCACCTCCTCGATCGGGGTCTCAGAATCCGCGGTGAGGACAATGTGATCGGTTCTGCCCGAGGATGGATTTGAAAGTCGAAGGTTCAATCGCATGCTCCTGCCATGGTGCCGCGATTTTCCTCCATGGGTGCCAGCAGACGACGGATAACCCTCCTGACCAGGACATCTCGCCGCTCTTCCAGCGATGCATGGGAGGGTACGTTTTGGCGAGCGATCGTTTGGTCTGACCAGCCTGTAACGACCAGCAAGGATGATGCATGGCAGAGCAGGGAGATTTCGAGACTCGGCGGGCTGAGCTGGCCGCTCGGTACTTACTGCCCGCGGCGGAGCGGCCGGCGAGCACGGCGCGGGGGGTGCACCACATCGCGTTGATCTGTTCGGACGTGGAGCGGACGATCCGCTTCTACCAGGGCATTCTCGGTTTCCCGCTGATCGAGCTGCTGGAGAACCGCGACTATCCTGGCTCGACCCACTTCTTCTTCGACATCGGCAACGACAACCTGCTCGGCTTCTTCGACTTTCCCGGGCTTGGCCTGGGCCAGGCGGAGGAGGCGATTGGCGGGGTCCAGCACATCGCGATCTCGGCTGAGCCGGCGCGTTTCGAGGAGCTGAAGCGCCGCCTGGATGAGCATGGCATTCCCTACCTGGGTCCTGACCGCGGGATCGAGGAGTCGGTGTACTTCCGGGACCCCGATGGCATCCAGATCGAGATCACCCGGGATCCGCTCTACGAGATGCTGGGCGGACGGCTCGGCCAGGACCGCTGACCGTGCCGTAGTTTTCCACAGCTTGGGGAGAACAGCCGGGAACTATGCTGGGCTCGCGTACCGTGCCGTTATGCGGAAGGGAGGCAGGCGATGCTCGAACCAGTGGCGACCGGCCTGTCCGTCGCTGATTTCGAGCGGCTCGGCGAGGACCCCGGCATGCTCAAGCGCGAGCTGGTCGGCGGGGAGCTGTTCGTGACTCCCCGCCCGGTGTGGCGGCACCAATACGTGGCGTCGCGCATCGTGCGCCGCCTGCTGGAGTACACCGAGGTCCACGGTGGCGCGGCGTCCACGGAGCCGGGTGTGCGCTCCAGCGACCGCGACGAGGTGTCGCCGGATGTCGTGCTGGTCACCGCCGACGCGCTGGCGCGCATGGATCCCAAGCGCGTGGAGGTGACGCCAGCGCTGGTGGTCGAGGTGTCCTCGCCGTCGACGCGCAGCTTCGACCTGGTGCGCAAGCGGGCGTTGTACGAGCGCGATCAGGTCCCCGAGTTCTGGTTCGTCGATCTGGACGCTGACGTCATCCAGGTGTACCGGCTGGGGACGGGTGGTCGCTACGAGCCTCCAATGGTGTTGGCCAAGGGCGACGAGATCCGCCCGCCGCATCTGCCCGGCCTCACGGTCGAGGTCGCCGACCTGCTCGGCCTGACCGGGTAACGGCAGGCCGGGCAGGGGACGATCCTCCCCCGGTGCTGCCGCCTCAAGGGAGGATCGTCGCTGGACCTACCGCGAAGGCGTTACGGGTTGGCCGCCCCAGCCGGATCGCTCGGATCGTCGAGCTGGCGCGGGATCGGGGCCGTCAACGTCGAAACAGGCACCGGCTGGCCTGAGTCCGGAGCCGTAAACGGCACAGCCTCGTCCGGTGGGGAGATGCCCAGCTTCTCGATCGCTGAGGCCACATCAGGTGGGAAGGGTGGTTGGACGATTTCCTCATTGATCCAGTCCATCACGATCATCCGGAGCGCGGCAAGCTCCTCATCGGTGAACCTGATGTCAGAATCGTAGCTTTTATCAGTTTTCTCAGCCATATTCATTCCTTTCAGAGCCGGCTTGGGCTTACGCGCTCAGGATCGTCACGCGCCAATAGTGATAGCGGTTCCATCGAACCTCGTAAGGGTAAAACTCGCAGGCTCATTGTAAGTGAGGGCTTGCTCCTCCAGGATGCCGATGGCGACCTCTTCACCCAGCCGTACCGCCTGGCTGTAGTCAGTCCGCCAATGGACCCCCGCCATGAGCCGGCCAATCGAAATGTTGGCCGCGACCTTATTCAGCTCGCCACGAACGGTGAGGGGTGGTGTGTCAGCCGGAGCGTTCACAAGCGCCCTCCCGTCGGCGTCCGGCACGACGGGGTTTGGAATCACGAAGGACTCGTCAAAGAATGCTTTAAGAATAGTGACACACGCGCCTGCCACGGTAGAGTGACCAGAGCCGTAGGCTGGATGGAGCGGCGAGCCCTCGGGGAATGCCTGGGGCAGCAGGAACGTGTCACTCCCTCGATCCCGGTTCTGCTGGTTGATCCTGTCGAGGATGTTTCCCGGGCCCCGATCCAGGATCTCTGGATCAATTGGGTATTCCGCAGCCTCAGTGACCTGGTTGTGCACAAGCCCCCCAAAGGCCTCAGGCCGCAGGCGGCGGTGGACGAACCACTTCTGGTACCAGACCGCCTTGAGCGCGCGGGTGGCTACCTCGGTGACCAGGCTCAAGATATGGGGGCCTCCGAAGGTGCCAAATCCCTCCTGCATCACCGCGGTGTTATAAGGATTGCCCTGGTCGAATGGGACACGGAGGTCGAGCAGGATCAGGCAGGCGTTCAGGTACGCCTCGTAGAGCGCATCGAAGTGCACGTACGTCGCGAGATCGCGCGCATTCCGGATGAAGCGGCGAGTTGGATCGAACTGATCCCCATTGGCCGGCCTGCAGCCGTTTTGGATGCACAGCCACTCGTTGTAGTCGATCATAAAGTCGACGCCAGGTTGGGCTGTCCGCTGGCGCTGATTAATCCTCAGCGTGCCGAATATGACAGGTCTTAGGAGGAACTGCGAGAGGAGGGGACCCACCAAGTCATCTGGCGTGAAGCCTCGGAACAGGGTAGCTGGGGTGACCCTTCCCGTCATGGAGTCCCTAGGGCCCGAGAATGCGCTGAAATCGTCAGTCAGCGAGTCCGCTGCCTCAGTAGTCGTGTTCGGGCCGCTGTCATTACCGTAGTCGGTGAAGTTCACATCCCGGAGCAGGGCCATCCAGTAGAGCTCAGCCATCTCGGCGGAGTTCTCCGGCCCATCGATCCGGGGAGCAGGTGGCATCGTGACGGCCTGCGCGTCAGGACCCTCCAGGTCGAACGCCAGCCCTGCCTGGGGATTGATGAGCCTGCGCGGCATCTCAACATTGCAGTCCAGGCTTGTGAGATCAGGTGTGCAGCCCGCGGGGATTTGTTCGAAATCATTGAACTCGCCGCTGTTGACGGCTTTAAGCATCGCGCGGTACGCGACGGGATCCACCTCGCCCAGCTCGTTATGAGGCAGACCTTTGGAGTAGTTTGCGATAAAATTGAGACCGCCGGGAGGCGGATTGCGGTAGTCCGACTCCTCACCATTGTTGATGTGCCGGGGATGCGGTCGGAGGAAGGCGAGTTCCGCAGCTTCTCTGCGGGTCTCGCGAGCTAAGCTTCGGCGGGTCAACATAAAGATCTCCTCTTTATTTGAAACTGTCGTTTGTGCGGCAGGCAGGCTGCCAGAGAATTCTGCGCTGGGGTAGTCAGGGAAATCCCTTACTTCATGCCCGGCGTGGTGGGCAAGCCGCGCCGTTGGGCCGACCCGGCCGGCCCCGCGGGGTATGCCAGGCTACGGTGCCCACCTAGGGCACTCGCCGGCTAGGCTCCCTCGTTCGAGCGAGGGCGGTGAAAAAGCCGGGGATGAGAAAATCCCCTAGAAGGGAGACACAGGGGGTGATCTGTGCGATACTCCTCGTGGGGGCGGCTCGGAGAGGCGGAGCGACGGGGGTTCCGCCTCTCCCCACCGCCCGGAATGTGAGGAAAAGTTCGGCGCTGGGCAGGAGGAGGACCACCCAGCGCCGAACTTCACTCCTCAAGATCGCCGCATCGTCGGTCTGAGCGCGGCGGCTCAGGCTGTCTGGTGCATAGCGTGTCGGGCGCGGCGGCCCGGCACTACTCAAGGCCCCGGGCTGAGCCCGGGGCCTTGAGCGTGCCTGGGATGGTTACCCGCCTACCGTGTAGGCGGCTGATGGCTCGCGTAGCGGCGGCGCAGGGCCAACTTGTCAAATTTCCCAACGCTGGTCTTCGGTATTTCCGCGAGGAAGACGATGTCATCTGGCAACTGCCACCTCGCGAAGTGCCCCGCGAGATGATCGATCAGCTCCTCCTTGGCCACCGCGCTCTCCGTGAGCGCGACGACGCAGGCCAGCGGTCGCTCACCCCACTTCGGGTGCTCGATAGCGATGACCGCCGCCTCGGCGACCTTCGGGTGCGCCATGAGGCAGTTCTCCAGCTCGACGGTGGAGATCCACTCGCCGCCCGACCGCACAAGGTCTTTGGTCCGGTCCACGAGCCGCACGTAGCCCTCGGGGTCGATCACCGCGATGTCGCCGGTCCTCAGCCAGCGGTTCCCCACCTCGTCATCGCAGAAGCGGTCGAGGCCGCCGCGGCCGTCCTGGCGGTCCGGGTCGTAGTAGGCGTCCGCGACCCATGGGCCACAGATCTGCAGCTCGCCCATTGACTCGCCGTCCCAGGCCTGGACCTCGCCGGCATCGTTGACGAGGCGCACCTTGAGCAGGGGAAGCGGGAGCCCCTGGGTCAGCCGCGCCCGCAGCGCTTGGCTGGGGGGCACTGTTGATTTCACGGAGGCGGTCGTTCCGATCGGCGAGGTCTCGGTCATACCCCAGCCGTGGATGACCTGGATCCCGAGTTCGTCGAAGCCGCGCATCAGGGCCTCGGGCACCGCCGCTCCGCCACACAGGATCCGCGTGAGCGTCGCCAAGCTCGATGGGTCGACCTGCCCCGCCTTGATCGCCTGGAGCACCCCGAACCAGACGGTCGGCACCGCGGCTGAGCAGGTGACGCCAACCTCGTTGACCAGCTGGGAGACGCTCGCCGGGTCCATGAACCGGCCCGTCATCGCCAGCGACGCCCCCGAGAGCAACGCCGCGTACGGAGCGCCCCACGCGTTGGCGTGGAACTGCGGCACGATCGGCAGGCAGACATCGCGCTCGCTCATGGCCATGCAGTCGGCGAAGAGCAACGTGAGCGCATGAAGCACCGACGAGCGGTGGCTGTACACGATCCCTTTCGGGTCGCCGGTCGTACCCGACGTGTAGCACATCGCGGCGGCGGCGTCCTCGTCGAGCCTCGGCCAGGCGAAGTCCGGGGATCCGCTGGCGATCAGCTCCTCATAGCTCCCGCCCCCGCCTGCCAGGCCCACGCCCCCGACGTCGTCCATCCACACGACCTCGCGGACCGTCTTCAACCCGCTGACCTTCTGCCAGGCCCCACTGATCGATGTGTCGACGAAGACGATCCGGTCCTCGGCGTGGTTCGCGATGGCGGCCAGCTGGTCTGGGTGGAGGCGGATGTTGAGGGTGTGGAGCACGGCGCCCATGCAGGGAACCGCGAGGTACAGCTCCAGATGCCGGTAGGAGTTCCAGGCCGCCGTCGCGACCCGATCCCCGGGCGTAATCCCCAGCCCGGACAGCGCGCTCGCGAGCCGTCCCACCCGCTCCGCGAGCTCGCCATAGGTCTCGCGATGGAGCCCGCTGGCGGTCTTCGTCGTAACCGTCTTCGATGGGTAGAGCGTTGCCGCCCGCTCCAGCATCATGCGGAGCGTCAGCGGCACCTGCTGCATCAGTCCACGCATCCCGCCCTCCTCGATCGAATGCCGGCAGGGGTGGACGCCGGCAGGCGGCTACTGCTCGCGCGGGCGGGCCATCGCCTGCGCGACCTCGAACGTCCACACCTGCGAGCCTGTCGCCGCGGGGCCGCTCTCCGCGTGCTGGGCATGCCCACGGGTGAACGCCGAGGAGGACACCCACGCCTTGAACGCCGCCTCGGACTCCCAGCGGGTATACACGAGGTAGCGGTCGGATCCCTCAACTGGCCGGAGCAGCTCAAATGCCTCGAACCCCTCCATCTTCTCGACCTCGCCCGCCCGGCTTGCGAAACGCTCCTCGAGCGTCGACCGCATGTGGGCGGGAACCTCAAGGACATTGATGGCGACGAAGGACATGGCGGTTCCTTTCCCGCTGTGGAATGGTCTGCCGTACAGATGACTCTAGACCTTGTGTTGGCAGAGGCCACACGGTGCCTGATCGCGTGTCGGCCGGCGCAGGGTGGGCTCTGGCTCGTGGCCCTGCCGTGCTGGTCCGATGGCGAGGCGCTGTGGCTGGTTGGGGCCGGCTCGGATCCGGTGATTGACGCACTGGCGAGCGCGCCCAACTGCGCTGCGTGGATTGGCCCGATCGGGCAGGAAGCGGGGCTTGCGGCGACCGGCCTCGCGAGGGTGTTCGACGCCCAGGACCCCATCGGTTTGCTCGTGCACGGACCCGTGATCGCGCTGGCGGTGGCCGCGCTCGCGGCGCACCACCCGCGTGAGGTCGCGCGTTCCTGGCTGCCGTCCAGCCTCCCCGCCGCGGTGCGGGTGGCGCTCAGCGAGCTGCGGGCTGTCGAGCATTCGCCTGCCGGGCCAGGAATGGCCCCCGTGCTCCCTGAGGCCGTGCCGGCCGACATCCGCAGGCGCCTGTCCGGGCGGCGGGACGTGGTCGTCGCCGGGGCGAGCACGGCTGGCGTCCGCGTCGAGCGCGCCACGTGGTCGGCTGGCTACGTCCTCAACGGGGAGCTGCCTGCCTCCCCTGGAGCGCCGATTGCCGTGGCGGTCGGCGCTGGCGCGGTCGGCGTTTCCCTCTCCGGCGAGCTCGGCGCGCGTGGCGCCCTGCAGCCCGCCCAGGTGTCATGGTGGAGCGGGCCCCGGTCGGGGACCGCGGCGCTGTCTACCCCGCCCCGAGGCGCCCTGGAGCTCCCGGACTGAGATAGCGTCGGGGCGTGCAGGAGTTACGGCGAGCGCTGGTTGACGGCAGCCCGGCCACGGTCGACGAGGCGCGACTCGCCATCATGGCTGGTGGAGGAGTCCGGGGGGACGGGGCCTTCGAGACGATCGGGGTGTGGGACGGGCGCGCGTTCCGGGTGCCCGACCACCTGCGGCGCTTGCGCCAATCCCTCGCCGCGATCGGGCTGCCCCCGCCTGACACCGGCCAGATCGCTGCGGACATCAATGCGGTGCTCAACGACATCGGCAAGGTTGACGCCGTGCTGCGCGTGTACAGCATCGAGTCGGGGACCCGGGTCGTGACGCTGGACGACCTGCCGGTCCGGCAGGCCAGGCGCCATTTGGTGCCGGTGCCAGCGCCGTGGATCCGCCCCCGCCACACCTACGGGCCGGCTGGCGCGAAGACGATGTCGTATGCCCCGAATATGACCGCGACCCGGGCGGCGCGGGCGGCGGGCGGCGACGACGCGCTGCTGCTCGCGAACGAGGGGTGGATCTTAGAGGGGCCGACGTTCGCGGTCCTGTGGGTCGTGGACGGCGTCCTTCGAGCGCCAGCGATCGCCCTCGGCATCGTCGACTCGATCACCCGGCGCAGCCTGCTTGAGCTGGCCGAGGTTCCCGTTGAGGAGGGGCGCTGGACACTCGACGCCCTCGCCAGGGCGAGCGAGATCATGATCGGCTCTGCGACTCGGGATGTCGAGTCCGTCCGGCGGGTCGGCGATCGCCGCCTTGAGGGCCCGACCCCCGTGCGGGACGAGCTGGCGTCGGCGCTGTGGCGGGCGCGGCGTACTTAGTGCCGGACCGACTCCAGGTCGGGAATGTCCATCCGCTCACGCTTGAGCTCGGCAAACGCCTCGTGGCGGGCGAGCCAAGACGCGTGGCGCCACAGCTCGATCGCGTCGCCATCTGACGGCACCCTGCTGATGACCGGCCCGAAGATCGCTGGGCCCTCGCCGCCATCAAGCACGATTGTGGGCACGCCGAAGCTGCGGGTGCGCTCGACGAGCGCCTGATGCTCGGCGGCAACGCTCTGCTTGGTGGAGCTGTCGCTCATCGCCTTCTCGCTCAAGCCGGAGTCGAGGCCAGCGTCGGCCAGCGCGGCCTCAACGGTCGCGGGCTCGTCGAGCGGCTCACCGCGCTCGTGCACCCGCTGGCCGAGTTGCGCGTAGAACTCGCCGACCGCCTTGCGCCCGTGGCGCTCGCGCACGGCCATCACCGTCCGCAATGCGCGCTCGGACCGATCGTGCTGCTTGTCCCTCATCTCCTCGTTGCCTGCGTTGGCCATGGCCAGGCTGAACACCGCCCAATCGACCTCGACAACCTCAAGCTCAGCGAGCCGGCGGATCCAGCGCGACGTTTGGTAGCACCAGGGGCAGATCGGGTCGAAGTAGAAGCGGACAGGCTCGGTTTGTGGCATGGCTGACATCCGATCAGTCGTAAGCGCTCTTTGCCTCAACCCTGACGAGGGGCAGAGGGATTCCCGTTCAGTACGATCGCGGCGTGACCGACGTCAACGCGCTTGCGGTCGAGCGTGCTGGGCTGGCCCCTGAGGTGGCTGACTGGCTGCGCGCGGTCAACGACCAGGTGGCGCCCCGGCTTGCGCGGCTGAACCCGGACTGGGACCGGTCACCCCAGCCCGACGCGGCACGGGCCTGCGCGTTCGGGCTGCTCCTCGGCTACCTGGCCGACCTCTACCCGGCCATGCGCTCCGACCTCCACCGGGTCGCGGAGGCGCACGCGAGCTTCACGACGCTGCCTGACGGCAGCCGCTTGACGACCCTGCGGCAGCTCGCCGCTGAGCCCGGGCGCGCGGCGGCATGGATCGGCCCACTCATCGGCCTCGATGACCCGCAGCGGATGCGCCAGCTGTTCGACTAGGCGTGTTGAGATCAGGCGTGGCGGCTGCGGAGGTAGCCGACCGCGCGGGCGGCGCTCGCGGCGATGGGGACGGCGAGGAACGCGCCGAGCACGCCCAGCAGGATTGCTCCGGACGTCAGCGCGGCGACCACCGCGAGCGGGTGGAGCTGTGTGCTCCGCCCGAGAACGACCGGGGAGAGGAGGTGGCCCTCCAATTGGAAGACGACGAGCACGAGTGCCAAGACGAGGAGCGCTGATCCCCCGCCACCCGTCGCGAGCGCGACGAGCACCGCGACCGTCCCCGCGATGATCGAGCCGACAATCGGGAACAGGGCGCCCAGGAACACGAACACTGCGAGCGGCAGGGCGAGCGGCACACTCAGGATCAAGAGCCCGATCCCGATCAGCGACCCGTCAACGAAGGCGATGAGCATCTGGCCACGGATGTACCGGCCGATCGTGTGCCAGATGAGGCCGCCGATGCGCTCGGCGTCGGCCTGAGCCGCCCGAGGGAACAGGTCGTGCAGCCAGCCCGCGATCTTCGCGCCGTCCTTCAGGTAGAAGAACAACGCGAACAGGAAGAACAAGAAGGCCGTGATGCCCTCAACGACCGCGTTGACGAAGTTGAGCGCAGCCGCGCTGACGCCTTGCGCTCCGCGGAGCTGCTCCTGCGCTCGCCTGATGACGTCGTCGAGTTGGATCGGGCTGAGCCCGAATGGCCCATCTGCGAGGAAGTCTTTCACCCGCGTGTACCCCTGGCGCAGGCTCTCGCCCACATCGCCGAGCTCCTGCTGGACCTGTGGCACGAGCACCATGAAGAAGGCCGCCACCAGACCCAGCATCAAGAGCAGCGCGACGAGCGCGGCGATGGAGGGTGGGACTCTCCGGTCGATCAGCCGCCTCGTCAGCGGCGTGAGCACGGCCGCTGGGAACAGCGCGATGATCAGCGGCATGACCACCATGCTGAGCTGGCCCAAGGCTATGGCCGCAGCGATCGCGAGCCCGAGGATCCCGAGCACCGCCCACGCGTATGCTCCCGAGCGCACGAGCGGGTGCGAGGAGAGCGGTGACGGCGGTAGTGGCTCCGTCGGCCGTTCGGGGGCCTCAGGAGCAGCCGGTGTCTCCCGGACAGCCATGCCAGCAGCCTACTGGAGCGTCGCCGCCCACGGGCCAAAGCCGCAACTTTTCCGCACGCTCCCCCCTCTAGCCCGGACCCGAGGTGGTAGGCGCGGGGTGGCCAAGGCTGGCCAGGATCCGCGGGCCGAGCATAGTCACGTCTCCCGCGCCCATTGTCAGGACCATGTCCCCTGGCTGCGCGATGCCTGCGACGATGTCCGGCACCGCCGCCCCCTGGTGGGCGACCCGCACGACCGCTCCGTGCTCCAACGCCGCGTGGATCACGATATCGCTGGTCACGCCCGGGATCGGGTCCTCACGCGCAGGGTAGATGTCCATGATCACCGCGACGTCCGCGGCGGCCAGCGCCTGGCCCATCCCTGCTCCGAGCGCCCGGGTGCGGGTGAAGAGGTGCGGTTGGAACACCGCGACCACACGACCGCCACTGACGGCCTGGCGCGCGGTCGCCAGGTCGGCCGCGATCTCGCTTGGGTGGTGCGCGTAGCTGTCCACGACCGTGACGCCGCGCGCTTGGCCTTTGATCTGGAACCTCCTGCCGACGCCCGCGTACGCGCTGAGCGCCTCAGCCATCTCGGAGGCGGGCAGGCCCAGCCCGGCGCCGACCGCGAGCGCTGCGGTGGCGTTGTGCGCGTTGTGGCGGCCCGGGACCATCACGCGCAGCGTGAGCTCCTCACCCTCAGGAGACCGCACGACCGCCTGGCTGGTCAGTTGGTGGAGGTCAATCTTTGCGATGCGCCAATCGGCGCTGTTCGCCTCCCCGAACGTCCATACCCGCAACCCGGGCGTGGACTGGGCCAGCCGGCCCGCTAACCCAGCGGCGGCGGGATCGTCGGCGGAGGCCACCAGCACGCCGCCCGCCACGATGCGCCGGGCGAACTGGTGGAACGACTCAACAATCTCCGCCAACGACGAGTAGTGGTCGTGATGATCCTCCTCGATGTTCAGGATCGTCCCCGCGGTCGGCCGGTAACGGTGGAAGCTGCGATCGCTCTCATCCGCCTCAGCGACAAACAGGTCACCCGAGCCTTCATGGGCGTTGCTGCCAGGCTCGCCGAGCTCTCCGCCGATCGCGTACGAGGGGTCAAGCCCCAGCCGCTGGAATGCAACCGACAGCATGCTGGTCGTCGTGGTCTTCCCATGCGTGCCGGCCACCACCACCGCCCGGCGGTCGGCCATGAGAGAGGCCAAAGCCTCCGCCCGGTGCACGACCGGAATGCCCCGCGCCCGCGCGGCCACCAGCTCCGGATTGTCGGCGCGGATCGCGGTGCAGACCACCACACAGGTCGGATCGCCCAGGTTCGACGGGTCATGGCCGACGGTGACCTCGCACCCGAGCTGCCGCAAGGCCCCGAGCAGGTGCGAGTCCTTTGCGTCGCTTCCCGACACCCGGGACCCCCGGCTGGCAAAGATTTTCGCGAGGCCCGACATGCCGATCCCACCGACACCGATGAAATGCAGCCGGCTCGGGTCGAACCCGCCGGGCTCCACCATTCCGGTCTCCTTGGGCAACCGAATCGCGACGGCCACAGTCTCGCCCGCGTTGCTCATCGCCAGGCTGTCCGAACGGCCCACCACCGCGAAATGGCTGGTCAGGCGGTCAGGTGGGCACGGAGGGCGGTGATCATGGGGTCGACGTCGGCAACGGCGGCTTGCTCGCGGCAGGAGTGCATGGACAGGGTCGGGTTGCCGATGTCGACGGTGGCGATGCCGAGCCGGGCCGCCGCGAGGGGTCCGATCGTGGTCCCGCACGGCAGGTTGGCGCGGACGACAAAGTGCTGGAGGGGCACGCCAGCGTCTGCGCAGCGGGCGGTGAACCAGGCGCCGCTGCCGGCGTCGGTCGCGTACGACTGGCCTGCGTTTATTTTGAGCACCGGCCCGCCGCCTAGGCATGGGGAGTGGCCAGGCTCGTGACGGTCGGCGTAGTTCGGGTGCACCCCGTGCGCCATGTCAGCCGACACAAGCCACGATCGTGCCACCGCCCGCGGGAACGACTGCGGGTCCTGATCGCCGGTCGCGGCCACCACCCGCCGGAGCAGGTCCTCGAGGAATGAGCCTTGCGCGCCCTCAGCGCTCCCGCTGCCGATCTCTTCGTGGTCGTTGAGCACAATGACCTGCGTCGCATCTGCGGGCGCGGCGTCTAGCAGCGCGCAGACCGCGGCGTGGCAGGAGGCGAGGTTGTCCAGCCTTGGCGCGAGCACCCACTCGCCGTCCATGCCGCCTATGCTGGCCGGCTGCGTATCAGCGGTCACGAGGTCGTGGCCAAGGACATCGCCGGGGGCGATCCGCAGCGTCTCGGCGAGCAGCTCAACCAAGCCCTGCTCGCGGTCGATGCCAGCCACCGGCACGAGGTGGTTTTGGGGGTCAAGCTTGAGGCCCTGCTCGCGGATCTCGCGTTGCAGGTGGATCGCGAGCGAGGGGATACGCAGCGGCGCGCCTGGCAGGTGGGCGAGCCGCAGGTCAATCCCGCCATCCGGCTCGCGCACCGCGACCCGCCCGGCCAAGGTGAGGTCGCGGTCCAGCCAGGTGTAGGCGAGCGCACCGCCGTACGGCTCGACGCCGATGAGCCGGTAGCCGTGGCGGCGCACGTCGGGGCAGGGCCGGACCTTGAACGTCGGTGAGTCGGTGTGGGCGCCGATCAGCCGGAACCCCGCGAGCGCTGGCTCGGCCTGCCCGACCCGCAGCGCCGCGATTGTGCCGCCGTCACGGATGACGTACCGGCGGTCGCCGCTGACGAGCTTCCAGCGCTCACATTCGTCGAGAGCGGTGAAGCCGCCGGCCTCTAACCGCCGCGCGGTCTCTGCGACCGCGTGGTAGGGGCTGGGGCTGGCGTTGATGAAGGCGCACAGGTCGGCTGCTCCACCCGAGGACACGTCACACCTCCGCGAATGCCTCGTCCAAGATTTGGGCGTGCTCTTGAGCGTGGATGACTTTGCTGCCGGTCGCTTGGCTCCCGCTGCCGAGCCGGGTGACGTGCCGCAACGTGCGGCCGGACTCCTGGAGGATCCGGTGGAGGCGCCTATACGCGAACGGCCAGGCGCCCTGGTTCTCAGGCTCGTCTTGCACCCACGCCACCTCCGTCGCGCCAGGGTAGCGGTCAAGCTGGGAGCGGATCTGCTGGTCAGGCCATGGATAGAGCTGCTCGATCCGGATGACCGCCGCTGGGAACTTGGTCTGGTCGCGCCGCTCGATCAGGTCGTACGCGATCTTCCCGCTGCAGAGCAGGACACGGCGGACCTGGCTGGGCGGCGAGGGATCGCCGAGCACCTCCTGGAAGGACCCTTGGGTAAACGCCGCGGCCGGGGACGCCGCCGCGGCGGCGCGGAGCAGCGCTTTCGGCGTCAAGACGACAAGCGGCTTGCGCCCATCCCGATGCACCTGGCGGCGGAGGAGGTGGAAGTACTGCGCGGCCGTCGTCGGCTGGGTGATTTGGATGTTGTCCTCGGCCGCCAGGGTGAGGAAGCGCTCCAGGCGCGCGGACGAGTGATCCGGTCCTTGCCCCTCGTAGCCATGGGGGAGGAGCAAGACAAGGCCAGAGGTCTGCCCCCACTTATCCTCGGCGGAGACGATGAACTCGTCGATGATGACCTGCCCGCCGTTGGCGAAGTCCCCAAACTGCGCCTCCCAGCAGACCAGCGCGTTCTTGCGCGCCACTGAGTACCCGTACTCGAAGCCCATCGCCGCGAACTCCGACAGCGGCGAGTCGTAGATCATGAACGGCGCCTGGGAGGGGTCGAGGCGGGTGAGCGGTGTGTGCTCGCTCTCGTTCTCGTAGTTCACCAGCACCGCATGGCGCTGGCTGAACGTGCCACGCCGCGAGTCCTCACCAGCCAGCCGGATCGGGAAGCCCTCCAGCAGCAGGGACCCAAACGCGAGCAACTCACCGGTCGCCCAGTCGACTGCGTCTGCCGCGAGCAGCTGGCGGCGCCGCTCGAGCGCCTTGCCAAGCTTTGGGTGGACGGTGAAATCGTCCGGCCAGCTCGTCACCGCCGCCAGGACACGATCGAGGACCGCGCGGTCAGCCCCGGTCTCGATGTGGGGGAGCACCCCGGCGGCCTTGCGCCTCCGCGCCTTCAGTGGCTTGCGTGGCGCTGACTCGCGTGTCCGCTGCAGCGCGTCCTCCAGCTGATCGCGGAAGTCGGACAGCGCCTCCTCCGCCTCGTCGATGCTGAGGTCGCCGCGGTTGACAAGCTCCTCGGTGTAGAGCTTGCGCACGCTGCGCCTGCCCTCGATCGCCGCGTACATGATCGGCTGGGTGTAACTCGGCTCGTCGGTCTCGTTGTGGCCCCACCGCCGGTAGCAGATCATGTCGACGACGACGTCCTTCGCGAACTGCTGCCGGAAGTCGAGCGCCAGGCGCATCACCCGTACGCAGGCCTCCGGGTCGTCGCCATTCACATGGAAGATCGGCGCTTGGACGATCTTCGCGACATCGGTCGCGTACTGGCTGGACCTCGCCTGGTGAGGCCCGGTCGTGAAGCCGAGCTGGTTGTTAATCACCAGATGGACCGTGCCGTTGGTGGAGTAGCCGAGCAGCTGGCTCAGCGCGAACGTCTCGGCCGCGACTCCCTGCCCGGCGAACGCGGCGTCGCCGTGGATGAGGATCGGCAGCACCCCGCCGCGCCCCTGACCTGAGCGCCCCTGGCCCGAGCGCTCGACGTGCTGATCGAGCTTCGCTCGCGCCATGCCGACCACCACTGGATCGACGGCCTCCAGGTGGCTGGGGTTCGACGCAAGCTCGACGTTGATCTCCGTGCCGTCTGGCGAGCGGTGCACCCCGGACGCGCCGAGGTGGTACTTCACGTCACCGGATCCTTGGACCGAGTCCGGGTCGAGGTCGCCCTCGAACTCCCTGAAAATGTTCTTGAGGTTTTTGCCGACGGTGTTCGCGAGCACATTGAGCCGGCCGCGGTGCGCCATGCCCATGACGGCGTCGGTGATGCCGTGTCCGGCAGCCGCGTTGAGGAGCGCGTCGAGCATCGGGATCACCGACTCAGCGCCCTCAAGGCTGAACCGCTTGTGCCCGATGTACCTGGAGTGGAGGAAGCGCTCGAAGGCCTCCGCAGCGTTGAGCAGCTTGAGGATGTGCCGCTGCTCATCTGTCTTGAGCGGCGCTGGCGTGCCTTCGACTTGCTCCTGGATCCACCGTTTCTGCTCGGGCTCCTGGATGTGCATGTACTCGACGCCGACCGTCCGGCAGTACGCGTCACGGAGCACACCGAGGATCGCGCCGAGCGTCATCCGCTCTCGACCGGCCAACCCCCCGGTTGCGAACTCGCGGTCGAGGTCCCAAATCGTCAAACCGTACGTGTGGAGGTCGAGCTCCGCGTGGACCGGCGTATACGTGTGCGCGAGCGGGTTGAGGTTCGCGATGAGGTGCCCCCGCACCCGGTACGCGTTGGTCAGGCTCCCGACCGCTACCTGCTTAGCGAGCCGGTCCTCGCCATCCGCCCAGAGCCCCGCGTTCTCGTCACGGTGCCAGCGCACGGGCGCGTACGGCATCCGCAGGCTGGTGAAGATCTCGTCGTAGAAGTTGTGCTCGCCGAGCAGCAGCTCGTGGATTGTCTTGAGGAACAACCCGCTCTCGGCGCCCTGGATCACCCGGTGGTCGTAGGTGGAGGTGAGCGTCATCACCTTCCCGACGCCGATGTCCGCGAGCCTGCGCGGGTCCGCGCCCTGGTACTCGGCTGGGTAGTCGATCGCGCCAACGCCGACAATCACGCTCTGGCCGGTCATGAGGCGCGGGACGCTCCCGACGGTGCCGACCGTGCCCGGGTTCGTGATCGTCGCCGTGGTGTCCGCGAACAGCTCAGCGCTGAGCTGGTGCTCGCGAACCCGGCGGATCACGTCCTCGTACGCCCGCCAGAAGCTCGCGAAGTCGAGGGTGTCGGCTCGTTTGATGTTCGGGACCAGCAGGGTCCGGCCGTCTTTGCGCTCAACGTCGATCGCGATGCCGAGGTTGATGTGCTCTGGACGCCGCGCGTGGCCTTTCCCGCCAACCTCGACGTAACTGGACGTCATCACGGGATTCCACCCCATCGCGCGGATGACGGCCCAGCCGATCAGGTGCGTGAACGACACCTTCCCGCCCCGCGTGCGGGCCAGCTGGTTGTTGATAATCAGCCGGTTGACCTCCAGGAGCTTGGCCGGCACGACGCGGATGGACGTCGCCGTCGGCACGCTGAGCGAGGCGGTCATGTGCTGCGCGATGGCCGACTGCGTGCCCCGCAGCACTGTCGCCTCGCGAGGCGCCGGTTTGCTCGCCGCGCGCGCCTTGGGACCCGGCTCCCACGACGGCTGGTAGTCGGAGAAGAACTCCCTCCAGGACGGGCTGACAGAGTCAGGGTCCGCCACGTAGCTCCGGTACATCTCCTCGACGACCCAGGTATTCGCGCCGAATTGCGGTGGGGAGACACGAGGGGTCCCCCCTGATTGTTTGGATTCCGTTTGGTCTTCCACCATGTAAGGTGTGCTCCCGTCAGTTGCGGTACCCGCCGATGCTAACGCTCACGACCGCTGGGCTCGGCTACCGCAGGCTCTATCACCGTCTCGATATCCCCGCTCGCGCTCACGAGGAGCACGCCAACCTCGAGCGCCCTCAACGAGCGCGCCGTCCGCCCGATCAGCGACCGGTAGGTCCGGTGGTCGGGGAGCGCCAACGCGATCCCAGCGTCCGGGTGAGCATGCCGCTTCAGCGTGACGCCGAGCAGGGCGTAGGCATACCACTGTCGCGCCTGGCTCGCCATACGCGTCGGCTTCGGCTGGCCAGCCCTCGGGCCGCGCGCGGACGGTGCCGACGGGAAGCCTTTGACCTCGACCAGCAGTTCGCGCTCGTCCCTCAGGGCGGCTAGACCTAGGCCCTGGTCGGCGTTGCCAGTCAAGGCGACCTGCCAGCCCTGGCGCTCCAGCGAGCGGGCAAGCGTCTCGACGATGTTGCCTTCCGAGAACCAGTCTTGGCTCATGCCATGAGCTTAGCCATCTGCGCCCAGGCACGGCCGGATACGGAGGGAGCATGGGTTCTCCTGTAGCTGTCCGCCGCCGATGCTCGGCCGTTGGTGATCACCCGGCAGATCCCAGCGCCACACGCGCAGCCCAGGCTGGGATGTCGGGCGTGGCGGAGACCTTCGGCCGGTGGCAGGGCCGGGGGCCGGGGGCCCGGTCAGCCCCCTCGCCGCCGGCCCGGCCGGCCGAACCATCCGCCCAACGACGGCCCAGGCGGATGCATGCTGAACCTGCCACTGCTGGCGTCGCGTACCACCACCCAGCCGTCATGGTGGATCTTGTAATGGCAGCCCCAACACGTCAAACACAAATTATCCTCATCAGTCGGCCCTAAATCCCGTGTCCACCAGCGGACATGATGAATCTGCGACCGGGAGACCGGACCGCCGCACCCGATGCACGCCTGGTCGCGGGCGATGACCGCGACGCGTTGGGGCTTGGTGGGCTGCCGGCGGGTGCGGCCGGCGTCGAGGACCTCGTGATTCCGGGTCATGGTGACCTCAGTCACCTCAGCGTCACAACACACCATCTCCGCGGTTTGCTGGCTTACGGGGCCGACGCCGTCCAACCGGGCCTGCCCGCCGGGCTGGACGATCATGATCACATGCGGCCGCTGCGCCGCGACCTGCGGCAACCCGCCACCGTCGAGGGCTTGCTGCGCCAGCTCGACCATCGCGTCAGCCATCCGCTGCGCATACGTCCGCTCATCATCCGGCCCGGTTTTTCGGGCTTTGGCCTCCAGCGCGGCCATGACCGTGGCCCCGCCGACCGGGTCGAGCCGGAACCCCCCGCCCACCGCCCCATCAGGGCCGTCCGGGCCGATCGTCAACCGCCGCCGCGCCCACATCCGCCGCTCCCGCCCCGCCAACGTGTCCGGGTCATGCTCAGCGGTCCAAGCGTCCACATGCTCACGCAACTGCCGACGATCCAACGTTTTCCCATCAGTGGCGATCAACTGGTCGAGCCGCTCATGAGTTTGGGGGTGCGCGTCGGCGGCGGCCCGCGCCGCTACCTGCGCCTGGCCCAACCCCACCTCGCCCGCCCGGACCGCGGCGGCGGTCTCCGGCAATCTTTCCAACCCCACCGCGGTCTCAGCCTGCGCCTTGGCCTCGCCACGGGTGAGCCGCAGCCGTTGGGCGAGCAGGTCCGCGGTGGACCTCGCGCCTTCGGCTCTCCAGGCCTGGCGGGCGTCGGCCTCGGCGATCCTGCGGAGCTTCTCGGCGGCGGTGATGGTCTCTACCTGGTGCAGTTGCGCTATCGACTCGGTCAACGCCAGATCGTCGATCTGCCCGTCTAGTGGTCTGGCGGCGAGGGCGGCCAGGCAGCGCTTGGCCAGGTCAAGCAGGGCGTGGTCGTCGAGTTGGCCGACCTGCG
>Ga0081538_10000817_pt1 | contig 33793 bp, 30 predicted proteins | sample TabmetS5T2R1_FD_71022 | JGI IMG/M metagenome (GOLD analysis project Ga0081538, IMG submission 71022) | Tabebuia heterophylla rhizosphere microbial communities from the University of Puerto Rico - S5T2R1 | ecosystem: Host-associated > Plants > Roots > Rhizosphere ...
AGCGCGAAAGGGAGGCCCGGGACAGCGCCGCGGCATTCCTCAAGGACGCCGAGAAGTCCACCGTGATCGTGGAGGGCTTCCGCGACGGCTTCTTCCCGTACCTCGGCGGTCAGGTCAAAGAGCTGTTCGAGACCCTCAAGCCCACGGTCGGCCCCGACCTGGTCCTTACCCACCGGCGCGACGACGCCCACCAGGACCACCGCCTGGTCGCCGAGCTGACCTGGAACACCTTCCGGAACCACCTCATCCTCGAGTACGAGATCCCCAAGTACGACGGCGACCTCGGCAACCCTAACCTGTTCGTGCCGCTTCCCCCCGCGACCTGCGAGCGCAAGATCGAGCTGCTGCTCGAGGGCTTTCCCAGCCAGCGCCAGCGCGGTTGGTTCACGCCTGACACCTTCTGGTCGCTGCTGCGCCTGCGCGGCGTCGAGTCCGCCTCGCCGACACGGTTCGCCGAGGGCTTCCACTGCCGCAAAGCGGTCCTGCTGACCTGATCAGGTCCCCGCGAGCCGGGCCACCAAGGGCGCGGTGGCTCGCACGTCGCCACCGAGGTTGATGTAGGAGAACCCGTACCGTTCCCGGCGCTCCTGCAGCTGTTCCACGCACTGCTCGAGAGTTCCGCATAGCACGGCCGGGGATCGCTCGAGCAGGGCCGGGTCGGCGTTCAGGTGCCTGGCGAAGCTTGACACCGACGTCGATGCCGAGGCCGGGATGTCGGTGATGCGGCACACATAGAGGGTCAGCTGCAGCTCGAGGTCGTCCATCGACCGTCCGGCGGCGGCCGCCGCCGCCCGGACCCAGCCGACCTTCTCCTCGAACCGCTCGGCACCCATGTCCGCCACCGCCGCTTCAGTGATCACACCCTCCCGGAGGTTGGCGTGGAACCCGACGATGTTGGCCTCGACCGCGGCCAGGGAGAGCATCCTCCTTCCCCCACCGCCGATCAGCAGGGGCGGGTGCGGTTGCTGCACCGGCTTCGGCAGCCCGTCGAGCGACGTGATGCGGTAGTGGTCGCCGACGAGGGTGACAGGTTCGGGGCCGAACAGCGCCTTCAGGACGCGCACCGACTCGCCCAGCCGCTCCACCCGCGTCGCCGGTGGGTCGAGGGGGATCCCGGAAGCCTGGTAGTCGCTGGCCATCCAGCCGGCACCGACCCCCACCTCCAGGCGGCCTTCCGACAGCACGTCGATGGTCGCCATGGCCTTGTGGAGCAGGACCGGGTGGCGGTAGTCGTTGCCGAGCACCAGGGAGAGGATCCGCAGCCGCTGGGTGACACCGGCGGCGGCCATCATCGCGACCGTCGGTTCCATCATCCAGCCCCTGGTGAAGTGGTCGGAGACCGAGACGGTGGAGAAGCCGCTGTCCTCGATCCGGCGCACCGCGTCCCGCCAGGCCGCCGCGGGCTGGTCGAGCTTCGGCATGGTCGCGATGAACCGGAACGGGCGGGCGACGGTCACGTCACCACCGTCAGGGTGGGCAGCGGCAGGACGAACCGGCCTCCCCAGGATCCGACCGCCCCCAGCTGCCCCATGATCTCGTCGCTCAGCGTCCAGGGCAGGATCAGGACGAAGTCGGGTCGTGCCTGGTCGATGTGGTCCGGCGACCGGACCGGCAGCCGCGACCCCGGCAGGTAGCGGCCCTGCTTGGCGGGCGAGCGGTCGACGGTGAAGGCGACCAGCTCAGTGGTGATCCCGCAGTAGTTGAGCAGCGTGCTGCCACGGGTGGGGGCACCGTAGGCGGCGACCAGGAGCCCGTCGCGCTTGGCCTCGTGCAGCAGCCGCAGCAGCGCCGCCCGAGCCTGCGGGGCGCGCTTGCCGAGCTGATGGTAGGCCTCGACCCCGGTCAGTCCCCTGGCCTCCTCCTCGCGCAGGACGACTGTGGCGCCGCCGGGAGGTTCCGGAGCGGGATCGGCGGTCGCGAACACCCGCACGGACCCCCCGTGGACCGGAACCTGCCGCGCGTCGACCACCCTGAGGTCCTGACGAGCGAGAGCCGGCTCGAGGGCGGTGAGCGACAGGTAGCTCCGGTGGGCGTGGCAGATGAGATCGAACTGTCCCTGCTCGATCATCTGGAGCGCGTGGACGAACTCGGTCGAGAACCCGCCCCCAGGCGCCAGGAGCGCCCGGACGCCGGCCAGAAGGCCGTCGAGGTCGTCGACGTGCGGCAGGGCCTGGTTGGCGATGACCAGGTCTGCCGCCCAGCCGTCGGCGATCAGCCGCTGCGCCATCTCGGGGCCGAACGCCGCCCGGACGGTCGGCACGCCGGCCGCGCGGGCCCTGGCGGCCGCCGCTTCGCCGGCTTCGACGCCGAGCACCCGCGCGCCCCGTTCGGCGAAGTGACGCAGGAGGCTGCCGTCTCCGCTACCGACCTCGACCACGGTCCAGTGGCGGTCGATGCCCAGTTCGGAGATCAGCTCCTCCGCCCAGCCCTGCTCGTGGCCGCTGGTCGTCGTCGAGTACGAGGAGTTGTGCCCGTGCGAGTCCGGCACGTTCGGGGCGACCTGGGACGGGTCCAGCTGCAGCAGCCAGCAGCTGGTGCAGACGGCGAGCTTGAGCGGATAGGACGACGCCTCGCGCGTCAGCTCCTCCTCCGCCAGCAGCACGTCGCCGAGGGGCTGGTTCCCCAGGTCGAGCAGCCGGTGATGGAGCGGGGCCTGGCAGGACCGGCAGGCCGGTCCTGCCGCTCGCTGTTCGGTGGCGAGGGTGGCCGGCCGTGGAGCTACCACGGCACCCGGGCGAGCCGCTGGGTGATGGTCGGGTCGTACTCGACCTCCCGGGTCCGCGGATCGCGCAGCCGAAGGCCAGGCACGTGCGCCAGCAACCAGCGGGCCAGGGAGGCGTAGCAGCGGGCCCGCTCCGCCCACCCGAGCGGTGCCTGCTGGATGCCCTTGGCGAAGGCGAGGACATACTCGGCGAGCAGCAGGCTCGTGCGGTGCCGCCACCACCGCGCGCGCTCCGGGTCCAGGACCGTGCTCTCGGCCCGGCGGCTCTTTCGGGTCGCCGAGGTCTGCCCGGCATGCTCACGCTTGAAGAAGAGCTCCTCCGACAGCACATGGAACCGGCCGTACAGGCTGAGCTCCGCGAACAGGACGCGCTCAGCCCTTGGAAACGTCTGGTGGGGGGCGATCCGTTGGATGGTCGAGGTCCGCATCAGCCCGTAGGTGGTCTGGCCCCCGTGGACGACCAGCAACTCCCGGAAGCGGACGCTGGGTGACGGCGAGGAGCAGTCGCACCGGTGGACCTGGCGACCCAGGACCTTGCCCTCCTCGTCCACGTAGATCACGTTCGGCCGGCAGAACACCACGTCCGGGTCATGGTCGAGGACGGTGACGCAGCGCTCGACGAAGGTCGGTGCAAGCAGGTCGTCGTGCGACGCCCAGGTGAAGTACTCACCACGAGCCAGCTCGACCACCCGGTTGTGGTTCCAGGCGGCGCCTCGATTCCGCTCGCTCCGGAAGTAACGGACCCGTGGGTCGGCGTCGGCCGCCCGCCGGCAGATCTCCTCGGTGCCGTCGGTGGACCCGTTGTCGGAGATGATCAGCTCGAAGTCCTGAAATGTCTGCCAGAGCAAGGTGTCGAGCGACGCCTGCAGGAACCGCTCGCCGTTGTAGACAGGAACGCCGATGCTGACCCGCGGGGTCTTCGCCGGCTCCACAGGGTGGCTCGTCATCGCTGGACCGTCGACCGGTCGTCCGCGGTGAGGTTCGGAGCCAACCTCCTGCTGGCCCGCCGGGTGAGCAGGTCGCGCCGGGCTCGCACAAGGCGTGAGGGGATTGCGATCCTCAGCGCCCGGTCCACCAGCGCCGACGGTGAGGGGACGGCAGAGAGGCTCCCGACCGTGAGCGCCACCCCCTTCCTCCACTGGCCAACTCTCAGGAACTGCTCGCCGTAGAAGAAGCGGACACTCGCCTGATAGCTCGCAAGCTCGGCGTCGGGGATTCCCAGTCGGTGCGCGACCCGGCGCTGGGTGGCCAGCGCCTCATCCATCACCGACTGGAGGTGCTTGCTGACCTGCCCCTCGTGCTGCCTCCAGGAGCCGAGCATGCGCGGGATGAAGGCGAACGGCCCAAGCGACCGCAGCATCAGGTCAGACTCGTAATCCTCCAGGAACGTGGACTCGTTCCAGCCGCCCACCTGCTCCAGAGCGGCTCGACGGTAGGTGATCGTCGGTGTCAGCGGCAGTGAGCTGAACCGAAACAGATCCTCGAGGGTCACGTCCGGGCGGTGCGGCCGTCGCCGACGGCTGTCCGAGATCACCCGCCCCTCGCTGTCGATGAGCAGGCAGTCGCCGTAGGAGAGCACCGCCTCCGGATTCTCCCGCAGCGCGTCGACGCCGAGCCGCAGCCGATCCGGGTGCCAGCTGTCGTCCGAACCGAGGTAGGCGAAGAACTCACCGGTGGTCCGCTCCAGGCCCTCGTTGAGCGTCGCGCTCAGGCCCTTGTTGGAGCGGGAGACAAGCCCCGCCGGGAAGGGGCAGCCAGTGAGCAGCCGCTCAATGATCCGGACCGAGTCGTCCGTTGATCCATCATCGATCACGAGCAGGCGATCCGGGGGCATGGACTGGTTGAACACCGAGCGAAGGCACGTCTCGATGTAGCTGGAGTGGTTGAAGCTCGGCACGACGACCGAGACAGCGGCGCCGCTCCGCTGGCCTCGCTGGTCGTTCACGCCCATTTGGCGCGCACTCTATGGTCGACCAGGGACGGTGACAACCCTGTCCTGCCGTAGTCAATTATCGATCGATTGCTGGTTGCACAGTTCTGGCCTGGTCGGCCCGGCGCGCGCCCACCCTGTACGCGAGCACGACCATGATTCCCCCGGCCAGCAGGCACGCGGCCGTGTACCCCCATGCGGCCCCCTCCGCTCCGTAGCGGACCGCCAGGCCCACCGAAAGGCCGAGGACGAGGACCGAGAAGGCGATCTGGTAACGGAACAGGGACCGTCCCGCCGAGCAGGCCTTGAGGAACAGGGTGTAGCCGAGGACGCCGCCGCCCAGCAGCTGGGCCACGCCGATGGGGATGACCAGGTGCGCGAAGGCGACAAACTCCTGCCCGAACACCAGCCCCATCACCTCGGCACGAGCAACGCCAACGCCGACGAGGTAGACGGCGACGACCGCCAGCGCGATGCCGCTGATACGGGTGGCCAGCCCGAGGGCGTCTGAGACGGATCGCGCCAGGGCGCGCGTGATCGCGGGCAGGCCGGCCACGCTCAAGGCCGGGCCGACCAGGGTCATGAGGGCGAACAGGGACTCGGCGGCACGAAGGCCCCCCAGGTCGGTCGTGCCCAGCACCGCGGCCAGCAGCAACGTGTACAGCTGCAGCCTGCCATTGATGACCAGCGACTCCGCCCCGAGCCAGCGACCGAGCGGCCAGGCCTCCTCCAGCCACCAGCGCCAGGACTCGGCCAGCCGCGACGGCCACGCTCGCGTGCACACCAGTCCCAACAGCGCCGCGGCCAGGCCGCCGAGCCCCCAGGCGCTCACCACCGCCCAGTCGGACGGGACCTGCGTGGTGACCGCCATCGCGACCACGATCACGAGCAGGGCGACGACGCCGTTGCGAGCACCCTCGGCGCCCCGCTGGTCCCGGAACAAGGCGGTACGGAACAGCTCGTTCAGCATCGCCGGCAGGATCCAGGGGGCGAACAGCGCCAACCCCCCGCCGATCCTGGCCGGCAGGCCCAGGCCCGCGGCACAGGTCACGATCACCATCACCGCCGCCAGCGACACCGTCGCCGTCGTGGCCGCTCGGGTCGCCTTCAACCGCTCCTCCACGCCAAGCCGGGCGGAGACGACCACCAGCGGGTCGGAGACAAGCGCGCGCTGCAGACTCAAGGAGAACAGGAAGAAGGTGAAGCCGACGAACACCTGGCCCAGGCCGGCCGGGCCGAGCAGCCGGGCCGCGGCCACGGTGAGTGCGAAGTTGGCCGCCGACAGGCAACCCTGATCGACCAGTCCCCACAGCATCTGCGCGTGGATGCGCCCGCCCAGCATGCGCAGGCGGCTGATTCGGCGCAGAGGACCTCCCCCAAAGCTCTGGTGCATCGATACAATCCTAGACGTCAGCGCGCTACAGGGGGGAAGCACTCGGTGGAACGCCCGCCGAACGAATGGGACGAAGGTCCCGGCATCGCAGAGTCGATCCACCTTCACAAGTGGCTCGTCATACTCTGCATGCTGGGCTGCGCATTGGCCGCGTATTTGTGGTCGGTCCGCCAGCCGGTCCGCTACGAAGGCGTCGTCCAGCTCTTCCTCGACATCCAGACCGAGCGATCGGTCAACTCCGATCGAATCGTCCGCCGCGAGGCCGAGCTCCTCAACTCCACGATCGTCATGGACCGGGTCGTACAGCTCCTCGACGGCAGGCTGCAGCCCGAGCAGCTCAAGGAGCAGCTGGAGATCGAGCCGGCCGGCGACGCGGACTACATCACCATCCGAGCGCTGGACGCGACCCCGGAGCTGGCGGCAGAGCTGGCCAACACCGTGGAGCTGGCCTACCGGCAGGTGCTGTCCGCCCAGGCGACATCCGGCGCCAAGGCGGCGGTCGCCGACCTGGAGCAGACCGAACGGCAGCTCGAGAAGGAGCTCGCCAGCATCGAGCGCCAGCTCGAGGGCAATCCCGGCAGCCGCCGGCTGCAGGCCAACCTCGAGGCCACGTTGGGGCAGCTCCAGAAGATCGCCACCCAGAAGGCGGAGGCCGGACTCGCCCAGCGTGGCGGTCAGCCCAGCACGCTGCGGGACCGGGCCATGGTCACCGACGAGCCGGCCCAGCCGAAGCCGCGCCGGACCGCGGCCGTCGGCGGGCTCATCGGCCTGATCCTCGGGTCGGCGCTGGCGCTCTGGCGAACCGGGTGGCGCGCGACCGAGGGATCGGCCCCCGCAGTCCGTCCACCTGACGGCAGCGGGCGTGAGCTGGTGCGGCAGGGACGTCAGCCGCTCGGATCGCTCCTGCGAGTGCCGCTTCGGCGCGGTGGTATCGCCGTGACGGAGAGGAACGGCTCGGCGGCCGGGAACGGCTCCTCGAGCGGGATCGCCGACTTCGATCAGCTCACCGTCTCGGCCGACCAGATCCTCGAGCTGCTCGAGGGCCGCCGTCAGCGGCTCTACGAGCAGGACGTGCCGCAGCTGACGGCGGACGAGATCGCCCGCCAATTCCCCGTCGACCTGGTCGTCGTGCTGCTGGAGCACGGTGACGAGCTGCTGAAGGTGTATGGCGGCATCGGCCTCAGCTCCGTCGAGCGGCACATGAACATCCGTCATGACCGCGACCGCATGCAGCAGATCACCAGCGCGGGGCCAAGGCTCCTGGCCGAGGACGAGCGTGCCCTCCTGGCGTCGACCGGGATGCCGGGCACCCAGGTCGGCTCCCTGGTGCTGGTGCCGCTCGTCCACGACGGCGTCGGCTTCGGGGTGCTGCTCGCCGGCCAGCGAACCGCCGATGGCCCGGCCCGGCCCCTCGAGGACGAGGAGGTCGAGGCCATCGCCACCACCGTCGGCCAATTGATGCCCTACCTGCTGGCATGGGTTCGGCTGCGGGACCTCAGGCATCGCCTTGAAGCGCTGCGCTGAGCCGCGCGATCGGGGACGCCCCTTCCAGAGACCGGCCCCAGCAGGCCACACACCGTAGCGGCACTACGGCGTCCTGGCGAGGACGGAGCGAGGTCGTCCCACTATGCTCCGACGGAGGGGGGACGAAGCAATTGGCTCGTCGATGAGAATTCTCCAGGTACACACCCGTTACCGCGAACCGGGTGGCGAAGATGCGGTGGTAAGCGCGGAGGCGGGGCTCCTCACCCGGGCCGGTCACGAGGTCATCCCGTACGTGGCCGAGAACCCGACCGGCGCCCTGCCCACCGCGACCTCGCTCGCGCTGTCGGCTTGGAACCCGGGGGCGGCAATCGCGCTCCGGCAGGCCGTGCGGCGGGTGCGTCCGGACGTCGCCCACGTGCACAACACCTGGTACGCCCTGTCGCCCTCGGTCGTCGGGGCGCTTGCCGCCGCCGAGGTGCCGGTCGTGGCGACGCTCCACAACTACCGGCTGCTCTGCGCCAACGCACTGCTGTTCCGGGACGGCCGGCCGTGCGAGGACTGCGTGGGGACCAATCCCTGGCCCGGTGTCCGGCACCGCTGCTACCGGGGATCGGCGGCGGCCTCGGCAGCGGCGGCCGGCATGATCGCCGCCAACCGTGCCCTCAGGACCTGGAACCGTCACGTACGGCTGTTCCTGGCCTTGAACGATTTCGCGCGTGACCGGTTCGTCCGCGGGGGCCTCCCGGCGCACAAGATCCGGGTCAAGCAGAACTTCGTCGCCGACCCGGGCCCGCGACGCCAGCCACCGTCGGCGTCCGCGACGGTGCTGTACGTCGGCCGGCTCTCGGCCGAGAAGGGCGTGGGCACAGTGCTGGAGGCCTGGCGGACGGAGCTCGCGGCCCCAACGCTGGAGCTGCTCGTGGTCGGCGACGGGCCGCTGCGGGCCGAGCTGGAGCGGACCGCACCCCCGAACGTGCGCTTCCTCGGCCGGGTGGCTCCGTCGGAGGTGCGGCACCTCATGCTCAGCTCACGAGCGCTGCTCCTGCCGTCCGTCTGGTACGAGGGACAGCCGATCGCGGCGCTCGAGGCGCTGGCGTCAGGGCTGCCGGTGGTGGCCTCCAGACTAGGCGGGATCCCGAGCCTGCTGGAACTGGCCGACGAGCGCTGGCTCCCGGCGCCGGGCGACCCCTCGTCCTGGTCGCAGGCGCTGGGATTGCTCGGCGACGGCGCCGAGGTCGACCGCACCGGTGCGCAGCTCCGCCGGCGCTACGAGGCCCACTTCAGCGAGCAGGTTGGGTTGCGGTTGCTCGAGGAGGCCTACCTCGACGCTCGCGACGGGGTCGCACGGCACGGGGTGTGGTGAGCATGGCCATTCACCCGTCGGCTGCGCCTCCGGTCCAGGCGCCCGGGCGGCCACACCGCCGGAGGCCCCGGCCGTTCCGCTGGTTCACCCCGGCGCTGGCACTGCTGCTGGGCGGTTACATGTTCTTCGACCGCTCCTTCGCCTACCTCCACGTGCCCGGCACCCCCGTGTTCCTGGGCGAGATCGTGCTCGGCATCGGTGTCCTGGAGGCTGTCCGGTCCCGTCCCCCCCTGGTCTACCTGGTGGCGACGTCGCCGCTGTTCAAGGTGCTGCTCGTGTTCATGGGCCTGTGCGTTGCCAGGTTCCTCGTCGACGTCCCCGAGTACCAGCTGGACGCGGTGCGCGACTCGTCCATCTGGTACTACGGCGCCTTCGCGTTCCTGGTGGCGGGCGCAGCCAGATGCGACCCGACGTTCGTGACCCGCCTCGTCGGCTGGTACTGGCAGGTGCTGCCCTGGTTCCTGCTCTGGGCGCCGCTCGCCGTCGTGCTCGGCCAGTCCGAGGCCCTGGGCGCGATCAACGTTCCCGACAGCAGCACCCCGATCAACTCATTCAAGAATGGCGACATCCAGGTGCATGTGGCCTTGGCCGTCGCGTTCATGTGGCTCGGCGCGGGCCGCTTCGCCGGGCGCCGTCGCCCCCGCCACATCGAGGCCCTGCTCGCGGTGATCGCGATGCTCACCTTGCTGATGGCCAGCACCCAGAACCGTGGCGGGCTGCTGGCCGGCGCGGTCCTGCTCGCCGTCGTGCTCGGCTACCTCCCGGCGGGCCGACGGCGATGGGTCGTCGTCTCGCTGACCAGCGGCCTGGTGGTGGCAGTGATGCTCGTGCTGCTGCTCGACCTCCGGCTGCAGGGCGAACGCCGTGACATCTCATTGCAACAGCTCGCCACCAACGTCTCGAGCGTTGTCGGCGACCAGGAGGCCGGCGAGCTATCGAGCACCGTCAAGTGGCGCCAGGAGTACTGGAAACAGGTGTTCAGCGACTCCCTGTCCGAGGAGAACGCCTTGCGAGGCCTCGGCTTCGGTCCCCTCCTGCCCTCGCGGTACGAGGTTCCCGTCGTGGCCGACAACCCCCAGCCACTCCGCAACGCGCACAACTCGCACCTCACCATCCTGGCAAGGGTGGGAGCTCCCGCGATCGTCCTGTGGGCGTTGCTCTGGCTGACCTGGTTCGCCCTGCTGGCCAACTGGGTTCGCCGGCGACCGGGGGGCGTCCGGGATCCGGAGACCGCCGTCGGCGTCTGGTTGCTGGTCGCACCGCTGGCGTTCCTCATCAACTCCTTCTTCGATCCGATGCTCGAAGGCCCGCAGGGCGGCATCTGGCTCTTCACCCTGGTCGGCCTCGGGGCTGCGCTGCTCCGCGCTCCCCGACCGGCGCCACCTGACCGTCCGGGGGGACCGCCCACCGGCGGCGTCCGGACTTCCGGCGACATTGGAGGAGGCCGATGATGTCACGGGCGAAGCGCGGTGGCGCCGCCGCGCCAGCACGGCGGCCGGAGGCTTCCCCATCCACGACGGACGCCCACCCGGGCCTGGCCTCGGCCTACCGCCTGGCCCGTGCCCACCGGGGCGACGGTGAGCTGTTCACCCTCCTCATCAGCGACCGCCTCGGGTCGGTGGCCGCGGCCGCCGGGATCCGGCTGGGCATCCATCCGTCGGTCATCACCCTGGTCGACGGCGTGGTCGCCCTTATCGCCAGCGCCGTCGTGGTCGCCGGGGCCGGCCAGGCCGCGCCGCTCTGGGCGCCGGGGCTGCTGGCGTTCGTGTGCTGGCAGCTGGCCTACGTCCTCGACTGCGCGGACGGCCAGGTGGCCAGGGCGACCGGCAAGACCAGCGACTTCGGGGCCAGGGTCGACGTACTGGTCGACTTCTTGGTCCAGAGCTCGATCGTCTGTGCCATCGCCACCGTCGTCGAGCGCATATCCGACGTCCCCGTCGCCCTGCTCGTCGTGTTCGCCACCACCTGGTTCGTCGACCTGATCACCTGGGTGCTGTCGCGCGCCGACGGGAACGTCGGACACTCGTTCACCAGCGGCAGTGGTGGCATCGTCGGCGTGGTCAAGCTGGTCCGCGACTACGGGCTGGTGGTGTTCGTCCTCAGCGGATGGCTTGCGATCCATCCCCAGAGCTTGATCGTCCCGGTGACCGCGTTCACCGCCGTCCACGTCGCCTTCCTCCTGGCGAGCATCGGGCGGGAGGCCTGGCTCAGCATGACCAAGGGGGGTCGACCATGAAGGCAGTCATCCTCGCCGCCGGCATCGGCAGGCGCATGCGGCCGTTGAGCGACGAGCGGCACAAGACGCTGCTCGAGGTCGGTGGTCGCACCATCATGGGCAGGATCATCGACGGTCTCCAGGCCAACGGCATCACCAGAATCTGCATCGTCACCGGCTACCGGGCGACCGAGGTGGAGGACTACGTCACCAGCGAGTTCAGCGACCTCGACTTCACCTTCATCCGGAACGAGGCCTACGCCAGCACCAACAACATCTACTCGATGGCGCTGGCCCTTGAACAGATCGAGCCCGACGAGGATATCGTGCTGATCGAGTCGGATCTGATCTACGAGCCAGCCGTGCTCTCCCGCCTGCTCAAGTCCGAGCATGCGAACGTCGCCCTGGTGGACCGCTACCGAATCGGCATGGACGGCACGGTGGTGTCGGTCGCCGACTCCGAGGTCATCACCCAGGTCATCCCGACCTCACTGCAGGACGAGCGGTTCGACTTCTCGGACAAGTTCAAGACGCTCAACATCTACAAGTTCTCGGCCGAGTTCTGCCGCACCACCTTTCGCAGGCTGCTCTCCTACTATGCCCGCATCATCGACGACAACTGCTACTACGAGCTGATCCTCGGGATCCTCATCTACATGCAGCAGGTGCAGATCCACGCGGAGATTCTCGACGGCGAGCTGTGGGCGGAGGTCGACGACCCCAACGACCTGAGAAGCGCCGACTTCGCGTTCACCCCGTCGAGCCGTCGGCGGTACCTCGAGTCATCCTGGGGCGGGTACTGGACAACGCCGGTCACCGACTTCGCCTTCATCCGCAACATGTACTTCCCGACAGCCTCGATGCTGTCGCAGCTGCGGGGAAGCCTGCCCGAGCTGGTGACGAACTACGGCTCCGCCCAGGCCATCCTCGACCGCAAGCTGGCCTACTTCCTGCGTTGCCAGCCGGAGCATGTGCACCTTCTGAACGGGGCCTCGCAGCTCTCGCCCATCCTCCGCGACTGGTTCCCGTCCGAGCGGGTGCTGGTTCCCGACCCGACCTTTGGTGAGTACCGCCGGATGTTCCCGCAAGCGCGGACGTACCGCGACTCGGGAGCCATCGAGCTCGGCGAGGTCGAAGAGAAGGCGGCCGGCGCCGACCTGGTCGTGGTCGTCAACCCCAACAACCCGACCGGGACCACCGTGCCCACCGAGGCGATCCAGCGCCTGGTGACCCGGTTGGCGGACAAGCTCGTGCTCGTCGACGAATCCTTCATCGAGTTCTCCGGCCAGCCGTCGCTCGTGCCCTGGGCAGAGACGACCGGCGTCAGCAACCTGATCGTGCTCAAGAGCCTGAGCAAGAGCCTCGGGGTCCCGGGCCTGCGCCTCGGCTACGTCTTCTCGGTCGACCGCCAGCTCGGGGACCGGGTGCTCGACGAGCTTCCGGTATGGAACACCAACTCCCTCGCCGAGCACCTGCTGGAGATCCTCCTCAAGCACCGCGACGACCTCGCCGCCTCCATCAGGCGGACGGTGGCCGACCGGGAGCGCTTCGCCGAGCAGCTGGCCGCCCTGGAGGTGGTCGAGCGCGTCTACCCCAGCGGGGCCGACTTCCTGCTCGTCGACCTGTCCATCAGCGCCGGGGCGGCGCAGGTCCTGGCCGACGAGCTGCTGGAGCAGGAGAACCTCTACGTCAAGGACGTGTCGTCGAAGTTCGGTGACGGCCGCGCGTACTGGCGGCTGGCCGTCCGGACCCCGGGCGACAACGACCGGCTGTGCACGGCCCTGCAGGCCAGGCCGCCCGAGCGGTAGGCGTCCGGCTACTCGGAGCCGATCAGCTTCCCAGTGGCATCCTGGCCGAATCGCCGCGTCCAGGCCGTCCAGTCCCATTCCTGGCCCTGCCAGGCGAAGACGTCGCCGCCCTCGGCCGGCAGCCGGTAGGTGTTGCCCCGGAACCGGTTGCCGCGTCCGAAGGAACGGGCCTCATCGGTGTCATCGACGATGCCGGTGCGCCCGCCCGGCATGATCACCTGGTTGTCGTGGACGTCCACGCCGTGCAGCTCGTGGGGACCGTGCCGGGAGGGCGAGTCGGTGCGGACCTGCTGCACGAGCATGATCGCGTTGCGGTTGCCGGCGACCAGGTTGCCGTGGACCTCCACGTCGGGGGAGGCGGCCACCCGGATCCCCGCCCCACCCCAGCCAGGCAACGGATCGCCGTGGCCGTTGTCGGTCACCCGGTTGTCGCGGATCACCGCCCGGTAGCTGATCTCGTGGAAGATGCCATGGGTGGCGTTGGCGTGGACGACGTTGTCCTCGTACAGGGTGTCGACGTTGTTGATGTCAGTCCAGAGACCTGGACCCTGGTTGTGGTGGACGTTGTTGGCCCGCACGACCAGCCCGGAGGTCCCCACCCACTTGGCTCCACCGGCCTCCCAGTTGGGTAGGAACCCTTCGGTGTTGTTGTGGTCGATCTCGTTGCCCTCGACCAGCTGGTCGTCGCCCCCGCCGCCCAGCCCGAGCTGGCCGTTGTGGTGGACATGGTTCCCGCGCACGCGGGCGCCGACCGAGAAGAGGCCGACGCCGTGGTTCCAGCGGATCTCGTTGCGCTGGATCCGCCAGCCGCGACCCTCGGCGTGGATCGCGCCGTGCTGCGCGGGGTTGGCGAACCGCTCGACCACGAAGCCGTCGACGACCACGCCCTGGACCCGCCCGGCGACCGCCGCCTCGGCTCTGGCGACCTCGACCGCCCGCCCACGTGGATCGTCGCCCAGCCAGATCAGGTTCCTCTGGTAGTCGGCGTAGACCCGCCCGGGGCCGACGTCGGCCAGCCTCGCGACCCGCTGGAGCCGTCGGTCGTCGAGGAAGACCGCTTCGGCGACCCGGCAGCTCTCGCCGCCATCCGCGCACTCGCCGTGGGCCGTCGGGTCGGCGGGCAGCTGACCGGCGACCCGCCAGCGGCCGGCCACCCGCTGCCATCCCTTCGCCACCCGGGCGCCGCTGAGGACGGCGCCCGGCCTGGCGACCAGCCGCTGGCGGGCCTTCGGGACGAGGGGAGCGGCCAGGCGGTAGACCCCGCGGGAAAAGCAGAACGAGGCGCCCTCGGGATGGCGGGCCAGAGTCGCCTGCGCGTCGACGCCGGGACGGAGCCGGACGCCTCGGCACGCCGCTGCCTCGACCGGGGCGGCCGCGGTGCTCGCCGGGCCGGCGGCCACTCGCGCCGAACCCTGCCGGGCCGGGCGGGGCTCCTGCCCGAGGATCAGGGCGACCAGCACCGCCAGCGCTCCGGCGAGGGTCGCGAACCCCAGCAGCCAGCGGCCGGCGTGCGAGCGGGTCCTCGGGGTCATCGGGGCATCTACCGGTCCGGCCGGATGGATCAGCCGACCACAGTGACGCCGTCCGGACGGGGTTCCAGCGGCAGCCATGGTGGCCGGCCACGGTCGTGGAGCTCCCGGAGGCGCTGAAGGTCCTTGAGGGTGTCCATCGCCGTCCAGAACCCCTCGTAGCGGTAGGTGATCAGCTCATCGGCCCGGATCAGGCGGCGGAACGGTTCCTCGAGGAGATCCTCACCTTGCCGGATGTAGTCGAAGATTTCCCGCCGGAACATGAAGTAGCCCCCGTTCACCCAGAGGTCCGCGCCGTGGACGTCGGTGATCCGCGTCACGAGGCCGTCGTCGCTGTGGGCGGCGACATGGAAGGAATGGTGGGGCCGTACCGAGAGGAGCGCGGCCACCTTGCCGCGGGCCTTGAAGTCCTCCACCAACGCCGGCAGCGGCGCGTCGGTGAGGCTGTCGGCGTAGTTGGCGCAGAACAGCTCCTCGTCCTGGAGGTATCGCCTGGCGGCTAACAGTCGCTGACCGATGTTGGCATACCGCCCGGTGTCGGCGAAGGTGATCCGCCAGTCGTGGATGTCGGTGCGCACCACCTCGACCCGACGGCCGCCGTCGGAGAGGACGAAGTCGTTGGAGAGGGCCTCGTTGTACCGGAGAAAGTAGCTCTTGACCACGTCGGCCTGGTGACCGAGGCAGAGCACGAAATCGCTGAGTCCGTGATGGGCGTAGTACTTCATGACATGCCACAGGATGGGCCGGTATCCGACGGTGATCATGGGCTTGGGCACCGTCTCCGCCCGCTCGGGGACTCGCAGCCCTTCCCCGCCGCAGAACAGCACGACCTTCACACGTCACCTCCGATCACCGAGCCTAGTCGCCATCAGCCGTCGGTACCAGGTGCGAAGGAACGGTCTGCGCTGGTCACAGTACGACTACTTGACGTAGCTGACGGTACGTAGTACGGCCGACGACGCCGCGGGATCGCCCGACTATGCTCCGATGCAGGTCAAGCAGTGACCGGCCGGGGGGTGCGCGAGGGGCGACAGCCCGGTCCGATCTCGAAGCTGGAGCTGGCGTGAAGGTCGTGCTGTTCTGCGGCGGTCTCGGGCTGCGCCTGCGCGAGCATGCCGAGTCGTTGCCCAAGCCGATGGTGACCGTCGGGTACCGGCCCATCCTGTGGCATGTCATGAAGTACTACGCCCACCACGGGCACAAGGACTTCGTGCTCTGCCTCGGCTACCGGGCCGACGCGATCAAGGAGTACTTCCTGGCCTATGACGAGGCCATCTCCAACGACTTCGTCCTCTCCGACGGCGGCCGCAGCCTGCAGTTGCTGTCCAACGACATCACCGACTGGCGGATCACCTTCGCCGACACCGGCCTCCACGCCAGCATCGGCGAGCGACTGCGGGCAGTGCGCAGGTATCTCGCGGACGAGGAGATGTTCCTGGCCAGCTACAGCGACTGCGTGACCGACGCCCCGCTCCCCGACCTGATCGACAACTTCCGCCGGCGGGGGGTGATCGGGTCGTTCCTCAGCGTCCGCCCCACGGTCCCCGGCCAGTTCGTCTCGCAGCGCGAGGACGGGCTGGTCACCTCGCTCACGCCCGCGAGCACCTCGGGGTTGTGGGTCAACGGGGGCTACTTCATGTTCCGGCGCGGGATCTTCGACTACATCCGGGAGGGTGAGGAGCTGGTCGAGCAGCCGTTCCAGCGGCTGATCAGCGACCGCCAGCTCCTCACCCACCCCTACGCGGGCTTCTGGGCGCCGATGGACACACTCCGGGAGCGCCAGGAGCTCGAGACGCTGTACGCCGCCGGCCAGGCACCGTGGGCGGTCTGGGAGAGCGCCCGGCCCGCCGACGCGCCGATCGCCGCCCTGACGGGAAGGCCGGGCCCGGGCTGATGGGCGAGACGCTGCCGATGTCGGCCCCTGCACCTGCCGACCCCTTGTCCAGCCGGACCTGCCGCTTCTGCGGGTCGCCGCTGGAGCACACCGTTGTCGACCTCGGTCCCTCACCGCTGTGCGAGACGTTCCTGACGGCCGACCAGCTGGATCAGATGGAGCCCTTCTACCCGCTGCATGTGCGGGTCTGTGCCGACTGCCTGCTGGTCCAGCTGCCGGAGTACGTCTCCCCGGCCGACATCTTCACCGAGTACGCCTACTTCTCTTCGTACGCCGCCAGCTGGCTGGAGCATGCGCGGGCCTACGCCGAGATGGCCCAGCGGCGCTTCGGCCTGGGCCGCGACAGCCTGGTCGTGGAGCTTGCCAGCAACGACGGCTACCTGCTGCAGCACTTCGGGCCCTTCGGGGTGCCCGTGCTCGGCATCGAGCCGGCCCGCAACGTCGCCGCCGTGGCGATCGACCGGGGGATCCCGACGATCACCGAGTTCTTCGGCGCCGAGCTGGCCACCCGGCTGGTGGCCGAGGGCCGGCGTGCCGACCTGCTGGTCGGCAACAACGTCTTCGCCCATGTGCCGGACCTCAACGACTTCGTCGCCGGCATGCGGGTCCTGCTCGCTCCCGACGGGGTGCTCACCCTGGAGTTCCCCCACCTGGCGCGGCTGTTCGAGCAGAACCAGTTCGACACCATCTACCACGAGCACTTCTCGTACTACTCGTTCCTGGTCGCCTGCCGCGTCCTGGCCGCGCACCGCCTGACGGTCTTCGACGTCGAGGAGCTGCCCACCCATGGCGGCTCACTGCGCGTCTACGCCCGTCACCAGGCCGACCAGTCCAAGCCGGTCGAGCCGGCGGTTGGGAAGCTGCTGGCCGAGGAGCGCGCGACCGGGTTCGATCGGCTCGACCATCACCTGTCGTTCGGGCCCCGGGTGGAGGCGGTCAAGCATGCGCTGCTCCGCTTCCTGATCGACGCCAAGCGGCAGGGCGCTCACATCGCCGGCTACGGCGCGCCCGGCAAGGGCAACACCCTGCTGAACTACTGCGGCATCCGCACCGACTTCCTCGACTACACGGTCGACCGGAACCCGTACAAGCACGGGCGTTTCCTGCCCGGCACCCGCATCCCGGTCCACGCGCCATCCAAGCTCGCCGAGACAAGGCCGGACTACGTGCTCATCCTTCCCTGGAACCTCCGAGACGAGATCGAGGCCCAGCTCGACTACGCCCGGGCCTGGGGGGCCCGCTTCGTCATCGCCATCCCCGAGCTGAGCGTCTGGTGATGATCGTGGCGGTGATGGTCACGTGAGGCTCACCGACGCCTTCGCCGGCCGGCGGGTCCTGCTCACCGGCCACACCGGCTTCAAGGGCTCCTGGCTCGCCCTGTGGCTGGAGCGGCTCGGGGCCAGCGTGACCGGCCTGGCGCTCGACCCCCCCACCGACCCGTGCAACTTCGCCGTCTCCGACGTGGCCGGGACGCTCGCCGCCGACCACCGCCTGGACGTGCGCGACCTGGACGCCGTCGCCAAGGTCCTGGCGGACGCGGCCCCCGAGGTCGTGTTCCACCTGGCCGCCCAGTCGCTGGTACGGGAGAGCTACCAGGCGCCGCTGGAGACCTTCGACGTCAACGTGATCGGCACGGCGGCCGTCTGCGAGGCCGTGCGCCGCCGGGGCCAACCGTGCGTGCTGGTGGTTGTCTCCAGCGACAAGTGCTACGAGAACCTGGAACAGGGGCGGGCCTTCGTCGAGGACGACCCGATGGGCGGCCGTGACCCCTACAGTGCCAGCAAGGGGGCGACCGAGTTGGTGGTCTCCTCGTACCGGAGCTCCTTCTTCGACCCGGCCCGGCTGGACCGGCATGGGGTCAGGCTCTCCTCAGCTCGGGCCGGGAACGCCATCGGTGGCGGGGACTGGACCGCGGACGGCATCGTTGCCGACACCGTGCGGGCCCTGGTGGCGGGGCGGCCTGTGCAGGTCCGCAATCCGACGGCGATCCGGCCCTGGCAGCACCTGCTGGAGCCGCTCAGCGGCTACCTCACCCTCGCCGCCCGCCTGCTGGGCGACGATCCCGGCCGCTTCTGCCGCGGCTGGAATTTCGGACCGGCGGCCGGGGACCAGGCGACCGTGCGTGAACTGGAGGACCGGTTCCTGTCTGCCTGGGGCGGCGGCCGCTGGGTGGACTGCAGCGACCCCGACCAGCCGCCCGAGGCCACTGTGCTGCGCCTCGGCATCGGGCTGGCCCGCCGCGAGCTCGACTGGCATCCCCGCTGGAGCCTGGACGAGGCGATCCAGCGGACTGTCGGCTGGTACCGCCGCTACTACGACGGGGGCGGCGCCGGCATGCGCCAGGCCACCCTCGAGGACATCGCCGCCTACGAGCAGGCGGCTCCACGTAAGGAGTAGACCCGTCCAGATGCCTGCCATCGCGATCCTCGGTACGGGCATGGCCGCCTTCGGCGCCGCCTCGCGGCTCGCCGAGGCCGACGCGCCATTCGTCTGCTACGACAAGAACGTCTACCACGGCGGGCACACGGCGACGTTCGTGGACCCCAGCGGCTTCGTCTTCGACGACGGCCCCCATATCTCGTTCACCAAGGACGCCCGCCTGCAGCGGTTCCTGGCCGCCCAGGTCGACGACCAGTACGAGTCGGTCAAGGTCCGGATCAACAACTACTGGCACGGTCACTGGATCACCCACCCGGCCCAGGTCAACCTGTACGGCCTACCGACCGATCTTGTCGTCCGCGTCCTGCGCGACTTCGTCGAGGCCCGCGACCGGGACGAGCACGATGTCAAGCACTACGCCGACTGGCTGGAGACGGCCTACGGGACTACCTTCGCGGAGACCTTCCCGATGGTGTACGGCCGCAAGTACCACACCACCAGCGCCGACAACATGAGCACCGAGTGGCTGGGGCCGAGGATGTATCGGCCCAGCCTCGAAGAGCTGTTCCGCGGCGCCCTGGCTCCCACGCCGACCACCGACGTCCACTACGTGACCCACTTCCGCTATCCGACCCGGGGTGGCTTCGCCTCCTATCTGCGGCGGTTCCCGGAGATGGCCGACCTCCGGCTGGGTCACGACCTGGTCGGGCTCGACCCGGTGCGCCGGGAGCTGCGCTTCGCCGGCGGCGCCGTCCAGCCCTACGAGCAGGTGATCTCCTCCATCCCCCTGCCCGAGCTGGTGGCCCGCGTCGACGGCGCCCCGGACGAGGTGGTGGAGGCGGCCCGGCGGCTCGCCTTCACCACGGCCGTGATGGTGAACCTGGGGGTCGACCGCGAGGACCTGTCGGAGGCGCACATCACGTACATCTACGACGAGGACATCATCTTCCCGCGGCTCAACTTCCCCCACATGCTGTCGCCCCACAACGTACCTCCCGGCTCCGGCAGCATCCAGGTGGAGCTGTACTTCTCGGACAAGTACCGCCCGCTCGACCGGCCGGCCGAGGCGTTGATCGACCCCGTCGTCGCCGACCTCCACAAGGTCGGCGTGCTGCAGGAGCGCGACCGGCTCCTGTTCGCCGAGGCACGGGTCGTCCGGTACGCGAACGTCATCTACGATCTGGAGCGGGCGGACGCCGTCCGGGTGGTCCACCGGTTCCTCGACGAGGTCGGCGTCCACTACTGCGGTCGCTACGGCAACTGGAATCACGAGTGGACCGACGAGGCCTTCGCCAGCGGGGAGCAGGCGGCCTCGGCCGTGCTCGACGAACGCCGTTAGAAGGCGGAGGTCTCGTGTCCAGGCTAGGGCGGCGGCTGGCGCCCGTACCAGCGGACGAGTTCGGCGATCCCCTGCTCCAGGGTCACGCTGGCCTCGAAGCCGAGCCACTCCTTCGCCCTGGCCGTGGCCAGGCGCCGCCGCGGCTGGCCGTTGGGCCTACTGGGGTCCCAGACGATCTCGCCGCCGTACCCCGTCGCGCGCGCGACCAGCCCGGCAAGGTCGCGGATGGTGATCTCCTCGGCGGATCCCAGGTTGACGGGCTCGCCGCCGTCGTAGTGCTCGAGGGCGAGCCGGAACCCCCGGGCTGCGTCGCGCACGTGCAGGAACTCGCGGGTTGGGCTTCCGTCTCCCCAGAGGATCACACGCTGCTCCCGACGATCCCGAGCTTCGGCGAACTTGCGGATCATCGCCGGGATCACATGCGAGCTCTCCAGGTCGAAGTTGTCGTGCGGACCGTAGAGATTCACTGGCAGCAGGTAGACGGCGTTCATGCCGTACTGGGCCCGGTACGCCTGGGCCTGGACGAGCAGCATCTTCTTGGCCAGCCCGTAGGGCGCGTTGGTCTCCTCCGGGTAACCGTCCCATAGGCTGGTCTCCTGGAACGGCACCGGCGCGTGCTTGGGGTAGGCGCAGACCGTGCCGGCCACCACCACCTTCGGGACGTTGGCCACCCGGCAGGCCTCGAGCAACTCGATTCCCATCAGTGCGTTCTCATAGAAGAAGCGGCCGGGTTGCGCCCGATTGGCGCCGATCCCGCCCACGACGGCGGCCAGGTGGACGACCGCGTCGGGATGGATGTCGGCCAGCATCCGGTCGACCTCGGCCCGCCGTCGCAGGTCGTAGTGCGCGCTGCCCAGCGCGAACACCTTGGCGCCGCCGTGCCGCAGTTCCTCGGCGACATGACGGCCGAGGAACCCGCTCCCTCCGGTCACGACGACGGTCGAGTCAGCGATCCTCATGGGCGGTCGATCCTCACCAGGCGGCCCGACAGCTCGTCGGCCAGCAACTCGGTGTCGGCGTCCACCATCAGGCGCACCAGATCATGGAAGCCGGTGGCCGGCCGCCAACCCATGCGCTCGTACGCCTTGGAGCCGTCACCGCGCAGGTGGTCGACCTCGGCCGGCCGATAGTAGCGCGGGTCGAGGCGGACGTGGCGCTCCCAGTCCAACCCTACGTGCTCGAAGGCGACCTGGCAGAACTCCCGAACGCTGTGGCTCTCGCCAGTGGCGATGACAAAGTCATCTGGCTCCTGCTGTTGCAGCATCAGCCACATTGCCTCGACGTACTCGGCGGCGTAGCCCCAGTCGCGGCGCGCGTCGAGATTGCCCAGGTACAGGAGATCCTGCAGCCCCGCCTCGATTCGGGCCACCGCCCGGGTGATCTTCCTGGTGACGAACGTCTCTCCACGGCGGGGGCTCTCATGGTTGAACAGGATGCCGTTGCAGGCGAACAGCCCATATGCCTCGCGGTAGTTCACGGCGCTGTGATAGGCGTAGACCTTAGCGCATCCGTAGGGGCTGCGGGGCCAGAACGGCGTGTGCTCGTTCTGCGGTGGCGGGGCCGAGCCAAACATCTCGGACGAGGAGGCCTGGTAGAAGCGGGTGTCGACGCCAGAGGCGCGGATGGCCTCGAGGAGCCGGACGGTGCCGAGTCCGGTGGAGCCGCCGGTGTACTCGGGAACCTCGAACGAGACCTTGACATGGCTCTGGGCGGCCAGGTTGTAGACCTCGTCAGGTGCGATCTCCCTGATGAGGTTCACCAGGCCGACAGAGTCGGTCAGGTCGCCGTAGTGGAGGATGAGGCGCGGACCCGGCTCGTGCGGATCCTGGTAGATGCCGTCCAGGCGACCGGTGTTGATAGTTGACGACCTGCGCACGATGCCATGGACCTCATATCCCTTGCCGAGGAGCAACTCGGCGAGGTACGACCCGTCCTGACCGGCGATGCCGGTGATCAGCGCCCGTCGCATCCGGCTGCCCTCCTCATCGGCTCTCGGTCGCGGTCGAGGCGCTGGGCCGTGTCCGCCCGACGAGCTGAGCAGCGAACAGGGCCACGAACCTGGGATTGCGGTACAGGTACCGCTTCCACAAGCGTCGCGGCTCATTGAGGAGGCGGAAGAGCCATTCGAGGCCCAGGCGCTGCAGCACCGCAGGCGCCTGCCGCTTCCTGCCGGAGAGAAAGTCGAATGCCGCGCCAACGCCCAACATGACCGCCTCGATGCTTCCCTTCATCTCGGCCATCCATTGCTCCTGCTTCGGAGCACCAAGACCGACGAAGAGAATCCTGGCCCCCGAGCGGTTGATGCTGTCGATCACCTGGAGGTCCTCGTCCGGGGTGAGCGGCCGAAACGGCGGGCTGTAGGAGTAGGCGACCTTGAGTTCCGGGAAGCGGTGGACGAGGTTCACCGTCAGGTCCTCGAGCACCTCGGGCGCGCTTCCATAGAAGCCCACCGGGATCCCGAGCGCAGCGGCCCGTTCGCATACCATCGGAGTCAGGTCTGGCCCGTAGACACGGGTCGCTCCGCCGACACCAAGCAGTCGCAACGCCCAGACCAACGGCATGCCGTCCGGAGTGACGAGATCGGCACCGTCCATGACCTGGTGGTAGGTGGGCTGGTCGTATGCCTCGATCACGTTGTTCACGGTGGCGACACAGACGTAGCGGGACTCGCCACCGCCGCCCCAGCGCATGATCTCCGCCACCGCATGGTGATAGCTGGTGGCGTCGACCCGCATTCCCAAGATGCGCCGCGAAGGCACCAGACTGGTTGATCCGTGCATGTCAGCCCCGCTTGCCGGCACCGTCAGTAGGCCCCCTTGCGCTCGATGACCGTCGAGAGGGTCTTCAGGAGGATGTAGAGGTCGAAGGTGAGCGACCAGTTCTCGATGTAGAACGTGTCGAGCCGGACCGCCTCCTCGGGGGCCACGTCGCTGCGGCCGTTGATCTGCCACCAGCCGGTCATGCCGGCCGGGACCTCGTGGCGGGGACCGAGCAGCTCGAGGTTGGTCGCGACCTGCTCGGTGGGCAGTGGCCGGGGCCCGACCAGGCTCATCTCGCCGCAGATCACGTTCCACAGCTGGGGCAGCTCGTCGAGGCTCCACTTGCGCAGCAGGTGGCCAACCGGGGTGATCCGCGGGTCCTGGTCCAGCTTGAAGAAGGGCGTGCTGGTGTCGAGTTCCGAGGCATCCGCCGGGAGGTCCACGGTCATCGTCCGGAACTTGTGCATCCTGAAGGTCCGGCCGCCCCTGGTCACCCGCTCCTGGTGGAAGAACACGGGCCCTGGGGAGGTCAGGCGGATCGCGACCGCGGCGGCCAGCGACACCGGCAGGGTGACCACCAGCATGAAGCTGGCGACGATCACGTCGAAGGCGCGCTTGGCGATCGCCTGGGTCCCGGTGAGCCGCACCGGACGCAGCGCCAAGGCGACCACCGAGCCGATCTGGTGCGGCGACAACCGGGAGCTCAGCACCTGCGACATGTTGGACGAGACGAGCACATGGACGCCCTGCTGGCGACCGGCCCTGGTCACCAGCTCGACCGTCTCGGGCGTGGCAAGGGTGGAGGCTACGAACAGGCAGTCGACCGCCTGCTCGTTGATCAGCTCACGCAGCTGCTCGATTCCGCCGAGCACCGGGAGGGTGTCCTCGGCCGGCGTCGGGCCGGCCTGGACATAGCCCAGCGGCAGAAACCCGGAGCCGGAGGCACCGAGCGCCTTGGCCAGCTGGACGGCTTCGCCGGTCGAGCCGATGATCAGGGTCCGGAGGGTCAGCCGCCCGCCCAGCCGCTGCCGGTGCAGATAGATCCGCCAGGCGCGCCTGGCCAGGAGCTCGAGGGACAAGGCGATGATCCAGGTCAGAGCGACCCAGATGCGGGAGAACGACGCCTTCGACCAGAAGCTGACCATCACCAGCAACACCAGCCCGACGCCGGTGGCACCGACAGTGCGCCGGAACTCCTCAGCCGGGGGCAGATGCAGCAAGCTGTAGAGCCCGAACGCCTGGAACACGAGCACCCAGACCACCGGCGCGGCGGCGACCAGGATCAGCTCCCGCACGGGCAGGGGCACGATGCCATACCGCATCCAATAGGCAACCGTTAGCGCCAGACATATTGCCGCCACGTCCGAGGCGGCCAGTCCCAAGCCGATGCTGCGGTAACGTCTCGCGCTCGCGCTCACGCTTCGGACGGCCGCCGGGAGGTCCAGCAGCACCCGGTCGTCGAACAGGTTGGCGCTGGGCTGCCTCATCCAGATTCACGCATGGTTCGGACCGGCACCTTGCGAGCTCCCCCCGGGATGCGCTGTCACCAAACTGTCAGCAATTGGCTACCCGCGTAATCCTTGTCGTTTGAAAGGAATCGGACAAGTCTGCAAACACCGTGTCTGCATTACGGCTGATCGCGCAGCCCGGCTTGGCGGCATTACCGCTGCTGAGGGAGGGTGACGCGGTACGCTTGCAGGTTCCTGGACGCACCGCTATGTGGAAGGGTCGGGGCCGTTCTGCGGCAGCTCCTCGACCCTCACGCGGTGGCTACCGAGCGAACCGCCGCGTGACGGGCCATTCCACCTCAGTAGGCCCGGGCGACCAGTACCACGTGCTCGGCCGGGGCGCCGTCGACCAGGCACGGCCCGTCGGGCGCCTGGCCGTCCAGGATGACCCGGATGGTGGCCCCGGTGCCCTCGCCGAGGGCGGCCTCGCAGTCCGGGGAGCCGCACCAGGCCAGGCGGTAGAACCCGCCGCCGCCGACCCGCTCGCGGAGCTCGCCGAGGTCGCCGACCGGGTAGGTGTTGGCCTCGCGGTGGGCCAGCGACTCGGCGTGGAGGCCGCGCTGGAGCTCGTCGAGCAGCTCGCGGGCGGCCCGCCCGATGCCGTCGATCGGCACCGGCTCCTTGGCCCGGGTGTCGCGGCGGACCAGGGTGGCCTGGCCGGCGGCGAGCTCGCGCGGGCCCAGCTCGATCCGGACGGGCACGCCCTTCAGCTCCCAGTCGACCGAGCGGCGGCCGAACGACAGGTGGAACCGGGTGTCGACGTGCGCCCGAACGCCCTCGCCGCGCAGCTCCTCGGCCAGCTTGTCCACGGTGCGGGCGACCTCGCCCTCGGCCAGGGGGAGCAGCACCACCTGGTGGGGGGCGATCGCCGGGGGCAGGCGCAGCCCGTGGTCGTCGCCGTGGGTCATGATCACCCCGCCGAGCATGCGGGTGGAGCTGCCCCAGGAGGTGGTGGCCACATACTCCCGCCTGCCCTCGGACGACAGGTACTGGATGTCGAAGGCCTTGGCGAAGTTGTGGCCCAGGTTGTGGCTGGTCCCCATCTGGAGGGCCTTGCCGTCACGCATCAGGCCCTCGCAGGTGTAGGTGCGGTCGGCGCCGGCGAACCGCTCGGCGGCCGACTTCTCCCCCGTCACCACGGCCACGGCCAGGGTGTCCTCCATGAACGCCCGGTACACCTCGAGGGCGAGCATGGTCTCGGCCTGGGCGTCCTCGTAGGTGGCGTGGGCGGTGTGGCCCTCCTGCCAGAGGAACTCGGTGGTGCGCAGGAACAGCCGCGGCCGCAGCTCCCAGCGGACCACGTTGGCCCACTGGTTGATCAGCAGGGGCAGGTCGCGGTGGGACTGGATCCACTTCGCGAACAGGTGGTTGATCACCGTCTCGGAGGTCGGCCGGACCACCAGCGGCTCGGCCAGCTTCTCACCGCCGCCGTGGGTGACCACGGCCAGCTCGGGCGAGAACCCCTCGACGTGCTCCTGCTCCTTCTCCAGGAAGCTCATGGGGATGAACAGCGGGAAGTAGGCGTTGTGGACCCCGGTGGCCTTGATCCGGCGGTCCATGTCGGCCTGCATGAGCTCCCAGATGGCGTAGGCCCACGGTCGGATGACCATGCTCCCCCGGGCAGGGCCGGTCTCGGCCAGCTCGGCCCGAGCGACGACGTCCTGGTACCACTGGGGGAAATCCTCCCCCTGGGGGGTGAGCACGGCCTCGTTGGCCACCTGCGTCCGCCTCCCTCTCGCTTCGACGCGTTCGGGACGCAGCGTACTAGAACAACGCCCGGGTGAGGTTCTTGCGGTAGATGGCGGTGAGGGGGTGGTCGTCGCCGAGGAGGCGGAACACGTCCAGCATCAGCTCGCGGGCGTGCTCGCGGGTCTGGCCGGGGCCCTCGCGGACGGCGGCCAGGAGGGTGCTCAGGGCCGGGTCGGGCTGGCCGTCGGCGGCCTGGGCGGCGGCGGTGGCGAAGCGGGAGGCGGGGTCGGCGGCCTCGGCGGCCAGGCGGGCCCGGGCCAGCAGGACCCCGACCTCGGGGTCGTGCTCGACCGGGCGCAGCAGCTCGATGGCCTCGTCGGGGCGGCCGTCGCGCAGGGCCAGGTCGGCCAGGCCGGCCCGGGCGGCCAGGTTGTCGGGGTCCTGCTCCAGGACCTCGCGCCAGCGGGCGGCGGCCTCGGCGGGGTCGAGGTCGGCGGCGGCCGCGGCCGCCCGGTCGGCCTCGCTGGGCAGCAGGGACTCGACGAACCGCTCCACCACCTGGGCCGGCTGGGCGCCGACGAACTCGTCGACCAGGCGGCCACCGGCGAAGGCCTTGACCGCCGGGATGCCCTGGACCTGGAAGGCCATGGCCAGGCGCTGGTTCTGGTCGACGTCGACCCGGGCCAGGACGACCTCGCCGCCGTGGCGCTCCACGGCCCGCTCCAGCACCGGGGCCAGGGCGTGGCAGGGGCCGCACCAGTCGGCCCAGAAGTCGACCACCACCGGGACGGTCCTGGAGCGCTCCAGCACCTCGGCCTGGAAGGTGGCCTCGGTCACGTCGTAGATAAGGTCTGTCATACGTCCTTGGTACGCCTGCCAGCGCCTCGGCCGCAACGTCAGGAGGGCGGGTCCAGCTGGTCGGCGTGCTCCTCCAGGTGGGCGACCGCGAACCGGTCGATGATCTCGGCCACCGTCATCTCCCCCAGGGTCTGGTGGCGGCCGGTGGCGGCCAGGGCCCGGTCGTCGAGCCGGTCCAGCAGGGCCAGGACCACGGCCACGCCCTCGTCGACCCGGGCCAGCAGCCGCTGCGGGTCCTCGCGGCGGTCGCGCTCGATGGCCCCGATCCGGTCGGGGTCGCCCTTGACCCGGCCGAACTCGACCTGCCGGCCGCCGGCGATCAGCTCGGCCTGCTGGGCCCAGTAGGGCAGCATCTCGGCCACGTGGGCCAGGACCTGCCCCCGGTCCCAGCGCTCGCCGGAGTCCGGGTCGGGTTCGGTGAGGGCGTCGTCGGGCAGGACCACCGCGCTGGCCCGGATCCGCCCGGCCGCGGCCAGCAGCCGCTCCTCCCGATTCACCGGGGCACCCCCCTGGGGTTCCCCGGACCCCGTGGCCGGGGCAGGTCTCGTCCCGCTCCCGGCTGGGCCGTCGTGGGGTTCCCCGAACCCCGTGGCCGGGGCAGGTGCCGTCCCGCTCCCGGCTGGGCCGTCGTGGGGTTCCCCGGACCCCTCCGCCGCCCGGCCCGCGCCCCCGGGCCCGCCTCGCTCACTGGCCCAGCCTGGGGCGGATGCGGTTGGGGTCGGGCTCGAACGCGGGCGCGTCGCCGGCCACCACCGGGTTGGCCAGCGCGCCCAGCCCGGTCACCTCCAGCTCGACCTCGTCGCCGGGCTTGAGGTACGGGTACCTGTCGGCCCCGTGGACCAGGGACAGCTCCAGGATGCAGCCGGTGCCGCAGGTGCCCGAGCCGAGCACGTCGCCGCGGCGCACCGGCGCCGACTCGCTGGCGTAGGCCAGCATCTCGGCGAAGCTCCACCACAGCCCGTCCAGGTCGGCCCGCGACCACTCGACCCCGTTGACCCTCGCCGTCATCACCGCGCTCGGCACCTCCATCAGCCCTCCGGGGGCGAACTCCGCCGCCGTGACCAGGGTCGGCCCCAGCGAGGTGGCGAAGTCCTTGCCCTTGGCCGGCCCCAGCGACAGCGCCATCTCGCGCCGCTGGATGTCCCGGGCCGACCAGTCGTTCATGACCATGAACCCGGCGACCACCCGGTCGGCGTCCTCCAGGCGCAGGTTGGTCCCGCCGCGGCCGAGCACGCAGGCCACCTCCAGCTCGTAGTCGAGCTCGGCCGAGCGCGGCGGCGCGGCCACCGGGTCGCCGGGGCCGAGCACCGCCGCCGGGTTGGTGAAGTAGAAGACCGGCAGCTCGTACCAGTCGGGGTGCATCTCCTTGCCGCGCCGGGAGCGGGCGGTCCGGACATGCTGCTCGAAGGCGTAGAAGTCGCGGATCGAGGGCGGCTCGGCGATGGGGGCCAGCAGCCGGGCCGAGGCCAGCGGGACCGGGTCGCCGTCGGGCCGGGGCCGCAGCCCCGGATCGGCGTTGGCGGCCACCGCCAGGTCCAGCACCGCCTCCGTGCCGGCCCGGCCGTCGCCGCCGGCCACGGGCACGACGACCTCGCCGTCCAGGTAGCCCACCCGGGCGGCGCCCCCGTCGGCCAGGAACCGGCAGATCCTCATGGCGCCGGCCACGATACCGCGCTGCCCGGGCGGGCCGAAGCGCGCGGGGTAGGATGCGCTCGTGGACGAGCCCCCCGTCGAGGCCTTCGACCTCCCCGCCCTGGCGGCGGCCCGGGACGAGCTGCGGCGCCGCAGCGGCGAGCTGTACCTCGAGTTCCTGCGCCGCGAGTCGCTGAGCTGCGGGCTGTACGTGCTGGAGGCCGGGACCGACGACCCCCAGGAGCCCCACCAGGAGGACGAGGTCTACCTGGTCCTGGAGGGCCGGGCCCGGCTGGAGGCGGCCGGGCGGGACCAGCCGGTCGGCCCGGGCAGCGTGGTCTTCGTCGCCCGCGCCGTCCCCCACCGCTTCGCCGACGTCACCGAGCGGCTGTCGGTGCTGGTCTTCTTCGCCCCGGCCGAGTCGGGCTAGCGGCGCAGCCAGGGCGGCAGGGGCAGCTCGGCGCCCCGCCAGGGGGCGACGTCGACGGTGGCGAACCGCCCGAAGAAGTTCATGAAATGGGCGCCGGCCCCGGCCAGGGCGCGCCGGGCCCGCTCCCTGGCCGCGTCGCCGGGGGTCAGCACCGACAGCACCGTCCGGCCGTCGCGCAGGGCGGCCACGTACACGGCCAGGTCGACCGCCTGGTCGGCCAGGGTGAACGACAGCAGCCGCCGGACCCGGGCCCAGGTGCCGCCGACGTTGCCCAGGCTGTCGATCCGGTCGGCGTCCCGGTCGCCCCGCAGCACCTGCACGGCGTCGCCGCCGAACCCCTCGGCGGCCAGGGCGGCGACGGCCGCCGCGGCCGCCGCGTCGGTGTCCAGCACGGCCAGCAGCCGGTTGGTGGTGGCCACGCGCCCCGGGGTCATCGCTCCGGCACCTCCTCGACCACTCGGCGAGGCTCCCCAGTGGGGATTATCCCCGCCCGCGCTGGACGGAAGATGTCGGATTGATCCATGCTTGCCTATCTGGAGCGGTCTGCGCAGCAGGGGGGATTTGGCCATGGGCAAGCCGTCGTTCCGGGTCCGGCTGGTCGCGGTGTCCCTGGCCGCCCTGGCCGCCCTGCCGGCGGCCCCGGCGGCCGCCCAGTCGGTCCGCGAGCGGGAGCTGGCCCCGAGCGGCGCCTGGAGCTGGTTCGGCGACCCCCGCAGCGTCTACTTCGACGGCGCCCACCGCCGCACCTACACCGGCTGGGTGTCGACCAACGGCAGCGTCCAGGTGGCCAGCTACGACCACGACACCGGCCTGCGGACGATCACCACCCTCAAGTCCCGCCTGCAGATCGACGACCACAACAACCCGTCGATCCTCATCCGCCCGGACGGCCGGCTGCTGGTCTTCTGGGCAACCCACGCCGGCCCGACCATGTGGTACCGGCGCTCGGCCCGGCCCGAGGACATCACCGCCTGGGAGCCGGAGCGGGTCTTCCCCACCAACACCCCCGGCCGCCGCGGCTACACCTACCCCAACCCGGTCCAGCTGTCGGCCGAGGGCAACCGCATCTACCTGTTCTGGCGGGGCGGCAACTTCAACCCGTCGTTCTCGACCCTGAACAGCGGATCCTCCACCTGGAGCCCGGCCCGGACGCTGATCCTGAACCCGACCGAGCGGCCCTACATCAAGTACGCCAGCAACGGCCGCGACACCATCGCCATGGCCTACACCCAGGCCCACCCGCGCGCCGGCCGCACCAACATCTACTTCGCGGCCTACCGGGCCGGGGCGCTGCGCCGGGCCGACGGGTCGGTCATCTCCAGCATGGCCAACCTGCCCATCGCCCCGGCCGAGGGGGAGCTGGTCTACGGCTGGCAGACCAACGGCAAGGCCTGGGTCCACGACGTCGCCCTGGATAGCGCCGGGCGCCCGGTGATCGTGTACGCCACCTTCCCCACCGACACCGACCACCGCTACCGCTACGCCCGCTGGAACGGCTCCAGCTGGACCGACCGGGAGCTGGTCCGGGCCGGGCGCTCGATGAGCATCCACCCCAGCGAGCCGAACTACTCGGGCGGGATCACCCTTGACCACGAGAACCCCTCCACGGTCTACCTGTCCCGGCAGGTCGGCGGCGTGTTCGAGACCGAGGTCTGGACCACCCCGGACGAGGGCGCGACCTGGTCGTCGCGGGCCCTGACCTCGGGATCGGCGCGGGGCAGCTACCGGCCGATCTCCCCCCGCGGCCAGACCGGCGACAGCCACGACACGGTCTGGATGCACGGCAGCTACCCGAGCTACGTCGCCTACCAGACCGGGCTGCGGACGCCGATCCTGACCCGTGAGATCGCCGACCCGGCCGCGGTCAGCTGGGCGCCGGGGCGGCTGGACGTGTTCGCCCGCGACGCCCAGCGCGGCGAGCTGCTGCAGAAGTACTTCTCGGGCGGCTGGAGCCGCTGGCGGGGCTTCGGGCTGGCGCCGGGAGGCCACCCGATCGGGCCGCCCACGGTCGCCTCCTGGGCGCGGGGCCGGCTGGACGTGTTCGCCGTCGACCTGGTCACCGGGCGGCTGCTGCAACGCAGCTTCCAGGGCGGCTGGGGCAACTGGGTCGACCGGGGCCCGGGGCCGGCCGGGCACCGCCTGGTCGCCCCGTCGGCCACCTCCTGGGGCAACGGGCGCATCGACGTGGTCGCCCGCGACGAGGTCACCGACGACCTGATCCACTGGTGGCAGACGGGCTCGACCTGGCACGGCCCGCAGCGGCTGGCCGCCGGCCCGGGCGGCGACTACGCCCCCAGCATCGCCAGCTGGGGCTCGCGGCGCCTGGACATCTTCGCCGCCACCTCCGCCGGGACGCTGGCCCAGTTCTACTTCAACGGCCGCTGGCGCGGCTGGTCCAACAAGGGCCGCGGCCCCGGCGGCCGGGCCGTCCTGTCCCCCACCGCCGTGGCCGCCTGGGGCTCCGGCCGCCTGGACGTGTTCTCCCACCTCCCCGGCGGTCAGCTGATCGGCCACTGGTGGTACGACGCCGGCCGCTGGCGCGGCCTCCAGGCCATGGGCACCGGCCCCGACCGCATCCGCCTGGCCGGCCTGGGCGCCACCTCCTGGGGCACCCGCCGCCTCGACGTCGTCGCCACCGACCGGCAGACTGCCAGCCTGGTCCAGCTCTACTTCGACGGCTCCTGGCACGGCCCCGTCCGCCAGGACTTCAACACCACCACCGTCATGGCCGACGCCAGCCCCCGCTCGACCCCGATCCCGGTCAGCGCCGAGGCGAGGGCGGCGGACTGATCCGCTCCGTGAGGCCTCCAGGCGCCGGCCGGGAGCGCCGCGACCGGTCGGGGATCGCGGTGCCGCCGACAACGAGTCGACCACCGGCTTACCCGAGTGACGGCTGGCGCATACGATAGGCGGGAGAAGCCCGAAAGGAGCAGCCATGGCCACGACCAGGGAGCGTCAGGAGGAGCTGATCAGGGCCGAGCGGGAGCTGCCGCCGCCGGCGACGGGCGAGGGGCCGGCGGTCACCGTCCCCCGCCGGCCGCTCCAGGAGCGCATGCTCGAGCCGATCAGCGGGCGGTGGGCCGCCATCGGCGCGGTCGCCTGGGTCGTGCTCGTCGGGATCGGGATCGCGGTCGAGCCGCCGCCCACCAACCCGGACGCCGTCGACCCATGGTTCCTCGACGCCATCGCCGCCATCCTGCTGGGCGCCCTGGTGGCCACCTTCACCGGCTTCTGGCTGCGTCGGCGCTGGAGCCTGGCCGCCTCCCTGCTCGCGTCCGGCCTCCTGGTGGTCTCCACCCTCGCCTGCCCAGCGTCCGGCCACCACGCCTTCGGCGCCTGGTGGATCGTCCAGCTCGCCTGCGCGTCCGCGCTGGTGGCGACCAGCGCCCTCGGCCTGCGCCGGGGCTGACCGCTGTGTCGACTACCGCAGTGACCTGAAGGCCGCCCGGAGCTCCTCAGAGAACAGCTGGGGCTGCTCCCAGGCGGCGAAGTGGCCGCCCTTGTCGGCTTCGTTGAAGTAGACCAGGTTGTGGTACGCCTGCTCGGTCCAGCTGCGCGGCGCCTGGACGTACTCCTCGGGAAACACCGTGACCGCCGTCGGGAAGGTGAGGTCGGCGGCGGCGTAGAAGTTGCCGCCAGCTCGGCCCTGTTGCCAGTACAACCGGGCCGCGGACGTCGCCGTGTTCGTGAGCCAGTAGAGCGAGATGTTGTCGAGCACGTCGTCGCGGGTGATGGCGCCGAAGGGCTGTCCGGCGAAGAGCTGGGCGAGGTGCTCGTAGCTGCTCGTGTCGTGGTCAAGCAGCCAGGCCGCGAGGCCGACGGGGGTGTCCGCCAGGCTGTAGCCGATCTCTGCGGACGGGTGCCCTGGATGATGCCGTAGCCGCGGGTATAGGTGGCGAGCGCGACCTGCCCATAGGCGCGCTGTTCCGCGTCCGAGAGCTCCGCCGGCGCGGGGTCGCCGTTGCGGATGTGGCCGAGCATCTCCAGCGGAACCATCTGGGCGAAGTTGACGTGGATGCCGAGTAGCCCTTCGGCCGCCTGGCGCGCCAGCGCGGCCGAGATCGCGGTGCCCCAGTCGCCGCCCTGGGCGACATAGCGGCGATAGCCGAGTCGCTCCATCAGCACCGCCCAGGCCCGCGCGATCCGGTCGGGCCCCAGCCGGTGACGGCGGGCTTGCCCGAGAACCCGTAGCCCGGGAGCGACGGGATCACCACATCGAAGGCGTCCGGCGCGCTCCCGCCGTGGGCGGTGGGATTGGTGACCGGCTCGATGATCTTCAGCTGCTCGATGATCGAGCCGGGCCAGCCGTGGGAGACGATCAGCGGCAGCGCGTCCGGGTGAGGCGACCGCGCGTGGATGAAGTGGATGTCGAGGCCGTCGATGGTGGTGACGAACTGCTCGAGCGAATTCAGCTTCGCCTCGCATCGCCGCCAGTCGTACTCCGTCGCCGAAGGTCGACCAGGTCCTCGTCGGGAACGCTGACCTGGAAGGGACGGATGGTGGCGTCCTCGGCCGCTCCGCCTGGCTCGGCCGGACGTGGGCCGGCCGTGGTGCTCTCCGACATTGCCGTTCCCCTCGTCGGTGCCCGTGGCCCGCCAAGTCTGGTTCGCGCCGGCCGGCGTTCGCATCCGCCGGTGGCCAGCGGGACTGGCCAGTCGCGGCCTGGGCGGCGCTCCCCCGAGGTACGGTAGAGGCACACGCCAGTCGGAAGGGACCGCCATGACCGACTACGGCCGCGAGGTGCGGTTCGGCTACTTCCTGATCCCCAACGTCGCCGACCCGCTGCTGGCCACCGCCCAGGAGGTCGAGCGGCTGGGCCTGGACTACATCGGCGTCCAGGACCACCCCTACCAGCGGCGC
>Ga0081538_10000818_pt1 | contig 33757 bp, 29 predicted proteins | sample TabmetS5T2R1_FD_71022 | JGI IMG/M metagenome (GOLD analysis project Ga0081538, IMG submission 71022) | Tabebuia heterophylla rhizosphere microbial communities from the University of Puerto Rico - S5T2R1 | ecosystem: Host-associated > Plants > Roots > Rhizosphere ...
CTGCGTGCCCTCCCTCGGGCTCTGCTCGATGACGACGCCCACGTCGATCTCGGTGCTCGGCTGTCGCCGGACCTCGGCCTCGAGCCCGGCATCTTCGATTCGCTGAACGGCCAGCTCCTCCGGAATACCTTCCACGAGCGGCACGCCCACCGGGGCGCTCTCCTCGAGCTGGTCCTGGATCTGGTTGTAGGCCCACCACCCGGCCGCCACAGCGGCGGCGATCAGGAGCGCGACGAGGAGCCACGGCACCCAGCGGCGGCGCCGCTTCGGCGCCTCGTCGTACCGGCTCGGGGGCGGATAGTCGGGCGGGCGCCGCGGTGTCGAGGGAGGCGGGGGCGTGGTCACCACCCGCGTCGGGCTTTCAGAGAGGAGCTCGGTGGCCTCGCCCGTTGCCGAGCCGGCCAGGAGCGCCGTTGCGGCGGTCGCAGTCGCGCGCGAGAGCGGCAGCCCCGCCTCCTCCCGATCGAGATCCTCGATGAACTCCTCGGCCGTCTGGTAGCGGTCGCCCGGATCCTTCGCGAGGGCCCGGAGGACGATCTGGTCGAGCTCGAACGGGATCTCCGGCCGTAGCGACGAAGGCGGTGCCGGCACTTCGTTCACGTGCTTCATCGCGATCTCGACCGCCGAGTCGCCCGTGAACGGCACCTTGCCCGTAAGCATCTCGTAGAGCACGATCCCAGCCGAATAGAGGTCGGATGCGGCCGTTACCGGCGCTCCGCGGGCCTGCTCGGGTGAGAGGTACTGCGCCGTGCCCATGATCGACCCCGCCTCGGTCATTTGGGAGGCGCTCTGGCGCGCGATGCCGAAGTCGGTCACCTTCAGTCGTGGCTCGATCGCCTTCGCCTGCTGGTCGGCGGAGACGAGCACGTTGTGGGGCTTGATGTCGCGGTGGATGATCCCGTGCCGGTGCGCGAAGCCGATCGCCTCGAGCAGCTGCTTCTCGTAGGAGATCGCCGTGCTGATCGGGAGCGCGCCGCGCGTCAGGATCAGCTCCTTGAGGCTGCGCCCTTCGATCACCTCCATGGCGATGTAGTACGTCCCCTCGGCCTCGCCGCGGTCGTAGATGGAGACGATGTTCGGGTGCGAGAGGCCTGCCGCCGACTTCGCCTCGCGCCGGAAGCGCTCGATGAAGAGGTCGTCCTCGGCGTAGCGCTCGTTCAGGATCTTGATCGCGACCCGGCGGCCGAGGTCCTCGTCTTCCGCCAGGTAGACGTTCGCCATCCCGCCGGAGCCGAGCTTCCTCAGGATCCGGTAGCGGCCGTCGAAGAGCGTGTTGATGAGGGAGTCCGAAACGCCGGCCATGGGGGGATCTCTTGAGAGGTTAGGTGTTTCTCCCCAGGGCCGCTTCGATGATGGCGCGGGCGATCGGGGCCGCCGTGGCCCCGCCGGTGCCCGTCTGGTCCGAGAGCGCCACCGCAACCGCGACCTCCGGCCGCTCGGCCGGCGCGAAGGCGACGAACCAGGTGTTGTTGCGGCCCGCGACCCCGGTCTCGGCGGTCCCCGTCTTGCCGGCGACCGAGATGCCGGGGATCTGGGCAGCGACTCCCGTGCCGGACTCCACCGCTCGCACCATCATCGCGGTCAGGTCGGCCGCCGTGGAGGGCTCCACCGCCGTCTTCCACTCCTCCTCGTCGAAGCGCTGGATCACGTCTCCGTCCGGCGAGACGATCCGCTCCACAAGCCTCGGCTGCATGACGACTCCGCCGTTGGCGACTCCGGCCGCGACGAGCGCCATCTGGAGGGGCGTCACCACGAGACGCTCCTGCCCGAAGGCGAGGCGTCCGGGGTCGACCTCCCTCGGGCTCTCGGGGTCGTACAGCCGACCGTTCCGGTAGAGGCCGCTGATCAGCACCTCCTCTGCAGGCAGCTCGATCGGCGGCCGCTCGTAGAAGCCGAAGCGCTTCGCGTACTCGAGCACCGTGCCTGCACCGAGCTCCTTTCCGATGTTGCAGAAGACGGAGTTGATCGAGTTCTCGACTGCGTCGGCCAGGGTCACCCTCCCGAAGCCCGCCGGGGTGCCCTGGTCGGAGAAGTTGAACACGCGATCTCCGAAGAGGATGCAGAAGCCGGGGTCGTCGAACTGGCTCTCGGGCGTGAAGGTGCCGGTGTCGAGTGCGGCCGCGGCTGTCACGATCTTGAACGTGGACCCTGGCACGAAGCGTCCGGCGGTGGCCCGGTCGAGGAGCGGCGCAGCGGGGCGGCACGGCGCGGTGATCGCCTCGATCGAGTCGAAGTCGCTCTCGACGAGGTTCGGGTCGAAAGACGGCGAGGAGGCGAGCGCGAGCACGCGGCCGCTCGAGGGCTCGATCGCGACCGCGGCGCCGCAGCTTCGGGCGAGGCCCTGGACGGCGGCTCGCTGAACGTCGAGATCGAGCGTGGTCACGACGTCGTTCCCCTCGCGCGGGATCCCCCGGAGGCGATCGAGCGTCGTGTCGATGACCGTGCTCAGGTTTGCGTTCGAGGCTGTCAGGAAGTCGTTGAGGGAAAGCTCGAGGCCCGTTCGCGAGCGACCGATCGTCGAGTAGCCGACGGCGTGGGCGGTCAGCGACTGCCGGGGGTAGCGCCGGAGCCACCAGACTCGGCCGTCCTCGAGCTCCCGTCGCCGGTTCGCGGCCAGCGGCGTCCGGCCGTCCGCAGCCAGGATCAGCCCGCGCTTGATCTCGAGCTCGCGGACGATCAGCGTCGGGTTCCCCTGCCGCGCCTCCAGGTCGGGTGCGCGCCAGAGCCAGTAGGTCGCCGTCGCGATCAGCGCCACGAAGAGAAAGCAGAAGACGAGGAAGAGGCGGCGGAGCTGGGGGTTCACCGAAGCTCACCCCGGTTGACGCGGTCGGAGACCATGAGCAGGAGCGCGAGCAGGACGAAGTTGGCGACGATGCTCGATCCTCCGTAGGAGACGAACGGCAGCGTGATCCCGGTCAGGGGGATGAGGCCGACGACGCCGCCGATGATGATGAACGCCTGAATCGCGAGGGCAGCCGTCAGTCCGGCGGCGAGCAGCTTCGAGAACCCGTCCTGGGCCAGCATCGAGATGCGAAAGCCCCGGTAGGCGAAGATGAGATAGAGCAGGATCACGCCCGCCCCGCCGGCGAGCCCGAGCTCTTGGGCGATCGCCGAGAAGATGAAGTCCGTCTCGAGGAACGGGATATAGGGGTCGCCCTCGGGGGTAAGAAGGATTCCGTTTCCGAGGCCCGAGCCGAAGACGCCTCCGCTCGAGACAGCGTAGAGCGACTGGACGAGCTGGTACGACTGGCTCTCCGGGTCGGCCCACGGGTCGAGCCAGCCCTGCACGCGGTCCTGAACGTGCGGGATCACCCGATAGAGGGCGAAGGCGCCTGCGAGGAAGAGAGCAAGGCCGGCAGCCACGAAAGACCAGCGCGCGGTCGCCGCGTAGAGCATCACGAGGAAGATCGCGAAGTAAAGGAGCGCCCCGCCCAGGTCCCGCGTCTGGAAGAGCACGAGCATTGCCCCGCCCCAGATGAGGAGGAGTGGGCCCAGGTGCTTCGGCGAGGGAAGGCGGCCCTGGCCGGCGGCGCCGTAGGAGAGCATCTCGCGGTTGTCCCGCAAGTAGCCGGCCAGGAAGATGACGAAGAGGACCTTCGCGAGCTCGCCCGGCTGAAAGACGAGCGGCCCGCCGAAGTCGACCCAGAGCGTCGCGCCGTTGATCGTCCGGCCGATGAACGGGAGCGCCGGCAGGACGAGGAGCACGATCGCGGAGACGCCGAGCAGGTACTTGACGTTGTCGAGCGCGCGGTAGTCCCGTAGGAAGAGCACGAGCGCGGCGAACACGGCGACGCCGGCCACGACCCAGAGCCCCTGCCGGAAGGCCAGCTCCGGGTCGATCCGGTAGATCATCGTGATCCCGAGCGCCGAGAGGAGCCCGCCGAGCGGGAGAAGGAAGGGATCCGCGTTAGGGAGACGCAGCCGAAGGACGACGTGGGCGATTACGAACAGCGAGATGAAGAAGGCCGCGTAGGAGAGCGAGGCGGCGGAGACGACGTCCGAGCGGGCGATGTAGACCGACGCGAAGCCGGCCGCCGTCAGGAGGCCGACCAGTCCGAGGTTGACGAGCTCGCGGTTACGGACGTTCAGAGCTAGCGCCCCTTCAGGTAATCCGGCCTAGCTTCTGCGGCGTGAGACCAAGCATGAGGCCGCACTCGTCCGCAGCCAGGGCTCGAGGCCTTGGTAAGGGCGAGGGTGGGCTCAGGTGCAGCGTGCTCGCGGGGCAGAAGCAGGGGCGCAGTGCCTGACGGGGCACTAGGGCACCGCCTCGGCTTCGTAAACGGCGACTCGCGCGCGGGCTCGGTCGTAGGAGACGAGCTCGTGGTCGAAGAGCGCCGCGCGCTCCTCGGGCGAGAGCTGCGAGGCCTGGACGCGGCTGACGTAACGCTCGCGATAGAGCCCCGTCCCGTCGGTCAGATCGAAGGGCACACCTTGGTAGACGACGATGTGGCCCTGTTCGTCAGCGCCGACGAAGTAGGCGCGCGAGAGCCCGAAGAGCGCAGCGCCGAGGAGGAGCGCCACGAGAGCAAGTGCGACCAAAACCCGGAGGATGCGCCGGCCCCACCGCGGCCGCTTCCTGGGAGGCTTGGCCTTGGAGACCGTGACCGGGACGGGCTTGGAGGCCGCCACGGGCTGCAGGTTCGTCAGCGTGTCCTCGAGCTCGTCCGGGTCGCCCTGTCCGTTGCCTTCGACGGCTGGAGCAACCAGCGTCTGCTCCGACTCGTCGCCCTCCACCCTGAAGAGGACGACGGTCACGTTGTCCTCGCCGCCGCCCGTGTTCGCCGCCCGCACGAGCTCGCGTGCGGCGTCGTCGAGCGTCGGCGCGGCTGCGAGGATGCCGAGGATGTCCTCGTCCACCACCATCGTCGTCAGCCCATCGGAGCAGAGGAGGAAGAGATCGCCCGGCTGGGCCTCGACGGTGATGGTGTCGATGCTCACCTCGGGATCGGTGCCGAGCGCGCGGGTGATCACCGAGCGCTGCGGGTGTGCATCGGCCTCCTCCGGCGTCAGGCGACCGCTGCGCATCAGGTCGCCGACGAGCGAGTGGTCCTCGGTCAATTGCTCGAGCTCGCTGTTCCGGATCCGGTAGGCGCGGGAGTCGCCCACATGGCCGACCGTCAGCTTTCCGCCGGTCAGGAGGGCCGCCGTGACTGTCGTGCCCATGCCGGAGACGTCCGAGTCGGCCCGGGCCCGTTCGTAGATCCGTCGGTTCGCCTCCTGGATGATCGCCTCCAGGCGCTCGTTGGGCGCGAGCCGGTCCGCCTCGCGGTAGTCGCGAAGGGCCGCCGCGGCCAGGCGGGATGCAACCTCGCCCGCCTGCGCACCACCCATGCCATCGGCGACCGCAAAGAGCGGTGGGTCGAGGACGAAAGCGTCCTCGTTCCGACGGCGCACGCGCCCTGGATCGGTCCGTCCTGCGCTCTCTCCCAGCCTCATCGCTCGAACCGCAACTCCGTGTCGCCGACCTGGAGGAGATCGCCCTCGTGCAGCTTCCGCCGGCCCTGCAGGCGCTCGCCGTTCACGTACGTCCCGTTGGTGGAGCCGAGGTCGACCGCCCATGTGCCGTCGAGCCCGCTTTCGACGCGCGCGTGACGGGCGGAGGCGTAGTCGTCGCCGTCGAGCACGACGACATTGTCCCCGGACCGGCCGATGGTCGTGGGGACAGGTCCCGCCTCGAAGGCGGTACCGACGGGTATGGCCGTCGAGCGCGTGACCACGAGCCGGCCGGGGGCGATGCCGGCCTCCGCTCGAGCCTGGGCGACCTGCGCGGGTGCCATGACGAAGCTTTCCTGGGGAGCGGCCGGGAGACCGCGCTCGGCCGAGCGGACGACGCGCCAGATGAAGAGGTAGAGCAGCGCGACGAAGGCGGCTTGAAGCGCAATCAGGATGGGCTCGACCGACACGGCCAGACGCCTTCCACCTGCCTCTAGGAGCCGCGCTCGAAACGGATTTCGGTGGTCCCCAGGAAAACCGTGTCGTCCGGCGCGAGGCGTGCCCGCTCGACGCGCTCCCCGTTCACGGTGACGCCGTTGGTCGAGCCGAGGTCGACGATCCAGTACGCGCCGTCCTCTCGGCGGATCTCGGCGTGCCTGCGCGACACGTTCGGATCGTCGACCCGGATGTCGCAGGCACTGGAGCGGCCGACCACGACGGTCTTGTCGCCGAGCTTGCGGCGCCTGCCGCCAACCACGAGGACGGCCGGCGTGTCCCCCAGCGCGGCATCCGCCGGCTCGGGAGCGGCGGCCGGCGGGCGGTAGATCTTGGTCTCACTCGGCGATGCCTGCGGGAGGACGTCGGGTGGAACTGGAGCCCGCGGGCGCTCCGGCTGCACCATTCGCGTGGCGATGCCGAACTCGCCCACCCCGAGGTCGGCGTCCTCCTCGATCAGGACGGTCGGCGTCGAGAGGAGCGCATAGCCCTCGCGCCGTGCGTGCTCGGAGAGGTAGTCGGAGAGCTCGGTCAGGAGCGAGTCCTCGTAGCTCGCGAACTGCTCGCGGTCGCTCGGGCAGAGGTAGAGCGTGTACTCGTTCGGCACGTAAACCCGCGAGACGGAGACACTCTTCGCCTCGTCCATCTCCTTGGCCAGCTTGCGTGCGAGCTCGACCGGCTGCACGTGCGTGCGGAACGCGCGCCCGAACACGCCTTCGACGATCGATTCGATCCTGTGCTCGATGCTTCGCAGGACGCTCATACCGGGCATCATTGTGCCCGGAGGTCACTCTATCCGGGTGCTCGAACCAGCGGATACGCGAGCGCGCCCGTCGCCAGCCAGACCGCCGGCGCCGCCCACACTGGATCGACAGGAGCACCCCCGGTCGCGAGCGGGACGAGAAGCAGCACCGCGAGGAAGGCCGCGCCCCAGGCGGCGACCCCCCAGAGCCCGTGGCTCCGAGCCAGTCGCGCCGAGGCGGCCGCGACTGCGACGATCACGACAGCCGCCACCAGTGTCGGCCGGCTCGCCAGCATGGCCAGGAGCGCGTCGAGGGCATGGCCGGGCGCCTCGGTGCGGTTGAGGCCGCGGGGCTTCGGCGCGGCCTCTCCGGTCAGCGGCAAGCGAAGGCCGACGACGACAACCGTGGCGACGGCAACCAGCACCGCCGCGCCGGCGAGCGCAGCCTGCCGGACGAACCCTCGGGCCGCGAGCGCGACTACCGGGACGAGCGGGAGCAGGTGGCCGAGAGCCAGCAGCGGGCCCGAGAGGAAGAGAAGGCTCGAGCGTGGGTCTCGCGCGAAGAGGATCAGCCAAGCAACCGCCGCGGGCAGATAGGCGAGCGCGAGGCCGAGTGAGATGTTCCCGAGCGGGAGCACCGGCACGGCGAGCGCCAGAGCCAGGCCGGCGGTGGGGCTCAGGAACGAGGTGAAAGCCGCCAGCGCCCCGAGGAGAAACGGCCAGCCCGTCGGGTAGAACGGCAGGAGGAAGGCGGCGCTGCCTGCGTAGACGGCGGACAAGGCTGCGTGCGGAGCCCGCTCGCGCAGGACCGCGCGCGAGGTCACGGCCCGGTGCCGCTCGACCCGTCCCTCTTCGGCCTCTCTGAGAAGCGTGAGCGCCTGCTTCGCCTCCGGGCGCTTGCGCGGGTCGACCGAGAGCATGTGGTCGACCGTTCTCGTGAGCTCGCGCGGAAGATCCGGCCGCAGCTCGGCCAGCGGCTGTGCGCCTTGCTCGATCCGCCGTGCAGTCTCGAGCGGCGAGACCGCCCAGAACGGATGGCGTCCCGCGAGCGACTCCCAAAGGAGGACGCCGACGGCCCAGACGTCGGCTGCGCCCGTCGCCGCCTCGCCGGCCAGGCGCTCGGGGGCGATGTAGGCAAGGGTCCCGGGCACGTCCCCCATGGCGGTGAGGGTGTCGGCTTGGTCGAGCTGCGCCAGGCCGAAGTCGAGCAGCCGGACCGAGACCTCTTCCCCTTCCTCGAGCATGACGTTGGCCGGCTTCACGTCGCGGTGGACGACGCCCTTCGAGTGGGCGTGCGCGAGGGCCTCGAGGACCTGGGCGCCCGCCTCGACTGCGCTCCAGTCGTCGACGATGCCGTTACGCAGGGCATCGCGAAGCGTTCGGCCGGCGACGAAGGGATACGCGACGTAGACGTGATGCTCGTCGCGCGCCAGCGCGAGCGCTCTCAGGCAACGCGGGTGGCGTAGCCGGGTGGCGGCTTCGACCTCGCGCTCGGCCCTGGCGCCGGGCTTGCCTTCGCGCTCGACGATCTTGAGCGCGACGTCCCGGTCGGCATGCTCGTCGTGCGCCAGCCAGACCGACCCGCCGCCGCCGCTGCCGAGGGGCCGGAGCGGCCTGTACCGGCCGAGGACGAGGTTGTTCTCGGTGAGCGCGACGGCGGTCTGCATCGGGTGGTAACCGGCTCTTGGCGCTCTGTTGAGAAAGTCCTGCAAAGTCCGAACTGGCTGGTAGACTCGGCGACTTCCTCGACTCGGACCGAACGTGGGCGACCGCGAGAAAAGCGATCCTCAGAGCGACATCGAGTTCGACTTCTTCGACGAGTCGCCGACCGCCGAGTCGGAGACGAGAAGGAAGGATGGGCCGCCGGGAAGACGCCCCAAGCTGCCCAAGAGACCACCGACGCCGCCTGGCGGAGCGCAGCTCTACCGGCTCGGTCTCCTGATCGCGGGGGCGATCCTCCTCGCCGTCATCCTCATCCTCGTCGTCAACAACTGCCGCGGCGACCGGAAGCAGTCGGCCTACGAGGGCTACATCGAGGACGTGAGCGGCGTTGCTTCCGAGTCGGCAGAGATCGGAAGACAGCTGAACAACCGGTTGACGACTCCGGGAATCAGGCTCGAGCAGCTGCGCTCCGACGTCGAGGGCCTGCAGGAACAGCAGGAGCAGACCCTCCGGCGCGCGGAGGAGCTGAGCCCGCCGGGGCCGCTCGTGGAGCAACAGGAGGCGCTCGTCGAGACGATGCAGTTCAGGGTGAACGGCCTCGCCGGGCTCGCGCGGGGGCTCCAGCTCGTCGCGCAGACCGAAGACCCGCAGGAGTCGGGTGCGAACCTCGCCAACCAGGCGCAGCGGCTCGTGGCCAGCGACGTCGTCTATGCCGATGCGTTCCGGGCCGCGTCCCAGTCGGTGCTGGAGCAGGAGGACGTGACGAATGTCGCCATCCCGGCCTCCGTCTTCGTCCAGAACCCCGAGTTCGGGAGCCCCGCCCTGTGGACGCAGACCGTTCGGCGGCTGACGCGGGGGCCCGAAGCCGGCGGCATTCGCGGGAACGGCATCGTCGCGGTGCGGGTGCAGCCGGGTGGCCAGGAGCTCGCACAAGGCGAGGACAACACCGTCGAGCAGAGTGCCGACCTCGCGTTCGAGGTGCTCGTCGAGAACTCGGGAGAGAGCCAGGAGACTCAGGTTCAGGTGACGCTGATCGTCCGCCAGGATCCCCAGATCCGGCAGGAGCAGACGATCGACGTCATCAACCCGGGCGAGACGAAGACAGTCACCTTCACCGGCTTCGAGAACCTCGAGTTCTCGGCGCAGACAACCTTGCAGGTGCAGGTCGAGCCGGTCGAGGGCGAGCGCAACACGAACAACAACACGGTCGAGTACCCGATCATCTTCACGCTCGCATAGCAGTGCCCCTCCGAGCCATGCTCGCCTGGCAGCATCACTCGAAGAGGCACTAGGCTAGGGCTCGATGTCGGATCTATCCGACGCCGCTCCCTGGATCGCCATCGGCGCCGCAGCGGCGGCGGTCGTGGCGCTCGCTCTCTCGCTCGCCTTCTACCTGAAGCTGCGGGCGGTCCGGAAGGCGCAGGTGGTGCTCATGGGGAAGGGCAAGGACGACTTGGTCAACTTCGCGGTCTCTCTCCAGACGCGCATCGACGATCTCCACCGCGTCGTCGACGAGGTCGCCGCAGGCCTCGCGCGCATCGACCGCCGGGTCGACGGCTGCCTCGCCCATACGGCGCTCGTCCGCTACAACGCCTACGAGGACGCCGGCGGGCACCAGTCGGCCTCGCTCGCGTTCCTCGACGGGGCGCGCTCGGGGGTGGTCATGAGCGCCATCCAGGGGCGCGACTATGCGCGGATCTACGTGAAGCAGCTGGAACGGGGCCGTGCTCCCGTGGCGCTCTCGCCCGAGGAGCAGGAGGCCGTGGAGCGGGCGATGGCGCAATGACGTACCGGAAGGCGGAGATCCGGCCGTTCGAGGCCGCCGACGAGGCGATCCTCTTCGGGCTGGCGAGGCTCGACCGCGGGGCCGACCGGCGCACGCTCTCCGTCCTCGAGCAGGAGACGGTGTTCGTCGCCGAGCTCGACGGAGTCCCGGCCGGCTACGTGGCCGTCGAGCGTGCGGGGGACGCGATGCGGGTCGACCAGCTCTTCGTCAGCCCCGAGCACGAGGCGGAAGGGGTCGGCCGCCAGCTGCTCGAGCACGCGGAGGGCTACGCGATCTCGGAAGGCGCCCTCGTCCTCCAGGTCGTCGTCTCGTCCGGGGACAGTCGGGCACTGGACTTCTACCGCGGACGCGGGTTCGTCGAGGTCGCGGACGAGCTGCTCGAGATCGTCCTTCCGCGGCGGTAAACGCCTCCCGCTCGACTACGATTCCCGCAAATGCAGCAGGTTCTGGTCTTGAACGCGAGCTTCGAGCCCCTCAACGTCTGCACGGTCCGGCGAGCGCACGTGCTCGTCTACAAGGGGAAGGCCGAGGTTCTGGAGCAGCTGAACCAGTCGCTTCACTCGGCCTCCGACACCTTTCCGTGGCCGCACGTCATCCGGCTTCTCGTTTACGTGCGCGTGCCGCGTGCGGTCAAGCGCAAGATCTCGCGCCGGGCCCTCTTCGCCCGGGACGGGCACCGCTGCGTCTACTGCGGCTCGGCCGGCCGCCTCACCCTCGACCATGTGGTCCCCCGCTCGCGCGGCGGGGATTCTGTCTGGGAGAACGTGGTCACCTCCTGTGCTCCGTGCAACCTGCGCAAAGGCAACCGCCTCCCCGAGGAGCTCGAGATGCGCTTGCTCGTGAAGCCACGCGTCCCCACCCCCGCGCTCTTCGTCACGCTCGGTGCTCCGAAGATCCCGGAGGGCTGGCAGCCGTACCTGGCCGCCTTCGCCTGAGCCTGTCCTCTGCGGCCACGGCCGGGGGTCTGACCCCAGACGCGCCCCGCGCCCACGGCCGTCGGTTCCCCACTCCTCCGCGGTCCTGTCCCCGCCGGACGTGCCCGGGGCCTGTCCCCCGGACACGTCCTGAGAAACCGGTCTAGGCGTCGTAGTAGAGGGCGAACTCGGCCGGATGCGGCCTGAGGGCGACGACGTCGACTTCCTGCTCGCGCTTGTAGCCGACCCACGCGCCTATGAGCTCCTTGGTGAAGACGTCGCCGGCGAGGAGAAACTCGTGATCGTGCTCGAGCGCGTCGAGCGCCTCGGTGAGGGAGCCCGGCACCTGGGCGATACCGTCCCGCCGCTCCTCGAAGAGGTCGAAGTCGGCCGGCTCTCCCGGGTCGAGGCTCTTCTGCACCCCGTCGATCCCCGCCATCAGCATCGCGGCGAAGGCGAGATAGGGGTTCGCGGTTGCGTCCGGGCAACGGAACTCGATGCGCTTCGCGGCCGCCGAATCCGAGTACATCGGGATGCGGATCGCCGCGGACCGGTTCCTCTGCGAGTAGACGAGATTGACCGGCGCCTCGTAACCCGGCACGAGCCGGCGGTACGAGTTGGTGGTGGGCGCGCAGAAGGCAAGCAGCGCCGGTGCGTGCATGAGGATGCCGCCGAGGTAGCCGCGTGCGAGCTGGGAGAGCCCGGCGTAACCGGACTTGTCGGAGAAGAGCGGCGTCCCTTCCTTCCAGAGCGACTGATGCGTGTGCATGCCCGAGCCGTTGTCCCCGAAGATCGGCTTCGGCATGAAGGTCGCGCTCTTGCCGGCGGCCCGCGCGACGTTGCGGACGACGTACTTGTACGTCATCACCTGGTCGGCCATCCTCGTCAGCGGCTGGTAGCGGAGGTCGACCTCGCACTGCCCGGCGGTGGCGACCTCGTGATGGTGGAACTCGCACGGGATCCCGAGCCGCTCGAGGGTCAGCACGACCTCCGAGCGCAGATCGTGCAGCGTGTCGTGCGGAGCCGGCGGGAAGTAGCCGCCCTTCTCCCGAACCGTGTATCCGAGCCCTGGCACTGAGGAGTTCCAGTGCCCCTCGGCGGAGTCGACAGCGTAGTGGGCCTGGTGCGGCGAAAGCTCGTAGGAGACCTCGTCGAAGACGAAGAACTCGCACTCAGGACCGAAGTTGGCGGTATCGGCGATCCCGGACTCGACGAGGTAGGCCTCGGCGCGCCGGGCGATCCGGCGCGGGTCGCGCGGGTAGAGCTCGCCGGTCGTCGGATCCGCGACCTCGCAAACGAGCGAGAGCGTCGGCGCGGCCGTGAACGGGTCGAGGACGGCGCTGCCGGGGTCGGGCAGAAGCAGGAGGTCGCTCTCGGCGATTCCCTGCCAGCCGCGGATCGACGACCCGTCGAAGCCGAGGCCCTCCGAGAACGCGGAGGTCCCGAACGCCCCGATCGGCAGTGTCATGTGCTGCCAGCTTCCGAACAGGTCGCAGAACTTGAGATCGACGAGCTGAGCCTTCTGCTCGAACGCCCACGCGACCGCGTCCTCGGCGTCCGGCTGCGTCCCGTTCGCCAGGTATGCCCTTGCCTCGATCTCCTGCATCGTTCCTCCTTCGGTCCACGAAAAAAAGCCCCAGCGGGTCGAGTCGACCTCTGAGGCTCCGTCGCCTGTCGCGCGACGCCGTCGTCGGCGCCTCGCGGTCTCACCATAGCGTCGACCCTGGACGGAGCTCAACCCCTCTCGTGTAGAATCGCCGTGTCATTCGAGGCGACGAGGCCTCGGGCCGACGGCGGCCCGGGGCTCTTTGCATTTAAGGAGGCGATCGGACATGTCCCAGGTGAAGAGCGGCAGGGCGACGAGCGACCCCGCCGCGCGCAAGGGCGTACTGGCGCGGGTCTACGACGAGGAGATCGCCTTCGTCCACCTCTGGTTCACCGACATCGAAGGTCACCTCAAGAGCTTCGCCGTGACCGTCCCGGAGCTCGAGGGTGCGCTGGACGACGGGATGGGCTTCGACGGCTCGTCGATCACCGGGTTCAACGCCATCGAGGAGTCCGACATGGTCGCTATCCCCGACCCCGCGACCTTCCAGCTCATGCCCAACGGCGGCCACAAGGTCGGACGCATGATCTGCGATGTCGTCACGCCGGAAGGGGAGCCCTACGCCGGCGACCCGCGGCACGTCCTCCGCCTCGCACTCGAGCGGATGGAGAGCATGGGCTTCGACACCTTCAACGTCGGCCCGGAGCTGGAGTACTTCCTCTTCAAGAGCGACGACGGGACGGAGACGCTCGACGAAGGCGGCTACTTCGCGATGACGACGATGGACGCGGCCAGCGACCTTCGCCACGACACGGTCAAGGCGCTCGAGTCGATGGGCATCCCAATCGAATACGTTCACCACGAGGTCGGGCCGTCGCAGCATGAAATCGACATGCAGTTCGCGGACGCGCTCGCGATGGCCGACCACACGATCACCTACCGCCTCGTCGTCAAGGAGATCGCCAAGAAGGCGGGCTACCACGCGACGTTCATGCCGAAGCCGATCTTCGGCGAGAACGGCTCGGGGATGCACACTCACCAGTCCCTCTTCGCCGACGGCAAGAACGCGTTCTTCGACGCCGACGACGAGTGGAGCCTCTCCGAGGTCGGCAAGGGCTTCATCGCCGGACAGCTCCGGCACGCGCGTGAGATCTCGGCGGTCTTCGCGCAGTGGGTCAACTCCTACAAGCGCCTCGTGCCGGGCTACGAGGCGCCCGTCTACGCCGCCTGGTCGCGCCGGAACCGCTCGGCGCTCATCCGCATCCCGCTCTACAAGCCCGGGAACGAGCAGGCAACGCGGGCGGAGATCCGCTGTCCCGACCCCGCCTGCAATCCCTACCTCACGTTCGCCGCGCTCCTGCACGCCGGCCTGGAGGGAATCGAGCAGGCCTATGAACTGCCGCCGCCGATGGAGAGCAACCTCTACAAGCTCACCGCCGAGGAGCGCAAGGGTCGCGGCATCGTCGCGCTACCCGAGACGCTCGGTGAGGCGATCGACGAGCTCGCCGAATCCGACCTCGTCCGTCGCGCACTCGGCGACCATATTTTCGACAACTACGTCAAGCTGAAGCGGCAGGAGTGGGACGAGTACCGCGTGCAGCTGACCCCTTGGGAGCTGGAGAAGTACCTACCTTCCTTGTAGGAACGTGCGCGAATGACTAATATTACGACGGTGTCGCCGCTTCTCCTAGAAGCGGGGGACTGACTGACGGCCGACTGCGAGCTGCTTGCTGAGCAGCTCGTGGTCGTTAATGGCGCTTGCTTCAATGTCGCGGATGGATCGTTCTGCCCGTCACCTGCGCCTCCTGACCGAGACGATCGCCGCAGTGAACTCGACGCTCGATCTCGACGAGGTGTTCGACCTGATCGCCCACAAGGTCGCCGAAGCGCTCGAGACCGACGCGTGCTTCGTCTACCTGTACGACGAGTCGGCCGACGAGCTCGTCCTGCGCGCGGCGTACGGCACCCGCGTGGAGGACATGACCCGCGTGCCGAAGATGAGGCCCGGCGAGGGGATCACCGGAACTGCGGCGGCCGAACGGGCGCCGGTGATGATTCCGCGCGAAGCCCACCTCGACCCGCGCTTCAAGCACTTCCCGAACCTGCGGGAGGCCCACTACCAGTCGATCCTGGCCGTACCAATCCTCGCCCGTGAGCGCCTCGAGGGAGCGCTCAACGTCCGCACGGAGGAGCCGCGCGAGTTCAGCGGCGACGAGATCGACCTGCTGATGGCGATCGCCGGGCAGGTGGCCCAGGCGATCGAGAACGCGAAGCTCTACGACCACGCCCAGCGCCGCGTCGCCGAGCTGGAAGCGCTCGCGGCCATCTCCGAGGCGGTCTCGGAGTCGCTCTACCTCGAGGAGTCGCTGGACGCGATCGTGAACACGACCATCGAGGCCGTCGACGCGACGGGCGCGGCGCTGGTTCTCCAGGACGGGACGATTGCCTGGCCGGAGGGACGTTCGGGTGAGCATGCGGTCCGCTTCCCGCTGCGCTGGAAGGGCCGCCGGGTCGGCGAGCTCGTTTGCGATCGCGACACCCCCTTCTCGGAGGAGGAGCGTCGCCTGCTGGCCTCGATCGCGCGCCAGGCCGCGATCGCGCTCGAGCACGGCCGAGCCGTCCTCCGCGGCGTGCTCGCCCAGGAGATCCACCACCGTGTGAAGAACAATTTGCAGACGGTGGCGTCGCTCCTGCGGCTCCAGGCTTCGAGCTCCGAGCAGATCGACCCGCGGAAGGCGCTCGAGGACTCGGTGAACCGCATCCTCGCGATCGCGGCCGTGCACGAGGTGCTGACCGAGCAGCGCGACGACGACGTCGACCTCGGCGAGCTCGTCGATCGCCTTCGCTCGATGCTCGTGCAGGGGATCGGCGCCGGTAAGCAGGTGCGATCGCAGCTCGAGCCCGTCTCGCTCCAGGGAGAGCGTGCCACCGCCCTCGCGCTCGTCTTCTGCGAGCTGCTCGGCAATGCCCTCGAGCACGGAGGGGACGACGTTCGAGTCGAGCTCGCCCGGGCAAACGGCCGCGTCCAGCTGACCGTTGCCGACAACGGCTCCTGGAGCGACGGCGCGCGCGAGGGGACGGGCCTCTCGATCGTCCGTGCCCTCGTTCGCGAGGAGCTCAACGGCGAGCTCCTGCTCGTCGCGGACGGCGGGCTGCGCGCCGAGGTCGCCTTCCCGGCTTCCTGAGGGCCGGCAGCGACGGAACCGTGCCAGGGCCTTCGAATTACGCGCGCGGGACTGGGAGACCCACCTCCCCGACCCGTGGCTCCAGCCTATCGCCCGTTTGCGCGCAGGTGGTGCGCCGGACAGTGACGGATGTGTGCCGGTTCTCCGGAAGCGGGCGGGACTCGTGACCGAGGTCGGCAACCGGCGGCCGACGGAGACGGCGACGAGGATTCTGATCGCCGAGGACGAGACGATCATCCGCCTCGACCTGCGGGAGATGCTCGAGCGCGCCGGCTTCGAGGTCTGCGCCGAGGCACGCGACGGCGAGGAGGCGGTTGCGCTCGCGCTTGGCGAGAAGCCCGATCTCGCCATCCTCGACGTCAAGATGCCGCGGCTGGACGGCATCGAGGCGGCGCGGCGGATTCTCGGCGAGCGGCCGATCCCGATCGTCATCCTGACCGCCTACGGCCAGGACGAGCTCGTCTCGAGGGCCGTCGAGGCCGGCGTGTTCGGCTATCTCGTCAAGCCGTTCCGCGAAGGCGACCTCTTGCCGGCGATCCACGCTGCACGTGCGCGGCACGCCGAGCTGCAGGCGCTACGCGAGGAGGCGGAGTCGCTCGCCGAGGCCCTCGCCACCCGCAAGCTCGTCGAGCGGGCGAAGGGCCTCCTGATGGCGCGCGAGGGACTCAGCGAGGAGGACGCCTTCGCGCGTCTTCGCCGCGCCAGTCAGGTCTCCGGCCGTCCGATGCGAGTCGTCGCCGAAGCGCTCATCGCGACGTTCGGCGACGGCTAGGACGACCGCTCCGCGACCTCCTCGAGGAGCGTCTCCCAACGTGCGAGGAGATTCTTCAGCTCGTCGCGCGCGTGGGCGTGCGCCGCGATCGTCTCTGTGTCCGTCCAGTCCTGCGCGAGCTTCTCTTCGAGCTGAGCCACCTCACGCTCGGCCTGCTCGATCTCGCCTTCGATCGCGGCCAGCGGGTCGGGGCCCGGGCTCGGAGTAGTGGGGCGTCCGGGCTTCGTCTGCTTCGACGGCCTCGCAACGGCCTGTTCCTCGAGCTCCTTGCGTTCCTCCCGGGCCCGGACGAGGTCGGCCCAGCCGCCGTCGTAGACCCGGATCGTCCCGTCCTCGACCGCCGCCGTCCGCTGCGCGACCGCGTCGATCAGCGCCCGGTCGTGCGACACCAGCAGAACGGTGCCGCGGAATCCCTCGAGCGCCGCCTCCAGCGTCTCCCGCGACTCGAGGTCGAGATGGTTCGTGGGCTCGTCGAGCACGAGGAAGTTCGCGCCCGAGGTGACAAGGACGGCGAGGCCCAGCCGCCGCCGCTCGCCGCCGGAGAGGTCCCGGACCTGCTTCATGTGCGCGTCCCAGCCGGAGAAGAGAAAGCGGCCGAGAAGCGTCTGGGCCTGCGGCCGGGTGAGGCCGGTCATCACCTGAACGCAGTCGAGGACGCTGCCGCGCTCGTCCAGCTCGAGGCCGTGCTGGGAGAAGTACGCGACCTCGACGCCGTGACCCAGCTTGAACGCGCCGGCGACGGCCTGCTCGAGCAAGGTCGTCTTGCCGCTGCCGTTGGGCCCGACGAGGGCCACGTGATCGCCGCGCTCGAGCGCGAAAGTCACGTCCCGGATCAATGTCCATCCGGCCACGTCCACGTCGGCATGGTCGATCACGAGCACGTCGCGGCCGCTTCGCTTCGGCTCTGCGAAGTCGAAGCCGAGGCTGCGCGTGTGCCGGGTCAGGAGCGCGGCCTCGGAAGCGGCCTCGTCCTTCTCCTTCGTGAGCCGGCCGATCTGAGTCAGCTTGGCCTGCGCCTGCTTGGCCTTGTTCTTCTTGTACCGGAAGCGCGCAACGAAGCGCTCGAGGCGCGCGATGTCCACTGCGACCCGATCAGCGGTCTTCTGCGCGTGTGCCGCTCGTTGAGCCTTCTCCAGACGCCAGACGTGCCAGGGTCCAGGGAAGTACGTCGAGCGACCGGCCTCCAGCTCGAGCGTCGCGTTCGTGACCGCCTCCAGGAACCAGCGGTCGTGGGCGACGACGATGCACGCCGCGTCGAGCGACGCCAGCTCGCGCTCGAGCCATTCGAGGCTCGCGACGTCCAGATGGTTGGTCGGCTCGTCGAGCAGGATCAGGTCGGGGTCCCCCGCGAGGGCCCGGGCCAGGGAGGCGCGGGTGATCTCGCCGCCCGAGAAGGTGGTGAGTTGTCGGTCGAAATCTGGGTCGCGGAAGCCCAGGCCCCGGGCGACGGCGCCGATGTGGTCTCGCCAGCCGTATCCTCCGGCGTGCTCGAGCCGCACCTGAGCGCGCGCGTAGGCAGCGAGTGTCGCGGCCTCGTGATCGCCCGCCGACATCGCCTGCTCGAGGCGCTCGAGCTCGTGCTCTGTCTCGAGCAAGTCGGATGCTCCGGAGAGGACGAACTCGCGCAGCGTGAGGTCGCGGTCGAGCGGCGGCCGCTGGTCGTGAAGCGCGAACCGCGTCCCCTTCTCGACGACGAGCTCGCCGCCTTCGATCGTCGTCTCACCCATGAGCATGCGCATGAGTGTCGTCTTGCCGGCGCCGTTCGGGCCGGCGAGCGCCAGGCGGTCGCGCCGCTCGAGCTTGAAGGAGACGCCGTCGAAGAGAACGGTTCCCGCGAACTCCTTGCGCAGGTTGGAGGCGATGACCACTGCCATGCGCACATGGTCGCACGGTCGCGGAGCCCTCGACTCTCGAGGCGTGATTGGCGCCGCGCCTACCGGGGTAGGATGGCCGCTGTGACCGATCGCGAACGCTGGCAAGAGCTGGGACAGCAGCTGCGCGCCGACTCCGTTCGGGCGGCCGCGGCCGCCGGCTCTGGGCATCCGACATCGTCCATGTCGGCGGCCGATCTCATGGCCGTGCTGCTCGACAAGTACTTCCGCTACGACTTCGACCAGCCGGAAAACCCGACCAACGACCACCTCGTCTTCTCCAAGGGGCACGCATCGCCGCTCGTCTACTCGCTCTTCAAGGCGGCCGGCGCGATCACGGACGAGGAGCTCCTCACCTTCCGCAGGTTCGGGAGCCGCCTCGAGGGACATCCCACGCCCGCCCTTCCCTGGGTGGACGTCGCTACCGGATCGTTGGGGCAGGGCCTGCCGATCGCCGTCGGCATCGCGCTCGCCGGGAAGGAGCTCGACCGCCTGCCGTATCACGTCTGGGCGGTCTGTGGAGACAGCGAGATGGCCGAGGGCTCGATGTGGGAGGCCTTCGAGCACGCCGCCCACTCGAAGCTCGACAACCTGACCGCGATCATCGACGTGAACCGGCTCGGCCAGCGGGGCGAGACGATGCACGGCTGGGACCTCGACTCCTACATCCGCCGTGCAGAGGCGTGCGACTGGCATGCGATCGCGATCGACGGCCACGACGTGGACGCGATCGACGCGGCCTACGCCGAGGCTCTGGGCGTCGGGGACCGGCCGACGGTGATCGTCGCGCGGACGCTCAAGGGCAAGGGCGTGAGCGCCGTCGAGGACAAGAACGGCCTGCACGGAAAGGCGCTCGACGACCCGGAGGCGGCGATCGCCGAGCTGGGCGGGGAGCGCAAGCTGCGGATCAGGGTGGCCGTTCGCGAGCCGGCGGAGCCGCACGCTTTCCCCGGAGGCACGCTCGAGCTGCCGCAGTACGAGCTCGGCGACGACGTCGCCACCCGGAAGGCCTACGGCGAGGCCCTTGCGGCGCTCGGAAGCGCCGACGGCAGTGTCGTCGCGCTCGATGGGGAGGTCTCCAACTCCACCTACTCGGAGATCTTCGCCGCCGCGCACCCCGAGCGGTTCTTCGAGATGTTCATCGCCGAGCAGCAAATGGTCGCCGCCGCGGTCGGCCTGCAGGTGCGCGGCTGGAAGCCGTTTGCCTCAACCTTCGCCGCGTTCTTCACGCGCGCCTACGACTTCATCCGCATGGCGGCCGTCAGCCGGGCCACCATGGCGCTCTCCGGTTCCCACGCCGGCGTCTCCATCGGTGAGGACGGCCCATCTCAGATGGCGCTCGAGGACCTGGCGATGATGCGCGCGGTCGGAGGCAGCACCGTCCTCTATCCCTGCGACGCCAACCAGACGGCGAAGCTCGTTGCCGCCATGGGCGGTCTCGAGGGCATCTCCTACCTGCGCACGACCCGCTCGGCCACGCCGGTCGTCTACGGGCCCGACGAGGACTTTCCGGTAGGAGGCAGTCGCGTGCTCCGCGAATCCGACGACGACGAGGTAACGATCGTCGGCGCCGGCATCACCGTCGTCGAGGCACTGGCCGCGGCGGATGCGCTCGCGGGCGATGGGATCTCGGCGCGTGTCGTCGACTGCTATTCGGTGAAGCCGATCGACGCGGAGGGGCTCCGCGACGCCGCGTCGGCGACCGGCGCAGTCGTGACGGCCGAGGACCACTGGCCCGAAGGAGGGCTCGGTGAAGCGGTGCTCTCTGCGCTTGCCGAGCTCGACGAGCATCCGGCTGTGATCCACCTCGCGGTCGCGGGCATGCCCGCATCGGGGAAGCCGGCCGAGCTTCTAGCGGCTGCGGGCATCGATCGGAGGCACATCGCGGACGCGGCGCGACGGCTCGTGCGTGCCCGCGCGCTACCGTAGGAGTGGAAAACCGCCGACCGGAAAGGACGGCACCATGGCCCAATCTCGACTGCATGAGCTTTCGGATCTCGGACAGAGCGTCTGGATCGACTTCCTCTCTCGCGATCTGCTCCGCACCGGGGAGCTCGCTCGTCTCATGGAAGACGACGCCGTAGTCGGCGTCACCTCGAACCCGACCATCTTCGAAAAGGCGCTCTCCGCCGGCGACGCGTACGACGAGCAGCTTCGGCGCGAGCTCGAGGAGGAGCGCGATGCCAAGGAGCTCTTCCTTCGCCTCGCCTGCCAGGACGTCGGGGATGCATGCGACCTCCTCCGCGGGGTGTGGGACCGCGGCGCCGGGCGTGACGGCTACGTCTCGATCGAGGTCGACCCGACGCTCGCGTACGAGACCGAGCGGACGATCGCCGAGGCTGCGCGCTTGCACGAGCTGATCGATCGCCCGAACCTGTTCGTGAAGATTCCCGCGACCGAGCCAGGCCTGCCGGCGATCGAGGAGATGATCGCTCGCGGGAAGTCGATCAACGTCACGCTGATCTTCTCGCTCGAGCGCTACTCGGAGGTAGCGGAGGCTTACATCCGCGGGCTCGAGCGCCTCGTCGAAGCGGGCGGAGACCCGTCTCCGGTCGCGTCGGTCGCGAGCTTCTTCGTCTCGCGCGTCGACACGGAGGCCGATGGGCGCCTCGAGGAGGTGGGCGCGCCCGAGCTCTGCGGCAGGCTGGCGGTCGCGAACGCCAAGCTCGCCTACCAGCGGTATCGGGAGATCTTCGCCGGCGGCCGATGGGAGACGCTCGCCGAGCGCGGCGCGACGCCGCAGCGGTGCCTGTGGGCCTCGACTTCGACGAAGAACCCTGACTATCGAGACGTCCTCTACGTCGATGAGCTGATCGGTCCACAGACGGTGAACACGATGCCGGAGGAGACGATCCGTGCCTTCCAGGACCACGGCCGGGTCGCGCTGACGCTCGAGCAAGGCATCGACGAGGCGAACGAGGTCTTCCGGAAGATTGCGGAGGCGGGTGTCGACTACGACGACGTCACCGAGACGCTCGAGCGCGAGGGCGTCGAGAAGTTCGCCGACTCCTTCAACGAGCTCCTCGACGGCATCCGGGTCAAGTCGGGCGAGCTGGTCGCCGCCACGTAGCGCCCGGCGTGGACGCCGCCGAGCTCGTCGAGCGGATCTGGGCCCGGGACGCGACCCTCTGGACCGGCTCGGACGAGAATCGGTGGCTTGGCTGGCTCGACGAGCCCGAGCGCATGCGGGAGCGCTTGCCGGCCCTGCTGGGGTTCGCCGAGGAGGCCCGGACGGCGTTCGACGCGACCGTGCTGCTCGGGATGGGCGGCTCGAGCCTCGCCCCGGAGGTGCTGCGGCGCTCGACGGGCGCGGAGGAGTTTCACGTGCTCGATACGACGCACCCGGCGGCGATCCGGCGTCTGGCCGAGTCGCTCGATCCGGAGAGCACCCTCTTCGTCGTCGCCTCGAAGTCCGGGACGACGCTGGAGACGCGCTGCCATCTCGACTTCTTCTGGGGGCTCAGCGGCGGCCGCGCCGACAGCTTCGTGGCCGTCACCGATCCGGGGTCGGAGCTCGAGTCCCTGGCCGAGGAGCGAGGGTTCCGAGCCGTCTTCCACGGCGAGCCCACGATCGGCGGTCGCTACTCGGCTCTCTCGGCGTTCGGCGTCGTTCCAGCCGCCCTCATGGGCGCCGATGCCGAGGCGCTGATCGACGGCGCAGCGTCGATGGCCGAGCGTTGCAGGAGTCCCGAGAGCCCGGGTGTGGACCTCGGCCTGCGGCTCGGCGCCGGCTGGCGCGAGGGCCGCGACAAGGTCGTCTTCGCAAACCCATACGGCTTCGGGCTCTGGCTGGAGCAGCTCCTCGCCGAGTCCACCGGCAAGGAGGGCAAGGGGCTCGTGCCGGCGCCCGGGAACGACCCCGAGGGCCCCGACCGCCAGGCCGCGGACGTGAACCTGGACGACAACCTGGGCGCCGAGTTCTACCGCTGGGAGATCGCAGTCGCAGCGGCGGGCGCGATCCTCGGCATCGACCCCTTCGACCAGCCGAACGTCCAGGAGGCCAAGGACCGCACCCAGGAGGTCCTTTCCGGCCACGGCCAGGGGTCTGACCCCGGGACGGGTCCGGAGGGGACGGCCCGTGGTGTGGAAGCTGTGGAAGACCTCCTCGCGGATGCGGCGCCGCCCGAGTACGTGGCGATCCAGGCGTTCATCGACCCCGCGCGCGAGGCTGAGCTGGCGCCGCTGGTCGAGCGGGCGCGGGCGACCGGCTGCGTCGTCACGGTCGGCCTCGGCCCGCGCTACCTCCACTCCACCGGCCAGCTTCACAAGGGCGGCCCGCCGACGGGTTGCTTCGTGCAAGTGGTCGACGACCCCGGCGACGAGCTGCCCATCCCCGGGAGGGAGTTCGGCTTTCGCCGCCTCATCGACGCCCAGGCTCTGGGTGACCTCGAGTCCCTGCGCGAGCGGGGACGGCCTATCGTCCGCCTCAGACTGGAGGATCTGTGAAGCTCGGAATGGTCGGTCTCGGCCGCATGGGCGGCAACATGACGGAGCGCCTGCGCAAGGGCGGCCACGAGGTGGAGACGTACGCGCGCACGGCACCCGAGCGCACGGCCGACTCACTGGTCGAGCTCGCCATGATGCTCGAGCAGCCGCGGGTCGTCTGGCTGATGATCCCGGCCGGTGACCCGACCGAGATGACGTTCCACACCATGCTTCCGTTGCTCGAGGACGGGGACATCCTCGTCGACGGCGGCAACTCGCACTTCCGCGACTCGATGCGCCGCGCCGAGGAGGCTGAGAAGAAAGGTGTGAGCTTCGTCGACGCGGGCGTCTCGGGCGGTATCTGGGGTCTTCGCGAGGGCTACTGCATCATGGCCGGAGGAGATGACTCGGCGGTCCAAATCCTGGAGCCCGCGTTCACGACACTCGCTCCGGAAGGCGGGTACGCCCACGTCGGCCCGCCAGGCGCCGGGCACTTCGTGAAGATGGTGCACAACGGGATCGAGTACGGGCTCATGCAGGCGTACGCCGAGGGCTTCGAGCTCATGCAGGCAGCCGCGCCCTTCGAGCTCGACCTCGCACAGATCGCCTTGCTCTGGCAGCACGGCTCCGTCGTTCGAAGCTGGCTCCTCGAGCTCCTCCACCGAGCATTCGAGGCGGACCCGGGCCTCGAGCAGATCCGGGGCGTCGTGCAGGACTCCGGCGAGGGCCGCTGGACGGTCCACGAGGCGATCGACTCGGCAGTTCCGGCGCCGGCGATTTCGGCGGCGCTGTTCGCGCGGTTCGCATCCCGCCAGGACGAGTCGTTCGCGGCCAAGGTGAACGCTGCCCTCCGCAACCAGTTCGGCGGCCACGCGGTCGAGGCGGCCGAGGCGAAGCGGGCCGAATGACCGAGGCGGTCGTCGCCGCGAACCCGCTGACGGAGGGCCTCCGCATGCGGCGGCCTCCCGAGCCGTTCGCTCTCACCATCTTCGGCGCCTCGGGCGATCTCACCCAGCGAAAGCTCATGCCGGCGCTCTACTCGCTCGCCTTCCGGCGGCTCCTGCCCGACAGCTACGGCGTCGTCGGCGTCTCCCGGACGGAGATGACCGCCGAGGAGTTCCGGGAACGAATGCGCCAGGCGATCGTCGAATACAGCCGCGATGAGTTCCGCGAAGACGTGTGGGAGAGCCTCGCCGAGAGTCTGGGCTACGTGACCGCCGACTTCGGCGTCGAGGGCGGCGAGCAGCCGCTGATCGACTGTCTGGACGATCTCGACCGGACGCGGGGCACGGCGGGCAACCGCGTCTACTACCTCGCCGTGCCGCCGAAGGCGTTCGGCCCGATCGTCACCGCCCTCGGGCGTTCGCGCACGACGACGGGCTGGACGCGCCTGATCGTGGAGAAGCCGTTCGGGTCCGATCTGGCGAGCGCGCGCCGGCTGAACGAGCTCGTCCACGAGTTCTTCGAGGAGAACGAGATCTACCGAATCGACCACTACCTGGGCAAGGAGACGGTCCAGAACATGCTCGTCCTGCGGTTCGCGAACGGCATCTTCGAGCCGATTTGGAACCGGCAGTTCATCGACCACGTCCAGATCACGGTTGCCGAGTCGCTCGGCGTCGAGGGCCGCGGCGACTTCTACGACGAGACGGGGGCGATGCGGGACGTCGTCCAGAACCACATGCTCCAGCTCGTCGCGCTGACGGCGATGGAGCCGCCGTTCGACTTCGAGGCGGAAGCCGTCCGGAACGAGAAGGTCAAGGTGCTGCGCTCCCTGCACACGCCCGGCCCGAAGCACGTCGTCCGCGGCCAGTACGGCACGGGCTTCATCGAGGGCGAGCCCGTCCCGGGCTACCGAGAGGAGCCGGGCGTCGATCCGAGCTCCGAGACCGAGACGTACGTGGCGGCCAAGCTCTACGTCGACAACTGGCGCTGGGCGGACACGCCCTTCTACATCCGCACCGGTAAGCGGCTCCCGCGCCGCGAGACGACGATCGCGATCCAGTTCAAACGAGCGCCGCACCCGCCCTTCGAAGTCGACGACGAGGAGGGCCTCCGCCCCAACGTCCTCCTCATTCACATCCAGCCGGACGAAGGCGTCTCGCTTGCCGTCGGCGCCAAGGTCCCCGGCCAGGGCGTCTCAATCCGGACCGTGCACATGGACTTCATGTACGGCGGCTCCTTCCGGGTCGGCCTCCCCGAGGCGTACGAGCGCCTGATCCTCGACTGCCTGCTCGGGGACGCGACGCTCTTCACGCGCGCCGACGAGGTCGAGGAGCAATGGGCGCTCGTCGACGCCATGGTGGCGCCGTGGCGGCGCGACCGCCCGCACTTCCCCAATTACGAGGCCGGTAGCTGGGGGCCGCTCGCCGCCGACGAGCTCCTGCACCGCGACGGCCGCTCGTGGCGGAGGCACTAGTAGTGCCCCACCGAGCACGACGCGCGGGGCAGCGGTACTCGGAGGGCCACTAGTGCTCCAGACGACGCTGCGAGAGCTCGAGCGCGAGCTGGCCGAGCTCCGTGCCGCCTCGGCGGAGCCCGGCGCCCTGCCCCGCCTACGGGCGAGCGTGATGACCCACATCGCGTGGGTGCCCGAGCGGTGGGTCGAGCAGGCGACCGAGACGCTCGCAGGCCTCGCCGAGCGTCATCCCTCGCGCACGATCCTCATCTTCCCGCGCCCCGGCGAGGAGCAGGACGTTCTCGAGGGTGAGGTCGACTTCCGCTGCTTCGTTCGCGGCGGCCAGCAGCGTGAGATCTGCTCGGAGGTGATCTCGATCCGCCTGTGCGGAAACAGAGCTGCCGCTCCGGCCAGCGTGGTCACGCCCCTCCTCGTTTCCGACCTGCCCGTCTTCCTGCGCTGGCGGGGGCCGCTTCCCTTCGGAGGCCCCGAGCTCGAGCAGCTCGTCGGAGTGGCCGACCGGCTGGTCGTCGACTCGCGCGAATGGCCGGACCTGCGCGCCGACCTAGCCCGGCTGCCGGAGCTCTTCGGCCGAATCGCCGTCTCCGACATCTCCTGGGCGCGGACGGAGCCCTGGCGGGCCGCCGTCGCCGGTCTCTGGCCCGACGTCGCCGAGGCGGCGGCGGTGCGCGTGGCCGGGCCCGAGCCTGACGCCCTGCTCCTCCACAGCTGGCTCTCGTCTCGACTCGGACGCGAGCTCCGGCTCGACCTCGAGCCTGCGGGGGAGGTCGAGCTCGTCGAGGTGGGCGGCCGTGCCGCCGACCCGCTCCGTATCGAGACCCTGACACCCAGCGATCTCCTCTCCGACCAGCTCGAGATCTTCGGCCGCGACCGGGTCTTCGAGGAGGCCGTACGCAGCTTCTCGTCGCAGCCGACCTAGCGGAGCTGGCGGCCGGTTGGATCGCCGAGCGCGCGCTCGGCCGCACGCCGTTTCGGATCGCGCTGACCGGTGGGACGACGCCTGGGCCCGTGTACGCGCGGCTGGCCGGGCTCGAACTCGACTGGGCGTCGTGGCACGTGTGGTGGAGCGACGAGCGGGTCGTCTCACCGGGCCACGAGGATTCCAACGAGTGCCTGGCCCGCGAGATACTTCTCTCCCGGGTGCCAGTTCCAGAGGAGCAGATCCACCCGCTCCGCTCGCCGGCCGTCGAGCTGCCGGCGGACTTCGATCTCGTCCTTCTCGGCATCGGCTCCGACGGCCACACCGCCTCGCTCTTCCCTGGGCACGAGACGGAGCTCGCCGACCCTGGCCCGCTCGTCTACGTCCCCGAGCCCGGCCTGCCGCCGCCGTATCCCCGAATCAGCTTTTCCCTCGCCTACCTGAACGCGCAGCCGCTGGCCGCGTTCCTGGTCGCCGGGGAGGGGAAGCGCGAGGTGTTGGCCCGGGTCCTCGCCGATGACGAGACTCTTCCCGCAGCGCGCGTGCGAGCCGCGGAGACGGTCGTCCTCGCTGACGAGGCCGCCGTTGACAGCTAACGGTCTATTAGCTGCGTAGGGCTCGCTCGAGCCATTCGCCCACGGCCAGCACGAGCTCGTCGTCGCTGGGGCGCGCCGCAATCTGGAGGGACGCCGGGAGGCCGTGCTCCCCGGGGCCGCAGGGGAGGGCGAGCGCGGGCCACCCCGTGCCGTTGAACGGACGCGTGAGCATGATCATCCGCTCGCGCAGCGCGAGGTCGCCGATCCCGACCGGCGGGGCGACCATGGGCATGGTCGGCGTCAGCAGGATGTCGACACCCTCCAGCGCCGCGAGGGCGCGTCGGCGGTAAGCGTCGCGCTCCGCGCGGGAAGCTTCGACCGCCTCCTCGCGCACGGAGAAAGCCGTCTCGAGCTTGCGGCGCACGTTGTCGCCGTAGCGATCGACGTTCTCCGCGAAGAGCTCGCGATGGACATGGGCAGCCTCCGCCTGAAAGGCGGGGTTGATGTCACCAGGCAGCGGGAAGTCGACGCGCTCGACGTCGGGCAGGAGCGCCGCCGCCTCCTCGACACGGGCCCGGACGAGCGGGTCGGCGTGCTCCGTCCAGGCCAGCGCTGCACGCGGACGCCGGTTCGAGAGCTCGATCTCGACGCTCGCCAGGAGCTCGTAGAGCGCGACGAGCGAGGCCATGTCGCGCGCCATCGGCCCAACCGTGTCGAAGCTCGGCGCCAGCGGGAAGACGCCGTCGGCCGGCACCACTCCCCAGGTCGGCTTGAAGCCGACAATCCCGCAGCAGGCCGAAGGGAGGCGAATCGAGCCGGCGCTGTCGGTCCCCACCGCGACTTCGCAAAGTCCGGCCGCGAGCGCGGCGCCGTTGCCGCCGCTCGAGCCGCCTGGGATTCGGCCGGGGTCTAGTGGGTTGACAACCGCGCCGAAATGGGGGTTGTCCGACGTGATCCCGTAGGCGAACTCGTGCAGGTTCGTCTTCCCCACGAACCGGTAGGAGTCGAGGGCGGCTTCGAGGCAGGAGGCCGTCCGCTCGGGCACGTGCTCGCGGAAGATCGCCGAGCCGTAGGTCGTGACGACCCCGGCGATGTCGATCAGATCCTTGACCGCGAGACGGGGATGGCCGGCCGGATCCTCGTCGGAGACGGCCAGGAAAGCGCGGTACGGGTCAAGCAAGCGCGTCGTAGATGACGGCGATCGCGACCGAGCCCGCGAAAAGCATGAGCGCGATGCCGAAGAGCAGCAGCCCGAGGCGGATGTTCTTGCGGGCGAGCTCCGGCTCCATCAGCTCACGACGACCGGGTCGATCGCCATCACCACGAAGAGGAGCGCGAGATAGGCGAGCGAGTAGCTGAATAGGCGGCGGGCGCGCGCAGGCGTCGTCCTCCGCTGGAGAGCGAGCGCCAGCCACACGAACACGAGCCCGAGCACGGCCGCCGAGACCAGATAGACGGGCCCGAGCGCCCGGCCCAGTACGGGCAGCAGCGTCACTCCGACGAGCACGAACGAGTAGAGGACGATCGACCGCGCCGTCTCGCGCTCGCCGCGGACGACCGGCAGCATCGGAACTCCGGCCGCCTCGTAGTCGCGCTTGATCAAGAGCGCGAGCGCCCAGAAGTGTGGCGGTGTCCAGAAGAAGACGATCAGGAAGAGCGCGAGGGCGGTCACGGTCAGGTTCCCGGTCGCCGCCGCGTAGCCGACGAGGGGCGGCACCGCGCCGGCGGCGCCGCCGATGACGATGTTCTGCGGGGTGGAGCGCTTCAGCCAGCGGGTGTAGACGAGCACATAGAAGAGGTTGCCGGCGAGCGCCAGAAGCGCGGCGAGCACGTTGACGAAGCTCGTGAGCACGACGTAGGAGAGCGCGGAGAGCGCGAGCCCGAACTCGAGCGCGCGCTCGGGCGGCACGCGGCCCGAAGCCACCGGCCGACGGGCCGTTCGCGCCATGTGCGTGTCGATGTCCCGGTCGAGCACGTGGTTGAGCGCGCTGGCGCCGCCGCACGCGAGCGCCAGCCCCCCGAGGGTGGCCAGCGCGAGGCCGGCCGAGGGTAGCCCGCCCCCTCCGACCATCAGCCCGCCGGCACCGGTGATCAGGAGGAGCACCATGATCCGCGGCTTCGTCAGCGTCAGGTAGTCACGCCAGGAGGCGCGGGCCACCGGCCGCCCGCCGCGGAAGGCGATCGCCGCGCAGACCGCCGCAGCGGCGAGCGCGCCGGCCCCGAGCGCGATGTGGAGCCACGTCGGGGCCCCGGCCAGCGCCGCGAGCCCGGCGGCGGCGAAGAGGAAGAACGAGCCGGCCGCCGCCGTGAGCAGCTCCGGACGGTCGGGATGCGCGAGGCGGGCAGTCAGCGCGGTGCCGGCGAGCAGCGCCAGGGTGACGTTCGCGGCGACGTCGTGGGCGAGCCCCCAGGAGCCCGTCGCGACGACCAAGGCGACGCCCGCGGTGCCGGCGAGCGCGGTGAGTCGAAGCCAGGGGCCGGGTTGTGGGGTCACGGGTGGGGCTCGCTCAGCTTCAAGCGAAGGTCACGCAGTGGACGCGGGCTCGATACGTAGGGCACCTTGTCGAAGTTGTAGGCGGGCGGTGGCGAGGTCGTGTACCACTCGAGCGTATCGGCCTGCCAGGGGTCGTTTCCGACGCGTGCGCCCCTCCGCCAGCTCACGGTCGCGTTCCAGACGAAGACGAGCAGCGCGATGCCCATGAGCGCGGCGCCGAGGGACGAGATCAGGTTGTACCACTCGAAGAGCCCCTCGCGCTCGTAGGTGTAGACGCGCCGCGGCATACCCATGAGGCCGAGCATGTGCTGCGGCAGGAACGCTGCGTTGAAGCCGATGAACATGAGCCAGAAGTGGATCACAGCGAGCTTCTCGTCGTACATGCGCCCGGTGATCTTCGGGAACCAGTAGTACGTCCCGGCGAAGATCCCGAAGACGGTGCCGCCGAAGAGCACGTAGTGGAAATGGGCGACGACGTAGTAGGAATCGTGCGCCTGGTAGTCGACCGGATAGACGGCCAGCATGATCCCCGAGAGGCCGCCCATCGTGAAGAGCGCGATGAACCCGAGGCAGAAGAGAAGCGGCGCCCGGAACCAGAGGTGGCCGCGCCAGAGCGTCGCCAGCCAGTTGAAGATCTTGATCGCGGTCGGGACCGCCACCGAGAACGACGCGATCATGAACCACCACTGCAGGGGATCGGACATCCCCACCGTGAACATGTGGTGCGCCCAGACCAGCATGCTGGCGAAGGCGATGCCGATGGTCGAGAACGCGACCGCCTTGTAGCCGAAGATCGGCTTCCGCGAGAAGACCGGGATCACCTCCGAGAGCATCCCCATCGCGGGCAGCACCATGATGTAGACCTCCGGGTGGCCGAAGAACCAGAACATGTGCTGCCAGAGGAGCGCGCCGCCGTCACCCGTGAAGAAGCTGGTCCCTGCCTGGCGGTCGAGGAGGAGCAGCGTGACCGCCGCCGAGATGGTCGGCAGGACGAGGACCAGCATCACTGCGTAGGCCTCGATCGTCCAGACGAACAGGGGGATGCGCATCCAGGTCATCCCCGGGGTGCGCATGTTGTGGATCGTGACGATGAAGTTGATCGCCCCCGCGAGAGAGGAGAGCGAGGTCAGGTGGAGCCCGAGGATCCAGAGGTCCTGGCCGTTGCCCGGGCTGAACTCCTCGGTCGAGAGCGGTGTGTACGCGGTCCAGCCCGAGCTAGCCGCGCCGCCCTCCGCGAGGAAGCTCGAGAGGATGACGAGCCCGCCGAGGAGGAAGAGCCAGTACGACATGGCGTTCAGGCGTGGGAAGGCCATGTCCCTCGCGCCGATCATGAGTGGGACGAAGTAGTTTGCGAAGCCGGCCAGGATCGGGACGACGAAGAGGAAGATCATCATCGTCCCGTGGATCGTGAACAGCTGGTTGTAGGAGTTCTCCGTGACGATGTCGCTGTTCGCCTGAGCCAGCTGCGCGCGCATGAGCAGCGCCATCAGCCCGGCCGCGAAGAAGAAGAAGAACGACGTGACGATGTAGAGGATCCCGATGCGCTTGTGGTCGAGCGTCGTCAGCCAGCTGGTGACGCGGCCGTCGCGCCAGGTCGGCGCGACCGTCTCCGTGCGGACGGCCACTAGCCTCCGCCTCCCGCTTCGCCCTCCTGCGGCGGCGCCAGCCGCTCGTTCGAGCGGATGTAGGCGATCAGGGCCTCCACCTGGAAGTCGGGCCAGCCGCGGCCGACGGGCGGCATGTAGCTCTCGTTGTCCGGCATGTCCTGGCCGTTCTCGAGCAGCTCGACCAGGGCCTGCGAATCGACGAGGGTCGCACTTCGCTCGACCGGAGGTCCGAGGTCCCCTTCCCCGGCGAGGCCGTGGCACTTGGCGCAGACGCGGTCCCACGTCTCGCGTCCGAGCGCGAGCTGGGTCGCTCCGGGCTGGTCCTGGCCGGTGAGGAGCTGGAGGCGGCCCTCGAACTCGGACTCGGTGACGACCTCGACCGTCGTCGGCATGACGGTGTGGAAGATCCCGCAGAGCTCGGCGCAGCGTCCCTCGTAGACACCTTCCCTGGTCGGCGTGAAGCTGAGCTCGTTCGTCCTCCCCGGGATCGCATCGCGCTTGCCGGTCAGGTCGGGCACCCACCAGCTGTGGTTGACGTCGTAGGAGACCAGCTCGAGGCGCACGGGCCGGTCGACGGGCAGCACGAGCGTGTCGATGGCGATCTGGCCGTCCGGATAGACGTACTGCCAGTAGAACTGGTGACCCTGGACCTCGACGACGAGCTCGTTGGAGCGGCTGCCGCTCGTCGCCTCGACTGCGGACGAGCGCGCGAGGACGACGACGGCGATGCCGACCAGGATCACCGCCGGGATGATCGTCCAGATGATCTCGAGCCGCGTGTTGCCGTGGATCTGGGGGCCCTCGGCCGCCTCGGGAGTCGAGCGCCGGCGGCGGAAGCGGATGATGAAGAGGACGAGCGCCGCCTCGACGAAGACGAACACGACCGCGCAGATGGCGAAGACGAACCAGTACAGCTGGTTGATTGCCTCCCCGCTCGGCGTCGCCGAGTCGGGCGGTGAGATCCCGCCGTCGCCCGGGCTCTGGCCCAGCGCGGCCGGAGCAGCGCCGAGCGCGAGCGCCACGAGCGCGGCGATGACGGCGGGCGTGCTCCTCCGCATAGCCGGTGCGATTCTATTCGGCCCGGCGGGAGCCGGGCTCTGCCTGGGGGCACTACGCTTTCCTCGTGCCGGACGAGACCTGGACCGTCCCGCTTCCCGCAGGCGTCACCGAGCCGTACGAGGTCTTCGTCAACGGCGTGCGGCAGGAGCCCGGGGTCGACTACTCGGCTCTCGGGGACACGCTGTTCTTCTCGAAGCCGCTCGCGCGTGAAGGCCGGCTCGGCCTCCTCCGCTGGGCCAGCATGTTCTTCGGCGTCGCGGGCACCTACCGGAAGAACGATTCCGTTGACGTCGTCTACGAGGCCGGCGGCAGGCGGGTCGTCGCCTCGGGGCTCCCGATCATCCCGCCAGGCGGTCGAGAACAGCCCCCGTCGAGCTGACCGCGACCGCCGTCGGCACGAGGGCGATGCCGTACTTCCGCGCCAGCTCGGGCCTTCGGGAGACGTCGACCGTGACGACGTTCCGCCCCTCGGCCCGGAAGCGCCGCTCGAGGCTCGTGCAGTCACTGCAGAGCGGGTGCGTGAACTGGACGACGACCTCGCCGTTCGGCGCGGCTCCGAAGTCCCCGAGCTCCACCCGGTCGAGTCGGTGGGAGTGGATGCCGCGCAGGCGCGCCCCGAGGCGATACGCCTCGCAGCCAGCGCAGACCCCGGTCAGTGCGGCTAGGAGGGCGAGGCCGGCGACGAGCAGGCCGAGCGCCGCGCCGAGGATGCTCGCACCGAGGGCGTAGACGAAGGTTGCGCCGCCGAGCACGCCGACCCCCACCATGTTGGCGAAGCGCGGCGGCCGCGAATCCTCCACGGGGCCTTCGCCGAGGCGCGGCTGCACGAGCTCGAAGTAAGCGAGGCACGGGAGGCAGAAACGCCTCCCGAAGGTGAGCCCGATCGCCAGCTGCGCCGCAAGGAGCCCGAGGATGAGCCACCAGCCCGTGAGAACGGCGGCGAGTGCGAGCACGCCGACGGTCGCCTGGTTGAAGCGTGGCGCGCGCGAGTCGATGACGTCGAGGTCCCGGTACGGGTCGGCGGTCCGCGGTCGCTTCACTTTCTGAAGCTTACTGCCTCGCGAGCCCGCTAGCTATTGTGAGGAAGCGGAGTGGAAACCGACCAGATAGACGATCTCAACAGCGGCTTCGTCCAGGAGCTGCTCGCCGACTACCTCGCCTCGCCCGAGTCCGTCGACCCGGAGTGGCGCGCGCTCTTCGAGTCCAACCCGGAGCTGGTCCTCGCCGTCCTGCCCAACGCCGAGCGGCTGCGCGAGCTCTCGCGCGACGGCGGGGGGAACGGCGCCCCGACCGCGGCGCCTGCCCCCGCGCCGGCGCCGGCCGAGGCGGCTCCCGACGAGGTGCTCCTCGGCGGCATCGCGGCCGCGATGTCGCTCGTGAAGGCACACCGGACACACGGCCACCTCGCCGCCCACATCGACCCGCTCGGCTCGGAGCCGCCGGGCGACCCGGCGCTCGACCCCGACCGGCTCGTGCCCCGGCTGACGCCGGAGCTGCAGGCACGGATCCCTGCAAGGTTCCTCCGTCTCTACGTTCCTGCAGAGACCCTCGCCGAGGCGCTCCCCAAGCTGCGCGAGACCTACTGCGGGACCCTGGCCTACGAGCTCGAACACATCTCGAGCCACGAGCAGCGGCTCTGGCTTCGGGACGCGATCGAGTCCGGCACGTACCGGCAGGCGCTCAGCTCGGACGAGAAGCAGGCCCTCCTCGGGAGGCTCTCGGAGGTCGAGGGGTTCGAGCGGTACCTGCGCCGGGCGTTCCTCGGCCAGAAGCAGTTCTCCATCGAGGGCCTCGACGTGATGGTGCCGATGCTCGACGAGGCGATCGAACTCACGGCCGCAGCGGGAGGTAATCACGTCGTCATCGGGATGGCGCATCGCGGGCGCCTCAAC
>Ga0081538_10000819_pt1 | contig 33745 bp, 26 predicted proteins | sample TabmetS5T2R1_FD_71022 | JGI IMG/M metagenome (GOLD analysis project Ga0081538, IMG submission 71022) | Tabebuia heterophylla rhizosphere microbial communities from the University of Puerto Rico - S5T2R1 | ecosystem: Host-associated > Plants > Roots > Rhizosphere ...
AGCCCCTTTGAGCCTCGTCGTGAAGGAGTTCCTCTCCTGCTTACGCTCGACGCTCACTCTCTAGGCAGGGTTTCGGGCGAAGATCGAGAGCGTGCCGACTTTCTCTGCGAGCTCTGCCTGACGCCGGCGATCGATGGCTTGTGGACCTGGGACGCCCAGCCCCTCGTCGCCGGACTTCCGCAAACCGAGTTGCGTCCGCTTGATGAGGCTCGTGATGATCGCGTCGTAGGCCTGGTGGGCGAGCCGCGGGGTTTCATCGGCGGCGTTGCCATGTGGAGCAGCCATGAGCGACTCGCTGACGGCTACGGGTTCAACGGAGCCGAGCGGGAGTGGTTCATCTACTACTCAACAGCGACCAAGTTCCACACGAGTGCGAAGAGGCACTTCTTTGTCACCGCTGACCAGCGCCTGTTCTCCGAATTGTGCGATGGGCCCCGGCAGCTGTACTGGCAGCGCGGCCGGGTGATTTCGGTAGGTCGCGCACTGCGCCTCGCCGGCGAGGTCATGTGCGCCCAGGAGCGCATCTATGATGCGGCTGCCCCCGGCTACACCCACAGCGTGTCCGTCTATACGTTGTACTTCTACCTCGGGCCGGAGCTCGCCCCGAGCCGCATTCGTCTACATCGCTGGCTTGACGGCCGAACTGTCGACGCGGCGCGGGAGCTAGAGGCGCTTGAGCAGTCGATGCACGATCGGGTCGTCGACCTGCTCAAAGCGCGGGACCTGATCGCCCTCCAGAACGCGCATCAGCAGAACAATGCGACCGTCGACGAGATCCTCTACCACCTTCGAGCCGCCATCGGCAGCGCGGCGGCACTGTTCGACTCGATTGCGGTCTTCGCCCAGCTAGCCCTGCGTATAGAGGACAGCGATGTTGGCGGTCACGCACGCGTGAGCTTGCGCGAGCGCGACTTCCGCAAGCTCCTAACGGACCGCGGTGCGGCGCGGTTGGCAGACGCAGCGAGGGAATTTGGCCCACTGTTCAAGTTCCTCTGGAGCTTGCGGACGCCGATCGTCCATAGAGAAGGGCTGAGCGGAACGACGTACGTCAAACTCGACGGCCCCGGACCGTCAGAAAGCCGCGTAGGGCTGACGGATGCGCAGGCCGCTGCCCTGGATGCGCTTCGCGGTCGTCGCGGAGAATCTGCGGACCTGTGGGGCCAGAGCGGCTTCGCTGGATCGGTTCACGTCGAGCCGCAGGCCTTCAGCGATCGCCTCTGTCTCACATCGATTGACGCTGCTGAGCGGCTGAACAGCGCGCTCGCTGATGACCTCGGCGCAGCGCCTCACTCCTTTGCTCGGGATGCCAGCGAGCTGCAGAGAATTCAGCGATATCGGTGGCTCGTGGGTCTGCCAAGCGAGGGCTTCTTCTTCTGGAGCTGAGCCCGACGGCGGGCTCCGCGACGTCCGGGCGGACGACGCACGTGTCGCGTTCGTGCTTCGAGGACAAGGAAGCTTCCAGCGGCGCGTCCGCGCCGGAGCGGCGAGTCGCTTCAGGAGGTCGGCTCGCTATCCGCTCGCCGGGCCGCGACGATCTGCATCCGTTCCGCGTGACGATCCCCGAGCCGGGAACGCGACTCCGATGCGCCCGGCTTTCGCCGCGGCGTCGCGTGTCGCGTAAGGCCCGCCCGATGACGTGTGGCGGTGACGGGCGCTATACGGGACTCGGCTTGGGGGAGCGCTCATGTCGATGCCGATGACTTCCGGGACCCCGCATCCGGACACGGCGTGGGATCCGCCGCACAGGGCGACAGTGCTGCATCTCGACGAATCCGGGGCTGACACGTCGGTCCTACGTAACCACAATTCCAGCAGCGCCGCGAGAGCCGACCGGCTCGCAGCACACGCCTGCCCTCGCCCTGAGCGATAGCTCGCAGGCGTCTTGCCTGGACTGTCGCGGCTCACCGCCGGACCACTCGGATAGCCCCAAACGCGAGGCACCCTCCGGACCACGCGTCCAAGCTTCGCACCTTGAGTCCGGCGGCCTGCCAGCGTCCTCGGACGACTCAACGCCTCCCGGGCCGCTGACGCGCGGGGTGCCGGCCGCTTCCTACGGGCCGAACGAGTTGTAGCTTGGTGGAGCGGAGTCGATCGGTGTGCTGCCCTGCCCCATGTCGTGGGGGGCGCCGACCGCTGCCGTCCCGGTGCAGACGGCGCCCTGCGAGTCGGTGGCGCGATAGTTGATGCGATACACGCGGCCGTCAAGGAGCCCACTGCGCTCGGAGCGAACGTAGACCTGGCTCGCCGTCGGCCCTGGCCTCGCGTCTGGGGCGGTGTCCCCGTCTCCCAGCCCGTTCAGGGGTTCGTCCTGCGTCACCCCGCTGATGGACACCACAACCGGGTCGCCGTCAGGATCGCGGATGCCGCCGAGCGAGATGAGGTGGAATTTGTGGTTCGGGGGCCAGAGCAGGCTCGGCTGTGCGGTGCCGGTACAGTCCGGAGGACGGTTCGGAGGCGGCTCCGGACGCTTGCTGTTGGTGAACACGCACTTCACCGTCTCACCGGGCTCCAGCCGGATGGTGGCCGTGCGGCTGGCTTGCTCGCCACCGCTGTTCTCGTCGTCGCATGCGATCGACTCCAGCTCGAAGCCGGGCCCGGGATCCGCCTCCTGGGCGCTGTAGGTGCCGGGGAGCAGGCCGCCGGAAGTGAGTCGGCCGCCGTCTCCGATCGTGCCGGGCGCCGCCCCAGTGAAGATGAAGCTCCCGGGCGTGCCGTCGGGAACCGTTTGCTTCTCAACCACCACCGTCCCCCGCTTGGTGTTAGTGAAAGTGCACACGACGGTCTCGCCCGCCTCGAGGTTGAACGTAGCGCTACCCGTGGCCGGGTCGCCCGAACTGTTTTCGTCGCCGCAGGCGATCGAGGTGAGGTCCCAGCCAGCCGGCACGGCCTCGGTCGACCGATAGCTGCCGGGCTCTAGGCCGGCGACCGTGATCCGCTCGCCGTCTCCGATCGAGCCCGCGGCGTCGCCCGAAAACGCGAACTGGGCCGAGTCGCTGCCGGGGACTGTGCGCTTCGCGACCACGATCGTCCCGATCGGGACGGGACGACCAACATGGCACTCCGAGAACTCCGAGGTATTGCCGACGGGGTCGGTGGCCGTGGTCGTCACCACCTCGGCGGCGGACAGGGCGATCGGGAACGTTGCCGAGAAGGTCACGTTGCCGCTCGCGTCGGTCGTGACGTCGCGGGCACCGAGGAAGGTTTCCCCCTCTCCGAAGCCTCCCGGATCGCACTCCGTGTTGCGGAAGAACTCGACGCGGTAGTTGCGGTTCGGCGCGCTGTTGAGTGCCCCGTCGACGGTGGTGGAGCCGCCCCCGACGCGGACGTCCGTAAGCACAGGGAAATTCTGCAGCTCGTTCGGACCGGTGTCGGGGTCGCCGGCATCGTTGGGTGTGGGTCCTACGGACCCGGGGGGGTTGCCACCGAGCACGAAATCAATACCGATCCCCCCGTTCGAGAAGATCGAGTTGGCGAGTACCGACGTTCCGCGGGTAGGAAACTGTTCAAACGCCTGGCCGATGACCACACCGTCAGCGCTGTTGAACGCGATCTCGTTCCCCGCACCATCAGCAAAGCCTCCGATCCGATTATCGGTCCCGCCGTTGACGCCGCAGCACTGCACGCCGATACCGCCGTTGCCCAACGGCTGGGTGCCGGTGATGTCGGTCCCGATGAGGTTGCCCTCGACCCGGTTCCGGTTATTGGGGCCGTTTGCAAACTGAATCCCTCCCTCTCCGCCCTGAATGCCGTTCGCGGAGATGACGTTGCGGGCGCCGGCGTCGAGACCGCCGATCAGCGTGTCTTCTGCCGTAACCATGGCGACGCCCTGTCCGTTTCCCAGCGCCGCTGAGCCGCTCGCGTCGGTACCGATGAAATTACCCTGCACGCTTGTCCGGTGTGCCAGGTTTATGACTAGACCGGGCCCGCGATTTGCTGAAATGACGTTGCCGGTACCCGTCGCGATCCCTCCGACGGCATTATCGTTGGACTCGTTGCTGATGGAAACGCCCGAGCCACCGTTGCCGACCGAGCGGCCGCCGGTACCGTCCGTACCGACGTAGTTGCCCACAACACGGTTGCGACTACTGAAGCTCCCGATGGCAATGCCGGTCCCGACGTTACCGGAGATTAGATTGCGGGCGGCAGCGCCACTTCCGCCTATCGTGTTGTCTGAGGACGCCGTGATCACGATGCCATCCGTGTTGGGCAGTGCCTGCCCGCCGGTAACGTCGGTCCCGACCAAGTTGCCCTCTATCACCTGGCCGTTCGCCGGATTCTCGATCCTGATCCCGGCGCTGGCTGCGCTGCCGGTATTGCCTGAGATGAGGTTCGGCGCGTCCGGGGCCGTGCCACCGACTCGGTTGCCCGTGCCCGATCGGATCAGGATCCCTTCTCGTGTGTTCGGTCGGGCGAGCCGTCCGCTGAGGTCGGTGCCGATGAAGTTCCCCTCGATCCGATTTCCGCCCTGCCCACGCAGGTCGACCCCAATGAAGAATCCGTTGATCGCGAGTCCGCGGATCGTGCTGTCCCGTGCGATGACAGTCAGGCCGTCAACACCGGGAAAGCCACCCGGTCCCCGCAACTCGACCACCGGCCGTCCCGCATAACCCGGCTGTGTCGTCCCATCGATCACCAGCGGGTCGGTAATCGCGGGCAGCGAGCTCTCGACGGCGATCGTGGTCGGCGCCGCCAGCAGCGCGAAGCCGATCGTGTCCTCCTCGCCCACGTTCCGGTTCGCGGCATCGATCGCTTCCCGCAATGTGCAATCCGCTGCGTCACACGCTCCATCGTCCGTGTCAGCACCAGAGGTGACGGTAAAGGGCGCGGCGGCTGCCGGGCCAGCCAGAACCCCGGCTAGCAAAGCGACGGTTACAAATAGTGGAAAAGCCACGCCAATAGCGCCACGCGTGCGTCGCAATGAGACCGCCTAACGGGCCAGAATAACCATCATCATTCTCGTCTGCCGATTCAGTCAAAGTCAAGCGTCGATTGCAAGAAACCAGCCATAGATCCTCCCTAAGGCCAATTGCGACTCGCACACGAGGGGTCCGCCGACGCGAGCTCGGCGGTGGGATACTGCAGGAACGAAACGGCCCGGGGCAATCAACCGACAGTGCGTCGGCCCGTCCGGATGCGTCGTCGAGTAACCGCGAGCAGCACCTGAGCCGGCGCTTTCGCGCGCGCGATTGAGACGCCCGCCGCCTGACACAGCGCGCCGTCCAGAGCACTCCCTGCCCACTCGATCGAGGCCGTCTCATTCCTGCCGCAGAGGAGGGGTGCGCCAGGCGCCTCCGCTCCTGGGTGTCTTCTCGGATATGGGACGTCTGTGCGGAGATGCCGAGGACACTCGGGGGACCAACAGGAGCGCAGACTCGGAGCGCTCCTTTCGACGAACCCGGGTCCGACGGTCCACAGCTGGATGTCCACATTTGCAGCACTGACGCAGGCACCGATCGCGTGCCGGCGTGCACCTGGTCTTCGTCCATGTCGATAGCGAGCCAAGCTGTGCGTCGCCTCGCTCGCGGAGTATCGCCTCCACGCCAGAAGCAGGCGCGTGGCCGTGGCGCGGTTGGCTTCTGAGTTCGACGAATCCCGACAGCGGGACGATGATCATCGGTCTACGAACGGCCGCTCTCGCAACGCGCGACCAGCAGCGTTCCGCCGTGGCTGTTCTAACGCGTTAGCGACGTGCTGACTGGGATCATCGGCTGACGGCGGGCATGGACGGTCTCGATGATCTCGGCGCTGTCGATGCCCTGCAGGTAGATCGATGTGATGCCGAGGTTGCTGTGGCCGAGTTGGCGTTGGATGACGATCAGCGGCACGCCCTCGCGCGAGCTCGACTGCATGCGCGTGCCGGAGCTGGTGTGGCGCGAAGCGCCGCCGGACCCCGCGTGGACGGCGGTCCTGCGCAGATCGGCTCGCGCGGCGGCGCTTGACCAATGGCGGCCGCGTGTCGGACCGTTGATCACGCAGAACAGCGGCCCGACCGGCAGCTGCAGGCGCAGCTCGAGCCATGGCTGCAGCTCCTCCCACCCCCACGCGTCCATGCCGACCTCGCGGCGCCGGCCGCCCTTGCCGCGTCGGACGAGCAGGGCGCCACGGCGTGGATCGAGATCGCTCTCGGCAAGGGCCAGCGCCTCCTGAATGCGCAGCCCAGCTCGCCACAAGATCACGATCAGCCCGCGCAGGCGGCGACCGTGCGCGTCGTCGCCGGCCGCGCGCATGACGGCGATGATCTCCTCCACCTTCGGCGGATCGGCCGGATAACGCAGACACTCTGTTGCGCGGCGATCGACTAGCGTGGAAGCCTGGCATGGTCGCCGGCGATCGACGCCGACCAGCGCGGTCAACCAGCAGCTCGGACATGTCTCCTCCTCGGCTCGTAGACGAGCGGAGGATCAAGCGAGTCACGCCCGACGGGGTACGGCCGTCGACTCTGCCGACGCCCGCGCTGCCGCATCCATGACGGAGCAGCGGCCTCAGCGGATCTGCGAGCGCAGTCGCGCGTGCCTCGAAGGAGAAGCGCGGGCGACGGGTGGTCCGGTTGCTCGCGCGCTGCTCCGTGTCGTCCGTTGCGCTAGTCAGCGGCGCCGGACTGGACGCGCCTCCTTTGCACCGGGAACCAGCAGCCTGCTGGTTCATGCTTGGCTTGTCGCTTCGCGCGCGAGTTAGAGACGGGGACGTGGTGGTGGCGCCAGACGCCACACACAGCGACGATTTTGATGCGGACGTCTCTCACCAGCGGTGCCACGAGGAGCTCTCATGGTCGTTCGAGCCGGGCTGATGCTCGGAGCTCGGCGCGGTCAGTCGCTGCCGTTGGGGTTGTCGATCACGAATAGCCAGGTGCCGTCCGGCTGGCGGCGGACGACATCCGTGTACCTGCCGCCGGTCTCGATGTCGTTCCCTTCGGCGTCGCGGGCCTTCAGCGTCCAATTTCCGATGACCAGCGCCGTGTCGCCAGAGAGGAGCGTCTTTTCAGCGTTGACGGTGAGCTCCGGGCTCATCGCCAGGAAGCCGTTGAAGGCCTCACGGAGACCGTCAAGGCCGGTCACCGACCCTTCACCGAACCCTTTTGGCATTGCGAACGTCGCGTCGGGCTCGTAAAGGGAGAGCGCCGCGTCCATGTCTCCAGAAGTGATCGCTTCTCCGACCAACCGGCCGGTGTCCTCTGGTGTGTTCGCCGGCGGCATGCAGACCTCCTCGATCGCGATGCTCCGACCGTATACGCATCCGGCGGAGCGTTCAATGCCATCTCCCTCCCCACGAAAGGGGCGTCTTAGGGAGGTGTGGACGCCGCTCGCTGGGGGACGAGCAGCAGGCGTCCTCCGCGAAGCGATCGGCTTCCGCGTCGCTGCCGCATGCTGTGAAAACCAGTAGCGACAGACTGATGCTCCTATCCATGCAACGCGGCAGCGGGACTACTACTAGCGGATTTCGTCCGAAGCGCAAGCGAAGGCGGCCCTCTCGCTCCTGCCGAGAGCAGCACCACGGGACACCGCGCCAGCAGGCTAGATGCCCAGCCAGGCGGCCCGAGGTTCGTCGACCATCGTCCGGATTGGCCATCCTTACCGACTCGAAATGTCGAATCCCGGCAGCGGCACGACGACGCGCACTCCAAGCTCGCCCGCCCCAGTACGCCTGCGCTCGGGTAGGAGGTCGTGTGACGCGAAGCGCAATCTCGCAGACCGCCGGGTGCGTTTAGGCGCCTCCCGGAGGGCACACGGCGCTCAGACCCCCCGGAGACCAGCGCATAGGCTGAGCCGGCCGGGAGTCTGCGCCCCGGGGGACACGCCTCGTCGCGGGCTCTCGGCGTCTGGGAGTCTGCTCGCTGGGACCCTTTGCCATCGGGGCGACGAAACGCGGAGGATCCTCTCGCGGGGCCATGGGGTCAGAGCTCAGCGCACCCTGCCCGGAACTGCGACCCCACGGTTGGGAGAACTGGAGGCTGGGGTGGGAGCGCGTCCCGAGGTACGTGTCCATGCGCGGTGTGCACACATTGGGAGCCCTACGCTCTACCGAAGCGCGGCAGCCCTTGAATGCTGCTCGGCCGCCTGATCGAGTCGCTCAGGGCTCGTCGTCTGTCTCGCAAGGGTCTGGCCCGGCCCGAAAGGAAGTGGACTCGTGACTCGCAGAACCATTCTGGCCGTGGTGGTCGCCCTGCTGGCGTTAGCCATCCCGTCTGTCGCCCAGGCCCAGGAGCTTGACGTCGGGCACACGGTCAAGCGGATCGGCGTGCCTGGATCTGCGGCGGGGGAGCTTCGCCAGGTGGACGTTCATCTGTGGTATCCCGCCGATGAGGAAGGGCTGCGCAAGCGTGGCAAGGCCGAGTACACGTCGCGGCTCTGGGGCGATAGCCGGCTCCCGCAGAGCTGGGTCCCGCTGTCTTGGGAGGTCCAGGCCGAGATCGCGCGCGAAGGCGCGGCCATCGATCCGAACGGCGCAGCGTTTCCCGTGATCGTGTTCTCGCACGGCGCCACGAACGACCCGATCGATTACGCCCACACGCTAGAGCTGATCGCCAGCGCGGGCTTCGTGGTGGCCGCCCCGCAGCACGTCAACAACAGCCAGGACGACGTGCGGATCGACTACGTCAACACACAGGCCTCACTTTTGTCCGGCACGCCGACCACGCTGATCCCATGCAACGACGGGCTGCCGTGGGCGCCCACATCGCCCTGTTCGAGGGGGGGAAACGTCCCGAGGAGCATGCGGGACCGCGCTAGGGACATCAGCTACGTCCTCGACGCGCTTCCAACCTGGTTCGGCGAGCGCGTCGACCTGTCACGAGCCGGGGTCATGGGGCACTCGCGCGGAACCGTGACCGCGCTGGCCGCCGCCGGCGGAAGCACCTTCTGGGGCTTCGCCGCCGGGGAGGCCCGGGTGAAGGCGATCATGGGCCTGGCCATCGGTGTCCAGAACATCACCGACAAGGTCGACTTGGCGGACGTCACCGTCCCGACGCTGTTGGTCGCCGGCACGCTCGACGAGACATCTCCGCCAGCGGTCAGCCAGTTTGCCTTCAACAGCTTGACTTCAACCACCGACAAAGCCTTGGTCTTGATCGAGAATGCGCGCCACCGCAGCTTCGACTCGACGTACTGTGACCAGACGCAGGCGGCCGGAGCGATCGCCCAAGGCAACGCCAGCGCGCGGCTCGACCTGCACACCGTCACCGGAATTGTGGCCCCGGGCACCGCGGGCGGCGCGGGGACGTCGGGCAGAGCGACCGAGTTCTGCAATTCAAAGACGTTCGAGCAGCCCGACGACATCCGACCCCTCGCTACGGACATAACAGACTTCAACTTTGACACGCAGAAGGTGCCGACCACGGGTCTCGATACCAATGACGTCAAGGAGCAAGTCAAGGAACTCGCCGCGACGCTCTTCGGCAGAGTGCTGCAATGACGGGATCGAACTCACGCAATAGCTGACGCCGAAGTGCTGAAACGGCACGGTCCAGGTGGATGGTGCGGAGGCAATCGCGACCTCCGACGCCATTTGCTTCGCGGGCCAGGACATTGACCTGCGGCGACTGACACGGCGTTCTGTCAGCAAAAGGAGGGCCGGACCGGGTCGGGCCCGCGGTGCCGACGGTCGGGGACGAGAAGCACGTCTGCTCCAGACCCCCGGGGGGTTGCTGTCTACACATGACCACGAGCGGTGCGCCAGGCGACGAGCTCGCCTCAGCAATGTCGAGCGCGTCCGGCTGGTCTTCGCCGCTTGTCAGTCGTGGGCATCTAGCCAAGCGTCGAGAACTCCGGCCACGTCATCGAGTCCGTGCAGGTCGCAGACCGCGACGAGAGCCTGACCGCCCGCCGACGCGCCGGGGCCGCCAAAGCGCATCGAGCGTGGAGACGGCGAGCTGGGCCTCGGCCAATGTCCGGGCAAGCGTTCCTCGGGAGCTTGCCTGTCGAGCGACAGTCGTCGACACGTCTCGCCACTACTGCTTTCCATGCAACTCGACACTCGGGTTGTCGTGCAGCGCGGGTCCTCGGTCGCGTCTCAGAGGTGCTGTAAATGAGCCGGGCCCGTCGAGGGCACGGCGTAGGTTCCCTCAAGTCCTGCAAGACGAAGAAGGAGGACCTACGCCGTGAGACGCACCGTACCGCCGTCGGCGGAGATTGAGGGGCAGATCGACAGGCTGCTTTCGGTGGGGGTGGGCGATAACCCGCGTGAGTCGCTGTCGAAGCTCGCCCGGCTCGGAGCGCGGCTGATCATTCAGCGTGCTGTGGAGGATGAGTTCGACGCCTGGCTCGGGAGGGCCAGGTATGAGCGCCGGCCGGAGTATCAGCGCGGCCTGTGCAACTACGACAGCGGGCTGCGCAACGGCTTCCGCCCGCGCAAGCTGCAGACCGCGGAAGGGGAGCTCGAGGTCGAGATCCCGCAGGTCCGCGAGGCGGCCGAGACGTTCGCGTCCAAGTTGTTCCCGAGGGGGACCAAGCTGGTGCGCACCGAGCCGCTCAAGGCGTTGGTGATCGGCGGCTTCGTGCGCGGGCTGTCGATGCGCGACGTCGAGTCGCTGTGCGAGCAGGCCGGGCTGGGAAAGCTGTCGAAGTCGACGGCCTCCCGCATCTGCGAGGAGCTGCGCGAGCGGTTCGAGGCGTTCAAGCGCCGCGACCTCTATGACATCCGGTTGGCGGCGCTGTTCCTCGATGCGGTCTTCCTCTCGGTGCGCCCGGACGGCCCCAAGGAAGGCGTGCTGGTCGCCTGGGGCTTCACAGAGCAGGGCGAGCGGGTGCTGCTGGCCGTGATGCTCGGCATGCGCGAGTCGCACGAGGACTGGCTCGCGCTCGCCAGGGACCTGATCGCCCGCGGGCTCGGCGCGCCGCTACTGATCGTCGCCGACGGCGCCCCCGGGCTGATCAAAGCGATCGAGCAGTGCTGGCCGGCCTCGGACCGCCAGCGCTGCTGCGTGCACCGCGCGCGCAACCTCTACGCCAAGCTGCCCGAGCGCGAACGCGAACCAGTCAAGCAGGCCTACTGGCGGGCGCTCGACGACGCGATCAGCGCCAGCGACGCCAAGCAGCGACTCAAAGCCCTGGTCGAGCAGCTCGACCAGGGCGGCTACACCGCCGCCGCCAGGTGCCTGGCCGACGACCTCGACGCGCTCGTGGTGCACCTGCGCTACCCACCCAGGCACCGCCGCCGATGGCGGTCAACAAATCTGCTCGAGAGATCGCTCGGCGAGGTCAAACGACGGACCAAGGTGATGGGCCGCTTCCCCGGCGAGCAAAGCTGCCTGTCGCTCGTCTGGGCCGTGCTCGACCTCCTGATCACCCACGAGACCAACGGCATCCGCTTCAACCAGCTCGACCGCCAACGCCTTACGCGGATGAGATACGAGGACAGAGAACAGACCACTCCCGAGGAGGTGACCGCCGCCTAAACTGACCGCCACCGGGAACCCAAGCCGCGGCGAATTTACAGCAGCAAAGAGACGCCACCCGACCGCGCACGCTGTCGCATTTCGTTTTCAAGCAGGCGGTCGCATGGCGCTGATCTAGCGCGGGGCGGCCGCCTGGGCCATGATGCGCGCGGTGTTCTCGGGTCCGAAGAAATCGGGCGCCGGGAGAGTGCCCGCCATGACGCTGACGAAGTCGTCCATCGCGTCCTGATTGCCTTGCATCGCGCCCATGAGCTGCTGCATCTCGGGCGGAGGCGGCTCGATCTTTGCGAACTCGCGGGTGAACTCGTAAACGGGCAGCGCGTCATCGTCCCGGGCCCGCTGGTAGTCGGCCATCACGTCGTCGTAGGGGCGTCGCTCGGCAAATGTGTCGTCGAGCGCCGACGCCAGCGCCTCCGCGTCACGGAACGCGTCGGTGATTCCGAACGCCGTGATCGGGTGCTTGTGGTAGCCGGCGTCGCCGACGAGCGCCCAGCCCGGGCCGTAGGGCTTGAGGAAGAAGCCGGGCAGATCCCCGGTGCCCACGAAGCGCGTCTCCCGCTTGGCTTGGTTGATCCGCTCGGCGAACCCGGGGGCGAGCTCGAACGAGTTCATGTAGGTGCGCTCCAGGTCCTTGCGGTTCGCGGCGAACTGGGACTGCGGCCAGCCCTGGACCACACACGTGAGGTCTTCGTGAGTCGGTATGACCGCCCAGCCGCGGCCGTCTTCCGCCCGGATGTAGGTTTCGAAGCCCTCCGCCGGCAGCCCGCTCCAGTAGGCGTAGTAGACCGGCGAGAGCGACCGCACCTCGGTGTATCGGTCGGGCCGAACGGCCTTCGCCACAAGCGAGTGCCTTCCGTCCGCCCCGACCGCCACCCGGGCTCGCTCGGTCACCGTCGCCCCGCCCTTGGCGTGGCCGCGGATGCCCGTCACTCGCCCATCGTCAACCACGACCTCCTCGACCGTGAACGCCTCGCGCAGCTCCGCGCCCGCCGCGACGGCCGCCTCGACCAGCAGCGCGTCGAGCACGATCCGCCGGGGGCCATAAGCCTGCGCGGCGCCATTCGCCGGCCGCGGCGTTCCCGCGATCCTCACGGGACCGAAGTCGAACGAGTACCTCGTGATCGGCGGACAGCCGGTGGCCTTGAGCTTGTCGAGCAGCCCCCACCTCGCCAGCGCGGCCACGGCGGGCGGATGGGCGAGGTGCGTTGACATCGTGTCGCTGGGAAACGTCGCCTTGTCCACGAGCAGCACTCGATAACCGTTGCGCGCCAGCAACATCGCCGTGGGCGATCCGCCGCAGCGCGCTCCAACGACGATCGCGTCGTACCCGCCAGTCACCTGTTGCTCCCCGCTCTGCGCGGACGCGTCGCCCGTCTCACTGGATCTGCGCGCCGATCGCGGCCGACGCCGGGAGGCCCAAGGGCCGCTCCGCGAACGCCTGCTCCGCGTCGACCTCGTAGCACGTGTTCTGGCTGGAGTCCCCGAGCGTCAAGTCGACGTACTCCTTGATCGCCTCTACAGAGTCGGCCTCCCACAGGCAGGTGACCGCGGACCCATCGGGTGCTCGGGTAGAACTGCAGGCCCCGAACCCCGGCGGGCGCGCCCTCGTTCTTGATGAGCTTCTCGCCGCGCGAGAACGCCGTCTGCCGGTCCTTGATCTGGTGCTGAACCACTACGTACATGCCGAGCCTCCTCGTGGTTTCCGGACTGGGGCGACGGTACGCCGGGCGGGCTCGGTCGCGCATCGGCCGGATTGCCCAACCTCGGGGAGGGCGGGTGGTCATTCCTGACCACACCGTTGGGTCAGACCAGGTCGTGCTCGAACGCGAACGCGCTCGCGGCAGTGCGGGACGACACGCGGAGCTTCGCGAAGATGTTCTGGAGGTGGCGGGCCACCGTCCGCTCGCTGATGACCAGCGTCGATGCGATCTCCCGGTTGGTCTTGCCGACAGCGACCAGCCGCAGCACCTCGAGCTCGCGCGCCGTCAGGCCCTGGTCACCTGCTGGCGCAGCTTGTCCGGTGACGGAGTCGACCCATGCGAGGGCGGGCGCCGCTCCCAGCTCGGCGAAGACGCCGCGGGCGGCCTCCAATTCGAGTTCGGCCGTGTCCTCGTCTCCCAGCGAGCGGCAGGTCACTCCCAGGAGCACGCGGCCCCGGGCGGCCTCGTGCGGCGCGTCGAGCTCCTGCCAGGCCTGGCATGCGCGGCGCAATGCGACCAACGCCGCTTGGGCCTCGCCCTCGGCAAGCGCCAGCTCCCCGCGCGCCTGGGCCGCCATCGCGCCGAGCAGGTTGGTTCCCTGGCGCTCCGCGATCTCGTCGAGTTCGCGGCAAGCGCTGTGGGCCGCCTCGACATCTCCCACGGCCAGCATGATCTCCACGTACGCGGGCAGCAGCGCCGCCCGTTTGAGCGGTTGGGTGATCTCGCCCACCGCCCGGCGGATCGCGGCGGCAGCGGCGTCGCGGTTGCCCTCCGCCAAGCGCAAGAGCGCCAGCCCCGGCTGCGGCTCGCACCCGAACCGGCTCGCCTTGCGGTAGGCGGCCTCGGCCGCCTCGAACTGGCCCTGGAGACGATTGACCTCCCCGAGCTGATAGGCGGCGTGGCCGAGGGCCCGCTGATTTAGCACTCCCTCCGTGAAGCGCTCGCCGAGTCGGCGCAGCTCCGCCAGGGCGTCCGGCCACGTACCCCCGAGGGTCATCAGCTGGGCGCGATGCACGAGACAGAGACCGTTGTGCGCGACCATGTCGGGCTGCTGCTTGCACCAGCGCGTCAGGGCGGCGGTCCACTCCCGGGCGCGGCGCAGGTCGTACACGCTCTGGCAGAACGCGATCGTGTTGCAGTAGACGATGCCGGCGACGATCGGCGACAACTCGCCGGCGGTGACGGCAACCATCGTCTCGTCCACCAGTCGCAGACCTTCCTGCGTGCGGCCCTGTCTGACCAGCGCGTGGCCCTGCTCCATCATGCCCATCGCGACGAGGTCCTGGTCACCGAAGCGCTCGCCGATCCCGGCGATCTCAACCGCGGTCGCGTGCGCGGCCTCGTGATCACCGGCGAACACATGCTCAAGCAGGGCCGCGATAAGCACATAGCCGCGCTCGACACAGTCACGCCGCTCGCGCTCGAGCAGCCGCTGCCCGCGGGCGAACCATCCCCTCGCGGGCCCCCTCTCCCCCCTGAAGAGGAAGTTGTGACCGATCCACCAAGCGCAGCGAACTCCGCCCAACGGCTCACCGGACTCTACGTGGGCGTGATACGCGCGCTCCAGGCCGTTCACATAGTCGTCGTCGCGACCGAGCATGTAACCCGACCTCGCCAGCAACTCGAGGTCCTCGGCGCGCAAGGGCGTCGCCTGATCGGCAGCCGCGAGAGACTCGTGGGCATCGGCCCACTTGCGCTTGGCGTAGAAGTCGCGGCCCCGCTGGAGCTCGGCGAGGGCTTCCACCACGGGGTGATTATCGTCGCCCGCAGCCCGCCTGATCGGTGAAATCGCTTGCGGGCCCCAATCAAAGGCTGGAGTCCAGCCGCCTTTCGTTCGCGCACGGAAGCGGGCGTCCGGTCGCGCGCTCACCAGACGCTCGCAGCGGACGAGCTGCGGGCCTCTGCCAGCACGCGATTCTGTTCGACGCCGCACTCGCGTTCGTCGAAAGCCAGCACTCTCGGCCTCGGCTGCTGTTCGTGGTCCAACTCGAGTCTCGACGGCGCCGACCGGGTTCTGTGACTGTCAAGGCCGGTCGAAAACGCACCTAGTTGCGCCGGTTGAAAACGCACCCCCTTGGGCCGGTCCCCGGCGCCGGTTGAAAACTGGTTCTCCGGGCGCCGAACGAATGCTGGCCGTCGGCTGGGAGCCGCTGAGCGCCGCGGAGGCGAGCCCGGAGGGTGAGCCGGAGCGGTCTCAGCGGCTGCGATCGGGGATCCGGAGCGCCGGATCGACGGGTCGCCTGAGAAACGAGCGCGTAGGAGCCCGTCTGCGGCCCTGGGCGCGGTCGCCGTGACCGATCGGTCAGGCGATTTCGGCGCGCTCGGCGCCGGGGCGGGCGCCGAGGTCCTTGTCGCGCAGGCGGTAGGAGTCGCCCTTGAGAGAGAGGATCTCGGCGTGGTGGACGAGCCGGTCGATCATCGCGACCGCGGTCATCTCGTCGCCGAAGATCTCGCCCCAGGCGGAGAACGGCTTGTTCGAGGTGACGATCAGCGAGGCGCGCTCGTAGCGGGCCGAGACGAGGCTGAACATGATGTTCGCCGCCTCGGGGTCAAACGGGATGTAGCCGACTTCGTCGACTACGAGCAGCGGGATGAACGACAGGCGCCTGAGCTCGGCGTCGAGGCCGTTCTGCCGTTTCGCCTCGGCGAGGCGCGCGACCCACTCGGTCGCGGTCGCGAACTGAACGCGGTGGCCGGCGAGGCAGGCGCGGATCGAGACCGCTATCGCCAGATGGCTTTTGCCGGTGCCGGGCGGGCCCAAGAGGACGACGTTGTCGCGGGCGTGGAGGAAGTCGAGCTGGCCGAGGTGCTCGATCACCTGGCGTTTGACCGAGCGCTGGAAGGTGAAGTCGAACTCCTCGAGCGTCTTGCGGGCGGGGAAGCGGGCGGCCTTGATCCGGCTCTCGCCGCCGTGGCTCTCCCTGGATGAGACCTCGGTCGAGAGCAAGGCCTCGGCGAAGCGCTCGTAGCTCCACTGCTCCTCGCGCGCCCTGTCCGCGAGCTTCGGCAAGGCACGGGCGGCGGCCGGCGCCTTCAGGGCACGGAACAGGTGGGCGAGTTCGGACGCCTTCGTCATGCCGGGATCAGCCGGTCGTAGCGCGCCAGCGGGCGGTGCTCGACCTCGACGTCTCTGGGCCGGCGGCGCTCGCCGCGCAGGCGCTCGAGTTCTGCCTGGTGGGCGGGGTCGGTGAAGGTCAGCTGGCGCGCGAAGCGGCGCCGGTGGCGGGCCGCGAGCTCGCCGGTGTCGAGCGCGACCGCGACGATCTCCGTCTGCGAGACGCGCACCTCGACCCGCCGGCCCGCCTGGCGCGGGTCGAGCGAGTAGTCGTTGCGGTCGAAGCGCAGGTAGGGCTGGGCGGGGACGCGCAGCACGAACCGGTGGTCTGACTCCGGCAGCCCGTCCGGCAGGGGCCGCATCCGCGCGCGCTCGGCGGCGAGACGCTCGGAGACGACCGCGCGCGTGGTGCGGTGGACGCGCGCGTTGACATTTGCGCACCACTGGTCGAGCTGGAGCTGGTAGTCGAGCTCGTTGGCGAACTGGCGTCCGGGCTCGAAGTTCGTGCGCATGAAGCGGTGCGAGCGCTCAAGCGCGCCCTTGGCCTCGGGGTCGCGCGGCTCGAGGATCAGCCAGCCGACCCTGAGCTCGCCGCAGCAGCCGGCGAAGGCGTCTGTCGGCTGGCCGCCTCCGGCGTGGATCGCGCCCTCGCGGTCCCAGACGAGCGTCTCGGGCAGCGCGCCCAAGCGGCCGAGACAGCGGTTCATGCCGAAGATCAGGTCGGGGGCCTCCTTCGAGAACACGAGCGCGCCGGCGAGCGCGCGCGAGTAGCCGAGCTCGGCGGTCACGACGTAGCCGCGCCGCGTCTGGCCGTGGCCGACCGGGATCTCGATCCTCGGCTCGAACAGGTCGAACTGCAACAGCTCGCCGGGCCGGTAGAGGGTGCGCTGGTAGGTGCGCCTTCGCTCGTAGAGCGGCCTGACCTCGCGCAGATAGTCGTCGAGGATCGTCTTGCCGCCGTCGTAGCCGAGCGCCTCGATCAGCTCGCGGACGCGCTTGCCCGGCAGCCGCGGGTCCTCCTGCAAGAGGCGCCGGATCTCGTCCTTGAACGGATCGAGCTTCGACGGCCGCGGCGGGCGCTCGTAGCGCGGCGGCCCCTCGCGCCGCAGCGCACGGCGGACAGTGTTGCGGTCGTGGCCGGTGCGCCGCACGATCTCGTGGATCGAAAGCCCGTCGACCTCCTTCATCCGCCTGATCTCCGCCCAGCGCCGCACGTCGAGCACCGCCTCCTCCTCGCCAGTCACATGACCTGGCGAGGGTCAGATCCACGCCGGACGAAACCAGCTACCCCTCAGGGTGCGTTCTCAACCGGCCCAGACGGGTGATTATTCGGGCGGCGCCCACATGTGACACGACCGCATTCGCATCGGACCGGGGCTCCGCTGCTCACAGCACGATGAACCCGCGGCTTCTGCTTCGCGCCGAAGCCGAGCAATCGTGAGCGAGGCCAGTTCTCGCTCGACTACGACCGCGAAGCTGAAGACGCTGACCTCCAGAACGCGACTCGCGCAACAGTCTCCGCACGGTTTCGTGCTCGGCCCGGCCGACCAACGTCTGCCCGTAAGAGATAGAGGCTGCCGCTCAACTGGCGCGGTGCGAGAGGACGTTCACGATCGTCCCGCTTGGCTCGCGAAGCATGAAGCGCCGGACCCCCCAATCCTCGTCGTGGAGGGGATAAGCGATCTCGAACCCCCGCTCCAGGGCCCGCGTCGACGTCGCTCACCTCAACCCGAGATGACGGGCGCCGCCGGGTCGTCGTTGCCGATGATGGTGACCTGGGCCGAGGAGTTGGTCGGTGAGGCGACGGTCAGCACCCAGCCCCGGTCCACTGCCACCTCGAAGCCGAGAAGGTCCACGAAGAAGTCTCGGGTCTCGGCGGGCTGAACGGAGCTGAGGTTCGGGACCGCCCGTCTAATGTCATCGTGCATGTCCAATACCTCCTCCCTCGCCACTCACGCGAGCTCCTTGCGCAGATAGACGATGCGAGCCCCTCCGTGCAGGCGCCGGTCGTACTCCACGTAGCCGATCCGCGAGTAGAGGGTCAAGTTCTCGGCCATTCGCTCGTGGGTGTAGAGATAGATCGAGTCGAATCCGGCTTCGCGGGCCGCGCTCTCAGCGTGCTCGAGCAGGGCCTTGCCGACTCCAGTTCCTTGGTGCGAACGGTCGACGGCGACGTTGTCGACGAAGAAGCCCTCGTCGCTGATTCCGAGGACAACTAGCCCGACGATCTCGCCCCCGCGCTCGGCGACGATCACGCGGTCGCGGTGAACGACCTCGGCGTAGTCGTCGGTCATCGGTCTCGGCGGCCCGCCGAGGCGGTCGACGTAGTGCGCGTAGGCTGCCCGGACCAGCTCGGTCAGCCTCGGCACGTCGGCGGCCGTCGCGGGACGAAGCAGAAGGTCACTCAACCGAAAACCGCCGCAGCCCGCCGGGGCGTACCCGGTGGCGCACGTGCGTGACCGCTGGAGACTCGACGACACGCTCGGGCTCAAGCGACACCTTGCCCGCTTCGACGCGATCGGATGGTCGGACGCCAAGGCCGAGCAGCACAGGCGCGAGGTGGATCTCCAGCGAGCAGCCCACACTCTGGCGTTTGCGCCGGGCCTCAAGGCGGTGCATCCACTCGTGGACTCGACTCCCGCCCTCACCGAGGATGGCGTGCGCTTTATCGCCGCTCGCCCGTAACGCTCCTCCCCGGGATTGCGATGCATGTGGACGCGGTCCGAGGGCCTGGACGTTGAGTAGCCCCGCGTCAATCCGCGGGCTGGTATGTGGCGATCAGGACGCCCGTGGTCGTCGGCTTGGCCTCGATGAGCCGGAGCGTGGACGTGGAAATGCCGTCGCTGAAGAGACGTCGCCCCGACCCGAGGACGAGCGGGTGGATCATTAGCAGGTACTCGTCGATGAGACCGCGCGGCATCAGCGACCGGATGAGCTTGCCGCTGCCCATGATCTGCAGGTCGTTTCCCGGCTCCCTCTTGAGCTCGGCGACGGCATCGGCGCCATCGCCTGCGAGCAAGGTCGAGTTCGGCCAGGGCAGCGGCTCGCGAGACGTGCGCGAGGCGACGTATTTCGGCGCCGCGTTGAGCGCGTCCTTAAACGGGCTGTCCTGCGTGTTCCAGAAGCTCAGCATGTCCTCATAGCTGAGCCTGCCGAGGAGCAGTCCGCCGCTCTCAGCCATGCGCGCGCCGAGGGCGGCGCCGATCACTTCGTCGTTGCCCGCCTGCGCCCAGCCGCCATGCTCGAACCCCTCGCGCGTGTCCTCGTCGGGTCGGCCGGGAGCCTGCATCACTCCATCGAGCGTCAGGTGGTTGATGACTACGACTCTGCTCATCCAACTCTGCTCCTCACTCCCTACTTCTTCTGGAAGAACACGAGGTTGTAGCCGTCGGGATCCCGGAGCACGAACTCCCGATTCCCGGAGGGCTGGGGCTCGGGCTCGCCGGCGGGCTGCAGCCCTTTCGAGAGCACAGCCTTGTGGAACTCGTCGACGTCATCCACCTTGATGTAGAGGGACTGTCCGGCGCTCTTGGATGGGATCTCGGTCTGCTCTTGGGCGATCAAGGTCACGAAGAACCAGTTCACGTAGAAGGTCACGTGATCGGAATCTTCCTTGCCCCGGCGGAAGCCGATCGTCTCGTAGAACTCGGCCGCCCTGGCAAGGTCATCGACTTGGCAGGTGATCCCAGAGATGCTGTTCACCTTCATCTCGCTTCTCCTCTCTGATGCTGTCTCACTTCCTCGGCAGCTCGAACATCTCGATCGTGTACTCGCGACCCGAGCGCCACAGCGGGTGGTGCTGCAGCAGCTCGAGCACGCGGGGCCGATCCTCGGCCTGGACGATGCTGTAGCCAAGCGGGCGGTTCGTGGTGACGCTCGTCGATCCGTCGGAGCGCAGAACGAGGCCGTTCCGCATCGGCGATCCAGGATCGACGAGTGCGTCGCCAATCTCGTCGAACCATTCGGGCCAGCCCTCGTGCGTGGGGTTGCCGGGTGGCGGGCCGCTGTAGAGCAGTAAGAAACGCTTCATTCCTCGATCTCCCTTCCGGTGTGGTCGGCTCTAAGACGAACCCCGGACGAGGAAATGGACAACTCGTGCGAGCGCACCGAGGTTGCACGCGTCGGCGGGCCGAGTCGATGCCCAGGCCATCGCGCGGACTGACCACTGCGCGGTCCGACCACCTAGGCCTCCTCGGCGATGATCACGTCGGTCTCGTAGCCGAGAATGACAATCCCGTCGCTGAGGGTCGTCGTGTCGGTCAGGTGGAAGCCGACCGTGGGCGCGGCGCCGAACAGGAGATCGCTGGCGCTGCCGTTCCCCAGGATCAGCGGATGCACCCAGAGGCGCAACTCGTCGAGCAGGCCATGCTCGAGGAGCAGCCGCGAGACGGCCCCAAATCCGTACTGGACGATGTCCTTGCCAGCGGCCTGCTTGAGCCGGGTGATCTGGGCGACGACGTCGCCGTTGATGACGTTGGTGTTGGTCCACTCCGGATCCTTCAGCGTGGTGGAGACCACGTACTTGGGCATCGCATTGATGCGGTCGGAGTAAGGGTCGCCGGAGCGGGTCGCCCAGACCGGCGCGAAGCCGTCGTACGTGCGACGGCCCATCAGGAGCCCGTCACAAGACAGCAACAGGTCGGTCTGGATCTGCTCGGCGCGTTCGTCGCTGGGACGGCCGAGCGAGGGCCACAGGTGCGGCCCCTCTATCACGCCGTCGAGAGTGATGTAGGTCGAGTTGATGATCTTGCGCATGCGAATCTCCTCCTCGTTCTGCTCCCTCGAAGGCGCCGCGTCAGCATCCAGCCACCCCGGTGGCGACATCGATGCCCGGATCCTGGCTGGGTTAGAGGCGATCGCCAAGCCCTAGGGGTGAGGGTCTTGCCCGGATCCCTGATCTTGGGGACCAGGGCGCTCCGGCCGCTTAGCGCCCAGGCACGCGGGCGCCGAGCAGCAGCCGGGTCAGCGCGACGCGCGAGGGGACGCCCAGCGTGCGGTAGATGCTGCGCACGTACTGATGCACCGTGTACCGGCTGATGCAGAGGCGCTCGGCGATCTCGCGGTCACTCAGGCCCTCGACAACCAGGACGGCGACCTCGCTCTCGCGCGGCGTAAGCGCCGCGAGCAGGCTGCTGTCGAGGCACGGATGCCGGCGCTGCAGCTCGAGCACGGTAACCAGTCCGCCCCCATCGATGGACTGCGAGTGGGCGTGAAGGACGGCGAACTCGCCGTCCTTGAGCTCAACCTTTGCCCGGCGGGTGAAGCGCCGGACGGAACGGGGGGGAACCAGGAGTTGGTGCACGAGCTCATCACCGTTCGCGATCTCGGTCAGAAGTTGCCGGGCCGGCTGGTTGAGTCGCAGCTCCGGCGCCCCGGAATCGCTGGTCGCAACCGCCGTTCCAGTCAGTTCGAGGGCGGCGACCGCCTGCTCCAGGGCAAGTTCACGGTGCTCCCGCGTCCTGATCTTCCTGATGGAGAGCGCCAAGAGTTCGGCTACCGCTTCGGCGAGCCTCATGTCGCTGTCGGCAAAGTTGCGCTCGGGAGCGCTGGCCGCGCAGTGCAACGCGCCGAGGATCTCACCGTCGTCAATGATCGGGATCTCGACCACGTGGCGCATGTGGTGAGTCGAGTAGGCGTGGCGGTAGACGGGGCACTCCAGCCACTCAGCCTCGGACATCAAATCGAGGTTGTAGACGGGACCGCCGGTCGCCTGGGACTCGATCAAGAGCGGGTCGACCTCCATCGCCCGGACGTAGCGGGCGACGAACACGTCGCTGACGTTGACGGCTACGTTGTGCTCGATCTGCGGCCGATCGGTGTCGAGCGCGTAGAACCCGTACATGGGGGCGGCCATCATCCGGCCGAATCCGGCGCGGAAGGCACCCTCGAGCTCGTCCAGCGTGGAGGCGTCCGCCAGCGTCCGCGCGAACCGGACCAGCGCCATGCCGCCCCCGGCGAAGTCCTCCGGTAGCGCCATTCGTTGTGCATCAGACATGGCCGCAGCCCCAGGCTAACCCAGGATCAACGGCCGGTCCATCGCCCTCCCAGCACCCGGGGCATCTTGCCGATTTGCGACGAATGCGGGCGTCAGACCCATAGCCCCGCTTGGGACGAAGCGCAGGCCCCATCGCGCCCGCAACGGCCTGCCCGGTAGTGCTGAGTTTGTGGACGAGCAGCGCTGGTCTCGTCGACAAGCAGCACTCCCACGGTTCGCTCCTGCTGGTCGTCCAAGGGAGGAGCGTCGGCAAGCGTGCGGAGATGCTCGCTCGTGGCGCGAAGCGGCAATGGTGGACGTGCGTCTGCGGTGCGCGGGCGGGCAGCTTCAGGGCGTGGCGCTGCGGGCGAGCGCGGTGTGGTGACAGTTCTGTTGGCGCGTGGCGATGTGCTTGGCGACGTGCTCGGCGTCCCTTCCGATGCCGGGGAGGAACCCGGACGACATCGCGTAGAGAAAGAACAGCCCGACGAAGTAAAGCCCCGGCTCGCTGGCGACGATTCCGCGTCGGTGGATCGGTTCCTTGGGCGCTTCCTCGTCACCGAAGACGTGTAGGTCGATCCAGGAAAAGTCGGGCCGGAACCCCGTGCACCAGATGACGTTTGCGGCTTCGAAGACACGATCGTCCTCGAGCAATGGCAGCCCGTCTCTCGCGCCCACGACCCGAGGGACGCGTTCGACACCTGCACCGACGATGTCTTTGGGCTTCACGCGGACGAGCGGCGCGCCGTGGGCGAGGAGCTTCGGGCGCATCTTGCGGCCGATAGGCGTGCGCACCGTCAGAAGTACGTGCCCGATAAACCGGAACATCAGCGGCAAGAAAACGAACCGTGCCGGCGCGCGCTCAATGCGGAAGGGGACATGACCGGTCTCCTTCCCTGCGAGCCATGTCGGATGCTCCGTGACCACCTCGACCGCGATCTCGGCGCCTGAGTTCCCTGCTCCAACTACGAGGACGGATCCTGCTTGGAGCTGCGATGGGTTCCGATACTCGACGGAGTGGAGCTGGACGATGCTCGGGTCGAGCTCGCACGCGAACGGAGGCACCCGGGGGACCTGGTGACTTGCCATTGCCACGACCACGTTCTCAGCCTCGAACAGTCGGTCGCCCGCCTCGACCACAAAGTGGGTGCCGTTCCTTGACAGCCGCTCGACTCTGACGCCGGTTCGAACCGGGAGCTCGAACCGCGCCGCATAGGCCTCTAGGTAGTCGGCCACCTCGTCCTTGGCGGAGAACGAGTGGGCCGGGCCTGGAAAGGGCATTCCCGAGAGGGCGTTGTAGCGGGCGGGCGTGAAGAGGCGGAGCGAGTCCCACCGCTTCCGCCACGAGTCGCCGATCCGCCCGTTCGCGTCGAGGATCACGAACGGGAGACCCCGACGGGCGAGGTGGTATCCGACCGAAAGCCCGGCCTGGCCGCCCCCGACGACGACGGTCTCGACACGCTCCCGATCACTTCGGTTGCTCGCAGCGGCCAGCATCGTCCAGCCCCCTCATCGATCTACGGTCGAGCCGTAGGCTAGGAGCGGTCGCCGGCCCGCGCTATTGGGAGTTCTCCCAATGCCACTAGCCCATGCTCCATCGCGAAGAGCGCCGCGGCCGCTCGCGTCGAGACACCGATCTTGCGGTAGGCGTGCTCGATGTGGCGGTCCGCGGTCTTGGCCGAGATCCCGAGCGCGCGCGCGATCTGCTTCGTCTGCAGCCCGCGGGCGAGCAGCGCAATGACCTCCGCCTCGCGCTCGGTAAGCCCCGCCGGCCGCTCGATCCGCCGCACCGGCTGCCCGGCCGTCTCGAGCACCGCGGCAACCGCGTCGGCGTCGAACATGCCGGCGCGACACTCCTCGCCGAGAGCCTCCGCCGCCTCCCTCGCGGCGAGCGGCGGGCGGTGCGGCCTCGGCTCCGTCATCGCGTGGTACGCGTCCGCGACGGCGAGGAGACGCGCGGGCCTCGTGAGCGTGGCGGCGGACAACCCGCGGTGATAGCCCGAGCCGTCCAGGCGCTCGTGGTGGCTGCTCGCAAGCGGCGCGAGCCCAGCGAGAAACGCAGAGTTGGTGAGCACACGTTCCGTGTGGTACGCGTGGAGCCTGACCCGCTCCCAGTCGTCGGCCGTGAGCGGCCCCTGCTTCTGCCAGATGCGGACCGGAACGGCGACGCGCCCCAGGTCGTGCACGAGCCCCGCGCGCCGAATCAGCACGATGTCCGCCGGCGCCAGGCCGTACCGCTCGGCCGCTGCCGCCCCCAGTTCCGCCACTCCTGCAGAGTGGCCGACGAGGTACGGGGAGACGAGGTCGGCGAAGTCACCCATTGCCGCCAGCGCTCTATCGAGCGCATCGCCCTGCAGGGTCAAGCGCGGGGCAGGCTCACAGGCGAGCGTCTCATCCCACACCGATGCCTCGCCCTCGAGCGCGAGGACATCCGATGCGTCATCCACGAGGCAGGCCGCTACGGCTGGATCGAAGGCGTGCCCGGCTCGCTCGCGGATGACCCGCGCGGCGAACTCATCGCCGCCCAACATGCGCTGGAAGGCCGCATCCCGAGCTACGTGAGCGATCCGCACGGGCAGCGGGATCTGATCCTGCTTGGCAAGTCCGGGTTCGCCCTTGCCGTCCCAGCGCTCTGCAACGTGACTGAACAGAGCCCCGACGGATCTGGGCAGCCCCACCCGATCGGTGAGCATGTATGCCACCTCGCAGAAGGCCACGAGATGTTCCTTGAAGACCCGAGAGACCCTGGGAAGACCGTACGCAAGCTGGCGAGCGCGCACCATCGGTGCGCCGTCGGGTGGGGCCACCGCGCGTAGGAATCCGGCCATCATCTCGGCCCGCGACCCGAACCGGGCGGGCGCGGCGTACCTCGTCAGCGAGTCGTCGGCGCCGAAGAGCTCGGCAGCGACATCCGCGTTGGCCGTGCAGCCGACGTAGAACAGAAGGCAGGCGTAGTAGGTCTCGAAGGCCGTCTCGGAGTTGATGCCCAGGCGCTCCGCCAGCCGCATTGCGAACAGCGTGCTCTCCAAGCCGTGCTCCAAGGGCAGGCTCATGCCGAGGTCCGTCGCCAGGGATAGCGCCGCGATCACCTCCGCGGCACGAACCGGTTCCTGGCCAACGGATTCCTCGCCTACCACGCCGCGACAGTACCCGCTCCCGATAGCGACAGGTAGCTGCGGCGCCTGGGACGGAAGCGTCAGATGCGGTCCTGACCAGGGCCATTGCGCACGTGGCGGCTCAAGGCATGTGCGCGTACAAGCAGCCCTGACCAGGCTGCTCGTTCGCGAAGCGAGCGAGCGCGTAAACCGCAGCCGCGGACGCGCTCGCTTGGGACGATCGCGAGCGCGTTGCCCGAGTGAGACACGCGCTTCCGCATCCGCCACGGAGCGGTGTATCGAGATCCCAAGCCCGGACTGCCGCGCGTCGTCCTTCGCGGGCGTCTGGCAGGACGTTACGAGATGTCGGGGAATCCCACGAGAGCAGGGCCGATGCGCCGACTCCGCACCGACCTACGTGTAGGTTGCGACGGTGGAGTTCGTCCGAGTGAGCGGGCTCGAGATCGCTTGCGAGCGAGTCGGCGAGGGACCTGCGCTGGTGTTGGTGCATGGTGCTCCCGCGGACGGCCGTCTCTGGCAACCGCAGCTTGCCGCGCTGGCCGACGAGTTCACGGTCGTCGCCTGGGACGAGCCCGGAGCAGGCGGCTCCTCGGATCTGCCTTTCCGTTTCGGCCTGGCGGACTACGCGAACTGCCTCGCGGCGCTGATCGAGGCGCTCGCGCTCGGTACGGCGCACGTCGCCGGCCTCTCCTGGGGCGGCACCGTCGCACTGGAGCTCTACCGTCGCCATCCCGGGCTCGTGGCGACGCTGATCCTCGCCGACACCTATGCCGGCTGGAAGGGGTCGCTGCCCGTGGAGGAGGTGGAGGCGAGGGTCGCGGGCGTGCGCCGGACGCTCGCCGCGCCCGCGGAGGAGTTCGATCCCACCCCGCCCGGCCTGTTCGCTGGCGACCCGCCGCCCGAGTTCGTCCCGCTGCTCAAGGAGATCTTCGCCGCTGTCCGGCGCGAGAGCCTCAGGACGCTGCTGTTGGTGATGGCCGAGGCCGACCAGCGCGACCTGCTGTCCCGCATCGCCGTGCCAACCCTGCTGATCTGGGGCGAGCTCGACGCGCGTTCGCCGCTCAGCGTCGCACGCCAGTTCGACCAGGCGATCCCGGACGCGAAGCTCGTCGTGATCCCCGGTGCCGGTCACCTCAGCAACCTCGAGCAGCCGGACTCGTTCAACGAGGCCGTGCGCGAGTTCTGCCGGGCGCACCTGCCGGGCCAGTCTGAGGACCCAACGGGTCGCGCCTAGCGGTGCTATCGCATTTGCCCGCGAGCGAGTCTCTCGACACAGCCTCGGCAGACGACCGCCCCGGACGAGCACCGGCCGTCTCGAGGCACGGATCCGGGCTCGGGCAGACGCTTGGTTTCCTAGGGCGAGCGGTAGCCAAGCCTCCGTCGGCCGTGTAGGGCAGCGCTCGTATCTGCTGTCCGATGGGAGGAGGTCCCATGACCGTGCTGTCGATGTTGGATTCGGCTGGGAGGCGTCGTTCGCCGGCGACGATGCCGGGCTACCACGCGGGACGCCCGCCGCGAAATAAGGGGATCCGCTACCCGGCCGACCCGCCAACGGTGGAGGAAATCGTCGCCGTGATGCGCCACGCTGCCGATGACCGTCACGGCCGGCGCGTGCGAGCGATGATCGTGGTGTTGTGGCGTGCCGGGCTGCGCATCCAGGAGGCGCTCGCGCTCGCCGAGCACGATCTCGACCACCGCCGCGGATCGCTGCTCATTCGCAACGGCAAGGGAGGGCGCCGACGCGAGGTCGGCATGGACGACTGGGGCTGGGAGCAGCTACGGCCGTGGCTGAACGCACGGGCGGAGCTGCCGGTCGGTCCGCTGTTCTGCGTTATCGACGGCCCGACCCGCGGGCGGCCGTGGTCAGGCGCCGCGGTTCGCTCGGAGTTCCGCCGGCTCGCCGCCAGCGCCGGCGTCAGGCGACGGTTCGCGCCCCACCAGCTGCGCCACGCTCACGCGCTCGTGCTGGCCCGCGAGGGCGTGCCGCTCAACATCATCCAGCGTCAGCTCAGGCACGCCAATCTCGGCACCACGTCGATCTACCTGCAAGGGATCGACCCCGAGGAGATCATCGCCACTGTCAGGACACGCCACGCGCCAATGATGTCGGCCAGCGCCGGACTGCGGCTCTGATCGACGGCATGTTGCGGGAGCGCCGGCGGCGCTCCCGCTTCGCCCTGCGAAACCAGGACCGACCACAGAGCGCCCCAAGACCACCGCCGCTCGTCCACTCCGAGCGTCTGCTGCGCCGGTCGTGAGACGCTCGCTCGTGGCGTCAAGCAGCCGCTCAGAGGATCAATGGACGGCAACCTGGCCTCCATCCATCCGGGACCGCGACGCGCGGTTGGCTGGACAGCTCGCGCGGTCCGCTCGACACTTGGGTGATGCAGAAGGGAGCGGGGCAGCAGATTGCTCCGCCCGCGGTCGCCGGGCGATCCTCCATGCGCCCGTTCGTCGGTCGCGCGAAGGAGCTGGGGGATCTGGCGTCCGCGCTCGAGGAGGCCGCGTCCGGCCGCGGCTCGCTGGTGCTCGTCACGGGTGAGCCGGGCATCGGCAAGACGCGGCTGATGAGCGAGCTCGCTCGAGTTGGCTCTGAGCGAGGCGTGCGAGTGGTGACGGGTCGCTGCTGGGAGGAGGGCGGTGCGCCACCGTACTGGCCCTGGCTTCAGGTCATCCGCGCGCTGGGCGGCGATCTCGAGGAGCTTGTCGTGTCTACCGCCTCGACGGGGGCCCCGCGCTCGATGCCGATCGCGGTGATGCCGGAAGGCGGGCGGCTGCGCCTGTTCGACTTTGTGGCGGTCTTCCTGACCGCGGCCTGCGCCGAGGGCCCGATCGTCGTCGTTCTGGACGACCTGCACGCGGGGGATGAGCCCTCGCTGTTGCTGCTGCGCTATCTGGGTGACGCGCTGGCCGAGGCGAGGATTCTGCTTGTGGCGTCGTATCGGGAGGCCGACAGGCGCGTGCGTGAGCTGTCCGAGGTCTTTGCCGAGCTCGCGCGGGTCGGAAGGCGGATCCCGCTGCGGGGCCTGGCGCCGGCGGACATCGAGGCGTACGTCGCGACGGTGACCGAATCGGCCGTGAGTCGCGGGGCCGTCGCGCGGCTGCGCGAGGTCACGGGAGGCAATCCGTTCTTTCTCGGTGAGATCGTTCGGATGCTTGCGGCCGGCGACACGCTCGCGAGCCTCGATGAGGGCACCGGGGATCCGTTGCTGCGCATCCCCGAGGAGGTTCGATCCGTGATCCGCCGCCGCGTGGCGGACCTTCCTCGCGAGGCTGGCGCGACGCTACGGCTCGCGGCTGTGATCGGACGCGAGTTCGACCTGCTTCTGCTCGAGCGCGCAAGCCGGCTGAGTCCCGCCCGCCTCACGACGGCGCTCGCGGAGTCGGCCGCCGTCGGCCTGATCGCGGAAGTCGCCGCGACACCACGTCGCTATTCGTTTACGCACGGCCTCGTGCGCGAGACGTTGTACGGCGCTCTCCCTTTGCGCAGGCGACTCGAGCTCCACCGGACGGTCGGTCGCGTGCTCGAGAGGGCGCACGGCGACGACCTCGATCCGCACCTGTCCGAGATCGCGCATCATCTGTTTCTGGCGTCGCCGCTGGGCGATGCGGGCCAAGCCGTCGAGTACCTCGTCCGCGCGGGCGATCGCGCGTCCGCCGTGCTCGGTTACGAGGATGCCGCGATCCACTTCCAGCGCGCGCTGGAGCTGCTCGCGACTGCGGGCGACGGCTCGGCCGGGCGGCACGGCGAGCTGCTCTTGCGGCTCGGCGACGCGCAGTGGCGCTCGGGGGACGGCAGCGCCGCGCGGCTGATCTTCGAGCGTGCGATCGATGCCGCGCGGCGCTCGGGAGAGCCGGAGATGCTCGCGCGAGCGGTCCTCGCTTACGTGACCGCGCTCGGCGGCTTTCTGCTCTACGCGCGATTCCCGGTCGACAGCGCCGGCACGGGACTCCTCGAGGAGGCGCTCGCCGCTCTCCCGCCGGGCGACAGCGCGCTGCGCTCGCACCTTCTCGCCCACCTCGCCCTCGAGATGTGGTCGGGACTCGAGCCCGTCGAGCGGCGCGTGGCGATCTGCGAAGAAGCGATCGCGATGGCACGCCGCCTCGGTGACGCAGAAGCGCTGCTCACCGGCCTGCACTCCCGTCACTGGGCGCTCACCGGTCCCGGACGGGCGCGCGAGCGGCTGGCGCATACGGAGGAGATGCTTCGGGTGGCGAAGGAGAGCCTGAATCCCGAGACCGAGTTCCTGGCGCACGACGCGCGGCTGCATTGCTACCTCGAGCTCTGCGAGCGGTGGGGCACGGAGACCGAGACGCAGGCGATGACGGCGATCACCGAGCAGATCAGGCAGCCCTTCCACCGCTGGCACACGGTGTGCCTGCGCACCCTCGGCGCGACGCTCGACGGCCGCTTCGCCGACGCCGAGCGCCTGGCGCAGCAGGCCCTGGAACTCGCTCGGCTGCTGCAGAGCGAGTACCCGACCTACGTCTCCCGTTATGCGCAGATGCTCGCGATTCGCTGGGCGCAGGGCCGTCTGCCCGATTTCTGGCCCGCGATCCAGGACCATGGCGAGCGCTTTCCGTGGATCCCACGGTGGCGCGACGCGCTCGCCGCGGCCGAGCTCGGCGACGAGGAGGCGGCCCGGCGTGAGCTCGACCGCCACGCCGTACGGGGTTTCGCCGAGCTCCCGCGCGACGGTCACTGGATCGTCCATGTGTGCTCGCTCGCCGACGCGTGTGTCCTCGTCGGCGACGAGCGGCGTGGCCTGCAGCTGTACGAGCTGCTGCTCCCGCACGCCGGCGACAACGCCGTCACCTACAGCAAGCAGCCGTTCGGGCCGGTCGCGCTGCGCCTCGGCAAGCTCGCAGCCCTGCTCGAGCGCTGGGAGGACGCGGAACGCCACTTCGCGACGGCGCTCGAGCGCTGTGAGCTGCTCTGCGCGCGAGCGATCCGCGCCCGGGTGCTGCTCGAGCACGCCCAAGCGCTGGCCGCGCGCGGCGAAGGAGTCGACCGCGAGCGGATCGCCGCGATGCGCGAGGAGGCGGCGCGTCTCTGCCACGAGCTCGGTCTGACCGGCCTCTTCGAGCGCTTCTCGGCCCTCCGCCGGCAGCCGTTGCAGCGGTTGGCCGTGGATGCGGTCTTCCGGCACGAGGGGGAGTTCTGGACGATCGCCTACGGGGGGCAGATGTTCCGCCTTCGCGACGTGAAGGGGCTTCGCTACATCGCGTCGCTACTCGCCCGCCCCGGTCGCGAGATACACGTGCTCGAACTCGTGAGCGCCGCGACCGAGCGTCGGGCCGACGCTCGCGCGCGGCTCGCCGAGGGCGACGTCGTCGCCTCGTGGCCGTCTGACCTTGATCCCCTGCTCGACGATCAGGCCAAGAAGGACTACAGCCGACGGCTCGAGGAACTCGAAGAGGAGCTCGAGCAGGCGCGCGACTGGGGCGACACCGAACGCGCCGCCAGCCTGCAGGACGAGCTCGACCTCCTGACCCAGGAGCTCGCGCGCGCAGTCGGGCTGCGCGGTCGTGACCGGACGTTCTCTTCGCCCGCCGAACGGGCGCGCATCAGCGTGACGAAGGCCATCAGGACCGCGATCAGGCTCATCGACAAGCACTGCCCAGAGCTGGCGGCGCACTTCGAGGCCTCGATCCACACCGGGCGCTCCTGCTCTTACGCGACACCCGGCGAGCGGCCGCCCAGCTGGTCGCTATGAGGCGGCTCGTGAGGCCGCACGGAACGATCGTTCCGTCGCGATTCACGCCCACCGGTTGATCACAACGTCAGCCGAGGCGCTGACTCGCAACCAACGTCCCGAGGAGTCTCGAAGTGAGCGCAGTGACAGACACGTTCCGCAACGGCGTGGACACCGAGAAGATGTTCGCGACGCTGGAGTTGATCAAGGACCAGCCCGCACTGGCGAAATTCCAGTTCCGCGCCACCAACCGCTGGATCGACGGCGCGCACAACCGCTCGACGATCAAGAACTTCTACGCCGCCGGCGGCGAGGACAGCACCCGCGGCGAGGCGTTCGAGCTCAATGCGGGCGAGCCGGCGATCCTGCTCGGCACCGACACCGGGCCCAACCCGGCCGAGTACCTGCTGCACGCGCTGGCCGCGTGCCTGACGACGTCGATCGTCTACGTGGCCGCGGCGCGCAAGGTGCCACTGACGTCGGTGGAGTCGACGCTGACCGGCGACATGGACGTGCGCGGCGCGCTCGGCGTCGACGACGAGCCGCGCAACGGGTTCGAGCGCATCGGCGTGTCGTTTCGCGTGACGGGCAACGCGCCGGCCGAGAAGCTCCGCGAGGTCGTCGAGCGCGCCCGGCAGCGTTCGGCCGTCTACGACATGGTCACCAACGGCGTACCCGTCGCCGTGCAGGTGGCGAGCGGTTGACGCCATGCCGATCGAACTGACGGCCGAAACCGACGCCGGCGCGCGACTGGTAGCGATCGCCGAGGAGCTGTGCGATCAGCTCGCCGACCGCGCCGCCGACCACGACCGCGACGCCAGCTACCCGTTCGAGGCGATCGACGCGCTCAAGGCCACCGGCTACTTCGCCGCGCCCGTCCCCGTCGAGCTCGGCGGGCTCGGCGTGTGGTCGGCGCACGACCTCGTCGTGGCGTCAAGCCGCCTGGCGCGCGGAGACGCCTCCGTCGCGATCGGCGTGAACATGCACCTCCTCGCAGTGTTCAACATGGAGCGCCGTCGCCGGGTCGCCCTCGCATCCGGGACCCAGCGCCGCGCCCAAGCCTTCGCCGCCTCGCTGCAGCAGATCGCCCGCGACGGCGTCGTGCTGGCCGCCGCCATCAGCGAGCCAGGGCAGGACCTCACGCGGCCCGGCACGCGTGCGACACGCACCGAGTCGGGGTGGCGGATCGACGGCCGCAAGACGTTCTGCACCATGGCCCCCGCCGCCACCGAACTCTACGTGGCCGTCACCCACGCCGACGACGACGGCAACGAGCGCTACAGCTACGCGATGGTGCCCACCGACGCTCCCGGCGTCACCATCCACGACGACTGGGACGCGCTCGGGATGCGCGCCTCGGGCAGCAACACGATCTCGCTTGACGGCGTGCAGCTGCCCGAGTCCGCCGTCCGCGGCGGCTTCAAGGCCGGCGACCCACTGCCCTACATGGAACGCAACCTGGTCGCCGGGCCGTTTCACGCCGCCGCCTCGCTCGGCATCGCCGAATCGGCCGACCAGATCGCCCGCCGCACCCCCTCCCGCCGCCACGACGGCGACGCGCGGGCGCGCATGCAGATCGCCGACAACACCATCGACCTCGCCGCCGCACGCGCCGTCCTGTCACGCGCCACCACGCTCATCGACAACCACCACGCCGCCAACCCCGCCAACGACGGCAACCCCACCGAGCTCGCCGCGCTGTTCGCCGAAGCCCAAGCCGCCAAGGCATTCATCAACGACGCCGCCACGCGCATCGTCGACCGCGCGCTCGCCCTCAGCGGCGGCGCCGGCTACCTCAACGGCAGCCCCCTCGCCCGCGCCTACCGCGACGTCAAGGCCAGCTCCTTCATGCACCCCCTCGGCGCCAACCGCGCCCACGACCACCTCGCCCGCGCCGCCCTCGACGAACAGACCGCCCTGCACTGAGCTGAGATGACGCACACGACTCCAACCTCAGCCCTCACCGCGGCGGCGCCCGACGCGCGATCACTGCGCGACGCACTCGGCAGGTTCGCGACCGGAGTCGCGTTCATCACAGCCACGCCCGACGGCAAGCCCACCGGCTTGATCGTCAACTCACTCACGTCCGTCTCGCTCACGCCACCCCTGATCGCCTTCTGCCCGTCGCGCCACTCGCTCACGTGGTCGCGCATGCGACGCGCGCAACGCTTCGCCGTCAACGTGCTCGGCCGGCACCACGAGCGGTTCGCAATGCGCGCGACCCCCGCCGGCACCGACCGATTCGCCGGCCTCGACTGGCAGCCCGGGCACGGCGGCCTACCGCTACTCACCGACGCCCTCGCCACCCTCGAATGTGAAATCGTCGCCGAACATCCCACCGGCGACCACTGGATCGTCGTAGGGCGCGTCGACAACCTGCGCACCTCGCCCATCAAAGACCCGCTCGTCTTCTTCGCCGGCGCACTTGGCGCTCTGAAATAGATCACGGCGCGGCCACGCGGAGAGTGTTCTCTTCCCATGAAAGCGAGCGTCTCCGCCGAGGTGCCGACACGCCCGCCTTGGACGAGCGCCAGAAGCGCCGCGCCGCGCGAAGCGCTGAATGCAGTGCATAGGCACGACGTCAGCGCGCGTCTGATCCCGACGACCCTGAGCTCCGACACCGTGGCTGTCGCAATGCGCGATATGCGATAGCGGGGCGCGGATTGGGCCCGCTATCGCATGTGCCTCGATGCGATAGCGAGCGCCGCGCGCGGTCGCGTCTCAAAGGTGCTGTAGATAGCTCCGGTGCCGTCAAGGCGACGGCGTAGGTTCCCTCAAGTCCTGCAAGACGATGAAGGAGGTCCTACGCCGTGAG
>Ga0081538_10000820_pt1 | contig 33705 bp, 36 predicted proteins | sample TabmetS5T2R1_FD_71022 | JGI IMG/M metagenome (GOLD analysis project Ga0081538, IMG submission 71022) | Tabebuia heterophylla rhizosphere microbial communities from the University of Puerto Rico - S5T2R1 | ecosystem: Host-associated > Plants > Roots > Rhizosphere ...
CGCTGCCCGCGGCGCGAATCGCGCTCGAGCGCGCGGGTGTGAAGTCGACCGAGCTCGACCTGATCATCGTCGCGACGGTCACGCCGGACATGATGTTCCCGACCACCGGATCGCTTCTGGGCGATCTTCTGCCCGCTCCCGATGCCGCGGCCTACGACCTCCTCGCGGGCTGCACCGGCTTCGTCTACGCCCTCGCCCAGGCGCACTCGATGGTCTCCGCAGGCCTCGCACACAAGGCGCTCGTCGTCGGCGGCGACGTGCTCTCGAAGATCCTCGACTGGACCGACCGCTCCACGCTCGTGCTGTTCGGCGACGGCGCCGGCGCAGTCGTGTTGGAGCGCGTCGACAACGGCGGTTTCCTCGGCTTCGAGCTCGGCGCGGACGGCGGAGGCGGCCGGCACCTCTGGCTGCCCGGCAGCGGCTCCCGCACGTTCGAGGATGCCGACCGGCTGGTGAAGATGAACGGGCGTGAGGTGTTCAAGTTCGCGACGCGGGTCATGGTCTCGTCAGCCGAGGCGCTGCTCGAGCAGGTCGGGCGCAAGATCGATGACGTCGACGTCTACGTCCCACACCAGGCGAACACCAGAATCATCGATTACGCGGCACGAAAGCTGGGAATCCCCGAAGATCGCGTGATCGTGAACGTCGACAAGTACGGAAACACCTCATCGGGATCGATTCCGCTCGCACTCGCCGATGCGGAAGCAGACGGCCGGCTGGCGTCCGGCGCGACGGTGCTGATGACCGGCATGGGGGCCGGCCTCACCTGGGGCTCGGCGTTCATGGAGTGGACAGCTGACGGAAGGTCGACATGATTGCGTTCTGCTTTCCAGGACAGGGGTCGCTCGCACAGGGCATGGGCCGGGAGATCGCCGAGGCCGTGCCCGAGGCCATGGAGGTCTACCGGCTGGGGACGGACGCATCCGGGCTCGACCTGAAGCACCTCTGCTTCGAGGCGCCGCTCGAGGAGCTCGTGCGGACCGACGTCCAGCAGCCGGCCCTCGTCGCGACGAGCCTGGCCGTGCTCGCTGCGCTCCGGGCCCGGGGGATCGCGCCGGACTATGTCGTCGGCCACTCGGTCGGCGAGTTCGCCGCGATCGCCGCCGCGAACTCGATCGACACCAGTGCGGCGATCGGTCTCGTCCGTGAACGCGGCCTGGCCATGGCGGAGGCTGCGCGCGAGAGCGACGGGACGATGGCTGCGATCCTCGGACTGGACGACGCCGTCGTCGAGGACCTGTGCTCCGAGATCGCCGGGGTCTGGCCCGCGAACTACAACTGTCCGGGGCAGATTGTCGTGTCGGGCGAGGAGCACGCCGTCGAGGAGCTGATCGGACGGGCGTCTCAGCTGGGCGCCAAGCGGACGGTCCGGCTCAAGGTGTCCGGCGCCTTCCACAGCCCGCTCGTCGCCAAGGCGGCAGAGCGCCTGAAGCCGGCGGTCGACAAGGTGCGCTTCGCCGATCCGGTCTCCCCGTTCATGTCGACGGTGACGGCGAAGATCGAGCCCGCGCAGCGGATGGCCGGCCTGCTCGTCGAGCAGGTCACGGCGCCGGTCAAGTTCACGCAGGCCGCCCACGGGCTCGCCAAGGAAGGCGTGAAGACCTTCGTCGAGGTCGGGCCGGGCAACGTCCTCTCCGGCCTCGTCAAGCGCATCGACCGCAGCGTCCGGACGATCTCGGTGAACAACCTCGCCGGTCTGAAGAAGGTCGAAGAGACCGTCTGAGCCATGCCGGACTTCTGCACTCTCGAAGGCCGCACGGCCCTCGTCACCGGCGGCTCCCGCGGCATCGGCCGAGCGATCGCCGCCGAGCTGGTGAATGCCGGCGCGGAGGTTGTGATCGGCTATCGCTCGGGCAGCGAGGAAGCGGAGGAGCTGGCCGGCGAGGTCGGCTGCCGTGCGATCCAGGCCGACATCTCGGATCCCGAGCAGGCGAAGCGGCTCGTCGACGAGGCGGGCGACGTCGACATCCTCGTGAACAACGCCGGGGTCACTCGAGACGGCCTGCTGGCGCGCATGTCCGACGAGGACTGGCGCGTCGTGCTCGACACGAACCTCGGCGGCACGTTCAACACCTGCCGGGCGGTGAGCCGCGGGATGATGAAACGGCGCGGCGGGGCAATCGTCAACGTCTCGAGCATCGTCGGCGTGCACGGGAACCCCGGACAGACCAACTACTCGGCGTCCAAGGCCGGGATCATCGGCTTTACGAAGGCGCTCGCGCGCGAGCTCGGCAGCCGCGGTGTCCGGGCGAACGTCGTCGCTCCGGGCTACATCTCGACCCGCCTGACGAACGAGCTGCCGGAGGAGCTTCAGCAGTCGATGCTGGCGTCGACGCCGCTGGGACGCTTCGGCGATCCCGAGGATGTCGCCGGCGCGGTGCGCTTTCTGAGCTCGGACGCGTCATCCTTCATCACGGGCGAGGTGTTGCTCGTGGACGGCGGATTGGGAATGTAGGTAGCGATGTCGATGAACGGGCGCAGACGAGTGGTGATCACCGGGATGGGTGCGGTCTCGCCGCTCGGGAACGACGTCGAGACGTCGTGGGCGACGCTCACTGCCGGCAAGTCGGGGGCCGCGACGATCACCGGCTTCGACGCCGACGAGTACCCGGTGCACTTCGCCTGCGAGCTGAAGGGCTTCGACGCCGCCGACTGGATCGAGAAGAAGCAGGCGCGGCGCATGGACCGTTTCGCCCAGATGATCGTGGCTGCCGCGATCCAGGCCCGGGACGACTCCGGGCTCGACATCGACGCCGACGGAGACCGGATCGGTGCGTCGATCGCGACGGGGATCGGCGGCCTGAAGGCGTTCCAGGACTGCTTCGAGACGCTGATCGAGCGCGGCCCTGATCGTGTGAACCCGTTCTCGATCCCCCAGATCATCCCGAACATGGGGGCCGGCTGGGTGTCGATGTACCTCGGCACCCGCGGGCCGCTGTCGTCGCAGTGCACGGCCTGTGCGGCGTCGAACATGGCGATCGGCGAGGCGGCCGACGCGATCCGGCTGGGCCGCGCCGACGCGATGCTCGCGGGCGGGACCGAGGCAGGGATCACCGCCGTCGGCATCGCGGGGTTCAGCGCGATGCGGGCCCTGTCTCGGCGCAACGATGCCCCCGAGAAGGCCAGCCGCCCCTTCGACGCGGGCCGCGACGGCTTCGTCATGGGCGAGGCGGGCGCGGTGCTCGTCCTCGAGGAGCTCGAGCGGGCGAAGAGCCGCGGCGCGCCGATCTACGCGGAGCTGCTCGGCTACGGGCTCTCGTCGGACGCCCGCCACGTGACCGAGCCCGACCCGAGCGGCGAGAACCCCGCGCGCGCGATGACGATGGCGATGGCGGATGCCGGCATCAACCCGGACGAGATCGACTACATCAACGCGCACGGGACCTCGACACCGCTCGGCGACGCCAGTGAGACACGAGTGATCAAGCTTGCGCTCGGCGAGGAGAACGCGCGCAAGACGCCGATCTCCTCGACCAAAGGGTCGACCGGCCACTGCCTCGGCGCCGCCGGCGCGATCGAGGCGATCTTCACGACGCTTGCGGTCAACCGGAACACGCTGCCGCCGACGATCAACTACGAGCAGCCCGATCCGGAGTGCGATCTCGACTACATCCCGAACGAGGCGCGCGAGGCCGATGTGCGCGTGGGCGTCTCCAACTCCTTCGGCTTCGGCGGCCACAACGCCTGCATCGTCATCCGGCAGTTCGACACCTAGGCTTTCCGGCCCGAACGGGATAGGTTGCGGCGGTGGCACCGGTTCGAGCGCTTGTCGTCGTGTTTCTCGCCGCGGCCGCAGCAGCGGTCCATGTTCCGTCCTCGTCGCCCTCGCCCCCCGGCTACAGGACGATCTTCGCGGGCAACCCACCCACTGGCGGCCACTGGGACCTCTCGGCGAAGCGGCGAACGATCGCCGGCCGCCGCGCTCTCTGCCTGAGCTTCACGACCAGGAGTCGGGAGGGGGTTGAGTTCTCGAACACGGGCTGCGCCGCCGGCACGCTCCGCGCTTGGAACAACGTCTTTCCGATCGCGTCCGGCTACGGAGGAAGCCTCGATGCGAACCTCGTCGGAGGCTTCACCGTCGCCCGCGCCCGGCTTGCGAGGATCACCTTCGCCGACGGGCAGCAGGTCACGACCGTGACGCGTCTCGGGCCGCCGGCCTTCAGGCGGGCGCTGGGCGGTCCGATCCGGTTCATCGTCGTGAACGCGTTCCGGCGCACGCGGGCGGCGGCACGCTCCGTCTCGGTGTTCGACGTCCGCGGGCGGCGGATCGGCAGCGTGAGACTCGGGAGCTGAGATGCGCTGGGCGACCTTCGACTGCTACGGCACGCTGATCGACTGGAACGGCGGGATCCTCGATCAGCTCGAGCGTCTCTTCGGCGTCCAGGCGGCGCCGCGGCTGCTGGCGCGCTACCACGAGCTCGAGCCCGAGATCCAGCAGGACAGCTCGCTCTCGTACCGCGCCGTGATGACGGAGGCGCTGATCCGGCTGGCCGAGGAGGAGCGTCTCGCGATCCCCGAGGGCGAGTCGGATGCGCTCGCCCGCTCGCTCCCCGAGTGGAACCCGTTCCCGGACGTTCACGACCCGCTCGTGGAGCTTCGAAGCCGGGGCTGGAACCTCGTGATCCTCTCCAACTCCGACCGTGACCTGATCGAGGCGTCGATGGTGCGCATCGGCGTCCCGTTCGACTTCGCGATCGTCGCCGGCGAGATCGGGTCGTACAAGCCGGCCCACATGCACTGGGAGCGCTTCTTCGAGACCACCACCGCGGACCGGGAGCACCACGTGCATGTCGCCGCGAGCCTCCGCCACGACATTGCGCCGGCGCGGGAGCTGGAGCTGAAGAGCGTGTGGATCAACAGGCTCGGCGAGCAGGCGGAGCCGGAACCGGATCGCGAGCTGCCCGACCTCAGCAGGCTCCCGGACACGCTCGACGAGCTCGTCCCGGCGTGACCGTCGAGCTGCGGGCACCGACGCTCGACGACCTCGAGCAGCTCACCGACCTCATCAACCGCGACGGCCAGGAGCTCTACGGCATGGATGAGGAGTCGGTCGAGTCGATGCGGCTGTGGCTGACCGCGCCGGCAGTCGATCCCGAGACCGACATCCGGGTCGCCCTGGTGGAGGGCACCTTCCGGGGCTACGTCGACGTCGAGGCCCATCCGGACCCGACCTACTGGGCCGACCTCCGCGTCCCGCCTTCCGAGGGCGAGGAGGTTCGCTCGGCGCTGATGGACTGGGCCGAGCACCGTGCCGAGGAGCGGGCCAACGGCCGGGCCGGTGCACGGCTGCGGTTCTTCGCCGCCAGCAGCGACGAGCCCATGAAGACGATGCTGTCAACCAGGGGCTACCGGCAGATCCGCGACTTCTACCGCATGCGGATCGAGCTCACAGAGGACGTGCCGGAGGCCGAGTGGCCCGCGGGGATCACCGTGCGCGCCGCGACGCCGGACGACGCCGAGCCGGTGTACGAGGCCCATCAGGAGACGTTCGAGGATTCCTGGGAGCACAACCGGATGTCCCTCGACGAGTGGCGGCACTGGCTCATGCCCGAGGACGTCGATCCGACGCTCTGGTTCCTCGCCGAGGACGGCCCCGACGTGGCGGCGGTCGCGATCTGCCTGGAGCACGAGGCCGAGGCGGGTCTCGGCTGGGTGCGGGTCCTGGGCGTCCGCCGGCCGTGGCGTCGTCGTGGACTCGGCCGGGCGATGCTGCTGCACGCCTTCGCTGAATTCCGGCGGCGGGGGTTCCACGCGGCTGCGCTCGGGGTGGACGCTACGAGCCTGACCGGCGCGAACCGGCTGTACGAGAGCGTGGGGATGCGGGTCGTTCGTCAGTCCCACACCTACGAGAAGGAGCTGGCCGCCGGTAGCGTGTAGCCGCAGTGTCCCGACTGCGCGCGAAGTGCCCGGAGTGCCGCGCTCACACCGCTGTCGCGGTCGGTCCCGACTACGAGTGCCACTCCTGTGGGCGGATGTTCGCCGCCGGGCTCGTGCGCGTGCCGCGGGCCTGGGGCAAGGACGGCGAGGCGCTGGCCGAGGCCGCCGCGCTGCCTCTGCCCTATCCGGAGGCCGCCGTGATCGAGGAGGGCTCGCTCTCGGAGCAGAGCTTCGCGGTCGCCCTCGAGCTCCCGGAGCGGCCGCTCGTCCTCGGCGGCTGCTGCTGCGCACACATCGGCGCCGTCGAGGCGCTTGCCGCCCGCTACGACCGGATCGCGCTGCTCTGGTTCGACGCCCACGGAGACCTGAACACGCCCGAGACCTCGCCGACGGGCAACGCGTGGGGCATGCCGCTCAGGATGCTGCTCGACTCGGGGGCGGTCGCCACGGCCGACCTGGCGCTCGTGGGCGCACGCAATCTCGATCCTCCCGAGGAGGAGTTCATCGCGGCCAGTGGGCTCGGCCTCGGCTTCGAGGCGGTCGACGGCGCGCTCGAGGGCACGGCGGGCGTGTACGTCGCGCTCGACCTCGACGCGTTCGGCGAGGACGAGGTGGCGGCGTTCATGCCCGAGCCCGGCGGCCTCCGAATCGCCGAGGCCGAAGAGGCGCTCGTCTCCGTGCGCGAGCAGAAGCCGGTCCTTGGCGCCGGGTTCAGCGCGATGCTGCCCCGCGAAGAGAATCTCGGCCCGATTTCCCGGCTCACGGCCGCACTCGGTCTCTAGACTCACCGCGTGGCAGACCGCATCGACGTCTCGATCGAGCACCGCAATCTCCCGAAGCCGTCGACCGACGAGCGGCCGCACCCCAACACGTGCCCCCGCTGCGGCTCGCACTACCGCGACGACGAGCTCGCCGCGAACCTCTGGGTCTGCCCGCAGTGCAACCACCACTTCGGAGTCCGGGCGCGCGAGCGCATCAAGCAGCTCGCCGACGAGGGGACGTTCGAGGAGGAGGCAGCAGATCTGCGCTCCGAGGACCCGCTCGGGTTCTTCGACCTGAAGCCGTACCCCGAGCGCCTCGCGGCCGCGGAGGTCGACACCGGGCTCGGCGATGCGATGATCATCGGCCGGGCCGCGATCGAGCGCATCCACTGCGAGCTCGCCGTCATGGACTTCCAGTTCATGGGCGGCTCCATGGGCAGCGTCGTCGGCGAGAAGTTCGTCCGGGCGTGCGAGAGCGCCGCCGACCAAGGTGTCCCGGTCGTGAGCGTCACCTCGTCGGGCGGTGCTCGCATGCAGGAGGGAATCCTGTCGCTGATGCAGCTGCCGAAGACCGTCTGCGCCGTGGAGGACCTGAAGGACAGCGGCGGGGCGCTGATCAGCGTGATGGCCCACCCGACCACGGCCGGCGTGATCGCGAGCTTCGCCTCCCTCGGAGACGTGATCGTCGCCGAGCCGGGTGCGCTGCTCGCCTTCACCGGTCCTCGCGTCGTGCAGCAGACGACTCGTGAGAAGCTTCCCGACGACTTTGGACTCGCCGAGTCGAACATCCGCTTCGGCCACCTCGACGGCATCGTCGGCCGGCAGGACCTCCGTCCGTACCTCGGCCGCGTCCTCCGCCTCTTCGCCCGAGATGGCCGGTGAAGCCGAGCTCCATGCGCGCGGCCGCCTCGGCCGCCTGAGGGGGATCCCCCTCCTCCGCGGCACGCGGATCTCCGGCGAGCTCGGCCGGCTCCAGCGGCAGCTCGAGAAGATCTCGGAGGCGAGCGACGAGGAGATCTGGCAGCACGTCGAGCTGGCCCGGCACCCGGACCGCCCGTACTCGCTGGACTACGTCGAGCGCATCTTCCAGGACTTCGTCGAGCTCCACGGCGACCGGGCCCGGGCCGAGGATCCGGCGATGGTCACCGGCCTGGCCCGCTTCGGCAACCGGACCGTGGCCTTCATGGGCCACCAGAAGGGCCGGGACGTCCACGAGCGCACCCGCCGGAACTTCGGCATGACCTTTCCAGAGGGGTACCGCAAGGCGATGCGCGTCATGGACCTGGCCGAGCGGCACCGCTTCCCGATCATCTCGCTGGTGGACACGCCGGGCGCGTACCCCGGCGTCGCCGCCGAGCAGCACGGCCAGGGCGGGGCGATCGCACGCAGTCAGGCGCTGATGAGCCGCCTGACGGTGCCGATCGTCACCTGCATCATCGGCGAGGGCGGCTCCGGCGGCGCGATCGCGACGGCGCTCGCCGACCGGGTCCTGATGCAGGAGAACGCGATGTACACGGTCATCTCGCCGGAGGGGTGCGCCGCCATCCTCTGGCGCGACGCCGGCGAGAAGGTGAAGGCCGCCGCAGCGCTCAAGCCCGACGCCGCCAACTGTCTCCAGCTCGGCGTGATCGACGCGGTCGTCCCCGAGCCCGAGGGCGGGGCGCACCTCAACCCCGACGAGGCGGCGCGCCTGCTCGGCGAGGCGCTCGAGTGCTCGGTCGAGGACCTCCAGAAGGTCCCCGGCGAGGAGCTGCGACGCCTGCGCCGGGCGAAGTTCCGCTCGCTCGGCGTCTTCTCGGCAGCCGCGCCGGAGCCGGCGGCCGCGCGCGAGTAGCGGTTTCTCGCTCGCCGCGGCGGGTATCACGCGGTCATGAGGGCGATCTGGAGCGGAACGATCTCGTTCGGGCTCGTCAGCGTCCCGGTGCGGATGTACTCGGCGACGGAGTCGAAGGAGCTCAAGTTCCACCTCCTCGACAAGCGTGACCTGAAGCCGATCGGCTACGACAAGGTGCGCAAGGACACCGGCAGGTCGGTGCCGCCGGACCGAATCGTTCGCGGCTTCGAGATCGAGAAGGGCAAATACGTGCCGCTCGAGGACGAGGATCTCGATCGCCTCGACATCGAGCTCACCCACTCAATCGACATCTGCGACTTCGTCTCGCTCGAGGAGATCGACCCGATCTACTACCGCAAGGCCTACTACCTCCTCCCGCAGGACGGGGCCGAGAAGCCGTACCGCCTGCTTGTGCGGGCGCTCGACGAGACGGAGAAGGTCGGGATCGCCAAGGTCGTGATCCGCAACAAGCAGCACCTCGCCGCGTTGCGTGCCCACGACGGCCGCCTGATTCTCGAGACGATGTACTACGCGGACGAGCTCCGCGAGCCTGAAGCCGTCGACGGCGGCACAAGGCTCCAGAAGGCGGAGGTGGAGATGGCGAAGTCGCTCGTCGAGAACCTCAGCTCGTCGTTCAAGCCGGATAAGTACGACGACACGTATCGCAAGGAGCTGCTCGCGCTGATCCGCGCCAAGGCCAAGGGCAAGGAGCTCCCCGAGCCCCAGGAGCCCGAGGGCGGCGAGGTCATCGACCTGATGGCGGCACTGCGCGAGTCCGTGGAGCAGACGAAGAAGCGGACGAGGAAGCAGACCAGGAAGCGGACGAAGAAGGCCAGCTAGCCTCCACTCGGTGGCCAAGCTCACCGAGTACCGGAAGAAGCGCGACCCGAAGAAGACTCCGGAGCCCTTCGGCGGCAAGAAGAAGGGCAAGGAGCCGATCTTCGTCGTCCAGCGCCACGACGCGCGCGCCCTCCACTACGACTTCCGGCTCGAGCGCGACGGCGCGCTCGCCAGTTGGGCGGTCCCGAAGGGCGTCCCCCTCGAGCCGGGACAGCGCGCGCTGGCGGTGCACGTCGAGGACCACCCGCTCGAGTACGCGACGTTCGAGGGCGAGATTCCCAAGGGCGAATACGGCGCCGGGAGCGTCGAGATCTGGGACCGGGGCACCTACGAGCTGCTCGAGGAGAAGCGCAACGGCGGCCTGACAGTGCGCCTGCACGGCGAGCGGCTGGACGGCGTCTGGACGCTCGTCCCGGCGAAGCTCGACGGCAAGGAGAAGAACTGGCTGCTGCTCAAGAAGCGCGAGGAGGGCACGCCCGAGCCCGCCAGTCGCCGGCAGTACTGGCCGATGCTCGCCACCGCCAGCAAGGACGTTCCACCCGGCTCCGACTGGCTGTTCGAGGTGAAGTGGGACGGCTACCGGGCGATTGCGGCCGTGCGCGGCGGGGAGGCGACGTTGACGAGCCGCAACGGGAACGACCTCACCCAGCGCTTTCGCGCCACCGCCACCGCGATCCAGCGTGCGGTCAAGACGCCGGACTGCGTACTGGACGGCGAGGTGTGCGCGCTCGACGAGGACGGCCGGGCGACCTTTTCGGCGATGCAGCAGGGCAAGACGGGCACCCGCTACGTGTTCGTCGCGTTCGACCTGCTCGAGGTCGACGGCGAGCCGCTGATCGACCTGCCGCTGAGCGAGCGCCGGGAGCGGCTCGAGTCGCTCATCGACCGGCGGCGCCGCGACGTCCAGGTGTCCGAGCCCTTCGACGACGGCCCGGCGCTCCTCGAGGCCGCGAAGAAGCAGCAGTTCGAGGGCATCGTCGCGAAGAAGCGCGATTCGCGCTACCTGCCGGGCAGGCGCACCCGCGAGTGGCTGAAGATCAAGACCCACGGCCGCCAGGAGTTCGTAATCGCGGGGTACACACGGGGCCAGGGCCGGCGCTCGGGCGGGTTCGGCGCGTTGATCCTCGGCTACCACGACGACGGTGGAGAGCTCACGTATGCCGGGAACGTCGGCACCGGGTTCACTGATGCCGAGATCGACAAGCTGCTCCGCCAGCTCAGGCCGCTCGAGCGCAAGGGCTCGCCGTTCGAAACCGTTCCCAAGATGCCGAAGGTGCGGAGGGACGCGATCGCCTGGGTCGACCCGAAGCTCGTTGCCGAGGTCGAGTTCGCCGAGTGGACGCACGATGGGCGGCTGCGGGCGCCGTCCTACCAAGGGCTCCGGGACGACAAGGCGGCGGACGACGTGCAACGGGAGGAGCCGAAGCCGATGGAGCCCATTCCGAGCGAGATCCGCAAGGGGAAGCGGTCGCTCAAGCTCTCCAACCTCGACAAGCCGTTCTGGCCCGACGAGGGCATCACCAAGGGCGACCTGCTCGCCTACTACCGCGACGTCGCCGAGGTGCTCGTCCCGCACCTCAAGGACCGGCCGTTCACGATGAAGCGCTATCCCGACGGCGCGTTCGGCAAGTTCTTCTTCCAGAAGGACGCGCCGTCGCACATGCCGGACTGGATCCCCTCGCGCGAGTTCACGGTCTCGACGCGCGAGTCGCCCCGCCAGCGGCGGAAGATCCGGGCGCCGCTCGTCAACGACGAGCTCGCCCTGCTCTGGATGGTGAACATGGGCTGCATCGACATGAACATGTGGTACTCGCGCGTCGACAAGCCGAGCCGCCCGGACTGGGTGCTCTTCGACCTCGATCCTTCCGACGACGTCGGCTTCCCGGAGACGATCGAGGTCGCGCTCCTCGTCAAGCAGGCGCTCGACACGGTGGGGCTCGAGAGCTGCGTGAAGACGAGCGGGTCGGACGGAATCCACGTGCTCGTCCCGATCGCCCGCCGCCATACGTTCGATCAGACCCGGGAGTTCTCGGAGATCATCGCGTCGGCCCTCGCGCGGACGCATCGCGGGCTCGTGACGACGGAGTGGACGAGGGCCAAGCGCCGCGGCGTGCTGATCGACTCGAACCAGAACGGCGAGGGGAAGACGATCGCGTCGGTCTACTCGGTTCGACCGAGGGAAGGAGCGCCGGTCTCGACGCCGCTGCGGTGGGACGAGGTGAAGAAGGGGCTTGATCCGCGCGACTTCACGATGGACGTCGTCCGCGAACGGATCGCGAAGCACGGCGACCTCTTCGAGCCGATGCTGCACGGCCGCCAGTCCCTGAGCGACGCGCTGAAGGCGGTCAGGGCCGAATGAACTTGTGGATTCGGCCGATCGGGTCGAACCCCAGCCGGGCGTAGAGCTTCTTCGGCCAGTCGTGGTCGTCTGCGACCAGGAAGACGAGGTCGGCGCCTGCCCGTCGGGCCTCGTCGACGGCGCGGAGGACGACCGCCGTCGCATAACCCTTCCCACGATGCTCCGGTGCCGTCGCCACATCCTCGACCTGGCCGACTCCCTGGGCGACGTAGAGGTCGCTCCAGGCCACGATCTCGCCGTCCACCTCGACGCCGAAGAAGCGAGTCTGGGCGCGTTCAGCGAGCATCACCTTCGAATCGAGCAATTGCCGGGCCAGCTCCGGCGTTCCCCACGGTTGGGCCAGAATCGCTCGCATGCGCCCCGGCCGTAGCGCCGACTCGTCGACCTCCCGGACGATCGAGAGATCGGCGTGCTTCTCGGGCCGACGCCGCTGCGCCATGAGGACATGGCGATTGATCAGCCAGCCGAGCGCCTGGAACTCCGGCATGAGCCGCCAGGCCAGCTGGTCGTCGAAGGTGAGGATCACCCGGTGTGCGAGCGCGGCTCCCCCGAGGATTCGATCGGCCTCGCCGATTGCCTCGTAGGCGTTCGCCGCTCGGTCGAGCAGGAGGTAGTTGGAGTCGTGCCGCTGCGGCAACTCTGGCGTCAGGACGCCGGCGCCGAGCGGGGACTCGACCGTCTCGGTGCCCGCCAGCTCGATCTCGCGCTCGAATCGGTGGACGCGCCGGAGATCGTCATCCACCGAGGCGCCTCGGCCGCTCGAGCATGCTCAGCTCGGCGATGTCGCGGCGGAAGAAGAGCGCAACCGTCCAATCGGTGACGACGCGCATCTTCCTCGCCAGCGTCGGCAGCTGGTAGAGGTGGTACGTCCGCGTGATCCACCAGCCGGGGAAGCCCTTGAACGGGAATCCGAACACCGATGCGATCCCCTTGTAGCGGCCGAGCGTAGCGACCTCGCCGAGCATCTTGAAACGGTACGGGCGGACCTCGCCGGCGATGTTCTTGGCCAGCCGCTTGGCCTGGCGCAGCGCGTGCTGGGACGTCGGCGGGTCGGTCCGCCCGGGCGTGGCGGCGTTCGGGACCGCCGCGCAGTCGCCGAGCGCCCAGAGCCGCTCCGTCCCCTCGACTCGCAGCGTCGCGTCCACGCGAACCCGGCCACGCTCGTCGAGCGGAACGCCGAGGTCCGCGAGCAGCGGGTTGGCCCTCACGCCCGCCGTCCACACGACGGTGCTCGTGAGCAGGTGGTCGCCGTCCGACAGCCGGACGGCGTGCGGCTCCACCTCGTCGAGCGTGGTGCCCACGCGGATGTCGATGCCTCGCCGCCGCAGCAGCTCGCCGGCGTAGTCACCCAGTCTCGTCGGGATCTCCGGCAGGATCTTGGGCGCCGCGTCGACCAGCACCCAGTGTTGCGGGACGGTCTGGAGCGCCGGGTAGTAGCGCATCGCATCGCGCACGAGGTCGGCCAGCTCCGCCAGTGACTCGACGCCGGCATACCCGGCCCCGACGAAGACGAACGTGAGCTCCCGCCGGCGGTGCGCGTCCGTCGACGCGGCGTCGGCGACTTCGAGTCTCGTCAGCACGTGGTTTCGGAGATGGATCGCGTCGGCCAGCGAGTTGAAGCCGACGGCGTGCTCGGTGAGACCGGGGATCGGCAGCGTCCGCGTGACGGCTCCCAGCGCGAAGACGAGGTTCTCGTAGTGCACCCAGAAGACGCGCTCCTCGGTCTCGACCTGGACGCGGCGACCGCCGGCGTCGTGGGCGACCGCGCGACCCAGAACGAGCTCGGCGTGTGGACACATGACCCGGAGCGGGACGACCACGTGGCGCGGCTCGAGCGTTCCGGAAGCGGCCTCGGGGAGCATCGGCGTGAAGAGCATGAAGTTCTCCGGGCTGACGATCGTCGCCCCGCGACGACCGAGCCTGCGCGCGACGTAGGAACCGGCGAATCCGCCGCCGAGGATCAGCGTGCCGCCCCTGGCGTTTCGGTCGGCCATCGGTCCTCTTCTAGCATCGCGCCACATGGCTGCTCAGGTGTCGGTGATCGGCAGCGGCGCGGAGCACGAGCGCAGCGCGGAGGAAGTGGGGAGGTTGCTCGCCGAGCGCGGCTGCACGGTCGTCACCGGAGGCCTCGGCGAGGTGATGGCCGCCGCGGCTCGTGGTGCGAAAGCCGCGGGCGGGACCACGATCGGGATCCTGCCCGGCGAGCGCGCCGAGCACGCGAACGAGTGGGTTGATCACGTCGTCGTGACCGGGATCGGGCACGCTCGCAACCTCGCCGTCGTCGCCTCGGGCGCCGCGGTGGTCGCCGTGGGCGGAAGCTGGGGAACGCTCGCCGAGATCGCGTTCGCCCGCAGGCTTGGACGGCCGGTCGTGATCCTGCAGCCCGGCTGGAAGCTCGAGGGGGACGGGATCGCCCATGCAGCCTCGCCGGAGGAGGCCGTCGAGCTGGCGCTAGCCGACCTCGGCTAACCGGCGCTCGAGGAAGTCTCGCTCGACGGGGTTCGGTGCCAGCGCGAGCGCGCGGCGGTACGCACCGGCTGCCTCGTCACGGCGCCCGAGCCGGCGGAGCAGGTCGGCACGGGCGGCGTGGAGGAGGTGGTAGTCGTCCAGCCCCTCGATCCGAGCGATCAGGTCAAGGCCCTGATCGGCGCTGCCCGCCATCGCCACCGCGACGGCGCGGTTGAGCTCGACGATCGGCGAGGGCGAGACGCGCGCGAGCTCCCCGTAGAGGCGGGCAATGGCCTCCCAGTCCGTCGTGCCCTCGGCGTGGACCGAGGCGATCGTGGCCTCGAGCTGGTACGGGCCCACCCGGCGGAGCCGGACGGCCCGGCCGAGCACTCTCCGGCCTTCGGCGATGCGATCCCGGTTCCAGCGCAAGCGGTCCTGGTCCTCGAGCAGCACGAGCTCGCCTGTCGGGCTCATGCGGGCTTCGCGCCGTGAATCCTGGAAGAGCATCAGCGCCAGCAGTCCGAGCACCTCCGACTCATCCGGCATCAGCGCCGCAAGCAGCTTCCCGAGCCGGATCGCCTCGTCGCAGAGCTCCCGCCGGACGAGGTCGGCTCCAGCGGTGGCGCTGTAGCCCTCGTTGAAGACTAAGTAGATCACCGCGAGCACAGGGGGCAGCCGATCGGTGAGCTCCTCGTCCGGAGGGACGCGGAACGGGATGCCTGCGTCCCGGATCTTCCGCTTCGCCCGGACGAGCCGCTGCGCCATCGTCGGCTCGGCGGTCAGGAAGGCCCGGGCGATCTCGGGGGTCGCGAGCCCGCCGACCTCGCGCAGGGTGAGCGCGACCTGGGCCTCGGCGGCCAGGGCCGGGTGGCAGCAGGTGAAGACAAGGGCGAGTCGCTCGTCCGGGATCGCGCTCACCTCTTCCTCCTCGTCGGGCAGCTCGTGAAGCCGCCGGAGGAGCTCCGTCTTCCGTGCCAGCGTCCGATCGCGGCGGAGCCGGTCGATCGCCTTGTTCTTGGCCGTCGTGACGATCCAGGCGCCCGGGTTCCTCGGCTCTCCGTCCCGCGGCCAGCGCTCGAGGGCCGCCGTAAACGCGTCCTGCACCGCGTCCTCGGCGAGCTCGAAGTCACCGAGGACGCTGATGAGGATTGCGACCGCACGTCCCCACTCCTCCCGGAAGACGCGGTCGACCGAGCTCACGGCCTACCGCTCGACGACGGGACGCACTTCGACCGAGCCGTACTCGGAAGCGGGGATCTTCTCGGCGACCGCTAGGGCCGTGTCCAGATCCGGGAGCTTGATGTCGAAGAAGCCGCCGATCTGCTCCTTCGTCTCGGCGAACGGCCCGTCGGTGACGACCACCTTGCCGTCGCGAACGCGGACGGTCTTCGCGGTCCGGACGTCGTCGAGCTCCTTGCCCATGTAGTCCGGGTCGGCCTTCGCGAGCTCCTCGAAGAGCGCGTGCCACTTCGGCAGAGACTCCTCGCTTCGCTTGGCCGCTTCCTCCTCGGACAGCTCGAGCCAGGGCTCCTGGTCGCTGTAGATGAGCATCGCGTACCGCATCTCAGCTCTCCGCTCGCACGTAGACGGGGCGGACCTCGATCGCGCCGGTCTCTGCTGCCGGAATCTCGGCCGCGAGCCGGCAGGCCTCGTCGATCGAATCGCACTCGAGGATGTAGAAGCCTCCGAGCGCCTCCTTGACCTCGGCGTAGGGGCCGTCGGTGACGAGGCGGTCTCCGTTTCGGCTGCGAACCGTCGTCGCCGTGCTCGTCGACTCGAGCTCGGCGCCGCCGATGACCGCGTCGTTCTCGCCGAAGGCCATGTAACGCTGGTACAGCGCCTGGCGCTCGTCGTCGCTCAGGCTCTCCCAGCTGTCTTCGCTGCCGTGGATCAGTGCCACGAACTGCATGCGTTCCTCCTTTCTAGCGTGCGGCGTAGAGCCGGATCAACACCGCCTCGTGGGCGAACACCAGATCCGGTTGTCCGAGCGGATCGTGACGGCGGAGCTCGTCCTCGATCGCCCGCTGCCTCGCGGTCTCTCGCTCCACCAGGTTCCTCTGCGTCCTTCGCAGCTTCACGGCTCCTCCTTCCGTCGTCGTCGCAGGCACGACGAACGGAGGGCGGTCAGATCGACAGCATGCGCTGGAGGAGCGTCAAGGCGCCTGCCTTGTCGAGAGGCTCGTTGAGGTTGCCGCATTTGGGCGATTGGACGCAGGAGGGGCAACCGTGGTCGCACGGGCAGCCCTCCAGCATCTTCGCCGTGTCGCCGGCCCAGCCCTCGAAGACGTCGAATCCGCGCTCGGTGATGCCGACGCCGCCGGCGTGGCCGTCGTAGACGAAGATCGTCGGGCTGCCGGTCTGGAAGTGCAGGTTCGTCGACAGGCCGCCGATGTCCCAGCGGTCACACATCGCCCAGAGCGGGAGCAGCGCGATCAGGGAGTGCTCGGCGGCGTGCAGCGAGCCGAGCAGCCGAGGCATCTCCTCGAGCCCTTCGAGCATCCATGGCTCGGGGACGAACCAGACGGCCTCGGTCTCGAACTCCGTCTCGGGGAGGTCGAGCGCAACCGTCTCGATCGTCTCGCCGTCCTGGATGCGCTTTCGCTGGTAGGCGACCACCTGCTCCGTGACCGTCACGGCCCCGAACCGAAGCTCGACGCCGAGCCGTCGCGCGCCGCGGGTGCTCTGCAGGATCGCCGTCATCGTGTCCTTCTTGGCCTGGGTGTACTCGTCCCCCGCGAACGGCTCGACGAGCGCAGCGCGCGCCTCGAGGTCGAGCTCCAGCACGCGGTAGGACTCGCCGAGGTGGAGGTAGACGGCGCCCTGGTGCACCGTCGAGTACGCGCGCTCGCGCTCGACCAGCCCGAGCAGGGACCCGGTGCTCGTGTCGACGACGGTGAAGGAATCGGGCGTCGCAGAGCGGAGGCCGAAGCGGCCGGCGGGGTAGTCCCGACCCGCCCAGACGTAGCCGCTCGTTGTCCGGCGCAGCTCGGGGATGAGCGCCGCGCGCTCGAGCGCCTCCGGGCCGAGAGTCTCGGCGTCGTCATCGTCGAGAGGCGCCTCGAAGGCCGCGGTGCGGACGTGGCCGTCGAGCACGCGCGGGTTCGCGTGGTCGAGGATCGCGGCTTCGACCCGGCGCTCGAGGAGGGCGTCGGGCTCGCGCATGAAGAACTGGTCGAGCGCGTCCTCCGAGGCGACGAGCACGGCGAGGCCGTGCTCTCGGCGGCCGGCGCGCCCCCACTGCTGACGGAGGCTCGCCACTGTTCCCGGAAAGCCGACGCAGATGACGCAGTCGAGCAGCCCGACGTCGATCCCGAGCTCGAGCGCATTCGTCGCGCTGACGCCCAGGAGGTCGCCGTCGACGAGCCGCCGCTCGATCTCCCGGCGCTGCGCCGGGGTGTAGCCGGCGCGGTACGGGGAGAGCCGCGACGAGTCGCCGAGACGCTGTGCAGTGAAGCGGTGGATGAGCTCTGCCGCCTTTCGGCTCTTGGCGAAGCAGAGCGTCCGGATCCCGCGCTCGACGAGGTCTGCCATCAGGCGGGCGGCCTCGCCGAGCGGGCTGGCCCGAAGCCCGAGCTCCTCGTCGGTCAGCGGCGGGTTCCACAGCGCGATCGTTCGTTCTGCCTTGGGCGCGCCGTCATCGTCGATGACGCTCGTCTCGACGCCGAGCAGCCGCTCGGCGAGCTCGCCGGGATTCGCGATCGTCGCCGAAGCGAGCAGGACCTGCGGATCGGCGCCGTAGACGCGGGCGAGCCGCCTCAGCCGGCGGAGCACGTTCGCGACGTGGGAGCCGAAGATCCCGCGGTAGACGTGCGCCTCGTCGACGACGACGTACCGTAGGTTGGCGAGGACGTCGCCCCAGCGGTCGTGGTGCGGCAAGACGCCGACGTGGAGCATGTCCGGGTTGGTCAGGATCAGGTTCGCCCACCTGCGAACCTGCCAGCGCTCCGCTCCCGGCGTGTCGCCGTCGTAGATCGCGGGCTTGACCTGCGGTGGTCGGAGCTCGGTGAGCGAGCGGATCTGATCCTGCGCCAGCGCCTTCGTGGGGTAGAGGTAGAGCGCCCGCAGCTTGGGCTCGCGGGCGAGCGCGTCGAGGACCGGGAGGTTGAAAGCAAGCGTCTTGCCGGACGCGGTTCCGGTCGTGACGATCACGTGCTCGCCGCGCGCGGCGGACGCCCATACCGCAGCCTGGTGGGTGAAGAGCTCGGCGACGCCGGCTGCGGCGAGCGCGTCGCGAACGCGGGGATCGAGGTCGTCAGGGAGGGGCTCGAGCCGCGCGGCGCGCGCCGGTTCTCCTGCGAGGTGCGCGAGCTCCTCGCCGGTGAGCAGGTCGCCCCACGGCTTGGTGACGACGCTCATCGTCGCCACCGCAAGGCGATGGAGAACGGATACGGGCGGTCGTCGAGCTCCTCGAAGTGCTCGAGCGTCAGTCCGGCGTCGAGGAAGCTGCGAACGAATGTGCCGAGCGTGAGATGCACCGCACCGACCTTCGCTCTCAGCCCTCCGGAAGAGACGCCGGGCGCATCGGGCCCATAACGACCCTCGTCCAAGTAGCCGGGATGGAGCTCAGGTACCCCCTCCGCCCGGATGAAGCGTGAGTGAGGCCCGACGAAGCACGGGTGCGGGCCGAAGTAGACGAACGGCCCGCCCGGCCGGAGAACGCGCGCCGCTTCAGCGACCGCCGCCGGGAAGTCCTCGGCATCGGTGTGCGTCCACAGCGACACGACTGCGTCGAAGCTCGCGTCTTCGAAGGGCAGCGCCCCCGCGTTTCCCTGGACGACGTCGAGCCCGCGGTCCCGCGCGTACCCGAGCATGTCCTCGGAGAGATCGATGCCGGTCACCTCCCAGCCGGCGTCGCGGAACGCGACGGTGTGCGCGCCGGTGCCGCAGCCAACATCGAGTAACCGTCCCGAAGCGTCGCCCAGCAGCCTAACGGCGGCATCCGCGCGGTAGGGACGCGGCGCGGTCGGCAGAAACGCGCGGTCGTACCACTCGGCGACTCCGTCATAACGAGCCATTGCATCGATCGTAGTGGCAGGCTTCGCCGATGCCGTGGGACGCGCCAGGATCGACCGCGGTCGTCGTTCTCACGCCCGAGGCCGAGCCGGTCACCGGTCACTGGTACCGCGCTCATACGAAGGCGGGACTCGAAGGAATGCGTCCGCACATCACGCTGCACGTCCCGTTCGTGCCGGCGGAACGCCTCGATGAGACCGTCGAGGCGCGCCTACGCGCAGTGCTGGCGCAATTTCGGCCGTTCGACTACGACCTCGACCAACTCGAAGGATTCCCGGACGGTCTGCTCTATTTGGCGCCTGAACCGGCGCGTCCGTTCATCGAGCTCGCTCGCGCCCTACAAGACGAGGTCCCCGATTACCCGCGGTACGACGGAGCGCACGACGTGATCATCCCGCACGGGACCATCGCGGCGAGCGAGGACTCAGAGCTCCTGGTCGCGATTGCGGCGGACGTGGCGCCGCAGCTCCCGATCGCGTGCCGCGCCGTGGAGGCCACCATGGTCGAGCGTGGAGCCGATCTCCAGTGGCGTCCTCGCGCCGCCTACCCGCTCGGCGGTTAGAGTGAGTGGACACCGGGGTGCCGCTGAACGCGGCTGAGATCACACCCGTCGAACCTGATCCGGTTCGTACCGGCGGAGGGAGTTACTTGAGCGTCCCACGATGTCTGACGATCGCCGGCTCGGACTCCGGCGGCGGCGCCGGGGTCCAGGCCGACCTGAAGGCGTTCGCGGCCGCCGGGTGCCACGGGACGAGCGCGATCGTCGCGCTGACTGCGCAGAACACGGTGGGCGTGAGCGCCGTCCAGGAGGTCTCGCCTGGGTTCGTGCGCGAGCAGCTGGACGCGATCTGGGACGACATCGGCGTCGACGCCGCGAAGACCGGGATGCTGTTTTCGCGCGAGCTGATCGAGGTCACGGCCGAGTATCTCGAGGACCATCCCGTCCCGCTCGTCGTCGACCCGGTGATGATCGCCTCCAGCGGCGCAAAGCTCCTGCTCGCCGACGCCGTCGACGCGCTCGTCGACCGGCTCTTTCCGCTCGCCACCGTCGTCACGCCCAACGTCCACGAGGCCGAGGCGCTGGCCGGGCCGGGAACGCGCCGCGCCATGGCTGAGCGGATCCACGAGCTGGGAGCGCCGGCCGTCGTCGTCACCGGCGGTCACAGCGACGATCCCATCGACCACCTGTTCGACGGCGAGCGGCACGTGGAGATCCCCGTCGATCGCCACGACGTCCCGGCGACGCACGGCGCCGGCTGTACGCATTCCGCCACGCTCGCGGCGCTCCTTGCCCGTGGGCATTCACTCGAGGAGGCGAGCCGCGGTGCGGCCGCCGCGGCTGCCTCCGCCGTTCGCAGTGGGCTCGTGGACATCGGGCGCGGCGACGGCCCGGTCGACGTCCTCGAAGTCAAGGAGCGCGATGCCGGTCTCCGCAGGTCGGACGCTGCGCGAGCTGCGCGAGCGTAAGCCGCTCGTCCACCAGATCACGAACTACGTCGTCATGAACGAGACGGCGAACGCGACGCTTGCACTCGGTGCGCTTCCGGTGATGGCGCACGCGCCGCAAGAGGTCGAGGAGATGGCCGGGCTCGCCGGTGCGCTCGTACTCAACATCGGGACGCTGTCGGAGGACTGGGTCGAGTCGATGCTCCTCGCCGGGAAGGCGACGCGGGCGCCGATCGTGCTCGACCCGGTGGGCGCCGGGGCGACGCGCTACCGCACGGAGACGGTGCGGCGATTGCTTCGCGAGCTGGACATCGCCGTCGTGCGCGGCAACGCGGCCGAGATCGCGATCCTCGCCGGACGCGACGCCGAGATCCGGGGGGTCGAGTCGATCGGCGCCAGCGACGCTCCCGCCGAGCTCGCGCGACAGGCTGCGAGGGCATTCGGGTGCGTCGCCGCAGTGACGGGGCCGGTCGACCACGTCTCGGACGGCGAGCGCGTCATCGCGGTCGCCAACGGCCACGAGCTCCTAGGGGCAGTCAGCGGGACTGGTTGCATGGCGACCGCGGTCACAGGTGCCTTCCTGGCCGTCAAGCCCCGGAGCCCGCTCGAGGCTGCCGCCGAGGCGCTCGTCGCGTTCGGCGTCGCCGGCGAGGACGCGGCGCGCGAGGCGAAGGGTCCCGGGACCTTTCATGCGGCGCTCTACGACGCGCTCTACAACCTCGATCCCGGGACCCTGGACGGCCGAGCGCGCGTGACCGAATGAAGCTCCATGCGATCGTCAGCGATCTCGGCACGGCGAAGCAGGCGGTCGAGGGCGGCGCGTCGGTGATCCAGCTCCGGCTCAAGGGCGCCGCCACGGAGGAGGTGGTCGATCGCGGCGCGCCGTTCCGGCTTCTGTGCACGGAGAACGGCGTCACCTTCGTCGTCAACGACGACGTGCAAGCCGCGCTCGCGCTTCTCGCCGACGGCGTGCATCTCGGCCGGGACGACGAGGGCGTCGAGCTTGCGCTCGAGGCTGGACTGCTGGTCGGGCGCTCGGCGACCACCGCCGAGGAGGCCAAGCTTGCAGAAGACGAAGGCGCGTCCTACATCGGGGCTGGGCCGGTCTGGTCGACACCGAGCAAGCCCGACGCGGCCGCTCCGATCGGCCTGGAAGGCCTCCGCTCGATCTCAGAAGCCGTGCGGATTCCCGTGATCGCGATCGGCGGCATCGACGCCTCGAACGTGCGTGCGTGCATCGGCGCCGGGGCATTCGGCGTCGCCGTCGTCCGGGCCGCGGCGGACGCGGCCGAGCTCAGTGCGGCTCTCTGAGCTCGGCGAGCTCGGACTACTCGCGGAGCTCGAGCGCCGCGACCTGGCACAGGCGATCGAGAACGACGCGGCCCAGCTCGGCGACGGAAGGGTCGTCACGCAGGATGCGCTCGTCGAGGACGTGCACTTCAGGCGCGACTGGATCTCCTGGCGCGACCTCGGCTTCCGGGCCGCGGCCGTCAACCTGAGCGACCTGGCCGCCTCCGGGGCGGAGCCGGAGGGCCTGATCGTCAGTCTCGGGCTCCCGGGGGAGACGGAGCTCGACAACGTGCTCGAGCTCTACGTCGGCATGCGCGAGACCGGCGTTCCGGTGATCGGCGGCGACACGACGGCGGCCGACCGCATCTACCTGAGCGTGACTGCGATCGGCCGCTCGGAGCGCGTGCCGGGACGCGGGGGCGCTCTTCCGGGCGACCTGATCGTCGTCACCGGCCCGCTCGGCGCCGCCGGGGCCGCCTTCCGAGAGAACCGCTTCGTCCGGCCCCCGGTAAGAATCGAGGAGGGACGACGCCTCGCGAAGAGTGCGCACGCCATGCTCGACATCTCCGACGGCCTCGGGCGCGACCTCGAGCGGATCGCCCAGCGCTCCGGTGTCCGCTGCATCGTCGAGTTCGAGCGCGTGCCGCTCGGCGAAGGCGCGACGATCGAGGATCTCGGCTTCGGCGAGGACTACGAGCTCCTGGCCGCGCTCCCGACGGAGGACTTCCAGGTCATCGGCCACTGCGAGCCGGGCGAGGGTGTTGAGCTCCTGCGGGACGGCGCGCCCGTCGCACTGGGCGGATGGGAGCACTTCTCGTGGGAGTACTAGGGTCCGGGGAGGACCCGAGTGACCTCCTTCATCGTGAGACGGTTGGCCTGGGCGGCCGTGATGTTCTTCGCCGTCACGATCGTCACGTTCATCATCTTCTTCGTCATCCCATCCGAGGACGACCAGGCGAGCCTCGGTCAGGGTGGCGCAGAAATCGACGTCCGGACGACTGTTCAGATCGACGGGCCGCTCTACGAGGAGTACGCAGAGTTCGTCAGGAAGGTCGTGACGCAGGGCTCGCTCGGGAACTCGTGGGTCCTTCGCGGCCAGGAGGTGAACGAGATCCTCGTGCGCGCCGCTCCGGTGACGGCGTCGCTCGTGATCGGCGGCGCCCTGCTCTGGCTGCTGCTCGCGATCCCTACAGGCCTGCTGTCGGCGCTCCACCCGCGCAGCCCGTTCAGCCGGGTGGCGACCGTCTTCGTGCTGATCGGGATCTCGGCTCACCCGCTGTGGATCGGCCTGATGCTCTCGTATCTCGTCGGGTACAAGCTGGGGCTGACGCCGGTGGGCGGCTACTGCGAGCTGTTCAGCCCGACGACCGGCTGCGGCGGCCCGGCCCAGTGGGCCTACCACATGCTGCTGCCCTGGTTCACCTTCGCGCTGATGTACGCGGCGCTCTACATGAGGATGATCCGGGCGAGCACACTCGAGACGCTCGAGGAGGACTACGTGCGCACGGCGCGCGCGAAGGGAGCACCCGAGTGGCTCGTGATCCGTTCGCACGTGCTTCGCAACGCGATGCTGCCCGTGGTCACCATGTTGGGCATGGACATCGCCGTCTCGCTGAGTGGGGCCCTGTTCGTGGAGACGGCATACGGCCTGCCCGGTCTAGGGCAGTTGATGGTCACGAGCCTGGGGCGCCGCGACTTCCCGGTTCTGCTCGGAATCACGATCTACACGACGCTCGTGGTCATCCTCGTCAACTTCGTGATCGAGCTGCTCTACGGCGTCATCGACCCGCGCGCCCGCACCGTGGTCGGGGAGCACGCGGGTGAGGCCAAGGAGACCCGCTCGCAGCCCGTGCCCGAGCTAGAGCCAGCGCGCTAGGGCTCGCTCGAAATGATCCGCCGGCCTGGCGCCGAGGACCGTTTCCTGCGGCTCGCCGGCCTCGAAGACGATCACGGTGGGGATCGACAGGACGCCGTAGCGCGACGCCGTCACCGGGTTCTCGTCGACGTTCAGCTTGGCGAAGGTCATCCGCTCGCCGGCCTGGTCCTCGATCCGTTCGAGGACGGGCGCGATCGCGTGGCACGGGCCGCACCACGGCGCCCAGAAGTCGACGAGCACGGGCCCGTCCGCGCGGAGGACCTGCTGCTCGAAGCTCGCGTCGGTGACCTCACGCACGGGCTCGAAGCGTACTGATCCGGAGCAACGGGACTTTCCAGACCGCCTCGACCACGATCGCCTTGCTCATCTTCGAGCCGCCAACCTGGCGGTCGACGAAGACGATCGGCACCTCGACGACTCGGAACCCGGATCGGATCGTCCGGTACGTGGTCTCGATCTGGAACGCGTAGCCCTTCGAGTCGATCGCGTCGAGGTCGATCGTCTCGAGCACCGCCCGCCGGTAGCACTTGAAGCCGCCGGTCAGGTCGCGGATCGGGACGCCGAGCAGGATCTGGGCGTAAAGCGAGCCGCCGCGGGAGATCAGCCGCCGGAGGAGCCCCCAGTTCCGCGTCCCGCCGCCGGGGACGTAGCGCGAGCCGATCACGAGGTCCGCCGTCTCGGCCGCGGGGGTGAGCCGCGGGACGTCGGCCGGGTCGTGGGAGAAGTCGCAGTCCATCTCCATGATCAGGTCCGCGCCGAGCTCGAGCGCTCGCCGGAAGCCGGCGAGGTAGGCGGGCCCGAGGCCCTCCTTGCGCGGCCGGTGCAGGACGTGAACCCAGTCGTGCTCCTCCGCCAGGCGGTCGGCGATCTCCCCGGTCCCGTCCGGCGAGTTGTCGTCGATCACGAGCACGACGCCGTCGTCGCCCAGAACGCCGCCGAGGGCGGCGACCATCCGCTCGAGATTCTCGCGCTCGTTGTAGGTCGGCAAGCAAACACAGAGCACGACGGAAGACTCTCAGAGGACCAGGCACGGCTCGCCGGGACAGGTCCTGTGCCAGGCACCGGACGTGTCGGCTGTGGATCGCGGGAGGACTGTGTCGCCCGCGTAGACTCGGTCGAGATGCCGGCGACCCTTCCGAAGAACGCCGAGGTGGCCGAGCAGTTCGATCTGCTCGCCGACCTGCTCGAGCTCGGCGGTGAGCAGCAGTTCCGGGTGCTCGCCTACCGGCGGGCCGCCGACCAGATCCGGTCGACTGCCGGCCCGATCGCCCAGCTCGCGCTCGACGGCCAGGCCAAGGATCTGCCCGGAATCGGCAAGACGATCGAGAGCAAGATCGTCCAGATCGTCGACTCGGGCGAGATCGAGGCGCTGACGAAGCGCAAGGAGCAAATCCCGGCCGGGGTCGCCGAGTTCCTGCGGCTGCCCGCGCTCGGCCCGAAGACCGCGCGCCGCATCTGGCAGGAGCTCGGGGTCACGACGATCGACGAGCTGCGCAAGGCGGCCGAGGCCGAACGGCTGAGGACCCTGCCCGGGCTCGGCGCGAAGACGGAGGAACGGATCCTCAAGGCACTCGACGAGAAGCCGCAGGAGAAGCGAACCCTGCTGGCCGTTGCGCTCCCAGCCGTTCAGGCCGTCGTCGAGGTTCTGCGCGACCATCCCGCGAGCAACGAGGTCTCCGAAGCCGGCTCGGTCCGCCGCCGAACCGAGACCGTTCGCGATCTCGACATCATCGCCACGGCCGCCGACCCGGCTGCGTTGACGGACTACTTCACGAGCCTGAACTGGGTCGCCGAGGTCGAGGCGAAGGGGAAGACGAAGGCCACGGTCGTCTCCCACGACGGTCTCCGGTTCGACCTTCGCGTCGTTCCGCCGGACAGCTACGGCAACCTGCTGCAGCACTTCACGGGCTCGAAGGCCCACAACGTCGCGCTTCGCGAGGACGCCGTCCGTCGCGGCCTGTCGGTCTCCGAGTACGGCGTCAAGGACGTCGAGTCGGGTGAGGTCTTCACCGCGCGGAAGGAAGAAGAGCTCTACGAGCACCTCGGCTACCGGTGGATCCCGCCCGAGCTGCGCGAGGGACGTGGAGAGCTCGAGGCGGCGCGAAACAGCGGACTCCCCAAGCTCGTCGAGGTCTCTGACCTGCGAGGCGACCTGCACATGCACTCGACCTGGTCGAGCGACGCCCAGGACTCGATCGCGGACATGGCCGCTGCCGCCCAGGAGCGCGGTTACGAGTACATCGCGATCACCGACCACGCGCACTACCTCCGCGAGGGGCGCTTCGCCGCCCAGACGAAGGAGATCGCTGCCCTGAACAAGAAGCTCGCGCCGTTTCGGATTCTGCGCGGGATCGAGGTCAGCATCCGGACGGACGGCACGCTCGACTTCTCGGACGAGGAGCTCGCAACCTGCGACTGGGTCATGGCCTCACTCCATTCCGCGTTCGAGCGGAGTCCGACCGAGCGCGTGCTTGCGGCGATGGAGAACCCGCACGTCGACTGCATCGGCCACCTGACCGCTCGCAAGCTGAACCGGAGGGGCGGCACCGACATCGCTCTCGACCGGGTGATCGAGAAGGCGCTGGAGACGGGGACGTTCATCGAGGTCAACTCGCAGCCTGATCGGCTCGACCTCCGGGACGTGCACGCGCAGTCGGCGGGCGAGGCCGGCGTCCCGCTCGTGATCTCGACCGACGCGCACGAGGTCGCCGCGCTCGGCTTCGTCGAGCTCGGCGTCGCGCAGGCCCGCAGGGCCTGGTTGACGAAGGACAACGTGATCAACACCCGGTCCTGGGCGGAGGTCGAGCGCTCGCGGCGATGAGCCTCCGCGACGACGGCGCCGCCACGCTGGACTGGGTCGCCGGCTACCTCGAACGGCTGCGGGACTTCCCCGTCCTCGCTCGGGTCGAGCCCGGCGAGATCCGCGCGCGGCTACCGGCCGAGCCGCCCGAGCAGGGCGAGGAGTTCGCCGCCGTGCTCCGCGACGTCGACGAGGTGCTCATGCCGGGGATCACGCACTGGCAGAGCCCTCGCTACTTCGCCTACTTCGCGACCACCGGTGCGGAGCCCGGGATCCTCGCCGAGCTCCTGATCGCCGCGCTCAACCAGGTCGGCATCCTCTGGCGGGCGTCGCCGGCGCTTCAGGAGCTCGAGGAGGTGACGCTCGACTGGCTCCGCCAGCTGCTCGGCCTCCCCGACGAGTTCCACGGCCACATCGAGGACACGGCTTCGGTCGGCACGCTGAGCGCGCTCGCGGCGGCCCGTAGCGCCGCCCCCGGCCGCCGCACCGTGATCGCGTCCGAGCATGCCCATTCCGCGGTCGACAAGGCCGCCCGCATCCTCGAGCTCGACCTGCGCAAGGTTCCGGTCGACGACGAGTATCGGCTCCGGCCCGACCTGCTCGAGCTCGGTGATGCCTGCGCCGTCCTTGCCACGATCGGCACGACGTCGTCGGCGTCGATCGACCCCATCCCCGAGATCGCCGCGGCCTGCGAGGCGGCCGGCACCTGGCTCCACGTCGACGCTGCGTATGCCGGCTCGGCGGCGATCTGCCCCGAGCTGCGCCCGCTCTTCGCCGGCTGGGAGCGTGCCGATTCGATCGTCGTGAACCCTCACAAGTGGCTGGCGACGCCGATGGACTGCTCGGCGCTCTGGACGCGGCGCCTCGACGCGTTTCGCGACGCGTTTAGCCTCGTCCCCGAGTTCTTGCGCGTGACCGAGGACGTCGTCAGCCTGAACGAGATCAGCGTGCCGCTCGGGCGCCGCTTCCGGGCGCTGAAGCTCTGGGCCGTTCTGCGTTGCTTCGGCCGTGAGGGGCTTCAGCAGATGATTCGCGAGCACATTCGGCTCGCGGAAACCTTCGAGCGCTGGGTCGAGGCGGAGCCCGGGTGGGAGGTCTGCGCGCCGCGCCGTTTCTCGCTGGTCTGCTTCCGGCGTGAGGGCGGCGACGCCGCGAACGAGGCGCTGCTCGAGCGCGTCAACGCCTCCGGAGAGATCTTCCTCTCGCACACGAAGCTCGACGGCCGCTACGTGCTTCGGCTCGCGATCGGGAATGCCCGGACGACCGAGGACGACGTTCGGCACGCCTGGGACGTGCTGCGCCGGGAGGCAGGCCGGGCCTGATGCGCTACCGCGCCGTCATCTTCGACCTCTGGCAGACGCTCGTCCCCTGGCCGACCGAGTCGGCGAACAGGATGTACGCGCAGCTTGCCGAGACCTGGGGCGCCGACCCGGATGCGTTCCTCGAGGTCTGGAGACGCCGTTTCCCGGAGCGGGTGGTGGGGCCGATTGAGCCGCACCTCCGCTCGATCGCAGAGGAGCTCGCGCTGACCGGCGACCTCGAGGCGGTGATGGCGATGCGGCGCAAGTGGACGTTCGAGTCGCTCGTTCCACGCGACGATGCCGTTGCCACGCTGCTGGAGCTTCGGCGTCGCGGTCACCGGCTCGGAATGATCAGCGCCTGCTCGCAAGAAGTGCCGGACGTCTGGGAACGGACGCCGTTCGGCCCGCTGTTCGACTCGGCCGTATTCTCGTGCTCGGTCGGGTTCTCCAAGCCCGACCCGCGGATCTACGCCCTCGCGTGCGGGGAGCTGGGCGTCGAGGCTCGGGACGGCCTGTTCATCGGCGACGGCGCGAACGACGAGCTGCCGGGTGCCGAGCGGGCGGGAATGACCGCCGTCCAGCTCCGGGCGCCGGGTGAGCCGCTCACCGCGGAAGGGGAACGCTGGCAGGGCCGCTACGTGGAGCGGTTCTCAGACGTGCTCGAGCTCGCGTGATTCCGGGCGGCGCGAGCGAGGCTCGTCGAAGCTGAAGAAGGAAAGGAAGCGCTCGGCGTCCTTGCGGTCGCCGGTGACCTCGAGCTCCTTGGCCTCGATCGCCTCGCTTGTCGTCGTCTGCCCCGAGGCGATGCAGAAGAGCGTCTGAGCGTCGGTCTCGATCACCGTGTCCGCCTCACCGGACGAACCGAGGTCGACGACCAGTTGCCGGTCGTCGTCGAAGCGGGCGGTCACGACGTCGTCCTCGACCCGAAGCTCGAAGACCTTGTCCGGCAGGCAGCCTGACGTGCACGTCGCCCGGACCGCATTCACGAGCCAGCCGGGGGCGAGTGCGTCGTCGGGCTGCGGGGGGCCCAGCGACCTGGCGCCCCAGCGTCCGAGGGCGTAGAGCGGCTCGCGGAGCTCTTCGCCGTAGGGCGTGAGCTCGTAGACCCTGGCGGCGGCCGGCGGCGGGAGCTGTCGCTTCTGGATCACGCCGGCAGCCTCGAGGTCGCGAAGCCGCCCGGCGAGGATGTTCGTCCCGATCCCGGGGAGGGCTTCGGCGAGGTCCGTGTAGCGCTTCGGGCCGTTCAGGAGCTCACGAACGACGAGGAGCGCCCAGCGCTCGCCGACGAGCTCGAGGGCATGCGCGACCGGGCAGTACTGCGCGTAGCGCTTCGCCATTTCGCGGGAAGTATAACGCCAGTTCTTGCGTTTGAGAAGTTTATACTTGCAAAACGCAAGTAGATCCTGTAGCTTCGCAAGCCCAAGGTGTCGATTTGAAAGGTCTTCGTTCGTCTCTGAGGCGAAAGCAATCGGAAAGGACGCTGTGATGGTGGAAACGGCCCAACGGAAGTGGCTGGCGCTCGCCCTGCTGGCCACCGTCCAGTTCATGGTCGTCCTGGACATCGCGATCGTGAACGTCGCGCTTCCCTCGATCCAGGTCGATCTCGGTTTCTCGCAGGAGAACCTCCAGTGGGTGATCAGTGCCTACGCGCTGTTCTTCGGAGGCTTCCTGCTGCTCGGGGGTCGCGTCGCCGACCTCCTCGGACGTCGCCGCTTGTTCATCGGCGGCCTCGTCGTGTTCAGCGTGGCTTCGCTCGCCTCAGGCTTGGCCTGGAGCGACGACGCGCTGGTCGTCGCCCGCGCCGTCCAGGGCCTCGGCGCGGCGATCATCACGCCGGCCGCGCTCGCAATCCTGATGACCACGTTCACGGAAGGGCGTGAGCGCAACACAGCGCTCGGCGTCTGGGGCGCCGTCGGCGCGTTCGGCGCCGTCGCCGGCGTCCTGCTCGGGGGCATCCTCACCGACGTGCTCAGCTGGGAGTGGATCTTCTACATCAACGTCCCGGTCGGGCTCGCCGCAATCGCCCTGACCCCACTGCTGCTCGCTGAAAGCCGCGACACGTCCATGAGGAGCTTCGATGCGCTCGGCGCCGTGCTCGTGACCGCGGGGATGATCACGCTCGTCTACGCGATCACGCAGGCCCGGAGCTACGGCTGGGGCTCGGTAGAGACGATCGGGCTGTTCGCCGGGGCAGGTGTCCTCCTCGCCGCGTTCGCCGGCTGGGAGGCCCGCGCGAAGGAGCCGCTGATGCCGTTCTCGATCTTCCGGATCCGGACGGTGGCCGCGGCGAACATCTCGGGCCTGATCCTCGGAACGGTGACGTTCTCGATGTTCCTGATGCTGACGCTCTACATGCAGCAGGTCCTGACCTACTCGCCGCTGAAGACCGGGGTTGCGTACCTGGCCGTTGCCGGGACGGCGATCATCTGGTCGACCGTTGCAGCCCAGCTCGTGACGCGGGTCGGCGTGAAGCCCGTGATCGCCGCCGGGATGGGATTCCTCACCATCGGCCTGCTCTACTTCACGCAGGTCTCGGTGGGCGGGTCCTACCTCGGCGACCTCCTGCCCGGCTTCCTGCTGATCGCGGTCGGGCTCGGCTTCTCGTTCGTCCCGATCTCGATCGCCGCGCTGGCGGGCGTCCGCGCCTCGCAGGCCGGGCTCGCGTCAGGGCTCTTCAACACCTCGCAGCAGATCGGAGGCGCACTCGGAATCGCGGCGCTCTCGGCCATCGCCACGTCGACCACCGAGGACGCCGTGGCGTCCGGGACGGCCGTGCCGAACGCGTTGACGGACGGCTTCGAGCGGGCCTTCATCTGGGGCGGCATCATCGCCGCGCTCGGGATCCTCGTCGCGCTCGTGCTCGTCCGGCGCAGCGAGCTCGAGGCCCAGGTTGAGGAGGAAGAGGCGGCCGAGCCGGTGCTCGAGGCGGCTTAGAGGGTCCGAAGCAGACTCAGCAGCTCACCAGGGCCGTCGACAACGATGTCGGCCCTGGTGAGCAGCGCCGGGTTCATCTCCGGCGACCCGACGCTGACCTTCAGAGCCACGTCGAGATCGGCCTCCTCCAACCCTCGAAAGGCGTCGAGGTCGGTGGTGTCGTCGCCGGCATAGAGCGCGCGCGTAACGGGCCGGCCGTCGAGCAGGCGCCTGACCGCCGTTCCCTTGTCGGCCGTCACCGGGGGCCGAACCTCGAGCACCTTGCGGCCGCGGTGGGCGACGAGGCCCAGCTCCTCCGCCGCCGCGGCGACGTCGTCCACACGCCGCAGCGCATCGGCCTCGTCCACGGCCTCGCGGTAGTGGAACGACAGCGTGACGCCGCCCTTGTTCTCGACCGTCCAGGGCCACGGGATCCGCTCGGCGAAAGCCTCCAGCTGCGGCACGAAGCGCTTCGCCTCGGGCTCGGCCTCGAGGCCGTGGACGCCGACGTACTCGATCGAGTCCAGACCCACGAGGCGCCGCGCGTCCGCCGCCGGCCGGCCGCTGACACACGCGACGAGACCGTACTTGCCCGCCAGCCGCGCGACCTCCCCGCGGGTCTCCTCCGGGACAGCCGCGTCCTCGGGCCGCTCCACGATCGGGGCGAGCGTCCCGTCGACGTCGAGGAGAACCGCCGCCCGCTCCGGCTCGCTGCGCAGCCGCACGAGCAGCACTGGGGCGTCCACCACCCTCCTAGGATATGTCGATGCCGGACGAAGACTTCTGGGTCCCACTGGTCGACGAGCCGATCGGCAGCATCGTCGCGAGTGTCCAGGAGGAGGATCCCGACCTCGACCGGCTCGTCTCGACTCCACGCCGGCTGCTCGCGTTCCGCACCTTTGCCTACATCAGGGTCGGCCTGCTGCTCGGAGAATGGCTGGTCGATCACGACGTCGAGCCTGGTGAGGGGGCGACCTGGGTCCAGGAGCTGCTCGAGCGTCCGGAGCACCGCGACGCCGTGGCGCGCGAGGTGAAAGCCGTCGCCGAGGAGATCGCGGCCGATCCGGATTACGCCGAGGAAGAGGATCTGGGGCCGGACGACGACGCACGCGAGCGTTTTCGGAGCTTTGCGCAGAAGCGGCTGGAGGAGTCCTAGCCCGCGGGGCCACCTGCCGACCGTCCGCACGCGCTGATTCCATCCGACCATGACGGCGTCCGCCCGGTTCACCGTGATGGCGATGCTGATGGCGCTCGCACTTCTGCTCGTGGCGACGATCATCGGGCTGATCGTCAACTGGCCTGGTGATCGCACCATCGAGCCGCCACCGTCTCTCGTCCGGCCGAAGACGGAACGAGCGGAGGTGACGGTCGTCGCCGCCGTGCCTTGTCGCGTCCCGGGCCGGGCGGACTGCCGTCGTGTCACCGCGCGCCTCACGAGCGGCATGGATGAGGGCAAACGAGTCAGCTTCGGCCTCGACGACGTGACCCTCGACCTTGACGTCGACGTCGGTGACCAGATCCGTGTCTACGAGAACCCGCTGCCCGAGAACGCCGTCGTCGGCGGCGTGAGAGTCGACCGTTACGGCTTCTCAGACTTCGAGCGACGCTTGCCGCTGCTCTGGCTCGCCGCCGGCTTCGCCGTCCTCGTGCTTCTGACGGGCCGTCTCCAGGGCCTGCGTGCCCTGCTCGGAATGGTGGGCAGTCTCCTCGTGATCATCTTCTTCGTCGTTCCCGCGATCCTCGACGGCCGCTCACCGGAATCGGTTGCACTCTTCGGCGCGCTGGCCATCATGTTCGTGACCATCCCGTTGGCCCACGGGCTGGGAGTCAAGACGGTCGCCGCCTGCCTCGGCACGGCGATAAGCCTGCTCCTCACGCTCGCGCTCGCGGATTTCTTCACCGGGGTCGTGCATCTGACCGGTCTTGCCTCGGAAGAGGCGATCTTCCTGCGCGCGAACACCGGCGAGCTCTCCATTCAGGGGCTACTGCTCGCGGGAATGGTGATCGGGGCGCTCGGGGTGCTCGACGACCTCACGGTCAGCCAAGCCTCGACGGTCGTGGCGCTGCGGCGAGCGAATCCGGCACTACGGTTTCGGCAGCTCTTCTCCAACGCGCTCGCCGTGGGCCATGACCACATCGCCGCAACCGTGAACACACTCGTGCTCGCCTACGCCGGTGCGTCGCTGCCGGTGTTGCTGATCTTCAGCCTCGGCGGCACGAGCTTCACGGACGCGGTCAACACGGAGGCAGTGGCGACGCAGATCGTCGCGACGCTGGTCGGGTCGATCGGCCTGATCGCCGCCGTTCCTGTCACGACCGCACTGGCCGCGCTCCTCGCGACGCAGCTCCGCCCCGGGCAGCTCGGCGTCGAGCCTGTGCCCCACGCCCACTGAGGCTCAGTGCGCTCGAGCGGCCTCGACGCCGCTGGCGACAAGGAAGCCGGCGGCTGCGAGCAGCACGATTGATCCCCCAGGCGGCAGGTCGGCGTAGTACGCGATCGTCAAGCCGCCGAGAACCGAAACGAGACCCAACGCCATGGCGAGGCTCAGCGCGGAGCGCATGCTCCAGGCGATCCGGGTCGCGGCCATCACCGGCAGAACCATCAACGCGGCGATCAGCAGGATCCCGACGATTCGCATCGAGATCGCGACGGTGAGCGCGGCGAGGAGCACAATCAGCAGATTGAGCCGCTTCACAGGCACGCCTGCGACGATCGCAGCCTCCTCGTCCAACACGACACCCGCGAGCGCGCGGTAAAGCAGCGCCACTGTCGCCAGACCCACGGCGCCGACCGCCGCCACGACTGCCACGTCCGCCGGAGTGACGGTGAGGATCGAACCGAACAGGAAACTGAAGAGGTCGACGTCGAACGCACCGGCGGTCGAGACGAGCACGACGCCGCCGGCGATCCCGGTGTAGAAGACGAACGCAAGCGCCTGGTCGCCCG
>Ga0081538_10000821_pt1 | contig 33702 bp, 28 predicted proteins | sample TabmetS5T2R1_FD_71022 | JGI IMG/M metagenome (GOLD analysis project Ga0081538, IMG submission 71022) | Tabebuia heterophylla rhizosphere microbial communities from the University of Puerto Rico - S5T2R1 | ecosystem: Host-associated > Plants > Roots > Rhizosphere ...
TGCCCGCCCGGCACGATGCTGGTCCCCGGCTTGCGACCGGGGGCCAGCATCCGGGGTTCGACGACAACCCCACCCTGCAGGGGTGCGTCGCAGCCGGCCTGGCGCACGCCCTACTGCCATGGCTCACGCTCGACCCGGGGCACCCCGGCACACGGCTGATCCCGGTGATACCGCCGGTGCAACCCCGGCACCTGGTCGCCGTCTGGCACGAGGACCTCCACCAGACCGCGCCGGCGGCCGCCTTCCTCGACGCCGCCGCCGACAGCCTGAACAACCTCGAGGTCGACGCGAGGCTCGGCGGCCTCGGTTCGCGGCCGCGCAGACGAGCGGCGCCACGGCGCCGCTAGGTGAATCCGGCTAGGTGGGCGCACCCCAGCCGCCGCCACCCGGCGTGAACATGCGCACGACGTCGCCGGCACGCAACCTGACGGTGCACTTGTCCGGCAGCCGCTCGGCCCGTTCCTCGGCGCCGCCGGGCAACAGCCAGTTCTCGCCGGATGCGCCCGGCTCTCCGCCCCACAGGCCCCACGGCCGCGACGCCCGGCGTTCGGTGATCAGCGACACGGTGCAGCCAGCCAGCACCTGGAGGTCGCGCTCGATGCCCTCGCCGCCGGGCTGCTGCCCCGCCCCGCCGCTCCCCCGCCGCAGGCGATAGCGCAGCACCCGCAGCGGGAACGTCCGCTCCAGCGCCTCGATGGGCGTGTTCTTCGTGTTGGTCATGCCCGTGTGGACGCCGCTCATGCCCGGCGCCTGGGGCCGCCCGCCCTGCCCGCCGGCGACGGTCTCGTAGTAGACCCAGCCGTCCCCGCCGATCAGCAGGTTGTTCATCGTCCCCTGACCCGCCGCTGGCACCCGGTTTCGGCACGGCTCGGCCAGCGCCCGCAGGCAGACGTCGGCCACCCGCTGGCTCACCTCGACGTTGCCGGCGCCGACGGCGGCGGGTGGGCGGGCGGCGACGATGGTGCCCGCCGGCGCTACGACCCGGACCGGCCGCAGCGCGCCGCCGTTGGCGGGGATGGACGGATCGACCGCCGCGCGCAGGGCGTACGACACCGCCGAGACCGTGACCGCCTCGACGGCGTTGACGTTGCCGCGGGCCTGGGGGTCGCTGCCGGTGAAGTCGAACGCCGCCTCGTCGCCGGTCACGGTGGCGGACACCGCGACACGCGCGGGGTGCTGCTGCTCGGGGTCCGCACCGGTCGAGTCCAAGACGTCCTCCGCCCGCCAGGCGCCGTCCGGTAGGTCCGCCAGCGCCGCGCGCATGCGCCGCTCGCCGTAGTCGACCACCTCGGCGAGCGCGGCGTGCCCGCCGGCCATGGCCGCAAGGCGTGCGACACCGACCACGTTGGCGCCCACCTGGGCGTCGAGGTCACCGACCCGCTCGGCGGGGGTGCGCGAGTTGGCGAGCAGCAGCCGCCGCACGCTCTCGTCCAGGCGGGTGGGCGGGATCCGCAGGCCCTCCTGATGGATCTCGGTGGCGTCGGCCGGGATCGAGCCCGGCGCCGAACCGCCCACGTCGGCATGGTGCGCACGGTTCGCGCCCCATCCCACCAGCTCGCCGTCGACCACGCACGGCGCCACCAGGGTGATGTCGTTGAGGTGGGTTCCGCCGGCGAAGGGGTCGTTGAGCACCACCTGCTCGCCCTCGCCCAGGCGGTCGCCGAACGCGTCGATGGCGGCGGCGACGCTCGCCGGCATCGAACCCAGGTGGACGGGGATGTGCTCCGCCTGCACCAGCAGCTCGCCCGACGGGGTGAACAGTGCCGCCGAGCAGTCGGCCCGCTCCTTGATGTTGGGGCTGAAGGCGGCCCGGCGGAGGACCGCGCCCATCTCCTCGGCGATGCCGGTCAGACGCGAGATCAGCACCTGTAGCTCCGCGGGCCCGAGGCTCATGGCGCCCACCTGGCCGCATCCTCGACGGAGGGGATTCGTGGCGCGGAATTGGTTGCCCAGCAACCAGAGCTGCGCCAGGAAGCCGGCGTGGGGTCGGCGGACGTGGTCACGCCCCGCCCCCGCGATGCATGAGCAACGCCCCGTCGGCGCCCGCCTGCGCCGTCCATCCGTCCGCAACCCAGATCGTGCAGTCCGGCTCCGCGATCACGGCCGGCCCGCGCACCTCATCCGCGAGCCGGGTGGCGGTCGGCAGGTCCGCGGCCGAGACGGTAGGCGGACGGGTCGCCACGGCCCGCAGCGCCACCACCTCGACCGGTTCGTCGGGGCGGGCGTAGCCGTTGCGACGGCGGTGCTCGTCGTGGAACTCGTCGATCGACGCCACGGTCAGCTCGTGGCTCTGGCCCCGGTAGCGGCAGTCCACCGCCGTCTCCACCGTGGTCCCGGCGGTGCCGCCCACCGGCCCCACCAGTGCTGCGGCCTCCTGACCTAGCCGCGCCAGGGCCCCCACCAGGCCGGCATGGTCCTGCGGTTTGGCCCACGACCGCACCAGGTCCCGGCGACGGGGGGCGGTCAGCAGCCCGACCGCCGACAGCACACCGGCCCTCGCCGGCACGACCACGGCGCGCATCCCGAGGGCCTCCGCCAGGGCGCAAGCGTGCAGCGGTCCCGCGCCGCCGAACGCCACCAGGGCGAGGTGGTGCGGGTCGACGCCGCGCTCCACCGACACGGCGCGCAGCGCCCGCTCCATGTTGGCGTCCACCACGGCGATCACGCCCTCGGCCGTCACCCCCGCACGATCCAGCGCCTGCGCCGCGGCGCCGGCGTCGAGCCGCAAGCCGCCGAAGGCGGCGTCGGCGGCGATCCTGCCGGCGACGAGGTTGGCGTCGGTGACGGTGGCATCGACACCGCCCCGCCCGTAGCAGGCGGGCCCCGGGTCGGCGCCGGCGCTCCGCGGGCCAACGACGAGCGCCCCACCGGGGTCGATCGTGGCGATCGACCCGCCGCCGGCGCCGATGGTGTGCACGTCGAGCGCCGGGAACCGCACGGTGAAGCCGGCGACCTCGCGCTCGGCCGCGGGCGCCGGACTCCCGCCGACGACGAGGCACACGTCGGTGGACGTGCCGCCCATGTCGAACGTGATGGCGTCGGGATACCCGTTGGCGACCGCGGCGGCGGCCCCCGCCCGCACGCCGCCGGCGGGCCCCGACAGCAACAGCGCCGCCGGCAGCTCGGCGGCCTCGGCCGCCGGGAGCAGCCCGCCGGCCGAGGTCATGACCAGCGCGTCGCCGGCGAGGTCGGCAATCCCACGCAGGTACGCCCGGCAGCGGGGCCTCAGCGCGGCGTTGATCACGGTCGTCACCGTGCGCTCGACCTCGCGCATCTCGGGGGACACCTCGTGCGAACAGCTCACGTCGTGCCCGCGGGCCCGCAGCGCCTCGGCGACCACCCGTTCCTGGGCGGGCGCGATGTCGGCGTGGAGCAGGCACACCGCCACCGCCTCCACGTCGCCGTCGAGGGTGGGAAGCCCGTCGGCGTCGACGGGCACCAGCTCGGAACCGTCCGCCGCCAGGCGCCCCGCGACCTCGTACCGCCGGCCGCGCGGCACCAGTGGCTCGGGACGCGAGGCGAGCTGGTCGTAGAGCGACGGCCGATCCTGGCGGCCGATCTCGATGACATCCGCGAGCCCCTCCGTCGTCACCAGGGCGACCGTCGCCCCGCGGCGCTCGAGCAGCGCGTTGGTGGCGACGGTGGTTCCGTGCGCCAGAAGGTCCGGTCGGGCCGCCACCCCCGCAGGCGCGGCGCCGCCGATCGCCGCCCGGATGGCCCGGACCGGGTCGTCGGGCGTCGACAGCACCTTGGCGACGCCACCATCGGCCGTCACCAGGTCGGTGAACGTACCCCCGGTGTCGACGCCGATGTGCAGGGCCCGCCCGAGCACGGTCAGGGCCTAGCGCGCGACGCCGGCCCGCGATCGCTGGGTCTGGGCGGCCTCGACGGCGAGGCGGTCGACCAGCTCGTTCATGACATGGCCGGCGTGCCCCTTGATCCAGCGGAAGGTCACGTCGCCGCGCGCCTGCACCAGCTCCACGAACGGCTCCCACAGGTCGCGATTGGACACCGGCTTGCGGGCGGAGTTGACCCAGCCCCGGCGGATCCAGCCCTCCCACCAGCGATCACGGAAGCAGTTGACGACGTACGTCGAATCGCTCACCACCTCGAGCGGTCCGGGGTGGGCGCGCACGGCCTCGTAGGCGGCGGTGATCTCCATGCGCTGGTTGGTGGTGCGGGGCTCGTGACCGGACGCGAAGGCACCGCCCTCCTCGGCCCAGGCCCAGCCGCCCGGACCGGGGTTGCGGAGGCACGCCCCGTCGGTGAACACGGTGGTCGACGTCGTGGGGGTCGCGGGCACGAGGGCACCCTACGCGGCGCCGGGTTCCCGGCGGATCCCAGCCCTCGTTCCGGCCCGACCCCCGCCCGCCGCCCCGTGGTGGCGTCGCCCGCGGCCGCCGGAACCGAGCCCTCGTTTCGAATCGGGCCCGGCGGTGCCAGCATGGGCGCATGATCATCGACGGGTTCGTCCACCAACTGCCGGACACCGACCCCTCCGAGACCCGCGAATGGCTCGACTCGCTCGACGCGGTGGTCGACGCCCACGGCAAGACCCGCGCCCGGTTCCTGATGTCGAAGCTTCTCGAGCGCGCCCGCGAGCTCCAGGTGGGCACGCCGGCCACGGTGTCGACGCCCTACGTCAACTCCATCCCCCCCGAGGAGGAGCCCTGGTTCCCCGGCGACGAGGACCTGGAGCGCCGCATCCGGGCCTACATCCGCTGGAACGCCGCGGTCATGGTCATCAAGGCCAACAAGCACGCCGAGGGCATCGGCGGGCACCTGTCCACCTTCGCCTCCTCGGCGGCGTTGTACGACGTCGGCTTCAACTGGTTCTTCCGCGGCAAGGAAGACGGCCTCGCCGGCGATGCGGTGTACATCCAGGGCCACGCCGCCACCGGGACCTACGCCCGCGCCTACCTCGAGGGGCGGATCACCGAGGAGCAGCTCGACAACTTCCGCCAAGAGGTCGACGGCACCGGGCTGTCCAGCTACCCACACCCCCGGCTGATGCCCGACTTCTGGGAGTACCCGACGGTGTCGATGGGCCTGGGCCCGCTCAACTCGATCTACCACGCCCGCTACCTCCGCTACCTCCGCAACCGCAAGATCGACGACACGAGCGGCAGCCGGGTGTGGTGCTTCGTGGGCGACGGCGAGGTCGACGAGCCCGAGACCCTCGGTGCCCTGTCGCTGCCCGCCCGTGAGCAGCTCGACAACCTGATCTGGGTCGTGAACTGCAACCTGCAGCGGCTCGACGGCCCCGTTCGGGGCAGCGGCAAGATCATCCAGGAGCTCGAGGCCATCTTCCGGGGCGCCGGCTGGAACGTCATCAAGGTCATCTGGGGCTCCAAGTGGGACGAGCTCCTGATCCGGGACCGCGACCACGTGCTGCTCAACAAGATGAACACCACCGTCGACGGTGAGTTCCAGCGCTACGCCGTCGAGTCGGGTGCGTACATCCGCGAGAACTTCTTCGGCCCCGATCCCCGCCTGCGCAAGATGGTGGAGCACCTCTCCGACGACGAGCTGCGCACGCTGCCGCGGGGCGGCCACGACTATCGCAAGCTCTACGCGGCGTACAAGGCGGCCACCGAGCAGACGGGCGCGCCGACCGTCATCCTCGCCAAGACCATCAAGGGCTGGACGCTCGGCCCCGACGTCGAGGGCCGCAACGCCACCCACCAGATCAAGAAGATGACCATCGACCAGCTCCGGGTGCTGCGCGAGCGCCTCTACCTGCAGGACGTGATCCCGGAGGAGGCACTGGCCGACGACAAGGAGCCGCCGTACATCAGGTTCGAGGAAGGCTCGATCGAGCACACCTACCTGATGGATCGGCGCAAGGCGCTCGACGGGTCGTTGCCCAGCCGGCTGGTGCGCACGAAGCGCGACATCCAGATGCCGGGGGACAAGACGTTCGCCGAGGTCTTGGCCGGCTCCGGAAAGCAGGAGGTGTCGACCACGATGGCCTTCACCCGCCTGCTGCGGAACCTGTGCCGCGACCCCAAGGTCGGCCCCCGGGTGGTTCCGATCATCCCCGACGAAGCCCGCACCTTCGGGATGGACGCGTTGTTCAAGGAGTTCAAGATCTACGCCGCCCAGGGCCAGGCCTACGAGCCGGTCGACGCCCAGCTGTTGTTGTCTTACACGGAGGCGAAGGACGGCCAGATCCTCGAGGAGGGCATCACCGAGGCCGGGTCGATGGCGACGTTCATCGCCGCCGCCACGTCCTACGCCCACCGGGGCGTGCCCATGCTGCCGTTCTTCACCTTCTACTCGATGTTCGGGTTCCAGCGGGTCGGCGACCTCATCTGGTCGGCGAACGACTCGCGGGCGCGGGGCTTCCTGCTGGGCGCCACCGCCGGCCGGACCACGCTGCTGGGCGAGGGCCTGCAGCACCAGGACGGCCACAGCCTGATCCTGGCGTCGACCCATCCCACGGTCGAGGCCTGGGATCCGGCGTTCGCGTACGAGATGGCGGCGATCATCCGTCACGGCATCCAGGAGATGCTGGTCGAGGAGCGGGACGTCATCCACTACCTCACGCTGTACAACGAGAACTACGTGATGCCCCCGATGCCGGACGGCGTGGAGGACGGCATCATCCAGGGCCTCTACCGCTGGGCGGACGCGCCCGACGGGCCGGGGCAGCGGGCCACGATCCTGTTCTCGGGCACGGCGCAGGGTGCGGCGCGGGCCGCGCAGGCCGAGCTGGCCGAGCGCTGGGACGTGGGCGCCGACCTCTGGTCGGCCACCAGCTACAAGCGGCTGCGCGAGGAGGCCCTGGCGGCCGAACGCTGGAACCGGCTCCATCCCACCGAGCCGCCGCGCACGCCTCTCGTCACGCAGCTCCTCGGCGCCGAGGGCGGACCGGTCGTGGCGGTCACCGACTTCATGAAGGCGGTCCCCGACCAGGTCTCCCGCTGGGTGCGCCAGCCGTTCGTGCCGCTGGGCACCGACGGCTTCGGCCGTTCCGACACCCGCGAGAAGCTGCGCCAGTTCTTCGAGACCGACATGCCGCACGTGGTGGTGACCACGCTGTGGGCGCTGGCCCAGCAGGGCGAGGTCAAGGCCGAGACGGTGGCCGAGGCCATCGCCCACTACGGCATCGACCCGGAGCGCATCGACCCGCGCCAGTTCGACCTCTAGCCCGTCAGAGGCGGCCGAGAACATCGAGCGGGAACGGCGGCTGCGCCAGCGGACCGACGGCGATGCGCACCAGCAGCAGCGGGTTGTCGTCGCCGGCGATGCGGTTGAGGTGCACGGTGTCGCAGCCGAGGCAGCGGTGGACCAGGACCCACTCGCCGGCTCCTCGCACGCAGATGGCGATCGGCTCCATCGACGAGCCACAGAGCGCGGCGCGATCACCCGGCGAGTCGTCGACATGGCGGCTCCACAGGCAGTTGGGGCAGTGGTTGCGGTGGGCGGTGCCCGGGGCGTCGGCGGGCACGTCGAGCCGGCAGTTGCGGCAGCGGAACGACGTGAGCGACCGATGGCGGGCGTTGCGCTGATCGCGCGCCAAGGGAGGACCTCCGAGAAGCAGGGACGAAAAGGACTGCGTCGCGTCCGCCGGGGTGGCGCCTCAGAGGCTCGGCTCGACCGTCGGGCTCAGGGAAGCCCGGGCGAGGGCCGGACGGTCGCCCCGGGCGCGCGACGCCCGGCGCACGTGAACGCAGGCATCGGTCACCACCTTCCCGTCCGGTCGCATGTCACCACGGTGCTCACCGCGGGCGTCGTGTAGGTCAGCCCGCCGGGCGGCCACCGCGCAACCGAATTACCGCGACTCCCCGGCGGCGGACGCCGACGCCCGTGCCACACAACGGAAGCCGACGTGCGACGTCGACGTGTCGACGGCCTGCGCCATGCGGGCGGCCGGGCGATAGCGCCGGCAGTAGTTCGGAGCGCACAGGTGGGAGCCGCCCTTGATCACCTTGCGGGGGACGCTCGCCGGGTCGGCAGCGTCGATGCTGGCCTCGCGGTCGTCGGCCCGCGGGTTGTCCACGGTGCAGCAGGCGTGCGCGATGGCGCCATGGCCCTGGTACCAGTCGACGGTCCACTCCCACACGTTGCCGATCATCTCGAACAGGCCCCACCCGTTGGGCGGGTACGACCGCACCGGGGCCGTGTACTCGTGGCCGTCGAGCAGGTCATTGCGCAGCGGGAACTCTCCCTGCCACACGTTGGCCATGTGCCTCCCGCCGGGGGTGAGCTCGTCGCCCCACGCGAACTCGGCATCCTCGAGCCCGCCGCGCGCCGCCCACTCCCACTCGGCCTCGCTGGGCAGCGCCTTGCCGGCCCACGCTGCATACGCCTCGACGTCGGCCCACGCCACGTGGACGACCGGGTGGTCGTCGAGCCCCTTGAGCGAGCTCTGCGGCCCGCGAGGGTGGCGCCACGACGCGCCGGGGACGTTGACCCACCAGTTGTACGGATTGCGCAGGTCGACCGGGCGTCCGGGCTTGCGGAACACGGCCGAGGCGGGCACCAGCAGCGCCGGATCGGCACCGGGGTAGTCGGCGGGGTCGGGCGCCCGTTCGGCCACCGTCACGTGCCCGGTCGCATCGACGAACCGGCGGAACTCGGCGTTGGTGACGGCGCACCGGTCCATCCAGAAGCCGTCGACCGTCACCCGATGGGCGGGGGCCTCCTCGGGATAGTGCCGGTCCGAGCCCATCAGGAACGTCCCACCCGGCACCCACACCATCCCGGCGGCAGGCGGGGGCCCGGGCGGGGAGGCGCCGCCGGCGACTGCCGGTTGGCTCGGGCTCATGGGGCCATGGTCGGGAGCGGGCAGAGGTCCATCGTCACCCCAGGGGGGTGAGGCAATCGGGTACCGCAGGCTGCACGGTGCGTCGGTACATCACTCCTGGAGGTGCGCGTGGAAACCACACGGTTCCGCAGTGGCTGGGTCACATTCGCGGGGGTCATCGCCGCGATCGTCGCCATCTGGAACATCCTGAGCGGCATCGCCGCGATCGCCGAGGACGACCAGACCGAAACGCTCAACGAGGTGTTGTTCGGCGTCAACATCACCGCTTGGGGATGGTTCTGGCTCATCATCGGCGTGGTACAGCTCGTTACCGCCTACCTGATCTTCGTCCGTCACCCGATGGGACAGATCCTCGGCGTGCTCTGGGCGGCGATCAGCGCGTCGCTGGCGGTGTTCATGATCTTCGTCGCCCCCATCTGGGCCCTGGTGGTGCTGGCGCTCGACGTGACGATCATCTGGGCGCTGGTGGCCGCCAGCGACGAGTTCGACACCGCCTGAGCGCGGCGCAGGTCGACCACCCGGCCGAGGCCGGCGTGCGCAGCCAGGAGGTGGTAGCCGCCGCCGGCTGGCTGCGCACGTATCGCCGCGCGTGGCTGCGCCCGGACGTGGTGGGTGGTGTCACCGCGGGGCCGGTCGTGGTCCCGCAGGCCATGGCCTACGCAACCATCGCCGACCTGCCGGTGCACGTTGGCCTCTCACCGAAGCCCGCCGGATCTCCGTCGGCCGGCGCCGATCGCCGGTAGGGTCAGGACGACTAGCGCCGCCGTGGCAGACTTGCCCGGTGGCAGGGGGAACCACGCGCCTGCGGGAGCCGCGGCGTGAGCCCGCGGCGCCCTTGCTCCTCGGCACCAAGCTCGGTGTCCCGCGGCTCCGGTCGAGCACGATCGAGCGCACCAACCTGCTGGAGCGGCTCGCGTCGCATCGGGGACCTGTCCTGGTCGTGGCGCCGCCCGGCTTCGGGAAGTCGACCCTGTTGGGTCAGTGGCGGCGGGCGGCCGAGCTGCCACTGGCATGGGTCTCGCTCGACGCCGGCGACAACGACCCCATGCTGTTCTGGAACTACGTAGTTGCCGCCCTGCAGGTGATCGAACCCGCGGTGCCGCTGACCCCACCGGCGGGCCTGCTCGGCGAGCAGGACTTCGTCGATGCGATCGTCCCCCGGCTGCTCAACGAGCTTGCGGCCCTCGAGAGCGACGTCGTGCTGGTCCTCGACGACTACCACGCGATCACCAGCCCGGCGTGCCATCGGTCGGTCGAGCTGTTCCTGACCCGCGAGCCGGCCAACGTGCAGATCGTGGTCGCGAGCCGCGTCGACCCCCCGTTCCCGCTCGGCACGCTGCGGGCGCGCGGCGAACTGCTCGAGCTGCGCGAGGCCGACCTCGCGTTCACTCACCACGAGAGCAGGCGCTTCCTCAACGATGCCCTCGGGCTGGGGTTGTCGACCCAGGCCGCCGCCGCCCTCCACGAGCACGCCGAGGGATGGCCCGCCGGGCTCTACCTGGCGTACCTCTCGCTGCGGGATGCGACCGATCGCGAGGGCGCCGTCGCCGGCTTCGGCGGATCCACTCGCCAGGTCAGCGACTACCTCACAGAGGTGGGGCTCAATGCCCTGGCGCCCGCGGTGCGCGACTTCCTGGTCGAGACGTCGATACTCGATCGGATGTCCGGCCCGCTCTGCGACGCCACCACCGGCCGCGGCGGCTCGGCCGACCTGTTGATCAGCCTCGAGCACGCCAACCTGTTCCTGACGGCGCTGGACGATCATCGCGAGTGGTACCGCTATCACCACCTGTTCGCCGAGCTGTTGCGCGCCGAGCTCCAGAGGCGGCCCCCCGAGCGGCGCCGCGAGCTCCACCGGAACGCGTTCGCGTGGCTCGCCCGCGCCGGACACGTGGGCGAGGCGATCCATCACGCTGTCGAGGCAGGCGAGATCGAGACGGCGACGCGCCTCGTCGCCGAGAACTACCTGTCGACCATCGAGTGGGGCGGCTACGCCACGGTGGCGGGGTGGCTCGACGAGTTCCCCCGCCGAGTGGTTGTGGGCGACGCCCGGCTGTCGGTCGTGGAGGCCTGGGTGGCGAGCTTCCAGAGCCGCCGCGACGACGCCCAGCTCGCGCTGCGGAACGCCCTCGATGCCGGCTACGAGGGCCCGCTGCCCGACGGCGCCAGCTCGATCGAGGCGACGGCGGCGCTGCTGCGGGCCGGATTCCCGTGGGGGGATGTCGGCGAGATGCTGAGCGCGGCGCGTCGGGCCTTCAAGCTCGAGGGCCACCGCGAGTCGATGTGGCGGGTGACCGTGCACGTGCAGCTCGGCTGGGCGCTGGCGTTCGCCGGCTGCCCTGACGAGGCGCGTCCCCTGCTCGAGCGGGGAGCCGTCCTGGCGCCCCGGACCGAGCAGTGGCTCAACGCCGTCGGGGCCGACTGCCTCCTCGCGCATGTCGATCTGGAGGCCGGCGACGTCCGCTCGGCCGAGCGGTGGGCGCTGCGGGCAATGGACGTACTGGAGTCGCATGGCCTTGCCGACACGGCGATCGGCGGCTGGGCCTCGGCCACGTTGGGGGCGGTGCTGGCCCACACCGGCGACCGCGACGAAGGCGAGCGGCTGCTCAGGCTCGGGGTCGAACGCATGCGGACCGCGTCGGAGCCGCTGCTCGTGATCCAGGTGCTGCTCGCCTTGGCCGCCGCGCTCGGCACGCGGGGAGCGGTTGACGAGGGACGACGGGCCCTCGGCGACGCGAAGGACCTCATCGACGCCTGCGCCGACCCCGGCATCCTCGCGGATCGGTGGGAGGACGTCAGCCGGAGCCTGGCAGCGAGCGCGCGCTCGATCGCCGACGGTACGGAGCTCACCAAACGAGAGCTCGAGATCCTCCGGCTGCTCCCGACGCGCCTCTCGCAGCGCGAGATCGGGCGCCGGCAGTTCGTGTCCTACAACACGGTGCACTCACACATCCGGTCGATCTACCGCAAGCTCGGGGTGTCGTCGCGGGTCGACGCCGTGAAGCGCGCCCGCGAGCAAGGACTGCTGCTCTGGGAGCCGTCCCGGGAATCACCTGGGTGAATCTCTCGTTTGGGTGAGGCCGACCCGCCCCGGGGTCGGCAAGATCCGGGCAGCACGGTCCAGAAGTATCCCCGGCGGGAGTGCTCCGGCGGCCCGGGCGCCACTCCCCCCGCTCCCGCCGGGATGATCGGGGCCTGGGCCGTTCCGGCGTTCGGATGTGCCGCCGGAGCCGCCGCATGTGAACGCCGCTTCGATGTGGCCGATCACCCAGCCGGGGTGGTCCCGCGCTGCGGGCGGCCGGCAACCTGGCTCATCAGCGGGACCGCCTGCTGTCCCGGGTGAGCCCGGATGCCTCGTTGCGCACGTATCCCACCGCCCGTGCCGCCGTCGCGGCCCTGACCCGGAGCGCCTAGCCGCCCGGTAGCGTGCGGGCATGAACGAGCCGACCAAGCTGTCCGAGCCGATCGAACCGACCGAGCCGGCGCTGCCGGTGACCGGCGATCCCGAGGCCGACAAGCTGCTGGTCGACGATCCGCTGGCGCTGACCATCGGCATGCTGCTCGACCAGCAGGTGCCGATGGAGTGGGCGTTCAGCGGGCCGCTGCGGCTGCGCGACAAGCTCGGCGGGCGGCTCGACGCCGCCGAGATCGCCGCCGTCGCCCCCACCACCCTGGAGGCGATGTTCAAGGGCCCACCCGCCCTCCACCGCTATCCGGGTGCGATGGCCAAGCGCACCCAGGCGCTGTGCCAGTACCTCGTCGACCAGTACGGCGGCGACGCGGCCGCAGTGTGGGCCGGCGTCGACGACGGTGCCGAGCTGCTGCGGCGGGTCCGGGCGCTGCCTGGCTTCGGTGCCGACAAGTCCAAGATCTTCACGGCGATGTTGGCCAAGCGCTTCGGCGTCCGGCCGCCCGGCTGGGAGCAGGCCACCGCCCCCTTCTCCGACGATCAGCCCCGGTCGGTCGCCGACATCGACTCTCCCGACACCCTGCAGCGGGTGCGGTCATGGAAGAAGGCGATGAAGGCTCAGGGCAAGACGAAGTCGGACTGACGGGTCAGTCGGTCAGACCGCCGATCGCGTTGCCGATGAGCTTGGCGGCGAGCACCAGGCAACGGTCGCCGATCGCCTCACCGAGCATGGGACGTCCTCTTCCTGCGGCGGACGACATCAATCGTTCGTGGGCCACCGGCGCGGATCCTCACCCGCCGGGGGTGACGGTGGTCGTCAGACGAAGCCGTGCCGCCCCAACCAGCGCAGCGCCCAGAACCCCCACACGGGCGGCAGGTAGTACGTCAGCAGGCGGTGGATGAGCGCCGCCGCCAGCGCCGTCTCCTCCGGGACCCCCACGGCGACCAGTCCCGCCGTCAGCCCCGCCTCTGCGACGCCGATCCCGCCGGGAACGGGCACGAGGCCCGAGAACAGGCTGACGGCGGTGTTGACGAACAGCAGGTCCGCCAGCGAGGCGTCCGCCGACAAGGCGCGCAGGGCGGTGCCCAGAACCAGCGCGTACACGATCTGGGACCCCAGGTTGGCGAGCACGAGCTTCACCAGCCGGGGTGGCGACGAGAGGAGCCCGCGGACATTGGCGAGGGCGGCGTGCGCAGGCGGCGCCAGCCGGGCGCGCAACGACGGCACGAGCACCGCGATCACCAGCCCCACCACGGCGGCGACGATCATGGCCACGCCGATCCACACGAGCGCGGACGCGTCGAACGATCCCCAGTCCACGTCCACGTTGATCATGGGGAGCACGACGACGAGGACGGCGGCCTGCACCAGGAAGCCAGCGAATCCGTCGATCGCGCCCTGCGTGACGGCCAACGACGACGGCACCCCCTGGCGCTGCAGGTAGCGGACGGTGAGGGCGAACTTTCCGGCCGCGCTCGGGACCGACAGATTGATGAACTTGATCGCCGACTGCAGCACCGTGGTCGGACCGAGCGGCAGCGGCATGCCCACGGCGGCGATCGTGGCCAGCGCGTCGCACAGCAGGGCCAGCTGCGCGAGCGCCAGCCCAAAGAGCACCCAGCCGAGGCTGGCGCCGGCGAGCTCCTCGACGATCGTGTCGAGGCCGATGTCGGCCAGCTGGCTGAGCAGGGTCACGGCCGCGACGACGGTGAGCAGCATCAGGAGCACGTCGCGCAGCCGGATCCGCCGGAGCTCCGCCACCTCCGGGACGTCGCCGCCGGTCGCGTCCGCGGCGCGTCGCCGCAGCCGGTCCACGTCGGCGCCGGCACCATGGACCGCGTCCCGCAGCCATGGGCTCAACGCCGCGCGCTGGACGAACGGGAGGGCACCCCGCACGGCGTCGTCGCCGACCGTGGCCAGCGCCGAGCGAACCGCCCGCTCGTCGCCGACGAGCAGCGCGCAGGACACCAGCAGCTCGGCGAGGTCGATCGCCAACGCGTCGTTCCGGGGCGGGCTACGACGCGCTCCGGCCATGCCGGCCACCACGACCTCCCCGTCCACCACCAGGATCGAGCCGGCGTTGAGCGAGCCGTGCGCCAAGGAGGCGCCGCGCAGCCGCAGGGCCAGGTCCCAGACCCGGGCCAGCAGCGCGTCGGTCAGGAGCTCGGGTCGGAGGTCCGCGAGCCGGGGGGCGGGCGGCTCGGCCGTGACCAGCACGGCGTCGCCCGTCGATGCCGTCCCGGCGGCGACCACCTCCGTCACCGGAACGCCCGCCCGGCTGGCGAGCATGAGCATCAGCGCTTCGTGCTCGACCTGCTCGCGGCGCGTCAACGAGGCCTGCGGGCCCGGATCCCGGTACCAGAGCTGCCGCCAGGCTCGCGCCAGCAGCTGCGCGTCGCGGGCATCGCGTCCGTAGACGAGGATGCCCAGCGGCTGCCCGCCGGCGTCCCCGACGTACCGGGCGGCGCCCAGGTCGGGACGGGACGCGTAGCGCAACCCGTCGCTCTCCACCCCCAGGTCGGCCAGGGCGGCCCGCACGCGGTGGATGCTGGGGAAGCCCGCCGACGAGCCGAACGCCAGCCGCACCAACGCGCCCGCCGCCAACCCCAGACCCAGGCCGCCGAGCGCCTGTGACGGGTACGCAGTCGCGAGCACCAACGACGCGATCGCAGTCAGACCGACGAGGACGGCGGCGCCTCGGCGCGCGGGCCGCGTGAGCTCGGGCGCCGCCACCAACGCCACCGCGCCGACGAGCGCCAGCCGGGCCGCGGGGAAGGCGGGGTCACCCACCCGCCAGAGCATGTCGCCGACGCTGGGCCACGAGTCGTCGACGACGCGGGCCAGCAGCTCGCTGATCGCGACCACCACACCGGCGGCGAGCCCGACGTCCCGGGCGAGCTCCAGGCGACCGACGGCGAGCGCCGCCACCACCAGTCCCAGGCAGACCGGGCCGACGGCGGCGTAGCAGGCGGTCCACACCGGATCGAGCCAGCCGAGGAGCCGGTTCAGGGCATCGACGAGCTCGCCCTCGTCGCCCTCCACCTGGCTGCTGGCCAGCGCCGCCAGCACCAGCGTTCCGACTGCGATCCCCAGGAGCACGGCATCGGCGACCCTGCGGCGACGGGGCTCGCGGCCATCGCCGGCGAAGAGCAGCGGCGCCGAGGACCGCTCCGGCCGCGGTTCGCGCCGGGTGCGTGCACGGGTGCCCGTCACCCTTCGCGGGTGACGACCGGGCGGCGAGGATGGGGGACGCTCGTCATCGCTACGGGTGTCTTCGGAAGTTGGCGACGACATGGGCTTCGACTACGAGTTGCGGATCCGGGGGCGACTGAGCAGCACGCTCATCAACGAGTTCGAGGAGCTGTCGCTCGGTGCCAGCGTCGAGCCCGTGGAGACCGTCCTGGCCGGGCCCGTCGAGGACCAGGCCGCGCTGCACGGCCTCATCCGGCGCATCGAGGCGCTGGGGCTCGAGCTGATCGAGGTACGCCGGCTACCCAACATCGCCTTCCGCTCCCGATCGGACACGGGCTAGAGCAGTTCCAGGGAGCGCCCCCGCAGCACCGCCTCGCGCCGGCTGGTGACGCCGAGCTTGCGGTACAGCGACTTGAGGTGGGTCTTCACCGTGTTCACCGAGACGTGCATGACGTCCGCGATCTCGTGGTTCGACATCAGCGTGGGCAGATGGCACAGCACGGCAGTCTCGCGTTCGGTGAGCGGCTCCACGAACGCCGGAGCGGGCGACGTCCGGGCCCGGTCCACCAGCTCGAGCGCCAGGCCCTGGTGGGGTCCCAGCTCGTCCGCCCGGGACTCCAGCAGGTCGGTCAGATCGGGCGCCAGTACCAGAAGCGGCGCCCAGATGCCCGTCTTCTCGGTCGCCACCAGTGCGTCCCGGAGGGCCACCAAGGTGCCGCCCCGGTCGCCGCGGTCGGCGGCGCCGAGGGCGAGCAGCCCGGACCGCTCGATCAGGGTGCGCGGGTGCCAGCGGCGCCACCCCCGTCGGGGATGGCCGTTGAGCACCGACACCACCCCGGCAGCGCTCCGAGCGCGCCAGCGTTGGCGCCCCAGGAGCACGGCCTTCTCCAGCGGGCCACCCGTCTCCCGCACCCGTCCGGTCGAGTCCAGGGCCTCCAGCACGCCGAGTGCCACCAGCGTCCGCATCACGAGGGGATGTTCCGCATCGTCGCCCTCGAGCCCTACGAACGGGGCCCCGGGAGTGCGCAGCGCAGCACGGATGGCAGCGTCGACGGCGAGAATCGCCCGGTCCGCAGCTGCCGGCGTCCGGACGGCCGACAGCGCATCCACCGCATGCCGGTGGTCACCCCGCTGCGCGTGCCGCAAGGCGAGCGCCAGCGTGGCGATGTGGCGCGGTGCGGTCGTGGACGACTCGTCGAGCACCCGCTCGGCGTGGAGCGCCGCCGCCTCGAGATCGCCCTCGACGGCGTCGGCGAGTGCCAGCAGCGCGAGCGCTTCGGTGGCGATCCACGTGAAGTCGGCCCCCAGCACCAGTGCGGCCGCCTGCCGGCGGGCTCGCTCGATCCGGCCGTCGTCGAGGTCCAGTCCGATGGTCCGCAGATCCGCCAGCCTCGCCGTCGTGGCGTCGTCCGCCCCCTGCAGACCGGCGATGGCCGCTCGCGCTCGGGCGTCGGTCCCGAACGCCCTGGCGTAGCTGACGGCCAGCAACGGTCGGGCCAGAGACGGCGCAGTCGTCAGGGGATCGGTTGGCTCGCGGCCCGAGGCCTGATCGAGTGCCGGCCTGTCGTCGAGGGCGTCACAGTGCGCGTCCGCAGTGGGGCGGTCGCGCCGGGAGCAGGCCTCCGCCGCGGCGAGGATGGTCAGGCCCTCGTGCGCCGCTATGGCCCGGGCCGGCACGCCCGCCAGCACGCCGTCGTTCGCGTCGGCGCCGTCGAGGGCCCGGGCGATCCAGCGCTCGGCGGCGAGTCGCCCCACCATCGGCCAGTCCCCCGCCGCCCGGGCATGGACCTCGGCCTCACCGGGCATGTCGTTGGCGATGAACCAGGTGGTGGCGCGCCGGTGCAGCTCGTCGGCCAGGTCACGGTGCTGCTGGCGCAGGCGCGCCTCGAGCAACGTCGCGAAGAGCGAGTGGTAGCGGTACCAGGTGCGGTCCTCCAACTCGGCGAGGAGCACGCCGTTCCGCTCCAGCTCGCCGAGCCTCCTCGACACGGCGGCGTCGCCGGTGAGCACCTCTGCGAGGTCGGGCGTCAGCCGGCCAACCACGCTGGTCCGCAGCATGAACTGCTGAATGGCCTCGTCCTGCCGGGTGAGCAGTTCCTTGAGCAGGTAGTCGGCGATGGCCGTCTCGGTCCCCGCAGCGCCCTGCACGAACTCGGCAGGGTCGGCCTCGCCCTGCAACGCACAGGCCGCCAGGCGTAGACCCGCGACCCATCCCTCGGTCCGCCGCCACAGCGCCTGCACCTGCGCACGCGTCAGGGCCAGCCCGTGGGCGCCCAGGAGCGTGGCGGTCTCGTCCAGGTCGAACGCGAGGCTGTCGTTGCGGATCTCGGCGAGCCGGTCCTCGAGCCGCAGCCGGGTCAGCCGGATGGGAGGGTCGGCCCGGCTGCACAGGACCAGGTCGAGTGAGGCCGGTGCCCGCTCGACGAGATAGGACAACGTCCGCAGGGCGTGGCGGGAGGTCAGCTCCTGGAGGTCGTCGAGCACCAGAACGCGCTTGTTTGACCGCCGCTCCAGTTGGGCGAAGGTGGCGTCGAGGAGCGTCGTGCCCGGCAGCGTGGCATCGATCTCCTCCGGGAGGACCGCGCCGCGATCCACCAGCGCCGCCACGATCACGCCGGCCAGCTGATCCCGCTCGTTGTCGCGGGCATCCACCGTGAGCATGGCGCCGCGGCGGCGCCGGGATGCCAGCCACGCGGTGACGAGGGTGGTCTTGCCCGACCCCGGCGGCGCGGAGATCAACGTGACCTGGCGGCGGGCGCCGTCGGCGAGCAGAGCATCGAGCCGGGGGCGCCGGACCAGAGCCTCGGGCAGGCGCGCGAGGCTGGATCTCGGCCCCAGCAGCGGAAGCTCGTCGCCCATCTCCCCCTCTGCGTGTCTACGGAGGACCTTGCCTGTGCCTGTGCTCTAGCTGCCTGCGGTGCGGAGGTTCCGCACCGTTGCGGCGCGTCCAGCGTCAGAGCCGGCGCGTGGCCGTGAGTCTGCCGCAAACCTGGCCGGGTGTCCTCACCCGCGGAGGTGACCGTCCCGGGTGAGATTCGTTTCGCCCTACTCGGCCTCGGCGAAGACCTCCCGCAGCTGGGCTTCCTGCTCCGTGGACAGGTTGGTGTGGACCAGCTCGGCATGCTGGCCGGCGAAGGCGTCCTTCACCTTGTCGAGGACCGCGTCGCTCGACAGGACGAACAGCGCCGACGTTCCCGGCGTCACCTTCTCGCGCACCGAGGCGATGAAGTCGTCGTCGATGCCCACGTCGGTGAGCGAGCCGCCGAGCGCCCCGGCGGCCGCGCCAACGGCCATGCCCAGCAGCGGCACGAAGAACAGCAGGCCGAACAGCAGGCCCCAGAACGAGCCGCTGAGCGCCCCCATCCCGGCCATGCTCGTCAACTGCCGCGTCTTCGGCTTCTTCTTGCCCTCGGGCCAGCTGACCGTCGCCGCGTCGTGGATCTGGATCAGCTCCCCCTTCTGCAGGCGCAGGAGCGTCTGCTCGGCGGCGTCGGCGCCGTCGGGCGTGTCGAACTTCCATGCGGTCAGGGTCGCCATCGGGGGCCTCCTTGTCGGGACCCCTCAAGGTCCCGCCCGGCCACGGGCGTCGTGCTCACCCCGGCCGGGTGAATCCCGGCCGCCACGGCCCGCCGCTACGGCGCCCACCGCCCGCCGCAACGGCGCTACAGCTAGCGGTGCAGGTTGTGGCGTTGGCGGTCCAGCCAGCCCAGGAGGACGGCCACCGCCCGGGGGTCGTGGCGCAGCTCGTGGCCGGCGCCGTTGATGAAGCGCAGCTCGGCCGAGCCGTGCGCGTCGGCCAGGACCCGGGCGTCGAATGGCGGCACCGCCTCGTCCTCGCTGCCGTGGACCACCAGCAGCGGACGCGGCGCGTACTGCGACGCGCACGCCACCGCCCGCACCTCCTTGAGCTCCCGCGCCCAGGCGTCGAACGCGGGCGGGAACGCCGCGTCCGTGATGACCCCTACCTCGCGGCCGTGCTCGAGCAGGCGGCGCGGATGGCCGGCCCAGTCGTCGAAATCGCCCGGGGCCCCCACCGCCGCCACGCCCTGGACCCGGGGGTCCCGGGCGCCGGCGCACACCGACAGCGCCCCGCCGGTGCCGAACCCGGCGAGCCAGATCCCCAGGGGCCGCAGCTCACGCTGGGCGTAGGACACCGCGGCGCCGATGTCGTCGAGCCAGCCGACCAGCGAGAACTGGCCCTCCGAGTCGCCGCATCCACGGAACGCGAACGCCAGCCCCACCCAGCCCATCTCGGTGGCGATGCGATCCGCCAGCTCGGGGGTCGTCAGCCCGGACTCGGTTGCCGACGGGTAGCCGTGGCACAGGACGACCGCCGGCGGGGGCCCGCTCGGCCGCCCCGGCGGCCGCGCGACGTGCGCGGCGAGCTTCAGCCCGCTCGACACGATGCGCTCGTCCATGGTCACGACTTGCGTAGTGTGGCGGCCGTCAGGCCGCGGCGCCCCGCGCCTCGTCGTCGACACCCGCGGCCTGCCGGACCCGCCGGCACGTCCGGCACAGTCGGTAGCCGCGATTGTGTGCCTCGGGCAGCGTGTCGGGCCCGAAGCAGGTGAACGCCTCGGCCTCGACGAGCTCGGCGATGGCGGCCTCGTGGTCCTCGGGAACGTGGTCGATGTCGTGGACGACCTGCGTGCGCTTGTCGCCCAGGAACCGGTAGTCCTCGAACCGGGCCAGCCGCTCCATTGCCAAAGAGTACGGGTCGGTCGCAGACCGACACCATCAGGGGCGGCGGTCGGGGTCGGGTTGGACACGGGTCGGTCGCAGACCGACACCATCAGGGGCGGCGGTCGGGGTCGGGCTGGAACATTGGGGGCACGAATTCGGCGTAGTTCCGGCAGACTCGCTGCGGCCATGACCGCCGTCGACGTCTCCGCAGAGCCCGCCCCCGCCGAACGCTCGCTGCTGCGGCGTGGGGCCCACGTGCTGTGGATCAGCGTGCGGGCGCACCCGCGCCCGTTCGCCGTGTCGGTGCTGGGATCGGTGCTGTACGGGTCGATGGCGGTCGCGGGTTCGCTGCTGCTCGGCGAGGTCACGGACCGGGTCATCGTCCCGGGATTCGACGAGGGCGTCTCGGGCGCGGCGATCGTCGCCGCAGCCGGCGCGATCCTCACCGTGGCGCTGCTCCGATCGGCCGGCGTCGTGCTCCGCCGCTACTTCGGCAACATGACGGCGCGGGGCATGCACCGCACCTGGTTCCGCCGCATCACCGACACGTACCTGCGTGTCCCCCTCGAGTACTTCGGCTCGCGGCCCACGGGGCGGCTCCTGGCCCACGCCGACGCCGATGTCGAGCGGGCGATCACCGTGATCATGCCCCTGCCGCTGTCGCTGGGCGTCGTGGTGCTGATCGGGTTGTCGATCGTGAGCCTCGCCCTGATCGACCCGGCGCTGATGCTGGTGGGGCTGGCGTTGTTCCCGTCGCTGGCGATCCTCAACCACCTCTACAGCCGGCGGGTCGAGGCCCCGGCGAGCCGCACCCAGGCACGCCTCGGCGAGGTGTCGAGCGTGGCCCACGAGTCGTTCGAGGGTGCGCTCCTGGTCAAGACGCTGGGGCTCGAGGCCCGCGAGGTTGAGCGCCTGTCGGTCGCCGCCCGCGAGCTCCGCACCGCCCGGCTGGCCGTGGGCCGGCTGCGGGCCACGTTCGAGCCGGTGCTCGACGCCCTCCCTAACCTCGGGACGATCGCCCTGCTCGCGCTGGGTGCCTGGCGGGTCGCCGAGGGCGTGATCACCACCGGGCAGCTGGTCCAGGCCATGGCACTTTTCACGATCCTCACGTTCCCGATGCGCGTCGTTGGGTTCCTGCTGGAGGAGCTGCCCCGGGCGGTCGTCGCCTCCGACCGGATCACCGAGGTCCTCGCCACGCCGACGCGCCCGGCACCGGCGGAGGGAGCCGGAACCCCGCTGCCGGACGGGCCGCTGGCCGTCGACGTCCGGGCGCTGAGCTTCGCCTACGCCGCGGACGCCGAGCCTGTGTTGGCCGGCGTCGACCTCGCATTGGCGCCCGGCGAGGTCGTCGCGCTGGTCGGGGCCACCGGGTCGGGAAAGTCGACCCTGTGCCACCTGCTCGCGCACCTGTACCAGGCGACCGCCGGTGTCGTGAGTCTCGGCGGTGTCGAACTGTCCAGGGCCGAGCCGGCGTCGCTGCGCTCGGCGGTTGCCCTCGTGTTCCAGGAGGCCTTCCTGTTCGCCGCCACGGTGCGCGAGAACCTCGCGCTCGGCTGGGACGCCTCGGACGAGGAGCTGCGCTGGGCGCTCGATGCCGCCCGCGCCCGGCGGTTCGTCGAGCGGCTGCCGCTCGGCCTCGACCAGCAGCTCGGCGAGCGGGGCGTCACGCTCTCGGGGGGCCAGCGCCAGCGGTTGGCCCTGGCCCGGGCCCTGCTGCGCCGGCCCGGCCTGCTGATGCTCGACGACGCCACCTCGGCGGTCGACCCCACCGTCGAGCGGCAGATCCTCGACGGCCTCCCCCAGACGCTGCGCGCCACCACGCTGGTCGTCGCCCACCGCCTCTCGACGATCTCGCTGGCCGACCGCGTCCTGTTCCTGGACGGCGGCCGCATCGCCGCCAGCGGCACCCACCGGCAGCTGCTCGAGTCGGTGCCCGCCTACGTGTCCCTCGTCCGGGCCTACGAACGGGATGCGGCGTGACCGTCGGCGAGCGCGACACCTCTGTGGAGACGTCGGAGCCACCGGATCCGCACGACGCCGCCGTCGACGTGCTGGCGGAGACCGCGCCCCCGGGGGCGAGCGACGAGGAGCGACCGCACCCGGCGCCCACGCCCGGCGAGACGCACGTGCTCGAGGCGGGGGCGCTCGCGGTCTTGCGCCGCGGGGTGGCGGCCACTCCGGAGCTGCGCCAGGGCATCTTCTTCACGGCGCTGATGGCGCTCGCCACCGCCGCGGGCAAGCTGGCGGTGCCGGTCCTGATCCAGCAGATCCTCGACCGCGGGGTGCCCCAGGAAGGGGATTTCCGCCCGGGCTTCGTCTATCCCGCCTGCGCGCTCACCGCCGCCGGCGTCATCGTGCTGTACCTCGCCAACCGCGCCACCTACCTCCGGCTGGTGCGGGCGTCCGAGAACAGCCTGCTGGGGCTGCGTGTGCGCGCCTTTGACCACATCCACCGGCTGTCGATGGCCGAGCACAACGAGCAGCGCCGCGGGGCCCTGGTGGCCCGGGTCACGAGCGACATCGAGACACTGGCCCAGTTCATGGAGTGGGGGGCGGTGGCGTGGATCGTCGACAGCTTCCTCATCGTCGCCACCGTCGCCGTGATGGCCGCCTACGACTGGCACCTGGCGCTGATCGCCGTCGCCTCGTTCGTGCCCGTGGCGCTGCTGCTTCCCCGCCTGCAGCGCCGCCAGCTCGCCGCCCAGGATCGGGTGCGTACGAGCGTGGGCGAGTCGCTGTCGGAGGTGTCGGAAACGGTGACCGGCGCCCCGGTGATCCAGGCCTACGGGCTGGAGGAGCGCAGCCGCTCGCGGCTGCGGGCGGCCATCGACCGCCAGTACCGCGCCTATCTCGATGCCGCCCGCTACTTCGCGCTCATGTTCCCGCTCGGCGACCTGTTCGGGTCGGTCGCCCTGGCGGGCGTCGCCGTCGCCGGGGTTGTCTACGGGCCCGGGTGGGGCCTGGGCGTCGGCGAGATCGTGGCCTTCCTGTTCCTCATCGGGCTGCTCCTCAACCCCATCGCCGAGCTGTCGGAGATCCTCGACCAGACCCAGATCGCGATCGCCGGCTGGCGCAAGGTCCTCGGGGTGCTGGCGACCCCGATCGACCTCCCCGAGCCGGAGCCGGGCGAGCCGCTCCCCCACGGTGCGCTGCGGGTCGAGGTGGCCGATCTGGGATTCGCCTACCGCGACGGGGTGCCGGTACTGCACGACGTCGACGTGCGGGTGCCGGCGGGGAGCGCCGTGGCCGTCGTGGGCGAGACCGGATCGGGCAAGACGACCTTCGCCAAGCTGCTGTGCCGCCTCGCCGATCCGTCGACCGGGGAGGTGCGGCTCGGGGGCGTCGATCTGCGCGCCGTGCGCCCCGATGAGCGGCGTCGAGCCGTGCGGCTGGTCCCGCAGGACGGCTTCCTGTTCGACGCCAGCCTGGGCGAGAACGTGCGCGTCGGACGCGCCGGCTCGGGTGACGGCGACGTGCGGCGGGCGTTCGCGGAGCTGGGGCTTGCCTGGTGGCTGGACGAGCTGCCGCTCGGCCTCGACACCCCCGTGGGCGAACGCGGCGGCAGCCTCTCGGTCGGCGAGCGCCAGCTGGTGGCGCTGGCACGGGCGCAGCTCGGCGATCCCGGCCTGCTGGTCCTGGACGAGGCCACCAGCGCCGTGGACCCCGAGACCGAGCGGGCGCTCGCCCAGGCCCTGGCCCGCCTGGCCGAGGGGCGGACGATGGTGTCGATCGCCCACCGGCTCTCGACCGCCGAGGCCGCCGACCTCGTGCTGGTGTTCGACCAGGGTCGGATCGTGGAGCGCGGCAGTCACGCCGAGCTGGTGGCCGCCGGGGGCACCTATGCCGGCCTCTACGAGAGCTGGCTGGGCAACACCCGCACCGAGGGGGACGGCGGCGAGGCCTGACGGGGGCCGGCGAGGCCTGACGTGCCCGGCCGGCCCTCACGCGGCCGGCCCTCACCCGCTCTGGCCGTTGCCGGGGGGCGTCGGCGGACCGGCGCGGGGCCCGACCGCACCGATGCTCGCCAGGTAGCCGTGGAGCGACTCGATCACGTGGTACACGTCCTGGTCGCTGACGTCGAGGCCGGCCGCCTCCGCCCGCCCCAGCACCACCGCCACCGCCTCGTCGTCCGCCAACACCACGTCGGGCGTCGCTCCCGCTTCGAGCCGGATCTCCCGACCGGGCGCCGCCAGGACCCCTTCGTCCTCGAGATGCTCGATCTCGGCCCGGATCAGCGTGCGGACCTCCTCATAGGTCAGCCGGGCCTGCGCCCCCGCCGGCAGGTCGTCGGCGACATGCCCCACGGCCTCGTCGAGGTCGAAGATCGTGGGAGGCGGCTGGTGGCCGAGGCGGAACGCCTCGCGCCCCACCGTCACCGCGGCGATGGCGAACACGGCGATGGCGGCGAGCACGGCGAACAGCCAGACCACCCCGGCAAACTAACGTTCCCGCGGCCTGCGCCGATGGGTGGTCAACGCGGCGTTCTTCGACGCGGTGGCGCTGCTGGCGACGCCGACGTCCCTGATGCGTCCGGCGTTGATGGCCCGGGTGCTGGGTCGGCGGCACGAGACGCCGGACAGCGAACTGTCCCCGGCACCCCGCCCCCTGGTCCCGGCAAGGGAGCCGGAATGAGGGCGAGGTGCCCCTCCCCGGACCCCGGCAGCCGGGCTAGATGCCGAGGCGCTGGGCAAGCAGCTCGCGGTGATAGGTGGGGTCGCCGAACAGCAGTTCAGAAGACTTGGCCCGCTTGAAGTAGAGGTGCGCCGGGTGCTCCCACGTGAAGCCGATGCCGCCGTGGATCTGGATGTTCTCGGCGGCCGAGTGGAAGTAGGCCTCTGAGCAGTAGGCCTTGGCCAGGCACGCGACCTCGGGCAGTTCGTCGTTGAGCTCGGCCGCGCACCAGGCGCCGTAGTACGCCGCCGACTTGGCCGACTCGACCTCGAGCAGCATGTCGGCGCACTTGTGCTTGATGGCCTGGAACGAGCCGATGGGACGGCCGAACTGCACCCGGTTCTTGGCGTACTCGACCGACATCTCCAGGACCTTCTGGGCGCCGCCCACCTGCTCGGCGGCGAGCCCGACCGCCGCCAGGTCCAGCACCCGGTCGAGCACCTGCCAGCCCTTGCCCTCGTCGCCGAGGAGGCTCGCCGGCACCCCGGCCAGCTCGAGCTTCGCCTGCTTGCGGGTCTGGTCCATCGTGGACAGCGACGTGCGGGTCAGGCCAGCGGCATCGCCGTCGACGCTGAAGAGCGAGACACCGTTGGCGGTCCGGGCGGCGACGATCACCAGGTCGGCGACGTGGCCGTCGAGCACGAACATCTTCGTGCCGTCGATGCGCCATCCGTCGCCGTCCTGGGAAGCGGTGGCCTCGATGCCCGATTCGTCCCAGCGGCCGTTGGGCTCGGTGAACGCCAGCGTCGCGATGGTCTCGCCCGACGCGATCCCGGGCAGGTGGGCCTTGCGGGCCGCCTCGTCTCCGGAGTGGAGCAGCGTGTTGGCGGCGAGCACCACGGTCGCGTAGTAGGGCGCGCACAGCAGGGCCCGGCCCATCTCCTCGAGTACCACCGTCAGCTCGACGTACGTGAACCCCTGGCCCCCGTACTCCTCGGGGATGGTGAGCGACTGCAGCCCCAGCTCGTTGGCCATCTGCGCCCAGACCGCCGGGTCGTAGCCGTCCTCGGTGTCCATGAGCCGCCGGACCTCGGCCTCGGGCGACTTCGACTCGAGGAACTGCCGGGTGATGCGGCGCAGCTCTTCCTGCTCTTCGGAGAAGGCGAAGTTCATGGCCGGCACCGTAGGGGCGCGTCGTGGCGTCGTCCAGGGCGCCTGTGTACACACGTGCTACGGACGGCTAGCATCGGGCGATCGAACGCGTGGGGATCCGGGAGCTGCGCAACAACGTCGCCGCGGTCGTCCGCCGGGCCTCGCGGGGCGAGCGGGTGGTCGTGACCGTCGACGGGGTGCCGGCCGCTCAGCTCGGTCCGTTGGAGGCGGCGGCAGGGCCGACCCTCGACGACCTGGTGGCGTCCGGGCTGATGGACCCGCCCCGCCGGCGGGACCGTCCGCCCGCGCCGGAGGTCGAGGATGCACCGGTCGACGTGCGGCCGGACGCCGTGCTCGACGAGCTCCGGGGCCGGTAGCGGGGGGCTCATGGCGCTGTTTCTCGACACCTCTGCGCTCGTGCGGCGCTACGTGCAGGCGCCCGGGCAGCGACTCGTGGCCGAGGCGATGGCGGCCGACCGCGCATGGTGCGCGTCGGCGCTGTGCCGTTCCGAGACGCTGCTGGCGCTGCACCGCCTCGCCGTCACCGCGAGGCAGCACGGGCGCATGTGGGGCCGGCTGCGCGACGACTGGGACGCGTTCTTCGTCGTCCCCGTCGACGAGCGCTGTCTGGCCAACGCCGCCGAACTGGGCGCGACGTACGGGCTCCGAACGGTCGACGCCGTGCACCTGGCCGCCGCCGATCGGCTGCCTCGCCCGGCGCGCTACGTGACCTTCGAGCGGCGCCAGATCCCCGCTGCGGCCGCCCTCGGCTTCGTAGTCATCTCGCCCGAGACCGCGTGAGGGCACGCGCGCGAGCGCTGAAACCCGGGGCGGCCGGTCCCGGGCTTCTCCCCAAGACCGAGACCGGCTCGCCGCTACGGACGACGGCAGCCGTGGCGGTCGGCCTGTCGTCCTCCGGGTGCTCTGCGGTGGGCATGAGCGCGAGCAGTTTCGCCACGCAAACCCTCACGCCACAAGCCCCCAGGACGCGTGAAATGTGTCACATCGCTCTGCGCGTCAAGGGCACTACTAGAAGTGGTCGAAAATGGGACTTCGTGCTGCGAAAAGTCGTGTTCGAGTCCGTGGTCCGACCAGCTTGTGGCGGTCAACGCCCCGCCACCGGGCAGACTGACGACCATGACCACGCTGCACTACGCCGACGAACTCTGTGAGATCCACAAGGTCGTGGTGGGGCCCATGGACAACAACGTCTTCGTGCTGCGCTGCACGGAGACCGGCGACGCCGTCCTGCTCGACGCGGCCAACGAGCACGAGCGGCTGCTCGACCTGGCCCGGTCGCTCGGCGTGCGCAGCGTTCTCGAGACCCACGGCCACTGGGACCACATCCAGGCCATTCCCGAGATGCGCGACGCCGGCTACCAGGTGCACGTCACCGCCGAGGACGCCGACATGCTGCCGTCGTACGACCAGATCCTCGACGACGACGCCGTCGTGGCGGTCGGCCGGCTGCGGCTGCGCACCATCCACACGCCGGGCCACACCCCGGGCTCGATGAGCTTCATGATCGAGGGCTCGCCGGTGCTGTTCTCCGGCGACACCCTGTTCCCGGGCGGTCCCGGCGCCACCTCGTTCCCCGGCGGCCACTTCCCCACGATCATCGAGTCGATAGACCGCAAGCTCCTCACCCTGCCAGCCGACACGCTGGTGCTGCCCGGCCACGGCGATGACACCACCATCGGGACCGAGCGCCCCCACCTCCAAGAGTGGATCGACAGGGGCTGGTGAGCGCATGGCGGACCCGCTCCGGTACGACGAGCGGCCCTACGACGACACGCCGGTCCGCACCGAGGACCTGCCGGCGACGCCCGTGCGGGACCGCAACATTCCGGCCAGTGCGTGGGTGGAGGCGCCCGACGAGCTCCGGCGCCTGGGCGACGACCTGCCCGGGCGCCCGATCGCGGACTACAAGCGGCGGATCGGCCCCTGGCTGCTGTGGCGCGCGGGCCCGGCGTCGGGCGCGGACGCCCGCTACTGGGTGGCCCGGGCCGACGACCTGAGCGTGAGCTTCACGTTCCGCCTGTTCGCCGACGGCACCGGCGACGGCGTGGGCCCGAGCGGGGAGCGCCACACCCGCTTCCGCTCGTGGAAGGAAGACCTCCGCGACGCGGAGTGATCAGGGCGCCCGATGGCTGCGGAGGCAATCGGTTCCGCATCGGCGCGGGCGAGGCAATGAGTTCCGTCGACGGAACCTATGACCTCGGACCGCCGCCGACGGAACCTATGACCTCGGGTTCGGCCGCCTGCGCCGCCGCAGCGCCTATCGCCACCTCGCCTGCCTCGGCGCCTATCGCCAATTCGCCCGCCTCGGCGCCTATCGCCGCCTCGACGTCGGCAGGCTCCGCTCCGCCGGCCGCTTCCGCTCCGCCGGCCGCCTCGGCCGCCTCGGCCTCCCGCTCGGCGCGGGACCTCCGGGCCGTGCGGACGGTAAGGGCGGCGCCCGCGGACGCCAGCCCGAGGATCACCGCCAAGCGCGCCGGTCCCGGCGTGCCGAGCTCGATCATGAGGAGGCGGGCGTTGGTGGCGAGCAGCAGGGTGCCGACGACCACGCCGAGCGCCGAGGCGTCGGTGTGGTGTACCAGCCACGCCGCCAGCGGGGCGGCGACCACGCCGCCGGCCAGAAGGGCCAGGACCAGCGAGGCCTGGATGCCCTCGCCGCCGATGCCGATCAGGAAGCCGGCACTCGCGGCCAGGGTGACCAGCAGCTCCGACGCCGACACCGAGCCGATGACCATCCGGGGCTCGAGCCGCCCGGCGGTGAGCAGCGTGGGGGTCGCCACCGGGCCCCAGCCACCGCCCCCGACGGCGTCCAGGAAGCCGGCGCTCAGGCCCAACGGGGCCAGGAACCGCTTGCGGAGCGTGCTCGGGTGGCGCGTCCGGCCCCGCAGGTCGCCCCGGAGGGACCGTACGACGACCAGGCCACCGAGGCCGAAGAGCACCAGCGCCACGCCGGGCGTCAGCCAGTCGCCCGTGAACGAGCTCAGCACGGTGGCGCCGGCGAACGCCCCGGCGGCGCCGGGCACCCCGATGCGGGCCACCAGCGGCCACGACACGTTGCCGAAGCGCCAGTGCGACAGCCCTGCCGTGAACGTCGTGCCGATCTCGGCCAGGTGCACGCTCGCCGACGACGCCGCCGGGTTGATCCCGCTGGAGAGCAGGACCGTGCTCGACGTGACGCCGAAGGCCATGCCGAGGGCACCGTCGACCAGTTGACCGAAGAGTCCGGCCAGCGCGAACACCAGCAACCGCCGCATCGGCGACCTCCGCTAAACCAAGCTTTCCTACAGGCTTAGTAGATATTTGCCCTCGAGGGCAAGCGCGCAGACGCCCGCAGGCCCCGGACGGGTCGGTCGGTCGGTCCGGGTCAGCTGCCGCCCGTGAGGGGGCGGCGCGGTGCGGAGATCAGCTCGATCCCGGGCGGCAGGTCCTCCACCTCGACGCTGTCGCCCTCGACCCTGACCGTGATCCGACCTCCCAGGAGCGGGATGCGCTCGACCCTCAGGCGACGGATCGCCGCCGGTAGGACCGGATCCAGCCACAGCTTGCCCTGCGGGATCCAGGGATCGAGCCGCAGCAGCGACCGCAGGAAGGACAGCGGCGCCGCCGCCGACCAGGCGCGCGTGGTGCAGGGGTCCGGGTACCGCACCGGAGCCCGCAGGTCGTTGCGGTCGAACCCGCACAGCACTCCCAGCCGTCCGCCGTCGGCGCCGGCGGCCTCGAGCTGCGCCATCAGCAGCCGGTGCGCCTCGTCGACGAAGCCGTAGCGCACCAGGCCCGCCACGCAGGCGGCGTTGTCGTGCGGCCAGACCGCGCCGGTGTGCGGGCCGATCGGGTCATAGCCGCCCATCGATGCGGCCAGGGTCCGCAGTCCCCACCCGGAGAACAGGTCGTCGGACACCAGCTGCTTGGCCACGATGGCGGCCTTGTCCTCGTAGAGGATGCCGGTCCACAGGCAGTGCCCGATGTTCGAGGCCAGCGAGCCGACCCGACGCTTATCGCCATCCAGCGCCAGCGCCACCCAGCCGGCGTCGTCGATCCAGAAGTCGCGGTTGAACCCCCCTTGCAGCTCCGCGGCCACGGCCCGCCAACGGGCGGCGGCGGCGGCGTCGCCGGCCTCCGCGGCGAAGTGCGACCGCGCCCGGAACGCGGCGTACACGTAGCCTTGGACCTCTGCCAGCGCCAAGGGCCCGCGGGCCGGCTGCCCATCCGGGAACCGGATCGGGTCGGTGGAGTCCTTCCACGTCTGATGGCGTTCACCCCGGTCGGTGCTGCGCTGGTACTCGACGTAGCCGTCGCCGTCCCGATCGCCGAAGGACGTGATCCACTCGAGCGCCCGGTCGGCATGCGGCAGGAGCCGATCCACGACCTCGGGCGCCAGTCCCCAGCGCCGGAGCTCGCCGAGCAGCATCACGAACAGCGGCGTCGTGTCGACCGCCCCGTAGGAGATCGCGTCCGGCCCCTGGCCGAAGCCCATCGAGCCGAACCCCAGCCGGTGGACGATCCGGCCGGGCTGCTCCTCGGTGCGCTCGTCGACGTCGGTCCCCTGGAAGCGGGCGAGCGTCTCGACGGTGCCGAGCGCGAGCTCGGGATCGAGGATCAGGCTCATGTACGCAGCGAAGATGGCGTCGCGCCCGTGCAGCGCCAGGAACCAGGGGGCGCCGGCGGCGACGACGGCGCGCTCCGGGAAGTCGGGATCCAGGACCCGGAGCCTGCCGAGGTCGTGGGCGCTGCGCCGCAGGGCGTCAAGCAATCCGTGGTGATCCGAGGCGACCTCGGGCACGCCGCGCTGCCAGCGGTCCAGCCGCCAGGCGGACTCGCTGCGCTCCACAGGGCTGCCGAGCGGATACCGCGGGGCCAGCTCGGCGCCGGCGACGATCGGCGTGACGACGAAGCTGAACGACCGGGACCCGCGGGCCGGGACGATTGCCTCCCACGCCAGGCGGCCCGGTGCCACGGTCACGCCGTCGCTGGCGCCGATCCGGCATCCCAGCCGGGCCCCGCCCTGGCCACGAGCGAGGATCAGTTCGACCCGCCTCGGGACGGCGCCGCCGTCCGGGCCGTCGGGGCCTTCCAGTGTCGAATCCACCGGTGCGGCATCGACGCTGCCGTCGCGCAGCTCGCCCGCGTCCGCCAGGTCGGCGGCCAGCTCGATGGCGACCTCCGCGTACGTGGCCTCCCCGCCCGGGTTGCGGATCTCGACGTCGTCTCGCATGCCCCCGCCGAGGAAGCGGCGCCGGACGACGATGGGCCCCTCGCCGGTCGCGCCGGCGGCGGCGCGGGCGGCGCTCCTGCCGTCGGAGCCCGACGTGTGCGCCCGGCACACGAAGGTCCCGGCCGACGGGTCGTCGACGTGGTGGTCGATCGGCATCAGCCGCCTGCCGTTGACCGTCATGACGCAGCGCGACAGCAGCCGGTGGCCTGCCACCATCAGTCCATCGGCGAGGACCGCAATGTCGCCTGTGGCCCCCGAAATGCAGAAGGACGCCCCATCGACCAGGGCCACGGGAGCGGCCGCCACCAGGTGACCCAGGCCGCCTACCACCGGGGAGCCCATCGCCGGTGACCTTACTCGGGGGCCCGGAACGGGCAAGGGGGGGTATTTCTCCTATGCGCGTAGGGCTAATAGACTGGGCTCCGTGGCCGCACCCCTCTTCGAGATCGACGACCTGCATGTCCGCGCCGCGGGCACCGACGGCGAGATCTTGCGGGGGGTCGACCTGACCCTCGGAGCCGGCGAGGTGCACGCCCTGATGGGGCCCAACGGTTCCGGCAAGTCGACGCTGGCCAACGCCCTCCTCGGCAACCCCGAGTACGAGATCGTGCGGGGCCGGATCCGGTTCCGGGGCGACGACATCACCGACTGGGACACCGACGTGCGGGGCAAGGCCGGGGTGTTCCTGGCGTTCCAGTACCCGCAGGCCATCCAGGGGGTGTCGGTCATCAACTTCCTGCGCCAGGCGCTGTCGGCCCGCAAGGGCATCGACCTGTCCGTGCTCGAGCTGCGGCTGGCGATCATGGAGTGGATGCAGCGCCTCGACATGGACCCGTCCTTCGCCGACCGCTACCTCAACGAGGGCTTCTCCGGCGGCGAGAAGAAGCGCAACGAGATCCTGCAGATGGCGATCCTCGAGCCCGAGGTCGCCATCCTCGACGAGACCGACTCCGGCCTCGACATCGATGCCCTCAAAGTCGTGGCCCGGGGCGTGGACGAGGTCCGCAAGGACCGGCCCGAGCTGGGCATCCTCACGATCACGCACTACCAGCGCCTGCTCGAGTACCTGAGGCCGCATCGGGTACACATCCTCATCGACGGGCGTATCGTCGACAGCGGTGGCCCCGAGCTGGCGGCTCGCCTCGAACGAGAGGGCTACGACGCATGGCGCTGAACGAGACATCTCTGAGCCCGGCTGCGACGACGTCGGGAGGCCTCGACGTGGCGCGCATCCGCAAGGACTTCCCCATCCTCGACCGCGTGGTGCGGGGCCAGCGGCTCGTCTACCTCGACTCGGCCAACACGTCGCAGAAGCCCCGACCAGTGCTCGACGCGATCGAGCGGTACTACGAGCAGTCCAACGCCAACGTCCACCGCGGCACCTATCTCATCGCCGAGGAGGCTACGGCCGCGTTCGAGGGTGCCCGGGCCAAGGTTGCCGCCTTCGTCGGCGCCGGCTCACCTCGCGAGGTCGTGTTCGCCAAGAACGCCACCGAGGCCCTCAACCTGGTGGCCAAGGCGTGGGGGCGCGCCAACCTGCGGGCCGGCGACCCGGTGGTGATCACCGAGCTCGAGCACCACGCGAACATCGTCCCCTGGCACCAGCTGGTCGCGGAGCTCGGGATCGAGCTGCGTTGGATCCCGGTCGGGCCCGACGGACACCTCGACCTGACCGATCTCGATCGTCTGGTGGACGGGGCGCGGGTGGTCTCGTTCGCGGCGATGTCCAACGTGCTCGGCACGCTCAACCCGGTCGAGCGGCTCGTCGACGTGGCCCACACCGCCGGGGCGATCGCGGTGATCGATGCCAGCCAGCACGTGCCGCACGTGCCCACCGACGTGGCCGGCTGGGGGGCCGACTTCGTCGCCTTCACGGGCCACAAGATGTGCGGGCCCACCGGCATCGGCGTCCTCTGGGGCACCGAGGACATCCTCGACGCCACGCCCCCCTTCCTCACGGGCGGCGAGATGATCCTCAACGTGACCAAGGAGGGCTTCACCCCCAACGAGCTGCCGTGGAAGTTCGAGGCGGGCACGCCGCCGATCGCCGAGGCGGTGGGCCTGGGCGCAGCGGTCGACTACCTGAGCGGCCTGGGCATGGAGGCGGTGCGCGAGCACGAGGTCGGCCTGACGGGGTATGCGCTGCGGTCGCTCACCGAGCGCTTCGGCGGGGACCTGCGCATCCACGGGCCCTCCGAGCCGGCCGAGCGCGGCGGCGTGCTGTCGTTCACCTACCGCGACCTGCACCCCCACGACATGACGCAGGTGTTCGACCAGCACGGCGTGTGTGTCCGGGCCGGGCACCACTGTGCCAAGCCCCTGATGCGCGAGCTGGGGGTCGCCGCCACCGCCCGGGCCTCTCTCTACGTGTACAACGACGAGTCGGACGTCGATGCCCTCGGCGACGCCATCGACGCCGCCTCCGACTTCTTCGGGATCTGACCGTCTACCGCCGCCGATAGGATCGCGAACCGCATGCCGGGCCTCGAAGACCTCTACCGAGAGATCATCCTCGACCACTACCGCAACCCGCGGAACCGAGGTGAGCTGGAGAGTCCGCCGGCGACGCGCGTCGAGGGATTCAATCCCCTGTGCGGCGACGAAGTCGTGCTCTATCTCGACGTCGAGGGCGACACGGTGCGCGACATCCG
>Ga0081538_10000822_pt1 | contig 33668 bp, 35 predicted proteins | sample TabmetS5T2R1_FD_71022 | JGI IMG/M metagenome (GOLD analysis project Ga0081538, IMG submission 71022) | Tabebuia heterophylla rhizosphere microbial communities from the University of Puerto Rico - S5T2R1 | ecosystem: Host-associated > Plants > Roots > Rhizosphere ...
TCGGCGGCCTTCAGCTCGGCATGGTTTTGTTCGATCAGCCCAGCCAGCTGCGCCGCACCCAACGGCGGCAGTTCCGACTGCGGTGCCCCAAGCGGCGCCGGTTCCACCCCCGAATCGAACATACATTTGATACTAGACGTGCCCACCGACAAAAATCGCCCCTACGACACACCGGACACAAACACAAGGGCGAGTGATCATAAGCTTGCCGCCAGACGATTCATGGATTAGGTACGAGTCATGACCCCGAACGGAAAAGAGGAAGCGGCCGATCGTGCACGTGAGGCTGCTCATCGTGCCGCCGACCTCCAGCAGCGCAGAAAACGGCTGGAAGCCGGTGAGGTTCCCACTCAGGAGGACGTAGCCCGGGCAGACTCGGCCGCCAAAAAGGAAGAGGCCTATCACGACCGCGCCAGGGTCCGCGCAAAGTCAGCAAAAGAGGCGGCAGCCAGGCGTCATCAGGAGGCGGCGGCGTTGCTTGATCAGAGAGGTGATCACGATCAAGCACAGGAGCATGAAGAGGCAGCGGCCCATGACCGCGAGTCCAGGGAAGATGAGGGCTAACGCCCTGTGTCAAGTTGGCGCGCGGACGCGAGGCATCTGCTAGAAGTCAAACAAATCGCCGAGGAATGACTTCCGCCTTCTCTGCTGTTGATAGCGAGGGTCGTACCCGCGGCCGTAGTAGTCATCAGGGCTGTCGGGGCTCCCAGCTGGACGCCCGTAGGCCGGATACTGCGGATAGACCGGTGCCTGCGAAGATCCAGCCGGATAGCCGGCCACTTCGGTGCGCGGATCGGGCTGCGGTTCGCTGCGGGGTGTCGTCGAAGCTGCTGGGGCGCTCACCCGCTCGATGATCTTGTCGAGCTCCCCACGGTCCAGCCACACTCCGCGGCAGGTGGGGCAGTAATCGATTTCGATGCCCTGTCGTTCGGTCATCTGCAACACACTCTGGTCATGCGGACACTTCATAACCCGACTGTACGGGCCGCCATCGGTTGAGATGGTCAGCGCCCCAGCCATAACCCGATGCCGGTAGTCGACCGGCATCGGGTTCGTAGATTTGGTCTTGCCAACGGCGGCCGAATAGAAGGAGCAACGGCATGGCGGGAGAAGCGAGTGAGGTTGTCCTGCGGTTCCTTGCCGCACCCTTCGACATCACCTACGGAGGAACAGTTCACGGCGGCAAGCTGCTGGAGTGGATCGATAAGGCGGGCTATGCCTGCGCGGTCGGCTGGAGTGCACACTACTGCGTCACCGCCTATGTCGGAGATGTGCACTTCACCCGTCCGGTGGCCATCGGCGAGTTGGTGGAGGTCTCAGCTCGATTGGTCCACACTGGACGGTCCAGCATGCACATACTGGTCGTGGTCTCCTCGGCAGACCCCAAGGATGGCATTTTCACGGAAACGACCCGGTGCCTAACAATCTTCGTTGCCGTCGACGCCGCCCGCCGCCCGGTGCCGGTGCCCAGTTGGCAGCCGATGACGGATGAGGACCAGCACCTACAGGAGGGGGCGATTCGACGGATCCAAGTCCGCGCCGACATCGAGGCCGCCATGAAGCTGCAGACTTACTCCGAGGCCGGTACTGCCCCCGAGACAGCACTGCGTTTCCTGGCCGCACCCACAGACGTCAATTGGGGTGGCAAGGTACACGGTGGCACCGTCATGCGCTGGATCGACGAGGCCGCATATGTCTGCGCTGTGGCCTGGAGTCGCACCGAATGCGTCGCGGTGTATGCCGGCGGCGTCCGGTTCTACCAGCCGCTGCAGATTGGGTCAATCGTGGAGTGCCGGGCGCGGCTGCTGCACACCGGCCGCACCAGCCAGCACATCTCCGTTCACGTGCGATCGGGCGACCCCAAGACCGACGAGCTGGAGCTCACCACACACTGTCTCATTGTGTTCGTCGCGCTCGACGAATCCCGTCGTCCCAGACCCGTCCGGAAGTGGGAGCCGCGAAGCGATGAAGACTTCGCCCTGGAAAAGCATGCCCGGCAGCTCATCGAGCTGCGGGGCAACGCCCCGCCATGGGCATGAGAGGTCGTCAAGGAAGCACGACGATTCCGTCCTCGTCAGAGACCACGGTTCGGCCAGGACTGACCCACGCTCCGCCGATCTCGATCGGCTGGTCGACCTGGCCGGCGCCGGTCTTGCCGCTCTTGCGTGGGTTCGTACCCAGCGCCTTGATGCCAATGTCAAGACCATTCAGGGCGACGCTGTCGCGGACCGCCCCGTTGATCACCAGACCAGCCCAGCCGCGGCCTACGGCGATACCGGCGATCACATCACCGACCAACGCCGCACGCAGTGAACCACCCCCATCGACGACCAACACAGCGCCGGCGGCGTCGGGCCAATCGGCCAACGTGGACTTGATCAGTGCGTTGTCCTCGAAGCACTTGATCGTCACCGCTCGACCAGCGAAGCGAGTACGTTTGCCGAAGCTTCGCAGCTGGAGCGGGATCGACTGCAGTGCCTCACCGTGCAGGTCGACCAGGTCGGCTGTGCTCATCTGGTCAAATTTTTCCGTTGACATCAGGCCGCTCGTGCCTCCGTCGTAGCAGCGGCGAGGGCAGCACGTCCGACCGGTGTCGGGGTGTATCCGACGACAATGATCACTCGCGCACTTCCTTGCTGTCGGGATGGGTTGCGGTTTCATCGGGGACGTCGACGTAGTGGTGCTCCGCCACTAAGAGGGCCGGCTCCTCTGAAACCGCCTCAACCGCCGCGGCTGCCTTGGCCGGCAGCACTCGGCGGATGGCCTTGAACAACCATGGCCAGATCAAGATCACCACGATGATCACATACACCGTGATCGCGATTGGCGACAGTTGGAACTCGCCGGTGGCTGGGTTGGTGCTCCCGAACAGGCCACGCCATTCGCCGGAGGACAGCTGCAACGCCCTGCGGCCCTGCAGTTCGATCCGCGGACCCAAGATCACCGCCACGATAAGCGGCAGCACCGGCAGGCCGAAACGCCGCATCACGTAGCCGAGCAACCCGAGCGCCAAGAGCAAGATCAGGTCGAACGGCGACCCGTTCACTGCATACGCCCCCATCGAGGCGAAGAACAATATGCCGGCATACAGGTAGGGCCGCGGGATCCGTAGCAGCTTTGCCCAGAGTGGCGCCAGCGGCAGGTTGAGCAGCAGCAACAGCGTGTTGCCGATGAAGAGGCTGGCGATCAGACCCCAGACCAAGTCACCTTCGCGTTGCAGTAGCAGCGGACCGGGCTGGATCCCGTACGACGTGAAGGCGGCCAGCATCACCGCAGCCGTGGCGTTGGTGGGCAGACCGAGCGAAAGCATCGGCACCATAGTTCCGGCCGCACTGGCGTTGTTGGCGGCCTCCGGACCGGCGACGCCCTCGATCGCGCCCTTGCCGAACTCCTCTGGGTGCTTCGTCAGCCGCTTTTCGGTGATGTAGGACAAGAAGGTGGGGATCTCCGCTCCACCGGCCGGCACAGCACCGAACGGGAAGCCGTACGCCGTGCCACGCAGCCACGGCTTCCAGGAACGCTTCCAGTCCGCCTTGCCCATGAACGGCCGGCCGACCCGGATCACCTCGGCCGCCTTGCGGCGTAGGTGCGCCGCCACCCACAATGCCTCACCGACGGCGAAGATGCCCACGGCGACAACAACCACATCGATGCCGTCGGCGAGCTGAGGGATGCCGAAGGTAAGCCGAGCCTGACCGCTGACTGCGTCGATGCCGATAAGTCCGATGGTCAGGCCGATAGTGAGCGAGATGAAGCCTCGTAGCCGTGAGCTGCCAAGCACGGCTGTGACAGCAATGAACGCGAGCAGCATCACAGCGAAGTACTCCGGTGCGCCCAGCGAGATGGCGAAGCGGGTCACATACGGGGCGGCGAAGGCCAGCAGCATGGTGCCGATTGTGCCGGCCACGAAGGAGCCGACGGCGGCCGTGGCCAGCGCTTGCGCAGCCCGGCCCGACTTAGCCATGAGGTTGCCCTCGAGGGCGGTCACCACCGACGCCGACTCACCGGGCGTGTTCAGCAGGATCGACGTCGTGGACCCGCCGTACATGCCTCCGTAGAAAATTCCGGCGAGCATGATCAGTGCGCCGGTCGGCTCTAGCCCATAGGTGACTGGCAGCAACAACGCCACGGTCATCGCGGGCCCGATCCCGGGCAGCACGCCGACTGCCGTCCCGATCACAACACCAAGCAGGGCCAGCAGCAGGTTGACCGGGGTTGCCGCCGTGGCGAACCCTTCGAGGAGGAACTGCAAGCCCTCCATTACAGGATTCCCTGCAAGATCCCGGCCGGCAGTCCCACACCTAACCCGATGGCGAAGCCGTAAAACGTTCCGAGCGACAGCGCAGCGGCAATCACTAGATCACGAATGAAGTGCCGGCTACCCAGCACAATCGCGCAGCCATAGAACAACAGCCCGCCGCTGATCACCCAGCCGAGAATGTCGATCAAGAGGATGTTGGCCGCGAAGACACCGACCAGCAGCAGCACCGCCTTGAGGTCGCTCTTGACATGCAGGTCGATGTCCTCACCGGCCTCCTGCTCGCCCAGGTTGCCGCGGGCGACGGCCACCGCCAGAGCGGCGGCGAGAATGATCAATAGACTGCCGACCAGCACCGGAACTGGCCTAGGGCCCAGCGGGTCGGTGCCGGTGCGGTTGTTGCTCAACTGAAGCGCGTCGACGAGCACCACAACCCCGGCCAGTGCTAATCCGGCGCAGAGTAGGAAGTCGGGAATGCGGCCCCGGCGCTGCGGCTCGGCTGCCGGCGCTGTCGCACCGGCGGCCGCGACTGACTCGCTCACGCTAGTCCAAGCTGGCCCAGCACATCCTCCACACGCTTGGACTGGTCAGCCATGTAGGTGGAGAACTCATCCGCGGTGAGGTAAGCATCGGCCCAGTCATTCTTTGTCAGCACGTCCTTCCACTCCTGACTGTCATGCATCTTGGCCACGGCGTTGACCAGGGCCTGCTTGTCGGCATCAGACAGCTCCGGAGGAGCCACGACACCACGCCAGTTGGTGAACTCGAGGTCGATCCCGGACTCCTTCAGGGTCGGCGCATCGAAGACCTTGACCCGCTCCGCCCCGCTGGTTGCCAGCACGCGGATCTCGCCGGCCTCCACCTGGTCGAGAAACTCCCCGTACCCGGAGGCACCGAACGCCACCTTGTTACCGAGCACTGCCGGCAGCAGTTCACCGCCGCCGTCGTAGCTGACAAAGTTCACATCCTTGGGGTCGATGCCGACTGCCTGGGCCAGCTGCATAGGCAAGAGGTGGTCGGGTCCGCCTGGAGCGGAACCCCCACCGACAGCCAGCGACTTGGGATCGGCCTTCCAAGCCTCGACCAAGTCGGTGATGGTTTTGTACTGGGAGTCCTTGCTCACAACGATGGCGCCGGATTCCTCGATAAGCTTGGCGATCGGAGTCGTCTGGTCAAGCTTGGCGGTGGACTGGTTGGTGTACTGGGCGCCCACCACACCGAGACCCATCATCATCAACAGCTTGCCGTTGCCCTTCTCCGAGACCGTCCGGGCCAGCCCGGTCGTCCCGGAGGCCCCGGCGAGATTGAACACTTCGATGTTTTGCGTCGCACCGATGTTGTCCATTACCTTGGCGGCCTCCCGAGCAGTTGTGTCGTACCCACTGCCGGGCGTGTTCGGCACCATGAAGCGCAGACCAGTGATTGGTTCGTCCGCTGGCGCTGAGGCTCCGGGCTCGGCCCGGTCGGCGGTGGCACCGCATCCAGTTGTCAGTAGAGCTGCTGCGGCTACCAAAGCTGCGCCCAGCCTGAGTCGTATGAACATCATCATTCCTTCATCCTGGGCCTAGATGGCCGTGGTTGGTGGGCCGATCAGGCCATCACCGGTATTCGAGACGACAGGGCCATCGCGAACCGGGCGTGTCTGCTTGGTGGCCATGATGGACGTTGTGGTCTTAATGGTCGCACTGAGATTGCGGCCGCGACCAGCCTCGATGCCGCAACGACCGAGATCAGACGAATGGCCCCAATGGGATTGGCTGGCGAAGTCTCGAAATACTCGATCACTCCGATCGCTAATCTTCAGGGTCGAGACCTACCAGGGAACAGTGCCTGTTCGCTAATGGCCCTTTCGCAGGATCTCCGTGTCACAGCTAAAAACGGCAGCTCAGAAGCCGGCCGGCAAGCGAGGTGTGTACGGCTCCTCAAGGGCGCGAATCTCCTCGTCCGTGAGGTCAACGTCGACTGCAGCGGCCGCGTCTGGCAGATGGTGCGGCTTGGTCGCACCCACGATGGGAGCGGTAACAACCGGATTCTTCAGCACCCAAGCGAGCGCCACCTGCGCCATGGGAATGCCGCGAGCCTCCGCAATCCTTTGGACCGCGTCCACGATGGCCCTGTCACCCTCGCCGAAGAACCGTTGACCAACCGGGTCATTGTCCGAGCGTTGGGTGTGCTCACCCAAGGGCCGGGCGAGTCGTCCCTTTGCCAGCGGGCTCCACGGGATGCTGCCAACACGCTGATCGGCGAGCAGCCCAAACATCTCGCGCTCTTCCTCACGTTGCATCAAGTTGTAGAGGTTCTGCATGGACACGAACTTCGTCCAAGCGTGCAGCTCGGCCACATACTGCATCTTCGAGAACTGCCAGGCCCACATCGAGGACGCGCCGATGTAGCGGGCCTTGCCCGCCTTGACGACATCGTGGAGCGCTTCCATGGTCTCTTCGACCGGTGTGTTCGGATCGAAGCGGTGGATCTGGTAGAGGTCCACGTAGTCGGTGCCTAAGCGGGTGAGTGAGGCATCGATCTGTTCCATGATCGCCTTACGCGACAGGCCCGATCCCCCAGGACCCTCGTGGATCGGAAAATGCACTTTGGTCGCCAAGACGATGTCCTCCCGGCGGCTGTACTTCTTAATCGCGCGACCGACGAGCTCCTCTGAGCTACCTAGCTGGTAGACGTTGGCGGTGTCCCAGAAGGTGATGCCAAGTTCGACTGCTTGCTTGAAGAATGGTCCGGCGTCCTCCTCCCCCAAGGACCATTCGTTAAATCCCCGTGCTTCACCGAAGCTCATGCAGCCGAGCGCAATCCGGCTGACTTTTAGGCCTGAGTTGCCGAGACGGGTGTATTCCATTGTTGATCTTCCTTTGTTCAGATCTGACTAGAGGTTCTGCGCTCTAGGAGTACATCGGTACGAAGCGCACATCACCGAGAGCGTGCAGGGTGGCTCCTCGCATGGCCCCAGCCAACACCACTCGACGCCTCTCCGGGAGACCCTGCTGATCCAGGTACTGCCAAAGCCTCCCTGCCCTGGCACAAAGGCCGTAGCGTCGAGGTTGTGGACAACCGTAACGAGATCCATGACTTCCTCACCTCGCGACGGGCGAAGATCACGCCAGACCAGGTAGGTCTGCCGGCCTACGGCGTCCGTCGCCGCGTTCCGGGGCTACGCCGCGAAGAAGTTGCCTTACTCGCCGGCGTGAGCGTCGACTATTACACGCGGCTGGAACGCGGGGATCTCAAAGGGGTATCCGACAGCGTCCTTGATGCCGTTGCTTCCGCCCTCCAGCTTGACGAGCCCGAACGCACACATTTGACCAACCTGGCGCAGGTGGCGAACAGCACGCAGCGGGTCCGCCGCCGTCCACCGCAAGAGGGAGTGCGGCCGACAATCCAACGCATCCTCGATGCCATGACCGGCGCCCCGGCATTCGTGCGAAACGGTCGCCGAGACATTCTGGCCGCAAACCGGCTGGGTTACGGGCTCTACTCCGAGCTCTATCTCGACCCGATCAGACCTGTGAACATCGCCCGATTCGTCTTCCTCAACCCACGAGCCCATACATTTTTCATCGACTGGCCGACCGCGGCGAACGACATCGTCGCCGCACTGCGCATCGAGGCGGGCAAGAACCCATACGACCGTGGGCTGTCCGACCTTGTTGGGGAACTCTCCACGCGGAGCGAGGACTTTGCCACCCGATGGGCCGCACAAAACGTGCGGCTCCATCGCAGCGGATTCAAAGACATCCACCATCCGGTCGTGGGTGACCTGCATTTGAGCTTCGAGGTGATGGACCTGCCAGCCGACCCGGGACTTTCCCTCGTCGTCTACAGCTCCGAACCCGGCTCTGTCACCCAGGATGCGCTGCAGCTTCTCGCCAGCTGGACCGTCACCGACGAAAAGCCAACGCCCGTGAAGGAGCGCTCTGGCGCGACATCCGCCTCCGAGATAGACATGCCGTGACCGCTGAATGCGATCTAGCTAGTCACGATCGAGCTGGCCGTGACTAGGCCAAAGGCATCGGCGCCCCCAGTAGGATTCGAACCTACGACACAAGGTTTAGGAAACCTTTGCTCTATCCCCTGAGCTATGGGGGCCGTGCACCTAGTGCGCCACACAGGGTAGCCGCATCGGTTCTGCGAGCATGGCGGCTATGTCGAAACCGATCGTCATGGATGTCGACACGGGTACTGATGACGCCATGGCGATCCTCTACGCCATAGCGCACCCAGAGCTGGAGTTACTTGGCATCACCTGCGTCGCGGGCAATGTGGCGCTCGATCAGGTCGTGATCAACACCTGCAGGGTGCTCAATGCCGCTGGAGCTGGCGACATCCCGGTTGGGCTTGGCGCTCGAGAACCGCTCAAAGAGCGCGCGCGCCGGAAAGGCGGCGGCTCTCATGGTCCCAATGGACTGGCCGGTATTGAGCTGCCAGAGTCCTTAAGAGATCGATCGCCTCTGTCTGCCATCGACCTATTGCGTCAGCTGATCATGACCTCGCCTGAGCCCGTCAGCCTCGTGACATTGGCCCCGAAAACGAATGTGGCGCGGCTGCTCACCAGCTACCCCGACGTCACCGCCGGAATTGCACAGATCATCTTCATGGGTGGCTCAGTGAGCAAGCGCACTGAATTCAATGTCTGGCAGGATCCTGAGGCCGCCGCCTGTGTCATCGAATCCTCAATCCCAACTCTGCTGTACGGACTCGATCTATTCGACCGGCTCGGCGTCGATCAGACCTCTATCAATCGTCTTCGGGCTCATGATCATCCGGCAATTCGGCTCGCCGGTGAGCTCCTTTACAGGCGCACCGAAAGCTACAGCCGAATCCATAACCATCCGAGCCCGCTCGGTGATGCCGGCGCATTAGTGTTGCTCACAAACCCAGAGCTCTTCGTCACCGAAGAGCTGCCGGTAAGGATCGGCCTGGATGGCATCGATCGCGGTCAGACAATCATCGATACTCGGCGCGAGGTGACGTCGCCGAGAGTGGTAGTGGCAATGGATCTAGACGATGCGAAGGCCGCGTCGGTGTTCGTAGAGACAATCAGCGTTTTCGCGGCTGCCTGAAGAGCTGCCTTACTCGTGACTATGTTCGTGTTCGGCTCTGAGCTTGGCGACTTGGGCGTGCACTTCTTCCATATCCAAGCCCTTGACAGCATCCACAACCTGCTTCAGGGCGTGCCCAGGCAGAGCCCCGGCCTGATTGAAGACCAGTACCCCCTCGCGGAAAGCCATCAAAGTCGGAATGCCCTCGATGCCTAGCTGGCTGGTTAGTTCGTAGTTCGCGTCGGTATCCAACTTGGCGAAGACGATCCCGTCGTACTCCTCCGAGGTCTTCTCATAGATCGGCCCGAACCGTTTACACGGTCCGCACCAGTCGGCCCAGAAGTCCACCAGGACAATCTCGTTGTCGGTGATGGTCTCCTCGAAGTTCTCGGCAGTGATCTCAACCGTTGGCATGCAGTGCTCCTCATTTGGGTTGGCTGCGCTCATCTGGGGCTCTGCGGCAGCCACTGTCTCAACCGCATAGGACGTACTGCTATTCCTTACCCATTACTTGATGCCACTTACTTGATTGCCACTAGGCGGCGCATCGGAATGGCCACATCGACCACCTCGCGTTTCTTGGCCGCGTCCTCCAGATACTCAATCGCCCGTTCCACTCGGGACCAGCGGGTATTCGGCAGATAGAGCGCCGACATCATCAACTCCGCGTCAGCTCGGGAACGGATCCTGAATCGGAAGCGCTCCCGCGCATCCTCGACGGCCCGCATCCCATGCACGGTCAGCGTCTTAGCGAAGCCGGTCAGCTCCACCGGTCCGGGAAATTGCGGCTTGGTCCGCAAGTAACCATTGATCCGCGTCAGCACCCTGAGATCGCTCGGCGCGAGCGGGCGGATGGCGGGCGCGATGGCGGCGAGCACGCCGCCGGGTCGCAATACTCTGGCTACTTCCTCGATGACACGGTTCATCGGCTGGACCACCACCAAGCCCATGGAGCTGGTAACGACATCGATGCTCTGGTCTTTGAACGGCAGCTGCAGCCCATCCGCCCTGACCCACGGCCCTGGCCCACGTTCGACAGCCAGCGCCAGCTCATACTCAGACAGATCCAAACCGACGACGGTACGCCCCGGTCGTGCCAGCTCGCGGGACATCGGACCCGATCCACAGGCAAGATCCACCACTGTGGTCGCGGTAGCTGACACAGCTCTGGCCAGCCATCGATACGGAGAATGGTCACCGGAGAGGGCCCTGGAGAGCACGGCCTCGGCGATTCCGGCTCGATCTCGATGAAACTCGGCCAGGTAATTCCGCCAATTCACGTCATCGTTGCTCACCGCGAAGCTCCTCGCGGCGCCGTCAGACGCGTGACACAAACAGATGGGTGGACGCTTCGCGGTCGATCTCGCAGCTGGTCAGGCCCTCAACAGTTAGTCTGACGCCAAGTCCCCCAGCTTCGGCCTGGACTTTGGCACCGGGTTGGATGCCAGCCTGGCGTAGCGTGCCCATCATCTCGACATCCTTCTGGATTTCCTCGCTCATTCGCTCAATGACGACCGTCACCGGGGATCCCGAACGGCTTACCACGTCTTGCAGCTGTTCATTTCCGTCCCGGAACGGCTCTGTGGCCGCGGTGACGCCGAGTTCCTCCATCCCAGGAATCGGGTTTCCATACGGCGACGTAGTGGGCGTGTTCAGCAAATCGACGAGTCGGCGTTCCACATCTTCAGAGATCACATGTTCCCAGCGACAGGCCTCATCGTGCACTTTCTCCCAATCGAGTCCGATGACGTCTATCAGTAGCCGCTCGGCCAGCCGGTGCTTCCTCATGACCCGCGTGGCACGGGCGCGTCCCTCAGCGGTGAGCTCAAGATGGCGATCCCCCAGGACATGCACGAGGTTGTCGCGCTCCATCCGGGCCACTGTCTGCGAAACCGTTGGTCCACTTTGATGCAGGCGCTCTGCGATCCGAGCCCGGAGAGGCACAATCCCTTCCTCCTCCAGCTCATAGATGGTCCGCAGGTACATCTCAGTGGTGTCGATCAGGTCGCTCACGCAGACATTCTCCATCTTTTGACTTACCAGAACCCAGTTGAGCGACCTGGCGACCGTGGCTAGATCACGGATTCACTCGCGGCTAAGCAAGCGAAGTAACCGTTCTGCCTCGATTGCGGCGGCATCACGAGCTGGGCCCAGATAGCGGCGACTATCCACCATTCCGGGATTGGCAGCGAGCGTTGAGCGTACCGATTCAGTGAATACCTTGTTCAGATGCGTGGCGATATTGATCTTGGTCATGCCGGCCTCAATTGCTCGAACCAGCTCCTCGTCGGGAACCCCGGAGGAGCCGTGCAACACCAGCGGCACCGGCACCGCAGCCTTAAGTGCACCGATCAGCTCAAGATCGAGAGCGACCCGGCGCTCGGTCATGGCATGTGAGGTGCCTACCGCGACACCGAGCGCATCCACACCTGTTGCCTCGACAAATGCCTGCGCCTCGCCCGGTTCCGTACGAGCACCGGCCGCATGTACACCGTTTTTGCCACCGACCTCGCCGAGCTCGGCCTCGACGTCGAGCCCGGCACTGTGGCACTGCCGTACGACGGCCGCAGTGGCTGCGACGTTCTCCTTATACGGCATCGTGGATGCGTCGAACATCACCGAACCAAAGCCCAACGACACCGCCTCGGTTACCAAGTCTGTTTCGGTGGCGTGGTCGAGGTGCACGACGGCGGGAACAGCGGCCGCGCGAGCCAGTGCGAGGGTGGCGACTCCGATCGGCGCTAGGCCGTTGTGGTAGCGCACCGCGTTCTGAGAGATTTGCAGAACGACCGCTCTGCCCGCAGTGTCGGCGGCTGCGGTGAAAGCCTCAGCGTGCTCGATGCAGAAGACGTTGAATGCTCCTACCCCCGCTCCGGAAGCGACAGCCGGGGCCAGGACGTCTGTGAGGCGGGCCAGAGTCATCGATGCTTCATAACACGAGCCGCCCGAGTTTTCCCAGCCAGTGGTCGCGAACGACAAGAAGCAGCGCGAGTTTCGTGCCGGATATGACCCCTTTCCTTAGGCCGCCCACTATGTGCAATCTCCGTTGACCGGATCGGTGAGCGCGCATACCTTGGTGGGACACGGGAAAGGAGGTGGTCCGCGGAATGAATGACTGTTGGACGCGTGAGGTGACGGCCAGCTAGCCGCATCCCGACTGTGAAGAACTGGTCGTACGCGGCCGGCTAATCCACAGCCAACACCCGAACCCGCGAGCGCCGGAGTTGTCCGCCCGGCCAACATGCTTTCTGCTTTCACAGGCCCCGTCATTGGGTCTAGAGCAGGTGCGCGTTGCCAAGCTCGCGGGTTTGTCTTTTCCTAGGGTTGCGGTTACGCGTCGTCGATGATCGGCGCGAGCGCCTTGACGGTGTCAATGGTGTCCGCCTCAGCAGGTGACTTGTCCGGCCGGTAACGCAACACTCGGGCAAAGCGCAGCGCGACCCCTCCGGGATAGCGAGTCGATACTTGCAACCCGTCGCAGGCGATTTCCACCACGGTTGACGGCTCGACGTAGACAGTGCCCGCAGTACGTCGAACTTCAAGCTCCAAGAATCTTGCCGTCTGCCAGGTCAGCAGCTCATCGGTGAGCCCTTTGAACGTCTTGCCAAGCATGATCAACTTGCCTGATGCCGGATCAGGAGCGGCGAGGTGGAGGTTGGACAGCCAACCCTGCCGGCGACCGTGTCCCCACTCAGCAGCCGTAACGATCAGATCGAAGGTATGCCGCGGCTTCACCTTGACCCAGGCTGCGTCGCGACGACCAGCGGCGTACGGGGCGCGCAGGTTCTTGATCACAACACCCTCGTAACCACGTTTCACGGCATCGGCGAAAGTCTTCGCAGCCTCATCGGGAGTGGTGCAGATTTCGCGCGGCACGGTAACCGTTTCCGGAAGTAGCTGCCGCATTTGTGCCAGCCGCTCGGTCAATGGCGCATCCAGCAGATCCCGCCCATCGACATGCAACAAGTCAAAGAAGAAGACCTGTAACCGCCCCGTCTGGGCAAGGTGAGCTGCTTCGACGCTGCTCATGGTGCGGGATGCCACAACTTGGAACGCTTCTGGTCGACCATCGCCGCGCAAGGAGAGCACCTCACCGTCGAGCACCAGTTGATCATGAGGAAGTGACCGCGCAACCGCCACTACCTCGGGTAGCCGAGTTGTGATGTCGTCAAGGCTGCGGGTGAAGATCCGCACCTCTTCACCCGCGCAATGCACCTGTACGCGTACCCCATCGAGTTTGTAATCCGCGACCGCAGGCAGCCCGGTCTTGTCGAGTGCGGCATCCGAGCTTGGCGCGCTCGCAGCCAACATGGGCTGAATCGCCACCCCAACCTGCAGACCCACTGCCTCGAGCGCCTCCAGACCGCCGCTCAACAGCACCGCCGCAGCGGCGGTTGTGGAAGACATCAGCATGGCGGCTCGGCGTACTGCGGCAACCGGGACCTCGAAGGCCGCGGCTAGGCCTTCCTGGACCGCCGCCTCCATCGCACCCTGCCGGAGCTCGCCGAACACCAAACCGCGCAGCAGATCTTGCTCCTCTGCCGTTGCCCGGGCTAGCAAGCCAGTCATCGCCGCCGTTCGCGCCGCTGTGGATCCCGCGCCACTCAGACTCGCCACGTATTCGAAGGCAGCATCGACCTCGCCAACCGTCAGCGTCGGTTCTTCCGCCGGTGGAGGGACAGACTGCAACGACTTCCAGCCGACCCCGGTACGCCGCTGGCGAAGGCTGCCGGACAGGTATGAGACGACAATCTCGACGTCGTCACCGGATGCCTCACGAAGGACCGTGGCGATGAGATCGCGCTTGGCGTTTCGGGAGCGTGTGCTGGCAAGCGCAGTCCGGGTCTCGGCGAGACGATGCAGCAGCATGCAGCCGATTCTCCCGCTCGCCACGGACAGAACGGATCGCGCTAGCGAGCGGAGGAAATCAAAAACGGCGCCCCGATACCGGAGCGCCGCTTTCGCAGTTGCCTAGGACTTCTCGTCCGCTTCGCTGTTCTCCTGTGGCTCGCTTGCAGTGACGGCCTCTTCCGTGGAGGAATCATCGCTCGGCTGCTGCTGCTCCGCGGCCGACTCATCGAGCTTTGTCGTGTCGTCAACAAGCTGCTCCGCCGGAGCCGGTTCATCCGCCGGTGCGGTAGAGCTGGCTGCCGCAGTCGCGGTAGCCGACTTTGCTGCCTTCTTCGCCGGAGACTTCTTCGCCGGAGCGGCACCCTTGGCGTTGGCCTTCCGGCTTTCCTCCACAGACTCTCGAACCAGCTCGATCACTGCCATGGGAGCGTTGTCTCCCTTACGCGGACCGACCTTGGTGATCCGCGTATAGCCACCGTCGCGGTCAGCCAAGCTAGGCGCGATCTCGGTGAACAGCGTGTGCACCACACCCTTGTCCCGGACGGTGGTGAGCACCAGGCGGCGAGAGTGGATGTCGCCACGCTTGGCCTTGGTGATCAACTTCTCGGCCAGCGGGCGCAGTCGCTTCGCCTTAGCCTCGGTGGTCACAATCCGCCCGTGCTCAAACAGCTGAGTGGCCAGGTTGGCCAAGATCAGCTGCTGATGCGCCGGACTGCCGCCGAGGCGGGCGCCTTTGGTGGGTGCGGGCATGTCAGTTCTCTCCGATGCTCTACGTAAGCCGACTATTGCGGGGGTTCAAAGGGGGTCGCCCCCCTTTGCTTAATACTGTTCGGTCTCGCTGAAGTCGACGTCGTCCTCATCAAGATCGTCGTACCGACTGATCGCGCTCAGCGGATCGAAGCCTGGCGCGCTGTCCTTGAGTGACAAGCCCATCTCATGCAGCTTGAGCTTGACCTCGTCGATCGACTTGGACCCGAAGTTGCGAATGTCCAGCAGGTCCTGCTCGCTGCGCGATACCAGCTCCGAGACGGTGTGGATCCCCTCGCGCTTGAGACAGTTGTACGACCGCACGGTCAGGTTCAGATCCTCGACCGGCAGTGCCAGATCGGCCGCCAGCTGCTCATCGATCGGCGACGGACCGATCTCAATGCCTTCGGCCTCGACATTGAGTTCGCGAGCGAGGCCGAACAACTCGACGAGCGTACGGCCTGCCGAAGCGACCGCGTCGCGTGGTCGGATGGCCTGCTTGGTCTCCACGTCCAAGATCAACTTGTCGAAGTCGGTGCGCTGCTCGACGCGGGTGGCCTCGACCTTGTAGGTCACCTTGAGCACCGGCGAATAGATGGAATCGACCGGGATCCGGCCGATCTCGGCGTCGGCGGTCTTGTTCTGCACCGCAGAGACGTAGCCGCGGCCGCGCTCCACAACGAGCTCCATGTCAAGCCTGCCGGAGTCATTGAGAGTGGCGATATGCAGATCCGGGTTGTGTACCTCTACCCCGGCGGGAGGCGCAATATCTGCCGCGGTCACCTCACCGCCGCCCGCCTTACGCAGGTACATCGTGACCGGCTCGTCCTCCTCTGAGGACACAACCAAGCCCTTGAGGTTCAAGATGATCTCGGTGACATCCTCCACGACGCCTTCCAGAGTGGAGAACTCGTGCAGGTTCCCGTCGATCTTGAGACTCGTCACGGCGGCGCCTGGGATAGAGGACAGCAGCGTACGCCGCAGTGAGTTGCCGAGGGTGTAACCGAAGCCGGGCTCCAACGGCTCGATGGTGAATCGGGAGCGACTGTCGGAGACGGTCTCTTCCGACAACGAGGGGCGCTGTGCAATCAGCATTTTCTTATCCTTCCCCGCACCACCCGCTATTTGATGGTGCGGAACCACTGACGTATCCGACGCCAGCGGGCCCTACTTTCGGCCGAAGGCCGAGACCGTCAAACCGCCCCGGAGGGGCCTGGCTTGGCGGAACAAACAATACGCAGCCGCGCAGCGGCTTCCATGCCTTTCTTGCTGGGCGAAGTCCAGCATGTTTACTTCGAATAAAGCTCAACAATCAATTGCTCGGAAACATCGACCACGATCTGCTCTCGCACCGGAAGCTGATGGATCAAGATGCGACCGCGCTCGGGAAACACCTGCATCCAGCCGGGTATGTCGCGCTCGCTGTGAGTCTCGCGGTTGATGATGTGCGGGGTCTGCTCCTTCACCTTGTCGGCGAGGTCGATGACATCGTGCGGGGTCACCCGATAAGAGGGGATGTTCACCTTCTGGCCATTGACCAGGAAGTGGCCATGCACCACGAACTGGCGAGCCTGCCGACGGGTACGCGCTAGTCCGGCGCGATAGACCACATTGTCGAGGCGAGACTCCAAGATCTGGAGCAGGTTGTCACCGGTCTTGCCCTGCAGCCGGTTGGCCTCCTCGTAGTAGCGACGGAACTGCTTCTCAAGCACGCCGTAGGAGTAGCGCGCCTTCTGCTTCTCACGCAGCTGTAAGGAGTACTCCGACTCCTTGGTGCGCCCCTTGCCGTGTACCCCGGGCGGGTAGGGTCGGCGCTCAAAGGCCTTGTCTTCGCCGACAAGATCAACACCCAGCCGACGTGACTTCTTGGTCATGGGACCGGTATAGCGAGCCATGTTTTGTTAAGTCCTTAGTCTTCTGGGCGGATCAGACGCGACGCCGCTTGGGCGGCCGGCAGCCGTTGTGCGGAACCGGAGTTACATCGGAGATGGCACCGACTTCGAGGCCGATTGCCCCGAGTGATCGAATAGCGGTCTCGCGACCCGAGCCGGGGCCCTTGACGTAGACGTCGACTCGCTTCATGCCGTGTTCCATCGCGCGGCGACCGGCGGCCTCGGCGGCCATCTGCGCGGCGTAAGGCGTTGACTTTCGGGAGCCCTTGAATCCCACCGTGCCGGCAGACGCCCACGCGATGACGTTCCCGCTCGGATCGGTGATCGAAATGACGGTGTTGTTGAAGGTGCTCTTGATGTGAGCGTGGCCAGCCACGACGTTCTTCTTTTCCTTGCGGCGTACCTTCTTGGCGGCGGCGCCGCGACCTGCAGTTGCCATTACTTGGCCTTCTTCTTTCCGGCGACTGGTTTACGGGCGCCCTTGCGGGAGCGGGCGTTGGTGCGGGTGCGCTGGCCGCGTACCGGCAAGCCACTGCGGTGACGACGTCCTTGGTAGGAACCAATCTCTACCTTGCGCCGGATGTCCGAGGCGACCTCACGACGAAGATCACCTTCAATCTGATAGTTCGCTTCGATCCAATCGCGAAGCGCGACCAGGTGCTCATCGGTCAGCTGTTGAACCCGCAGGTCGCCACTGATCTGGGTAGCTTCCAGGGTCTGCAAGGCACGGGTCTTGCCAATGCCATAGATGTAGGTAAGGGCCACCTCCAGACGCTTGTCGCGTGGGAGGTCAACCCCGATAAGGCGTGCCATCAGGCGGTACTACCTTTCGTCTGGTCGACGGTCATGCGCCCTGATCCTGTCGAAGGGCGTAGCCATCGCGGAGGTGTCTGGCGTGATGCGTCCCCGGCTGCCTTTGATCAAGTAACAACCTGATCACCGGGGCCCCGGCCTCCGACCGAGGGTGGATCCGGGACTTTGTCTCGGATTTGCAATCACACGTTTTCCAGTCAGCCCTGCCGCTGCTTGTGCCGCGGATTCTCGCAAATCACCATTACGCGACCGTGCCGGCGAATCACCTTGCACTTGTCGCAGATCTTCTTGACGCTCGGCTGGACTTTCATCGAGCTTCTTTCTGAACTCAACCTCGGCAAGCGGCAGCAAGCCGAGGATGTGGATGGTTTGCGAGTTGGTCACTTGTGCCGGTAGACGATGCGGCCCCGGGTCAAGTCATATGGAGAGAGTTCGACGACCACTCTGTCGGCTGGAAGGATGCGGATGTAATGCTGCCGCATCTTCCCGCTGATTGTGGCGAGCACCTTGTGACCATTTGCTAGCTCAACGCGAAACATCGCATTGGGCAGAGCCTCGACCACGGTGCCCTCCAGCTCGAGCGCGCCCTCTTTCTTCGCCATAAACCTCTAACTTGATCCGACGTACGCTTCACCAACCGGCCAAAGATGGCCAGCCGACGAGTTTACGCCAGGACCCCGCCGTACCCAAATTCTTGAACCAACACAGGTTTCGGTTCTGCAAGGTGCTAGGCGAACTTGAGACCGCGCTCAAGTCGCTCGCGATAGAGCTCGACGCTCTCCTTCAGTGCCTTGAGGATGTAAGGGGGGAACTCCATGCCCTGCTTGTGGGCCCACAACAGCCGGTTCTCCACCCGTCCCACCTCCCGCGCATATCCCTCAAGATCGTCGTCCAGGCCGAGGTCGGCCATTACGCCGCCCATGTCTGCCTTGTATCGCGTCATATTGTTGGTGCCCACCAGGTGATAGGACTTTTCCCGCATCACTCTGGTCAGAAACAGCTGCCAGGGCCTCAGCACCTTGTCCTGGATCATCGCGGTAGCAGACATCTGGTAGAACGCGAAGTGGCCGGGCTCCTGCTGCTTGATCGGAGTAATGATCGTCTCCGAAATGGCTGTCTCACCCAACTCCTTCATGCCACTGTTGATCTTGTTATAGGCAAGCACCGCTTGGCGTTCCGTGCTGGCTCCGGTGAGAAAGTACATCAGCTTGGCAATGTCTTGCATGGGCTTCAGATGCGCCAGCGCTCCCAAGATCTTGATCCCGAACGACACCTCAAGGTATGGCTGGGCCGGCGCCCTGGCTAGATCCTGCTGCAGCCGGTCCAAGATCAGCCCGTGCTGGATCTCCTGGGGTTGCCAGACATCGGCGTAGAAAGTCTTGTTGATGTCATCAACATCAGGAAGCAACACCAGCAACTCAAGAACATTGCGATCAACTTCGAGCTCAACTCGAGCAAGATAGTCGATCACATGCCCGAACCGCTTGGCCACTAGCCAGGGCCGTCTTATCGTCCTATCGACGGAGTCCAACCGAATCGGCGGATGAAGCTCACCCAGGCGCTGAACGTGCTCAGCGATCTTCTTCTGGGTGATATGTTGTCGGGGCACAGTCGCCATTTCATCTATCCATCATGGGTCAAACGTTGCACGGACTGTGTGCCATACACAGTTAGGTTAGCCATCCCAAAAAGCGCTGAGTCAATCCTCGAAACCTAATTCGGAGTCCGCTGCCGACGGGTTTGGTGACACTCCGGCAGGGATGCCGCTTCCAGTGAGCGCAGCCTTATTCGCTAGATCAATATCACCAGCAAGATGGCGATGATCAAGATGGCTGCTGCAACACCTCCAACAACGACGGCGGTCAATTGTCCTGGCGGCCGTGATTCCGACAGCTCGCCCGGCTGCCCGCCCGGGCTTGCGACAATCGCGGGATTGGAATGAGTCGGCAGCGGCGGTAAGCCCTCGACGACTGGTATGAGTTCGCCGAGCCGTTGGGCTCCATAGAGCAAGTCCAGGCGTGCCTGATAGTCCTCTTGCTGAAGCGTCCCCGCTGTGTAGGCAGCATTCAGTCTGGCGTTCAGCCGATCGCGTTCGGCGTCGGTGACCGGAGCGTCCGGCTTGCTCCGGTATGGCGACGAGATCGGCAGATTACTGCTCACCCGGTCCAGGCTACTCGGGGAACGTACTGTCCTTGGGCGGTCGAAGAGGCCAGACTGTCCGCCATGGCGACGGTGACCACCAATGTGACCTTTCTAACCGTGGCGCTGTATCTTCTCGATCTTGCAATCAAGGTCGTAGCGCTCGGCCTGGTACCAGAAGGGCGACGGCCATCGTCGGCGACCGCCTGGCTGCTGCTTATCTTGTTTCTCCCCGTTGTCGGCCTCGTGGCGTTCTGGTTGATCGGCAGCCCGTTTGTCGATCGCGGTCGCCGACGGCGACAAGCCGCCGTTGGCCAGGTGATCAGCGGAGCGCTCACCTCTACGACCGACGACCTACTGCCCGTACCGGCCGGCTCGACACTGAACACTCTTGTGGTACTCAACCGACGGCTGGGCTGGCTCCCTTCAGTGGGCGGCAACAAGGCGGACCTGATGTCGGACTACGACGAGGCGATCGCCGCAATGGTAGGTGAGGTGCGCACCGCTGAACGATATGTGCACGTGGAGTTCTACATCATGAGCTGGGACGCCACCACGAATGAGTTCTTCGAAGCGCTTGCCGAAGTCGCTGCTCGCGGCGTAAAGGTACGGCTGATGTTCGACCATATCGGCACGTCTCGTATCCCCGGCTATCGGGACATGATCAAAAAGCTCAACCAGACCGCGATCGACTGGCACCCCATGCTTCCGATCCAGCCGCTGAAGGGCAAATGGCGTCGGCCCGATCTGAGGAACCATCGCAAGATCGTCGTCGTCGACGGCCGAGTGGGCTTCGTCGGTTCGCTGAACATGATCGACGCCAGCTATCACAATCCAAAACACGAACGAGAGGGCCGCCAGTGGCGCGAACTGGTCATGCAACTCGACGGGCCAGTGGTGTTCTCACTCGACATCGTCTTCGCGACCGACTGGTTCATGGAGACCTACGAGCAGCTCCGGGAGGATGTGCAGCCCTATCCCTTCGAAGCTGATCCCGGCGATGTGATCTGCCAAGTCGTGCCCAGCGGACCAGGCTTCCCGGACGAGAACAACCTGCGCTTGTTCAACTCGCTGATCTATTCCGCACAGCGCCGGCTGTCGATCACCAGTCCGTACTTCGTCCCCGACGACTCACTGCTGTATGCCATTACCACCGCTGCGCAGCGCGGCGTCGACGTTGAGCTTTTCGTCGGTGAGCAAGGTGATCAATTCATGGTTCACCATGCGCAGTGCTCTTATTACAACGCGCTGCTCAAATCCGGGGTCAGGATCTATCTCTATCCAGCACCGTTCGTATTGCACTCCAAGCACTTCTCAGTGGACGACGATGTCTCGGTCATCGGATCCAGCAATATGGACATCCGATCATTCAACTTGGACTTCGAGATCTCTGTCATGTGCGCCAGCCGATCACTCACCACCGCGATGCGTAAGGTCGAAGATCACTATCGATCGTTGTCCCATGAGCTCACCCTCGACGAGTGGCGCCGTCGGCCGCTGGCGAAGCGTTACGTCGACAACGTGATGCGCCTGACTTCTGCTTTGCAGTAACCGCTAAGGGCGGTGACGCCGAGCTGCGAGCGTCGGATTGCGCGAGCAACTCAAATATCGCCGGTCTCCCGCACGATCATCTCCGGCAGTCCGAACTGCTCGAACAGGGCGGTGTCAAAGAAGCAGCCGACATGCGAAACACCCTCCTGGGTCAGGGTCAGCACTTGCAGCTGGAACGCGTGATGGGTTCCGTCGTGCTGCTTCATGTAGAGCGCGAGAGCGGGCTGCCCATTTGCACCAGTCGGCACCATAATTTGGTCTCCAGGTGCTTCAGCCGGGCAATGCGTCTCAATGAGGTGGCCGATGGCTTCTGATCCTTCGTACCAGCCGAGGAACGGCGGCATCTCCCAGACTGCGTCCTCGGCGAGCAGCTCAACGATCCGCTTTACGTCGTAGTTCTCGAAGGCAGTGACGTAGTCGGCGAGCAATCTCTTCGCGTGCTCGTCATCGAGCGACTGGTCAGGACTTTCTGGATCCAGCTTGTGCACCTGAGCCCTGGCACGCTGCAGGCTACTGTTGACAGCGGCCGTCGACATGTTCAGTAGTTCTGCCACCTCGCTCGCCTGCCAGGCCAGCACGTCGCGCAAGATCAAGATCGCCCGCTGTGGCGGGGTGAGATGCTGCAGAGCCGCAATGAACGCCAACCGGACACTCTCGCGATCGACGACCTCGGCTGCTGGGTCATCTGACGAACCGCCCCAAACCACTGTGTCGGGAACCGGCTCGAGCCAAGGCACTTCCGGTCGAGAATCCAACGTGCCGTAGGGATCCGAGCTGGGCTGTCCAAGACCTGTGGGCATTGGCCGCCGGGCACGACCGTCAAGTGCGGTGAGGCAGACGTTGGTGGCAATCCGGTACATCCAAGTACGCACCGACGAGCGGTTCTCGAAATCACGAAATCCGCGCCAGGCTCGTAAGTAGGTCTCTTGAACCAGATCTTCGGCGTCTTGAACCGAACCTGACATGCGATAGCAGTGAACGGTGAGCTCCCTGCGCAACGGCTCGACCAGCGACGCGAAGACATCGTCGTCAACTGCAACAGTCATGCTTGCGAACCTACCTGCTGGCTCGGACACGTTTTAGGGGCTGCGCAGCAAACCCGTCTGGTAGGCAGCGAAGGCTAGGAGATCGGCCCACTCGGCCGCAATCAGAGCAGTTGGCTTGCCAAGCCCGTGCCCTGTCGAGACCTCGATGCGGGTCAGGATCGGCTCATCACCAGATTGTGCCTGCTGCAACGCGGCCGTGAACTTGTGACTGTGCAGCGGTACTACACGATCATCATGATCACTGGTCAGCACCAGGGTGGCCGGATAGCTGGTTCCGGACCGCACATTGTGTAGCGGCGAATAGGCCAGCGCCTGAGCGAATTGCTCTGGATCGTCAGGGTTGCCGTATTCGGAGATCCACGCAGCGCCGATGGTAAACAGATGGAAGCGCAGCAGGTCTAAAACACCAACAGCCGGCAACGCTGCTGCGGCTAAATCAGGGCGCTGAGTGATCACCGCTCCGACCAGTAGGCCACCGTTGCTGCGACCATGCAGCGCGAGCTGGTCGGTAGTGGTGACGCCTGTCTGTTTGAGATGCTCGGCGACCGCGATGAAGTCTTCGAAGACGTTCTGCTTATTAGCTAGGCGACCGCCCTCGTACCAGGCGGTGCCGAACTCTCCCCCACCCCGCAGATTCGCGATGGCGAGCAGCCCACCTGCGGCCAGCCAGCAGGGCCAGCCGGGTCGATAGTCAGCAAGTACCGGGACCTTGAAACCGCCGTAGCCATACAACAGGGTCGGTTGCGGCCGCGACCGATCGGCGTCGACTGGAGAGATCAGAAAGTACGGCACTGTCGTACCGTCCTTGCTGGTTGCCCGGTGACGCTCAATGACGATTTCAGGAGCGAGGAATTCCTCGGGCCCGCGCTGCACGAGTGCTGCGAGGGAAGTTATGGCCGACGAACCGGTGTCGATGAGATAGCTGTGGGTGGCTGAACTGACCGAGGAAAGGCCGAGGAACACCTCAGAATCCCCACGCTTGGCATTCAGACCGACCACCGCGCCGCCGGACACTTCAACGACTTCAGGTGATCCACCATCAAGATCGACTGTCATGATCAGAGGCTGTACGTCGGCTAGATATACCAAGAGAAACTTCTCGTCCGCCGCCCGGGCGGCGGACAGGGTGTGTTCGGACTCGGCAACTACCTCTTGCCAGCGGATCTCTCCAGAATCGATGAAGACCTCAAGGTCGACGGCGACCAGTCGCCCGGCTTCGGCATCGAGATCGGTGCGAAGATACAGCGTGCTGACATCGGATCCAACTAGCGCGAATTCGGCGATCACTTCATCGATGATCTTGATTGGACTCCCGAGCTGACTACGCTCTCCCGAGGTGATCGGATAGACCCAAACACGGTTCTTGTTCTCGGTGCCTTCCACAATGCTGACGACCAGATAGCGATCGTCATCAGTCACCTCTGCCCAGAACATGAGTTGATCATTTTCTGGGAATTCCAAGATCACTTCGTCATGATCTTGCGGCTCGCCAACGCGATGTATCCGCAGCTTCGGTCCTGGAAGCGCGGCGGTCTGGGTTCCATCGGCCTGCCCTTCATGATCAAAATGCGTGTAGACATAGGAGCGGTGGTCCGGCAGCCACTCAGCCTCGGAGAACTTGGTCTGGATTGGCGCATCCTCGACAGGTTCTCCGGTGGCCAGCTCCAGCAGCCGAAACGTAGTCCAGTCGCTGCCTGCCTCGCTCACCCCGTACGCCACGAGCCTGCCGTCGCCACTCACCGTCAGACTGCTTAAAGAGCTGGTGCCATCTTCTGAGAAGGTGTTGGGGTCCACCAGCACACGTCCGCCGGCGAGCAACTCCGGCAGCGATGGGGCGACGTAGATCACGTTCTGGTTCTGCGCGCCATCATTGCGGTCCACGAAGTAGTGCCCAGCCCGCTTGAACGGCACACCTGCCCGCGGCTGCCTCATGACCTTCCGCATGGTCTCGGTGAACCAAGGCCGGTCCGGTAGCGAATCCAGGTAAGCGGCGGTGAACTCATTCTGGCGCTTCACCCAGTCGGCTGTCTCTGGAGAGTCAGTGTCCTCCAACCAGCGGTAAGGATCGGCTATCGGGCGTCCATGCAACAGATCGACGTTGTCATCTCGGCGGGTTTCGGGAAACCGAGTCACCTTCGTGAGGCTACTAACTGCGCCGCCTACGGACCCATGAAACCAAGAATTCATCAATTGTTGAATTCCTGTTAACTTGGCTCTATCGTCATTTCATGACGCTGCTCGTGGATCTCTCCGACATTGACGCGACCATGATCAACGCCGTCGGTGGAAAGGCGCTCAATCTTGGAATCATGAGCTCGGGCAGCCTTCCCGTACCGGGCGGCTTCTGTGTCATCACAGACGCGTATCGCCTAGTGGTAGCAGATCAACTGGATGACCTGATGGGGAAGCTCGCCGACGCGACGGACTCGCACTCTGTGGCCGCCGCCGCACAGGAGGCCCGTCACAGAGTGCTCGCCATCGAGCCGCCGGACGAACTGCGGAGCGCCATAGCCGAGCAGTATCAGGCTCTGGGCGACGACGAGCCGGTGGCCGTACGCTCATCAGCCACGGCTGAGGATCTGGCATACGCCAGCTTCGCCGGCCAGCAAGACACCTATCTCAATGTGGTCGGTGTGGCTGCACTGCTGGATGCGGTCCGACGCTGCTGGGCCTCGTTGTGGACTGATCGGGCCGTCAGTTATCGCAATGCCAATGGCATCGATCACCGCAGCGTGGCCCTGGCCGTCGTTGTGCAGCGCATGATCGATGCTTCGGCCGCTGGCGTGATGTTCACGGCGAACCCAGTCACCGGCAACCGGAATGAAACGGTGATCGACGCCGGACCCGGCCTTGGTGAAGCCGTGGTTTCCGGCGCCGTCAACCCCGATCACTTCGTCATCAACTCCGTCGACGGCAGCATTGTGACGCGTCGACTCGGCGACAAGAAGATGATGATCACCAGCGTGCCTGGAGGCGGCACCGCGCATCATGAGCTGGCCGATCAAAGCGTCGAAGCGTGTCTGGACGACCAACAGCTGCTACAACTTGTTGATCTTGGTCAGCATGTCCAACAGCTTTACGGCGCGCCGCAGGACACCGAATGGGCGCTCGACTCCGGACACCGTTTCTGGTTGACCCAGGCGCGGCCGATCACCACCCTGTATCCGCTGCCCCGAACCCATCGTCCAGGCCTGCGGGTGCTGATGTGCTTCAGCTTGGCACAGGGCTTGACCAGACCCATCACTCCAATGGGCATTGCCGCTATTCGGTTGATCGGCACCTCGGTCGCCACCATGCTCAAGATGCCACCGGTCGAGCGCTTGGCCGGGCCGCCCGCCATGCATGCCCCAGGTCAACGGCTCTTTCTCGACATGACGAGCGTGCTCCGCAATCGGATCGGGCGCCGGGCGGTGATTGCGGTCTTCGGTGTCATGGAGGCGCGCGCATCAGCAGTCCTCAGAAAGCTCGGTGAGCGACCAGAGTTCTCGATCATCGAGCCCCAGAACCACGCAATGCTGCGGCACATTGCCGGAGCGATACTGCGTAACAAGGTGCCGCTGCGCGCCGCGATCGGACTCGCCAACCCAGAATGGGCCTACCGCCGGATCGCTGCCAATGAGAGGCTGCTACGGCGAACGCTGAGCTTGCCAGCCGACGCGACGGCGTACCACCGACTGAACTTCGTGGAGGAACGGCTCGGCGAGCTGTTTTTGATCATGCCCCGCACGCTGGGCTACGTCGTGGGTGGTGGGTTGATGCTGGGGGCTTCTCACCGGTTGCTGCGGGGCGTCGCAAAACCCGGCGAGCTGCAACAGGTGCTGCGCGGGCTGCCCCACAACATCACCACCGAGATGGATCTGAAGCTCTGGGAGTTGACCGAGGAAATCCGCGACGACGAGGACTCCCGCACGGTATTCACCGACTTGGCGGTGCCGGATTTGCTGCAGCGCTACCGCGAGCGGGCGCTGCCACCTGTGGCACAGCGCGGGTTGCAGGCTTTCCTGCGGCGCTTCGGGCATCGCGCCGTCGCCGAGATCGACCTGGGAATGCCGCGCTGGTCAGACGATCCCAGCCATCTGCTTGGTGTGATTAGCAACTATCTGCGCTTGGATCCTGATGATCTTGATCCGGTTACGCAGTTCCGGGCCGGCGAGGCCAAAGCGGAATCCATGATTACCACGTTGACCAACCGCCTAGCTGAGCGTAGCCGGCTTCGCGCGAAGCTGGCTGGTTGGACGCTGCGGCGGGTACGTCAGCTCATCGGCCTGCGTGAAGCACCGAAGTTCTTATTGATCGTGGCGCTCGGGGCCATGCGTGAGCATCTGAAGGTGGTCGGTCAGGAGCTTGCCGCCACCGGCAGGATCGACCAAGTTGACGATGTCTTCTTCCTCGACCTTGGTGACGCACGTCGCGGCTTGGCAGGTGATGATCTGCGGGCATTGGTCGCGGAGCGTCGAGACGCGTACCAGCAGGAACTAAAGCGACGCCACATCCCGCGCCTGCTGCTCTCCGACGGAACCGAGCCGGAGGCGCTGGCCCTCGAAGCCGGTGGAGGAGATGGGTCTTTGGTCGGTAGTCCTGCCTCGTCCGGTACGGTCACCGCCAAGGCACGAGTGGTGCTTGACCCGGTGGGCGCCCACCTCGAGCCGGGCGAGATCTTGGTCGCGCCATCCACAGATCCCGGCTGGACCCCGCTTTTTCTCACTGCGGGAGGTCTGGTCATGGAGATGGGTGGCTCCAACTCTCATGGCGCGGTAGTGGCGCGTGAGTACGGGATTCCGGCCGTCGTGGGCGTACCCGATGCGACACACAAGATCGAAACCGGGCAGCTGATCACTGTTGATGGAGCGGCAGGGTTGATCAGTGTCGCAGTGAGCTAGACCAGCTCTGCCGTGCGACGGTTGCCGTGCGCGTCCAAGGCGGCGAAGATGCGCTCAGAAACCTCCGCTACCTCACCAAGCCCATCCACCTCGACCAACGAGCCGCGGGAGCGATAAACCTCGAGCAGCGGCGCCGTCTGCTCGGCGTAGACCTGAAGGCGGACTCGGATGGTCTCCTCGTTGTCATCGGAGCGACCCTCGATCTCGGCTCTTCTGAGCAGTCGCGCCACCACCTCGTCGGTATCGGCCAACAGTGAGATGACAGCGTTGATGGGGCGGCTCGTCTCGGCTAGAAAATCATCGAGGGTCTGGACCTGCTGCAACGTACGGGGGTAGCCGTCCAGCAGGAAGCCCGGGTCGCAATCACTCATTCCGAGTCGGTCTGCGACGATCGCGTTGGTGATCTCGTCACTTACGTAGCCGCCAGACTCCATAATCGCCCGTACCTGCCGGGCCAGCGGGGTATCGGCGGTCTTCATGGCGCGGAACATGTCGCCTGTCGAAATCGCCGGGATCCCGTAGTGCTCAGCGATCAGCTTCGCCTGCGTACCTTTGCCTGCGCCTGGAGGCCCCATGATGACGAGTTGCATTTAACGGAGGAACCCTTCGTAGTTGCGTTGTTGAAGCTGGCTTTCGATCTGTTTCACGGTGTCCAGCCCAACGCCGACGATGATCAGGATTGAGGTGCCTCCGAAGGGGAAGTTCTGGTTGGCGTTCAGCAGGATGAACGCGACCGAAGGCAGTAGGGCGATCAATCCCAGGTACAGCGAGCCGGGGAAAGTCAGGCGCGATAGCACAAAGCCGAGGTAGTCCTCGGTCGGTTTTCCGGCACGGATGCCGGGAATGAAGCCGCCGTACTTCTTCATGTTGTCGGCGACCTCTGTCGGATTGAAGGTGATCGCTACATAGAAGTAGGCGAAGAAAATGATCAGCAGGAAGAAGGTGAGCAGGTAGATCGGATGGTCACCTGTGATGAAGTTGGCGCTGATCCAGGACGAGAACCTGTCATCTGGCCGGAACTGGGCGTACAGAGCCGGTAGATAGAGCAGCGAGGAAGCAAAGATGACCGGGATGACTCCGGCCTGGTTGACCTTGATCGGGATGTAGGTGGTGGTGCCACCGAACATCCGCCGTCCCACCATCCGCTTGGCGTACTGCACAGGGATCCGACGCTGGGACAGCTCGACGAAGATGACGCCGAGCATCACAAGCAAGCCCAACCCAATGACAAGGAGGAAGACCACCCAACCCTGGGAGCCTGGACGGGCGACTTTCAGGCTCCATAGCGCGCTGGGGAAGGTGGCTGCAATCTGGGTGAAGATCAGCACCGACATACCGTTGCCAACACCGCGTTCGGTGATCAGCTCACCCAGCCACATAATGACGCCGGTGCCGGCCGTCATCGTCAAAATCATGACGACCACAGGGAAAATGCTCTTGTCATACACCAGCCCCGGACATCCGGTGAACAGTCGATCATTCACTGCCACGGTGACGAAGGCGGTGGAGTTGAGCACCGCGAGCACCAATGTCAGATAGCGGGTGTACTGAGTGATCTTGGCCTGCCCTGCCTGGCCTTCCTTTTTGAGCGCTTCTAGGCGGGGAATGACAACGGTAAGCAGCTGCAGGATGATGCTGGCTGTGATGTAGGGCATGATGCCCAATGCGAAGATCGCCAACTGCAGCAGCGCACCGCCGGAGAAAAGGTTGATCAGGGAGTACAGGCCTTGCTGCTCGCCGGTGGTGGCCTGCCTGAGGCAGAAGTCCACTTGCTCCACATTGACGTTGGGCGTCGGGATGACCGAACCGAGGCGGAAGATCGCCAGAATCGCAAGGGTGAAGAAGATCTTCTTGCGTAAGTCCGGAGTTCGGAACGCGTTGGCAAACGCCGCGAGCACCCGTGCCTCCCTTTCTCGTCACAATCCTGTACGCCGCGCTGAACTGCTGCGCCCCGCCAGATTAGGTGGGTTACGCGAACAGGACCGACCGACTTTATCAAGAACCGGCCCCTAACCCAGCATTGTCTCGGTGCCAAACCTGGACAACTGGGGGTGACCTTTTCCCGGATCAGCAACGTCTTATTGCAGGAGAACGCAGGGGGCAGATCCAGTGAGAGCCAACCGCCAGACCTCGCGGCAACTAGCCGCAGGCCTGGTCACGACGCTGTCCTGCTGCCTCGTCCTGCTGGCACTGCTTGTCCCCAGCGAGCTGAGCCTGCTCAGTGCGGCTACTCTGCTCCGCGTCCCGCTCGAGGCACTGCTCGGCCTGGCCTTTTTGCTGCTGCTGCCGGAGAAGGCCCGGTGGCTCGCGATCCCGCTGTTCGGCGTAGCGCTGGGCCTGCTGGCCATGAGGAAGCTTCTCAACATAGGTTTCCTAGCCGTTTTGGCTCGGCCGTTTGATCCCTCAGTCGACTGGATTCTGCTGAGGAGCGCCATGAGATTCCTGGCCGGCGCCATCGGCCCATTTCCAGCGATCGGCTGCCTCACGACAGCCGTCATCTTCGGCACCGGCGTGATTGTCGCTCTGACGAAGTCGGTCCACAGACTTGCTCGCCTGGTGACGGGCCACAATCTGGCCGCGAGCCGCGCCGTCGTTGTGCTCGCGGCCATTTGGCTCGGCTGCGCGGTCTTCGGCACTCAAATCGTTCCCGGGGTGGACGTGGCAGCTGCCGGGTCAGTCGACTATCTGCGGCACCGGCACGCACTTGCGGTGAATCGAGACGTTCAGGAGATACCAGCAACAAGTGCCGAGTGGGATTCCTTCGGCAACACACCCGATGATCGGCTGTTGACCGCATTGCGCGGCAAGGACGTGGTCTTTGCGTTCGTGGAAAGCTACGGCCGTAGTGCCATCGAGGATTCAGAGTACGCAACCCAAATCGGCGCGGTGCTCGATGCCGGGAATCGTCGCCTTCGCACCGCCGGCTTTGATTCCCGGAGCGCCTTTCTCACCTCACCGACGGCTGGCGGTGGCAGCTGGCTGGCGCACGGCACGTTGCTTTCCGGCCTGTGGATCGAGAAGCAGCAGCATTACGACCGGCTTGCAACTAGCCAGCGAATGACCCTTACCAAAGCGTTCCGCAGAGCGGGCTGGCGGACGGTCGGCGTTATGCCAGGCAATCCGGCCGACTGGCCGGAGAGTAGATCCCTGGGCTATGACCGGGTCTACAACGCAACCGATATGGCGTACCGCGGCCCGCGGTTCAGTTGGGCCAGTATGCCGGATCAGTACACGCTGGTGAGATTCGAACGTACCGAGCGTGTCGCACCCGAGCGCCAGCCGGTCATGGCGGAGATCACTCTGGTTTCAAGCCATGCGCCCTGGGACCCAATACCGCGCTTAATCAACTGGGAGCACGTCGGTGATGGCTCAGTCTTCGGCGACCTGGCCGCGGCGGATGCCCCTCCGGAAGCGATCTTGACGAGAAAGCCCGGCCGGGTGCGCGCCAATTACCGAGCTTCCATTGAATACTCCCTGAGCAGCCTGATCTCCTATGTGGAGACCTACGGCGACGACGACCTTGTGGTGATCTACCTGGGAGATCATCAGCCCTCGCCGATCGTCACAGGTTATGGAGTCAGCCGCGACGTACCGATCACCATCATCGCCCGTGACGCGACTGTGCTGGACCGCATCGAGTCATGGGGTTGGCGGCCCGGCCTAAAGCCCAATCCAGACGCCCCGGTCTGGCGGATGGACGCTTTCCGGAACCGATTTCTCAGCGCGTTCGGAGCTCAGCCCGAGCCAACGAAGCACCGTCACTAACAGTGGTCAGGCGGGAAATCAGGCCTCAGTAGTGCTGCCACCAGCGGCGGCAATCTTCTCCATCGCCGAGGCGGAGAACGCGTCTGCAGTGACCTGCAGTACCACCGAAATGTTGCCGGTGCCGAGGATCTTGACGCGTGCTCCGGGGCGTACGGCGCCGGCAGCGACCAGATCGGCTACGCCAACGGTGCCCCCATCAGGGAACAACTGGCCCAGACGATCCAGGTTCACCACCTGGTACTCCTCGCGGAAGGGGTTCTTGAAGCCACGCAGCTTCGGCAGCCGCATGTGCAACGGCATTTGGCCACCCTCGAAGTTCTCTGGCACGTTGTGACGGGCTCCGGAGCCCTTGGTGCCACGGCCGGCAGTCTTACCGCGCCGGCCTGCGTTGCCACGGCCAACGCGAATCTTGGCGCTCTTGGCACCTGGTGCCGGCCGAAGGTGATGCACCTTCAGCGTCATGTCAATCGACCTCCTCTACGGCCACTAGATGGGCGACCGTTTTGATCATGCCGCGAACCTCTGGGCGATCCTCACGCGTCGATGAGTCGCCGATCCGCTTCAGCCCCAATGTCCGCAAGGTTTCCCGCTGGTACTGCTGGCCGCCGACGGCACTCCGCACCTGCCGAATCTTTAACTGGGGCATCATGAACTCACTGCCTCGCGGGCCCTCAGCAACGCCGCCGGCGCCACGTCCTCCACGGCCTTGCCGCGGCGTTTGGCAACCGCCTCCGGCTGCTCCAGACTCTGCAACGCGGCAACCGTAGCGTGCACCACATTGATGGCATTGGGTGAACCGAGCGACTTCGCCAGCACATCGCGTATGCCGGCGCACTCCAGGACCGCACGAGCCGAGCCACCGGCGATTACACCCGTACCAGGGGAAGCAGGCCGCAGCAGGACCACACCGGCCGCCTTCTCGCCCTGCACTGGATGTGGGATGGTGCCCTGAATCCTTGGCACGTTGAAGAAGTGCTTCTTCGCCTCCTCAACACCCTTGGCAATTGCCGCCGGTACCTCCTTGGCCTTGCCATAGCCCACGCCAACGTTGCCATCGCCATCGCCCACTACTACGAGTGCGGTGAAGGAGAACCGGCGACCACCCTGGTGAACCTTGGCCACCCGGTTGATCGCGACCACGCGCTCGATGTAGTTGCTCTTCTCGGGAGCGGGGCTGCGACGATCGTCACGGCCCCGACGCTCCCCGCCGGCACCACTACCGCGACGCTGGGTTCCCGTCATTGGTTATACCTTTCTGAGTTTTGGGCGCTGCTCGCGCAACCGACGCTCGCAGCGCGGATTAGAATCGCAGACCGCCCTCACGGGCGCCATCTGCGAGCGCTGCGACGCGCCCGTGGTACTTGTATCCGGCCCGATCGAGGACCACCTGCTCGATGCCGGCAGCCTTGGCCCGCTCGGCGATGAGACCGCCAACCTGCTTGGCCTTCTCCGACTTGTCGCCGCTCGCCGCTCGCAGGGCCGCCTCCATAGTGGAAGCGGAGGCCAGCGTACGTCCTCGAGTGTCATCGATGACCTGGGCGGAGATGTGCCGCGAGGAGCGGGACACAACCAGCCGTGGGCGCTGTGGCGCACCAAAGATCTTCTTACGCACCCGAATCTGCCGACGCGCGCGGGCCGCACTCTTCGGCGCCATGCGCTTGTGTTGGGAAAGCGATACCGCCATCGTCACTTACCAGCCTTTCCAACCTTGCGACGGACTCTCTCGCCCGCGTACCGCACGCCCTTGCCCTTGTACGGCTCCGGCTTGCGGATCTTGCGGATGTTGGCCGCAACCTCACCAACCCGCTGCTTGTCGATGCCGAGGACCGAAAACCGGGTGGGCGTCTCGACGTTGAAGGTGATGCCCTCAGGCGCAGTTACCTTGACCGGGTGGCTGTAGCCCAGCGCGAACTCCAGCTCTGTCGGACCCCTGGAAACGACGCGATAGCCAACGCCAACGATTTCGAGCTTCTTCTCATAACCGGTGGTCACGCCGGTGACCATGTTGGCGACCAAGGTACGCGTCAGGCCGTGCAGTGACTTACTGTGCCGCTCATCGTCGGGCCGGGTGACCTCCAGCTCACCGTTCTCCCCCCGGGCAACCTTGATCGGCTCAGCAACGCGATGTTCCAGCGCGCCTCTGGGGCCCTGGACCTTGACCAGCTGACCGTCGAGCGTCACCTCAACACCGGTGGGAATGGCAACCGGCATCTTGCCAATGCGTGACATTGCTCTAACCTCCTCGTTTCCCACTCACCACACGTACGCGATGACTTCGCCGCCCACGCCGGTGTTGTGCGCCTGCCTGTCGGTCAACAGACCTTGAGAGGTCGAGATGATCGCGATGCCGAGGCCGCCAAGCACCTTGGGCAGTGCATTCGCCTTGGCGTACACCCGAAGGCCGGGCTTGGAGATTCGGCGCACGCCGGCAATGGAACGCTCGCGGTTTTGGCCGTATTTCAAGGTGATCAAGAGCGTCTTGCCAACGTGGCCCTCGGTGGGCTCGTTTACTGCGTAGCCGGCGATGTAGCCCTCGTTGGCCAGGATCTCGGCGATGCCCACCTTGATCTTGCTGTGCGGCATCATCGCCGTTTCGTGGTACGCCTGGCTGGCGTTCCGGATCCGGGTCAACATGTCCGCAATCGGGTCTGTCATGGTCATGGGTTCGGTGTTCT